>UEXM01000485.1_pt1 | contig 41945 bp, 23 predicted proteins | sample 1796661 | NCBI WGS metagenome assembly UEXM01 (sample SAMEA4772469, study PRJEB27181) | metagenome | reverse complement strand
AATCTGTCTTTTCAAAAAAAGCCAACGAGATAAACACCCCAGAAAGTATCCAGAGTGCAGTATCCATTGGCGGCAATACAACGAAACCAAAGCAGAAGAAAATCAAAGCCTTTAGTAAATTAGACTGGAAGAATCTTTTTGGTTCCATATTGTAAATAGTCACAATTATTGGTTTACACAAGCAAACCCATTTACTTTATCAATTTCAATTGTCATGTCAGCAATATCCTTCAAATGATCTACATGCGAGATAAGAAGAACGGTCTGGTAATAGGATTTTACCATGTCTAGGATACGAATGAAGCCTTCCATGTTTTCTGCATCCAAAGCAGTTGCTGGTTCATCCAAAATAAAGATAGAACCCTTTGGTAACGAAGACACAGACAACAAAGCAAGCCTAATTGCCATGGCAGCGATAGTTTTCTCTGCCCCAGAGCCCATTTCAATTGGTCTAGCCTCATATTTGGGGTGTTTGATGAAAATATCTAGTTTATTGCCCTCAGATTCAAAAAATACCTCGAAATCAACAACATTAGCCAATATTTTGCTTACTTCTTCGTTAATAACTGGTAGTTTCTTCTTAATAACATCCAAAGAGATGCCATTAGTGTGCATACAACGCATAAAAAGGTCATATGCAGCAAAATTATCCCTCAAAGTTTCCATTTCGTCCCTTTGGGCAATCAAATTCTCTAATCTTTGCTCCAAAGAGCCCCTTTCTTTGATTAAGCAGACAATTTCTTCGTTACATTCCTCTAATATCCCCTGTTGGGCTTTGAGATTATTCTTTTGCTCTACTTTTGCGCTAACGAGTTGTTCCAAATTCTCAATTGCCTCTCTGTTTTCTTCATATTCCTCTATTTTTCCTTCAAGTTTCTCTATTTCTAGGCTAAGAGTGGTAATTTTACTCTCATTTCTCTCTACCACAAGCTCATTTTGGCTTATTGTGCCAATAATCTGCTCTCGCATTTCTAAAACTTCTTCATATTTTTGTATCTTTTTCTCAACTGTTAGAGGGTCTAAGTCTTCAATATTCTCAAACAAAGACTCACACTCATCGCGGAGTTCTCGTAGGTTTTGTTCTATGACTGTGATATTGCCTTGGGCTTTGTAGGCGTCCTTGATAAACTTGCAGGATGAATATTCGTCTCCGCATGGCACCTCAAGTAAAAGCTTTACTTTGTTCTTGTTTTGAGTCAGGCGATATTCCTGTTTCTCTATAGTTTGATTTGTGCCATCAAGGGTAGTTCTATTCTTTTCTATTTCATCCCTTTGGCTTTTAATGGCTTCGATATCAAAACCTTCCAACACCTGATTGATATGCTTGTGATCAATGCGCTTTAGTTTGTTTTCATCTTTCAAATCAGAAATTTGCTGACTCAATACTGATGTTTCGTGCTGTTTTGATATCTGCTCTTCTTTAACCTCAACTATGTTGATGATGTCGGCAGGGATTGATTGTATTTTTCTGGTGATTTCGGAGATGGCGCTTTCGGTTTTTTCGACTGCACTAGAGTATTTCCTACATTTATTCTCTTGTCTTCTCTTCGCAGAAGCGTTTTGCTCAAGTGCTTGTTCGACTTCTTTAATGTCTGTATCATGTTCTTTTCCTTCTAATAGTTTTAGCGCACCCTTCATGTCAGAGGCGTCTTCTTTGGCTTTTTTAAATTTCTTGTCGAAGATTTCTAGGTCAAGGAATTTGCCTAGTATTTCTTTGCGTTTAGTCGACCCTTCGTTGATAAATGAAAGGCTGTCGACTTGTGAAGCCATCGAAGTAAGTAGAAAGTCCTCGACTGTTCCGAACATTTTTCTTATGTTTTTATCAGTTCCATTCCTACTATCGCCATTTAATTCAGTTTCTTCTTCCATAACGTGGTCGTAGAAAGTGAAATTGGTGTCGGTTTTGGCTTCTAAAGTCTCTGCCCCTTTTAACTTTTTGGTGTACTTGGTTGAACTTCTTTCGATGATGTAGTCTCGATCACCGATTGCGATTTCAAGTCTTCCTCTTCCCATCTCTTTGTTTTGGTTGATGACGTTGATATTTTTACGCTCATTCTTACTAGTAGAATTGAACATAGTATAGAGAAAGGCATCGATAATGGACGACTTTCCAGAATAATTCTTTCCAAAGATCCCAACGATTCCGTTAAGTCGCTCGAAGTTAACTCTGTTGTCTTCGCCATAGTTAAAAAGATTGTCCCATTCAAATGATTTAAGAGACCAGTTAACATTTCTTGATACCTCTTCCTCTTCTTCTGCCATGGTATTGTACTTGCGGTTAAGGGCAAATACCTTTTCTAGTGTCTCTGGGGTGGCTTCATAATCTTTGAGGTACTCGTCGATGAGTTCTTCTTGGACCTTTGGATCTCGCAGGTCTTCTACGTTGATGCCGTCAGTTAAGTCTTGGACAGACCCTCGCTCTCCACTAGACCTGTTGAGGAAGGTTACACTCTCAGGCTTAAATCTGCCCTTAGCGATGTCGATAGCCCTTCTCATTATGTCTAAGGGTAAGTTGTTCTGAGATACCAAGCGGACCCTTGCGCCGGGAGTAACCTCTACATTCTTGGGCATTTTGCCCTTTGGTGTGAGTTCAATCGTTACGAATGGCTTTGGGTTTGTAAGCGGGTGATGCTCGCAGGTAAAGTTTTCTTTATCTTTAATGTCCCAGAGTAGAAATCCTTTATCCATACTCTCGCCAAAGTTCTGCTGGACAAGAGAGCCGGGATAAGCAACGCGACCTTGTGGGTCTAGTTTCTGGTAGGTCTTGTGAATGTCGCCTAGCAAAACATAGTCAAATGGCTTGAACTGCTGGATGTTAATGTCTCCGTGTTCCATAATCCAACCAGTATCAGTTGTTACACCAGCAACAGAGCCGTGGAACATAGCGATGTTGACCTTGCTTTCGTCGGTTGGGTCAATCCACTTGTCTTCGTCGACGATAGAAAGAACATTTAAAACAAAACCATTACCCAAGTCTACCTCTTTGGAGAACTTGTGGAAGTGAATGTCCTTGTGATCTAGTGCCTCAACAATAGGGGTAATAGCGTCAATACGCCCCGGATTACGAAGGTTTAGGTCGTGGTTCCCGAGGATCACATGGAGGGGCGCAATGTCTGCTAAGTTCTCAAAAAGCTTGGCTGTCATGTGAAAATAAGCAGGACTTAGTTGTAGTTTGGTGTGAGCCGTGTCACCCGTGTTAACAATAAGGTCTGGCTTGAGTTCCCTTAGTTTTTCGTACAGTTCCTCAAATACAGCGGTGTATTCTTCGTGGTATCTGTGATTTCTAATGTGTACATCCGAGATATGTGCGATCTTCATTTAGCCTTCCTTATTAACTCTAGTTCTTTGTTCCATACTGGAACGGGGTATTTTGCCCCTGCTGGTATGACCATGTAATAATACCTATTCCAGTCATGGTTTGCGCCTTCTATTTTTCCCTTTACTTCTGAGATTATACCAAGAGTGTCAAGAGAATCTTTTACCATTACTAAGTCTCCTACTTGGAAGTTTGGACTACTTCTAGCCACTTTATCGGCATCGGATCTGTTCCCTTGTTCGTTACCCATGTTACCTCTGCTACTCCTAGTTCTTCATCTATGCCGGTGATAATCCCCAAAGGAGAATTACTTGGTAAGCCTATTGGCGTCTTATAGTATACTAAATCACCGATCTTCATAATAAAAAAGCACCCCTGTATGGTAGCAGGGGTGCTTTATAAAGTCAAGGACTTTTTTTATTTTTGAAGTTTAGGGTAAATCCCTGAGCGCAAATCTACATCTCCAAAAAGAATAACGCGATTATCGCCAGTAGAGACCCTAACTGAGCTTTTTACACGGTTGCCGTTTACTGTCGTGGATACTTTTCGATATTGGTCTGCACTTAGGGGGATAGATGTAACTTTTGTCTCTGTTAAAGGTGTAACCTCTTCCGTGGTGCATTTACCATCGTAGTTTGTGTCTGCCCACACATAGAGATTGCCAAAGCCCTTGTCTTTTACACTAACTACTCCATCCTTATTTGTGTCCATAGTGGCTAGATGAGCAAAGCCACCTGAGTACTCTGTCGATGTTCCAAAGAACTCGGTACCATTATCGACAATACCATTAGAGTTCTTATCAACAAACAAGAATCCATCGCCACTAAGCCAACTAACTGCTGTGGTTCGCTTACCAAACATAGAGAAATTAACGCCGTTTTCAATTGATGTGATATCAAACCTACCGTTGTTATTCAAGTCAATAACAATCGGGTCTGACACATTACATGGCACGACTTTAAAAATCTTTACAGCAGCTAAAGCAAATTCATCTGCAATCCCTACCTGAAGTGCCTCACTATAATCGCTTTGTGCTTGGGCGAACATGATTTCGTCGTCGCTACTAGTGGGAGTATAGTCATCACAAAGAGGATTCTGCTCCATAGCTTGGCTAATGGTGTTCACGGCCTCGTTATAAACTGGATCTAGCATCGACTCACTTGCTTGACAAACCTCAATAGGGTCTGACATAACAGGATAATCTGCTGCATACCCATTGGTAGTTAGCCAATTGTTCATAGAGTTGATAAAATGCTGACGCCCTATAACAATTCCTTTTTCTTCAGAACTCTTAACTGGTGAAGGGTTCTTATTGCAGAGTTGTTTTGCTTTAAGATCTACACGCACAAGCACACGAGCTTCTTCTAGACCACTAACGGCACCTTGTTCAAACCAAAAATCCTCTTCGCTAAGATCAGGATCATAGTTTTCACGATTAGCCTTTAGAGTGCCGTAAAGTTTAGAGTATGCTTCCGAGCGAGCCTTATCTACGAGATACTCGCATGCATAGCCAGTCATAACAGCTTGGTTGTTATAAAATTCTACATAAGGACAATCGGAAACCTCTGGTAGTTCCTGACTGTCGTCTAGAATCTGATAACCGCCATCAATACCTGAGTCTTCCAGTGCCAATGAGACTTGAGCCAAATAAAGCTCCTTGCCAACATTAAGACCCCCAAAAATATTGTCTCGCAAGATTTCAATTTCAGCTAGATCTTCTGCTGTCAAATCTTCCAGAGTAACTTCATCCTCGACCGGATCTACTTCAGTTGTTTCCTCCTCGACGGGATCAGTCCCTACAGGATCCGAAGGATCAGACCCCTGTTCGGGGGTCGTCTCCTCGGTTTCCGTTGGAACCGTGTTGGTTTCATTGTTCTCCTCTACTTCAGTAGGTTCAACTGTTCCAGTATTTTCTGGAGTAGTTGTAGTCTCATCCGTAGTGGTTGTGCTGTTAGTACTAGTGGTAGTTCCACTATTATCATCAACACCAATAAAAGTTGTACCTTTCTCGCTTTCAGCTGTTTCAGTTGCTGTTTCAGTTGTGTCTTCACAAGCAATTAAAGCAAATGTCAACATTGTCGCAATAATAAAGCCTCTCATTTATTCTCCTTTGTTAAAAATGATTTACTCTTCTTCTTCTTCGTCTTCTTCTTCTTCCTCTTCTTCTTCTAGCTCTTCGCCTTCTTCGTCAGATTCTTCGGACTCTTCTTCAGCTTCTTCTTCTTCAGCTTCTTCTTCTTCAACTTCTTCTTCTTCAGGTTCTGCATCTTCAGCTTCCTCTTCTTCTTCGGCTTCCTCTTCTTCTTCGGCTTCCCCTGCTTCTTCCTCTACTTCCTCTTCGTCAGAAGCTTCTTCTTCAGCGTCGGTTTCTTCTTCAGCGTCGGCTTCTTCTTCAGCGTCGGTTTCTTCTTCGGCAACTACTGCTTCTGCACAGTCTTCGGCTTCTTCTTCGTGACACCCAATCAAGCTGAACACCAGCATGGATGCGATAATCAAGTTTTTCATAATATATTCTCCTTTAAAAATCAAAACTATTGATAAACTTTTGCAAGTATGCGTCTTCCGACGACATTAACCTTGCGGCTTTTTTCCTCTTCAGGAATTCCTTTTTCGGCATTTCGCCGACATCACTATACGGAAATACATCTACTTTGTAAACCTCCGCATCATATTTTATTAAATTTTGTATAAGAAACGAAGCTTTCTTCTCAGCATCGGAATCTAAAGCAACATAAACTGGCGTATCATTCAAAATGATGCTTTTAAACAATTTTGACTGCTCCTTTAAAGACGAACCCAATATGGGTACCGAATTCTTGCCAGCTACTATAGCATCAAATACACCTTCTGTCAAGGTTAAATCTTCGCACCAGTCAATATATAGTTCATTAAAGATTATCTTACTCTTTGAAGTGGGAGGATTCATGTATTTTCTCCAATCATCCCGGTATGTTCTAGCAATAAAGAAGTTGCAGTCACCGCTTTCATTAAAAGAAGGAATTATTACTCTACCTGCATATTCTCCACTAGAACAATACCCTATTTTCCAAAATAGTATGTCTTTATCTGATATATTTCTTTTGTTTAGGTAGTTTTTGGCTATTTTAGCCTCGATTGAAATGTTTTTGTTAGCTAAAGACGCAAATTCTTTAGGTAAATCTACAACAATTTCTTCTTCTGGCTCATTTACCGGAAATATGCTCTCCAGTATGGTTTCAAAGTCTAAAAGATTCAGTTTCCCTGACAATTCCTGCCATTTAGATCTTTTTTCGTATGAGGCATACTTTCTAACCAGTCTGTATATGCTATTTCCTCTATAGTCGCAGATCCAACATTTAAAAACATCCTTATCGATGTTAACACTCAGCTTTTTCTTGTGATGATTACATTTGGGGCAGGAAAAGAGATGTTCTTGACCTGTTCTGCTGTATCCACCGAGGAAATCTTTAAGAATTGTTATTTTTTCGTTGTTCGACAAGTGTGTGTCCTGCTTTAGCTATAACAATACTATCGGCAATATCATAATATTTGGGCTTCAAGTTCCCAGATTTTGTGTATTCTACAACAAACTTGGGCTCATTGTCAAGTAAAAACTTAACAACTTGTTCTTTTGCTTTGGTTCCCTTCTTAATAGTAATGCCGCAAGCCTTGCGAGCAGATGAGGCTGGAATGTGTTCAGCTTTGATGCCCAGTTCTCGGTAACAAAGGTAGGTTGCAACACCATTGAACGAAGAAAGGGTTGAAAGTGTCTTGGCTGATGAAAAACCCGAGCGGAACATTTGGAGGCTTTGTTCAATAAAAACATGTTTAATGTCATGATTTGATAACAAATCAAGCAGCTCTCCTTGAATGTGGTTATATTTTGAATAGATGTCTGGAAAGTGGTTCTTGTTTCGCATGTCCCAAGCGTGTGTTGTTATAACTTCGCCTGTCTCGGATACAATAGTAGCGCCGACAATGCTTGTTGAGATGTCTAATCCTAAAATCATAGGAGAACTATAGCAGGGGTTTCACTAGATGTCAAGCTTTAATTTAAAAGTGAGGTTTCTTTGTTCGGTCTTTTTTACAGGAGTAGCTACTTTAGCTATAGCAATAAGGTTCTTATCTTTATCATAAACGCCTATTTTAGAGATGTAGGTCTCTTTTTTAAATATCGGACTCTTATCATGAAAAGACGAAGAAACAATATTTTTGATTTCAGAAGAGGGCGATTCTATGTAATAATTCGACCCAGTTGTCTGAGAATCTTGCCCATAGGTTACATATGTCGGGTTATTCGAGTGATTTATTTTTCCTTTTGGCGCATTTGCAAACATGGTTATAACCTGCGTTTTTGTTGTACCTCTAAAATCCAAAGACCATGCAGATTCTTGGCTTGGAATAGTTTTGCTGTCCTGTGCGCCTACTGCATAGTAAATCCAAGCGGGACTAACTGCTCCATCACCATTATAGTTTTCGGTGTGGTCGCCATCAAGAGCCCATGATCCTGTTAACATCATGAAGCCCTCATTGTAGAGAACTACGCCAGCGATTGATCCGGATCCGTTACTGCCCTCTGGTCCTGTTTGGATCAATTCTCCATTTTGTCTTTCATCTTTGAGGCTTCCAATAAGAGTGCCAGATACAAAAAAGTCCAGTTCTAAGGATCCTTTTTTAATTTGAGAGCCAAAGAAAATTGATGGGATACTAATCAAATTAAGCTTCTGTGTTTGCTTATCCCACCCATGCCCCAAATCAGAAGAATAAGCGTATTGTTCGCTATTAACTCTATAAAAATTTGTAGTGTTTTTAAGAGCTTCCAGCCTAGCCCTAGATTCTCCCAACTCTACGCTTGAAGAAAAGAAGTCTCTAGTGATGCTGGCGGACATGGCATATGCGCCTTCTAAGGTATCACCGGGCTCAAAATCTTTATTATAACTGTCCGTTGTTATTGTCTTAAAGGACAAAAAAGAGCCGCCCTTGACAAGAAACGGATATATTAAATCACTAGATGGTCTATCAACATTGTACTCATATAAGCTTGCGAAACCGGGAGGAACATGGTTGATATTTTCCCCAGACAACTCGCCTTGATTATAGGGACGCTCGTTGTGATATATAACACCCCCATATATAAAAAATGTTGTTTTTGGGTATGCCCTAATTGTATTCCTGACTATATCGTCTTGTCCGAATGGATAGTATGGCACAGGTGAAACCTCCTGTTTAGAAATCCAATCTTACTCTCAAAGTTAACTCTGTATCTGGAGTTTTCTTGAGCGGTTCAGAAACCTTTGCTACGGCTAATAACTCATTATCAGCAGAATAAAGACCAACTGTGGTAATGTATGATACGGGTTGATCTAAACTGCTATTTTTGACTCTTATCTGACTCTTGTTGCTATCATCACTACTAATATAAGATGGATTCGAACTGTAATTGAATTCGTTGTGACCTGCTCTAGCAAAATAGATTGTTGAGTTTAATTCTGTAGAATTATTAAAATCTATATCATAAATTCTATGTCTTAATGAATCGCAAGATCCGGATATAGACACGCTTGTTAAAGCTTGGTTGATTGTTTGCCCAGAGGGAGTGAAAGTAACCTTGTCTGTGGCTCCATTAAGCCCACCAGAAACAATAGCGTTAGTTGCGTCGGTCCCTTTGCCAAGCATAACGGAAGCAGTCAATACCGCCACTCCAGCCTGATAATAAAGAAGACCCACCTTTGTATTAGCGGGAGTTGTCGCGCCAGTGGCGTACAAGATTGCATATTCTCCTGCTGGCGAGTTTACTTTGTAAGATGTGGCAGCGGATGTGTCTGTAATAGTCAAGAGTTCACCAAATTCTGTGGCACCTGCTGCACCAGACATAAAAGAGCCGCTGACACCGAGCTTAAAATTAAACGAGCCTTTTTTGATTTCATCTTTTTGAAGTATTCTGGCATAGTTGACAAACAAACACTCTTGTAGCTTCGCACCGGCAGAAAGGTTTCCATCTGCATCAAACTCTCTAATTGAGCCAGTTTGATCATGACCTACCAGCAATTGAGCCATCTGGTTGTATATGTTAATCTTATCCGCGTTTTGACTATTGGCGGAGGAGGATAGATTTGAATTGTTTGAATATCCAACTGTCAAATCAAAGATGTGATTTGCAGAGGAACTCAAGAAAGGGTAATCATACACAGACTGAAACAATCCGTGTGAATAATTTTTTATGTTGTTCGCTGCATTTGACTCTGTAACTACAAGTGCTGGATTATCATAAGTACCCGAGAGGATTGAACCAGTAATTGGAATCGCCTCATGTAATAGCGTTCTAGTTGTTGTTACATCGTTATTTAAAAAACTTTTAAAACTTGTTGCCATAATATTTTACCTGTATTTTTAGTTATTATACCCTTTTCTTAAGGAAAGTTATAGGGACATTTAATCTGTATCCTGTTGTCGCACCAGTTATTCTAACATTTGAATCTATTCTATAAAAACTTTGAGGGCCAACCGCAAAGTTTATGCTAACCTCAGACCCGAGCAAAGTGAATAGATATGTAGAGCTATTCAATTCTATAGATGGGTTGATTCTAAAATGTATTCTTGTTCCTCTCGCTCCCTGTATTGGGCTTTCTGATGAGCCGTTTAGGGACATAACTAAAGAAGAGTCTGTTCCAAGACTATATGAAGCTATATTATCATCATCCAAAAAAGAGTAAGCTTGTTGCCCACTTGACCCATCCGCTATTGAGCCCAACCTATTATCAATCTCTATAATATATTGTGTCTCTTTTAGTGTTGGATCAATAGTGAATGATTTTGGAACTGCTGTGGTGTTCATACCTTGATCAACCATAATTGTTTTAGGGTCAGTCTCATTTGTTCCAGTGTCGCTGTTTGAAAGAAAAATTCCGTTGTTTTTTAAATTAAAGTCTCCAAAAAGCTTATTCGACCCTACAAACATTTGATCAGTTTGCGAGTCAACAGAAACAATGTATGTATTAAGGGTGCTTAAATTGCTGCTCAAGGTCGTGCCTGAAGTGCCTTGGTTCAACAGCATAGAAGGCAAATATAGCAAATTTGTCTTTGGAATGGAAAGGAGCCTGTTTTTCATAGTAGATGTGTTGTTTGTTAGCGCTTCTATGACAGGAGTTTTAAGAATTTCAATATCGTAATATGCAGACCCATTTTCGTGGTTTAAATTATATTTTGAATAGTCTATTTCGTCATCTGCAAACGCATATTTGACAATTTTAAATGACCCATCTCCTCTTGCTAATCGTGCCCTACCAGCGTCGGTAAGAACAGCATCTAAAATAATATCTCCACTGTTATCTAAAAAAGCCATTTATTTTCTCCCAAAATGTGTATATTGCCTTTATAATTAGTCTTTTCATATAAATAGTTAAGTTTTTTAATTTATCTCTTTTAAATTATACGAAGCTACTCTGGTTAATGCTGAAATGTGTCATCATTTCCGTTATTATCACTTCCTGCACCTTCATGCATTTCACTTGATCCAGCCTCTGACATATTATATTCAACATAATTCTCATCTCCACAAGAAGGTATATTTTCGTTTGTGGTTTGTTTTCTAGCTTCAAATTGAATATTTAAGTCAACAATCTTGCCAGTATGCTTTGATCTTAATCTAATTTTAAACTTTTTACCAGTTCCTGTGGGGAATCCAGTACCTTTAATCGTATTGTCTCCCATTGATGGTCCGAACTTTACATTATTGTTTTCGTAAACTGCCGAAGTGTGTTCCTCTGGATCGAGCGATGACCTGATCTCGTTCTGCTGTTCAGAAGGGGATATTTTTATATATCTTTTAAAAGATTTAGACCTTGCGCTAGCGCCCTGTTGTTCAAAATTATATATAGACACCACAGGGTATACGGCACCGGAATTCTCCACCATTTCTACTTGATAAACAGGCGATGGGTTTGAAACATTTTCATGAACATCAACTGACCTGAACATGTAGTAATATTTTTTGTTTTGCTCTATCATATCTGTATAAGAGCTTTGATTTTGAGAATTTATTGTTAAAAGCCTATTCCCACCAAAATCTGAATATTTTTCAGGGGCGTAATCTAATCTATAGATTTGATAATGTGTCACAAAATCATCACTTTTAAATTTCAATTTTGGCTCAACATAAAAATGTGGCGGGAATACAAACATCGTATTACCCGTATCTTGCTGGATACTCATGTACCCTGCGTACTGTTGTTTAAGCAATGTTCTGTCCTGTGCATTCCTAATCTTTAAAAATTTATCATTATCTGTAGTATCTTCTGTTAGTGATTCAATTGCAATTGGTACTATTTCTCTGTTTACAGATCCGGGGTAGAAATTAATTTTAATATCGTTGTCTCTCCCCCTTAACGGAACAATATCAACCTCTGGGAACATGGGAGGAGCATCACTAATTGTCACTTCTTTTTTATAAAGCGGCATCTCTACTATTTTAACATCTGGTTCGCATATTACATCAAACATGGCTAAGAATTGCATAGGCTCTCCGCTAGCATCATCTTGCGCCCAAAGTCGATTAACAGCGTGGGGACCACGATATAGCAAATCAAAAGTTGAAGTGAAGGGCAGATTAGATGCCAGCATCCCTGCTGTATCATCAAAGCTGTTTAAATAACTCTGAAATTTTCCATTTTCAGCAAGGGAAAGGTTTTCGCTCAAAAAGTTAGTACTATTTTCGAATTGAAATCCGTATTTTGTACCCACAACGAGCTGATACGCATAGACAGTAAATTCATATTTCTTGCCATATCTGACTTGTGTGTCAATATATTTCATTAAATCATTTTCTGTGTCGCCGTCTGGCTTTATCATCCATGTGTTTTGTGCCAAGCTTTTGTAACCTGAGTTGTCTATCTCCACTTTTTGAATCCTGTAAAATAAAGTTTCGTTATAAGATTCTTCTTTGCCTAGAATTTGATGATAATTCCTAGATTTTTCATCTACAAGTTCTTTATATTTCATAAGCGCTGCTATGTTTTTGATAAACATAGAAGGGTCAGATGTTAAATACTCTAAGAAATCAACTTCCGACTCGTTACTCGACAGAACTTTCGAACAAGATGTGGCTACATCATTGCCCATAATGTCATTGTCAAATTCAGGATTGCCCAAGCCGGGTCCAAATTCTTCTAGCCAACGATTAAGATTAATTTGTCGAACATTATATTGTGGAGACTCATCAACATGGTTATCAAAAATTTCCGAATATGCAGTTGTGGTTGGAGATACCAATTTGTAAAAATCTTTCTTTGATTTAATTCTATAAATATTTTTCATGCATATTGGAGCGCTAACTGGATCACTTACAACCTGACCTTGATCTGCATACGGGGGTGATTCTGGGTCTTCCGGATCGTAATATTGAAACGCTCCTTCTGCCCCCAGATCTCTTATTAAGTTGTTTTTGCTTGGCTCTATATTCATCGTGCCTTGTTTTCTGGAGTAGAAAAAGTTTGAAATGAAAGTTTTTAAGAGCGCTGCTGTTATTGATGAATTGTTAAACGCAGTTGAAAATTCCTTGCTTTAATCAACATTAAGCTCAAATTCTATGTAAAAAGGAAATTTATTCTTTAAAGTATCATATTTTGCTAAATATTCTTTGTTATTTTGAGCTATGATTATATTAAAATATTTATCAAAGCCTACAACATTGCTAAGATCAGTTGGTGCTAGCTTGCAATTTAATAAATTATGTCCAAATTTTTCAAATGAAAACTTTGAATAATTATCATCGGCACTTGGAGCTGGGTTTGCTGGATTAGTGGGGTCTTCCTCTAGGGGTATTTCATAAATTGAGGGAAAATAAGTCGAGGGCAAAACAGTTGTGGTGCCTTGACTGTTCTCCACAGCACCTAATTGCGACACTTTTTCATAATATTTTGAATAAAAATTATAAGTTGATTTAAAATCTACATACATCGAACTCTTGTCAGCTTCGTTTACCAACGCTTGTGCTTTTGACGACATTGGCAACGGCATTGAAAAAACAGAGTCTTCATAATATCTCCGGGTATATCCTCCTGCGTCTCCATTGTATTTATAATCATTCTCAACAAAATCGTAAAACGCATCCATGTGGCTTTTCTCTATAGTATCATTCAGCGCGTATAAAGCAACTTCATTAAAAGTATTGTCAAATTGCGCCTTAACTTCATCAGATTGAGGACTTCCAAATGGATCCAAAAGCGGTGCTTTTTCAGCAAACACTGTTGATCTTTCTAGCTCAGACCAATAATTATAATTTGCATCTGTTCCTGCTCCGGGAAAAGTTATAGCGGTGTATTCAGAGATTACAGATTGTATATATTCTTCATTTTGTTTTTCCAAATCTGGTATAATAACTGTTTCATACTCTTCTATTGTATCTTCAAGGCTCGATATAGCATCTTCATTAGCTTGAATTTCATCATTTATTTTTGCTATTAAGTCTTCGTAATAATTTCCAAAATTGCCCCACTCTTCCATACCTCCAGATTGATTAAAGCCTGCGAATATCACACTCACAAAGAAGTCTACAATATCTTGTTCGCCTAAATCCACTCCAGCATCAGCAAAATATTCAGCGATTTCTGGAATGGTGATACTGCCAAGATACGCTAAAATGGCAAGATATTCAAGTGCGGTGCCTTGAAGATTTTCATTTCCAGTAGTATCGATAAGGAACTTATATATCTGTAGGATCATATACTGTTCATAAGATAGTGGTCCTATTTGAGCTTTAGTCTCTTCGAGTTGTTCTTTTAAACTCTCCAAAAGCTCCTCTGATTGCGTTAGTTCTGGTAGTTTTAATCCGAAATCGTTTTCAGTGGTATTGGGGCTATATGCTGGAGTTTGGTTTTTCTTTGCGATATCAGACACCAAAGAAATCATTGTGAATTGAGCCTGAAGTGCTTTGTTGGTGTCAAATTTTAACGCCATTCTTGTTGCTTTTCTTCGAAGGTGAACCATTCCAGTTGGGACATCCTCCATCACTTGAGACCACACATCTGATACATCGAAGTACCTGATTGATGTGTTGTCTAAGTAATAATTTCCCGGAGCAAAAGTTTGCCCTTCTATCAAATCGAGCGGAGCGCCAAGTACTTGGTTGTCAGTGTTCCCGCCGTTGGGGAACCATGGGGCTGCAATGTATGGGTCATAAAACCTGACAGTGGCTCCAACGCCTTGTTCAAAGGTCCACATTTTTCCCATTGCTTGCCTGAATGGGTCCGTCTTGGTTGTGGGTATAGTTGGTACTGTGTTAGATGTGGCAATTTTTTCTTGATCTGTCCCAAGAGGATAATATGCACTTTCATCTAATACAAGAACATATTTTGTAGAATAATCATTTTTTAATTTGTTGTCTAACGAATTTGCCATTTTTGTATTCTCTTAGTTAGTAAGACCCACCAGATCCAACGGGCGCACTAACAACTGTAGTTGCTCCACTATTCAAGTTATTTTGATCACCTGTTGGTTGCGCTGACATGCTTGGAGTTTCTGGAGTTGCCTCATCACTTATAGTAGTCTGTAGTTGCCCTTGTATTTGTCCAGAAGTTCGCTGATTTATATCCTCCGATCTTTTGGAGTTGTACGCTGGGAGAGTTCTTGTTGCTCCAAGGGTAGATTGAGCTGCCCGAGTTGGCAATATAATCTTTCTTTCTCCACCCACTATGATCTCCATGCCTGTTACATTTTCTTCTTGCGCTATCGGATCTGCTATATCATTTACCGCAAAGTTAATAATGAAATGATCATTATAAATAGGCAACTTTAAAAAACTGTAATCTTTGACGCCGTATAGCTCTTTCTCATATGGCATCATTCGACAAATTACATTACCAGATCTACTGCTCAAAATTTTCCAAGCATTATGTGTCAATTCTTGCCAAACAGGGTTATTAATATCTCCGTTATTGTACCCAAGCAAGTATTCTATTTTAACAATTTTTTTATAGTTTAGCATAAAAAAAGATAAAAATTCTGGTGTTTGGTACAATATTTTATTTTTTGGTACCATTTTTGTTGTGTTGTCATTTAATTTTGCATTAAAGAAATCAGAGGCTTCATGCGGAGCGGCGGCTGCTTCGCTCACACTATAATCATACGCTTCAGGTTTTGTGTTTTCTAAATGATTTTTCAAAAAATCGAAGGCTGGATTTTCTAATTTCTTTTCTGGGTTTAAGTGTAACATTAAAGCCTTAACATGGTTTGGCGCTCTTTTGAGTGGAGAATTAGAAGAATCATATGGGTCTTCTATGTTGTTAGACTGATTCCATTTTTGAAATTCATCCAATATAATTGTCTTTGTTGCTTTTGCGTAATATTCCCAAACCCAAATTAAATCCACCAAGGAGTTAAAATATTTTTGTTGGATCGCCATCAATAACAAGCTTGTTGGATCGACATTCGAGTTTAAAATTTCTTTTCCTTCTTTTGTTTTTATGGTTGTTTGATTTAAAGCCGAGATAGAAGTAGTGTCATATTTTATTTCGTTACTTGAGCTATCATTATTTAAAAATCCTGCATCCATGGCTACTGTGCCAACAGGAAAATCATACGCTTGTACATCATTAATATTTTGCCTGATTATGTTTAAAAATGCATTATTGTTCGATTGAACATCAGCCATCATGCTGCCATTGTTTATAAGATTTTGAGAATCAAAATTTGAAAAATTTATTATAGATGGACTCAAGTAGGCATATTTTGCAAAATTAACAGAATCTTCTGGGTTCATAAGCGTTTGTCCACCATATATGCCCATGCTTGTACCTAGCCCCTCAGAAGCATTAATGCCAGTAGGCGCTTGTGGAAAAAGCTTAGATGTCTCTAGAGAGATCCTTTGTTCATATTCCGTCGCAGACATGTTCTTTAAACCATCAATTATAACAGAGTCTTCTTGAATTGTATTTGCAGTAGACAGGTAATCATAGCCTGTTAAGTGATTGACATTTCCTTTTATTTTAGACTTAAATCTATGCTTGATAGTGTAAGTTCTTGCAGGATTTGATCCGGCAGCATATTGAGATTCAACATGCTGAGAATCTATTGGCTTTTTGTATTTTGAAGCGGAGGAATAAACATTCAAAATGTTTTGATAAATGTTTTCTAATGATTTAAATGTTGTATCAACGCCTGTTGGGTTTCCATATTCTAAAGAAGAAATTGTCTCAAAAAAGGAAAACAAGTCTGATTTTTTCTGATTGTTTTTAAAAAATATAAACTTGTCTAAAATAGAAAAAAATTGCTGTAATTTGTCATAAGAAAATCCAACACCATATTTTTGCCCCATGTATTCAATGCCTTGGTTCGTAAATCGGTTAGTGTGAATGTTGAAAAATGTTGATTGTTTTTTACTATCCACAACATAATCTTTATAAGAATATTGCTCTCCGGTTCCATATAGGAGAACTTCTAGGGACTTTACCCTATCCCCCATCCAAGATATGATTGGATCATCCATAGTTATTTCTGTCGAAAATATATAATCTCCACCAACCGGCGTGTTGAGATCTGTCCCAGTATAGAATTTTACATTATTAATATTGTTTTGGTCTTGAAGTGGCAAATCTACAGTTACTTGTTTAATTGCCCCAACACTTTCTAAAGTCTCAGGAGATATTTGTATTTTTGATGACAGAATGCCTGCCCCTTGCTCTGTTGTAGAAACTACAAGTTTTAAGTCTTGATTTTTCACATCCTCATTTATATCTATTGTTGGATCATAAGAGCTTTGTTCGTGTACCCTATGTCTATAAATTTTAAAATCTTTAATTAACTTTTTGTTAAAAATTTGTGTTAAGTCTTGTTGTGTTCCAAATTGAAATAAATGGTTTGCCAACAAAGGAAACGCTGTGTTTTGTTGAATGGCTTCCCGAACATCAAAAGAAAAAACAAATCTTGTGTTTCCAGAGCCATCCATCGCTGTATACATTTCTCCAAAAACACTTTTATTTTTTGAATTAGACAATGATTTCACTATGTATTGCTCTGTGTTTTGATGGGCGTTGCTTTGATTTGGGTCGGTTGTGCTATAATCATTGTTTTGAAGCCCCTGAACTGTATCAATATTAAACCAAGAATTTGAAAATAAAGAATAATCAAAATTTAATTTTTGTATGTCCCTATACTTTCTAAAATCTTGTACAATATTATTAGAGATTATACTCTCTGTGAGAAAAGGTCCCATATCAGCGCCGGGTTCGCCTGCCATATATCCAATGTAACCATTAGGTCCGGGGTTTTGCGGTCCATGGTAATGAACTGGTCCAGTCCACACTGAGGCTTCGGAATAATCTTTTCCTATCGCATTGCCGCTTTCGTCTTCAAGGGTAGGAAAATTTGTAGGATTTCCAAAAACATCCAATGGTGTAACATAAAATACTTGATTTGAATTTTTTATCTCTCCTTGTCGGATTACAATCTGTTGGCTAACTGTTCCCACTGTGTTTTTTTGGAAAGATTCTTGATATAACAAATCATTGCCGAGAGATCCATTATCCTGCGCTAAACTTTCTAAGTCTATGTATGCGTGTGCAAAATACGCTAGATGATCTACTTTTATCCCTCCAAAAGCCTCTTGAATTTCAAATTTAAATTTATATGGAAAACAATAAGTTTTATTGCCATTTTTGTCGTATTTTACTTCAATGGAGCTAGAATACTCTTTTGCTTTCTCTGGCTGGATTCCGTCAAATTCTGCAAAATCTTTTGTTAAAAAGTTTACGCCAGAATAAGTGTCAGCCTCAAGCAATCCATTCGGTTTCATCCACATAAAAGGCTGTGATGCTATTTCATTGCTAATTCCAAGATTAGTACTCTGTACTATTCTTATTTTAACATATTTGGCAATTTGATCATTATAAAGAGAGTACATGTTATTTGAAGATAACATAAACGGAATCTGTACCATGAGAATTACATCAGAGCGCATAGTTTCCGGGCTTTCATCAATGGTTTCGAAGGCACTAGTCGCCCCATAAGATAATAAAGATGTTTCTCCGGGTTGCTTTACATGAGGATTATCATTTTTTGCATAAGACTCCGTGCCCCCTTGGAGCATAACGCTTAAAAAGTCAACCTTTGGTAATATATTGGACATTAACAGGGTTCCTCGTTGTTCGGCGGAGTATCATATACATTCGCGGAGCTTGCCAGATCGATATTGTCTGCGATTTCACCATCTACGCTGATATCGAGATAATATTCAACATCGTTTGTTGTTGCAGTAGCGCTACTTTCTGCGGCAGATGTGTCATATAAACTATCTTGTGTTTGTTCTTTCTGCATAAAATTTAAAGGTTTTAAATTTTCTTGATATCCGATAGTTGATCCAACAAATTCAATCTCTTCCGAAACTTCGAACACCTCAATGTCGTAGTTTTCAGCCTCAAACACAGAATTGAACTCAGAAATGTCAAGTAGTACACTTTCTTTTTCTATTTTTATGTATGATCCAGCTGCAAACTCATGTATATCCACATTGTTTTGAGTTTCTTGGGGTGTTGGTGCGCTTTTAATGTAAACATCATAAAATGCTTTTATGTTTAGCTGCGGAATTTTTAATAGCCCAGATGATCCTGTGTAGAATGTAACTGGCTCTGTTATTTCCCCGCTATTTAAGATCACTTTAGTTGCTGGTGACTTTGAAGAATTATATCCACTAGTGCCCATAGGCAACCCCATACTATAGTAGTTATCTATTGTTGGAGGTGGCTTTTCAAGTGCCTGTAAGACATCAGAATCTGATAATTGCTCCAACGACCCCACCGTCAGATATTCTGGTCCAGAGGGCACTAGAATTGCATAACCGTCTTCGTCGACTCCCGGCTGCATATCTTGAACGGTAACAAATTCATACTCTGTTTGAACTCTATTAATATTGGTTTCGGCACCAGCGTAATTGTGTTGCACCTGTGGTCTGATAGCTTTTCTGATTCTATCGGATGTTGTGGTCGGAGCCTCTAAAGATAATGGGTTTGTATCAGTATCACCACCTGTCGACATATATTTGCTATCATACACAACATCGTCGTCAAAAAAAGCGTAATGCGTTGGCTTGAATTTGCCACGAGATAACAAACTTTTGCCGTATTGCGTTAGGTGCAATTCTAATACTTGTTCTTTTCTATCTAAAAATTTCATATGTCATAAATAGCTATCATGTTATTTTTTATTAGCGATTATCGCTTCTTTTGTTGATCGCCCCTAAGAGAAGTAGTTGAGATATCAATTTGGTCTTTTTGTTTTATTTCTTGACTTACCTCTCTTCTTCTATTTTCCCCATTTGTAATCCTATCTTTCAAATTTGTATCATCGCGATCTCTTGGATTAGATTTTGTTGGCTCAAATGTTACGGAAGTTTCAATTTTTCCCAACTCAACCAAAGAAAAGAAATCATACGGCCAGTTATAACTATATGCCAACTGCTTGCCCGAGACTCCAAATTTACCTTTTGGGTCTAACTCGCTTAATCCAAATCCTTTGCTCACATCTTGGGTTAGAGATGCACCATAATAATTATTTTTGCCCCTTTGCTTGATTTTAAACACCATCCATCGGATGTTTGTTGGAAAAATTGATGATTTTAACTCATTACTATCATTTTTTTCGGACAATACTTCCGGGTCTGTGCCGAAAAATTCTAAATTTGGACCAGTCAAAATGGGATGTTCAATGATTGATTCTGTTTCTTCTGCAACAACAGAAATATCTGGCATCATGTTCTGCCAAATTAGAGAGAGGTCCTCTTTAGATAATTTGTGATTAAAGTCAAATATATACATAACGAAAGGATCAACATCCTTATTATTGACAAAATCTAAATGAGGAGGAATAACAAACTTCTTCATTTTCTTTATCATGTCTGTTATAGAAGTTTCTTTAATGTCTTGCGTAACTCCTGCGAAGTCTCCTGTTTTCACGGCTATTCCATCCTTTTCAAGATTATTCAATTGAGTCGCAAACGCCTTCTTTGGTATTTTTATCATTGACCCGTCAGGATTAATTGGGATCGCCACAACAGCTTCGCTAATCACTTTATTTTCTGCTACCTTTCCAACTCTTTTCTTTTTAATGTCAAATCCACAAATATCTGCGAGAGATCCAGTCGTAGAAATTGTTAAAGTTCTGTCCGATGCTGCTCTGCCAGTTACTTCTATTTTTGCAGGACCGCGTGACTCCGAAATGCCAGTTCTTGGATTTGTAACAGCTACACCAGATCCTTTTGGTGCAGCGTCTGTGGCATTAGTTATTTGTTCGAATGGATTTTTAATTTGCAAGAAAATACCAGCATTTTGTTCTGGTATCGTCCCATATGTTTTCCACATACCCGTTGTTAAGTCTCTCTCGTTACCATCGCCATTAGAATATGTGTTCAATATAGCATGATTTGAAAAGTTTAATGTTGGACACTCAAACTTAGATTCGATAATCCAAACATCATTTTCCGTGCCATCTTGATCAACAATACTATTTGGCTTATAAGCTATTGCTCCATCCTCTCCATATACGGGGATATATGTTGTCTTTTTTATTCCAGTTCTTTGGAAAAGATTAACAGAAGACTTGATATGCATTTGATTTAGGTAAGCAGCAGAGCCAGTAGAGTACAGTCTATTAGTGTTATCTCCGAACCTTGTATTTGAGTTCTCATTTAAGTTTAAATATCTTGTTTCAATTTCTGCCGAAGAAAATATCTCCGACAAAGTAAACTGGTCTGTGTCTCCCGGCTCCATCTCCCTCAAAGCATGAGGTCTGAAAGCGACTCTAGCCACTGAAGTTCCGTAAAAGTAGGGGGGAGTATAAGGTGCGGGACCGGGGTCTTGCATATTTTGCAAGAGTTGCTTTTGTCGCCCGAAAGAGGACATGTCATCAAGAAATCTCTGGCTTGTAAAGTTTGGTCCGTAATGCATTCCGCGAGCGCTAACAGATGCTGTTAAATCAGATCCTGCTCCGGAGCCAGTTGCGTGAGTGTCGACAGAAAACAGATTAGCTGGTCCTTCAAACATTTTAAAGCCATCTGTCTTAGACAATACAACATCCATAAAATATGTGGTGCCGGAAACCATGGTTTTAAATTGTTTTTCAGGTTTAGACACAAAAGTTGTAACTTGCTGGTCTTCCAAGAAAAAATCAATTGTTTCTGCCAGAAAGTTACTCATCGCCAAATTATATCTTTCATCGTGTTCTCCTTTCCAAGCAAAATTTGGCGATGGTCTCGTATAATTTGCAAAGTCGTACCAGTTTCTAAACTCTTCGGAGCCTCCGGGGGCAGAAAATCTCCTAGCTTGATTGCTTTGACCCAAAGATGCTGTTGGGTAATTTGGCCAAATATGATATATTGTTGCGTCTGGTCTGTCTGCTAAATTCTCAGAATTATTTATATTATATACAGGTAAATATTTATCTGGCGATACAAGTGCTTCAAAAGGCATTCTAAAGTCTGGATGGAAATTGCACACTCCAGCAGCCCTATATCCATACACTGGGTCAACTCCTGAAGGTGCTGCCACAGTTAAAGGTGTCTTTTCTTCTATAGAGCCCGTGATCACTGGCCAATCAACTGCAATTCCGGATTTAATTGTATTAAACATAATTCCCGGAGCGAAGAATGGCTGAATTAAAGAGTTTAATTGCTGTCTTTGCTGATCAGAATCAACACTAGATTTAGCATCATAATTACCCGTTAAGTGTGGTCCATAAGAAGAAGAAAATAGTTGACCTAATTGCACAGTTCTTAAAGCAGGATAAAATCCTTGATATGGTAATAACTTTTTAATTCCTTTACATTTAATCTTAATTTTTGAAGGACTAAGGGGCGTATTTTCTCCCGCCACGACAGTATCAAGGTGGTCGTCAGAAAAAACATCAAAATGTTTCATAAAATCTGTATGTGAATAAATTCTATAGAATTCTTCGTTTAAACTATTTGATTTTTCTGTTTCTGCACTGGATGTAGTTGTGATGCTAGCACCGATAAGATCTAAGAATTTTCTGTTTTCAGAGCCGAACCCTTCTTTAAGATAATACTCCATATGGTCTGAAATTCTAAATTCTGGAATAACAGTGAAGTCTTTTGCTATTCTTCTAATATCGCTGGAGTATTCATCATACGAATCAAACCATGGGTTTCTACTTGATGTTAAATTCGCTGTCCAATTTGGAATAAGACTAAGATGCGCCATTGTGTAATTCATAAGGGCTTGACTGGGATCGCTGCCAGACAAAGCAAAATTAGGATATTCATAACTTAAAGATGCAGTGGTTGGAGATGTCCCATTAAGTGTTGTCGGAGCACTAGTGTTTAATCCCTGAATTGGCACTCGATATAAATTGTAAATTCCATTATTATATGAAAGTTCCCCATTTAAAGACTTTAGCGACATATTGGATGGTAGATTTAATGATCCCTCACCAAATCCAGTTGTTCTTGTACCAGCTAATACACCACCTGCTCCGGTTGGCGCAATATCAACCATAGGGTATTTTGCATCTAACGGCCAGCAGCTTAAATCAATAATATTTTCATATGAGGTAGTTTTGAATGTCCCTGCATCAATATTGGTGTCCATGGAATTTTTTGCAAGACCAATAGATCTGAGTCTATCATTTTCATTATCTCTCCAAAAAGTTCTGGCAGTTCCAAGTGATCTGTTAAAATCGCTGGATCCACTTGCTTCTCCGTAGTTTTCCCTCATCCTTGTTTTTGCCAAATAAGTGTATGACTCTCTAGGATAAACAACTTCTCTATATGTAAATGATGGAACTTTAAAGATCGGGTTTGTTCCGGGTGCCAAGCCTCCATTTTCACTATTAATATACATCCTCTTTAAGTCATCATAGGTTTGTTTAATATGCTCTGGTTGGAATCCGAGCGTATCGGTTAAGCTGTCAAACACTCCCGGCACTCCAGATGTGTTTGTCATTGTAAAATAAACCAAATTGTTTCCATAGCTGCTATTTATTACAACTTCTTCGCCACCAGTTGCTTCTGCTTTTTGTTCATTTCGTAACAAAATTTCATGTCTTAGAGGCTTATATTTCGAACTGATTGGTGGTTCAGTATATGAAACAAGGGTTTTCGGATAAATAAGTTCATCTCTACCTTGGTCGTCGGCGATTAGTGTTTGAGTTTCTTTTATAAGCGATAACCTATTAATTCTTCTTAGATATCTAGGTATGGGACCATCACCCTGCCTTACCTGCTTCCAAGATGAAAAACCGCCAGCGCCATTTTGACCTAATAGCTGAGAATTTAAACTTTGTGGTGCAGGGATATTCCCCGGAGGAGCTGGTAAAGTTGCTCCGATAAAGGTGCTATTTGCTGAAAGCGAGACAGTATTTAAATCAAACTTAGTGGGGTCAGGGACCGCAAAGTTGTTCAATGGCACAAAAGGTTGCGGATAAAAACTTGCTCCTGCCTGATTCTGTGGCAAACCGTAGACTGGTTTACTGCTAATGGCTGTATTAATAAGTGTACCAAAGTCACTCGCACTGACAAAAGTGATGTCTGTAGATGCAAGAGAAGCGTTAGAATTGTTTGGTTGCTCATAACCAAAAATCACATTTATCGCAGAAGCTGTTATCCACGAGTATTGCATGTCGCTTTGTGGGATCATGTGTTGCACAAAAGCATTGTCATATACCGTGCCTGTTGAATAACCGCTACTACTGCTCAATATTCTTTTTGCACCATTTCTTTGAGTTTTATGAAATGACGCAATACCAACTCCATCAATTCCTGCTCCTCCGGAAAAGCTCCCATTGGACGCTGGAGAAGGTGCGCCTGCCACCGTGTAATTATCTAACTTACTAACAACACTCGTATTCCCGCCAGAGCCTGCCGCATTTTGAGTAATTGTTATGCTATAAGGGTCAGATCCTGCGACACTGGTCACTGTTACTTTTGAAGCAATTGTGCTAGCCTCAATAGATGTTTTTAAGTTATCAAGCCCGTGTTTTGCTCCTCCGCGAGAAAAGAGAGAAGCATTAGTTGTTGAGGCATGCGATGTAAATGTTGCTGATGACCCATCAGTGGTGATGATAGTAATCGATCTGGCTGCCGTTGGGGCATTAGTGGCGGTAATTGTTGTTGAAGCAGCGACTGATTGCCCTCCAAAGGGAGAGTGGTTTGCCAAAAATCTCCTTAACGGAGAACGAACAGATAAATTCCTAAATGGCAAAGCATTGTATACAGAAAAGCTTTCTGATTCTGCATCCAAATATGCCGAGCCTAATGTGTCTGGACCGCCGGGGGCGGAAAATCTACTTGCAAATATATGTTTGTTTTGTCCACGGTTTGGTGTTGTTCTGTCAAATAAGCCACTTATGAAAGTTGAAGCAACAGATGAAGTAGAAACTCCAGAATTTTCAACTAGATACCTATTATTAACAGCCCTATCTGGCATCTGTAATATTTCATAATCGTGCGAATAGTTGCCTAAAGCAATTGCACTTCCTAATTCATTTGTTGTGCCTGCCAATCCGGGGTTATTTGAGCTAGTTATATTTTTAATATTTTTGATATTTAAATAACTTTTTGCTATGTGATCCCTAGAATACGCTGCCCTTGGATAACCGGCTGAAATGAAACTTGGGTTATAAACTACAAAAAATGCCTCTGATCCCACTTTGGTTACAGTTGTATACCAACCCTCCTGTCTTATTGAAGCCAAACCAATATTCAAACCTGTATGACGATATTGATATCCCCCAACATGCTGTTCAGTAAAGGGACCTTGCAATGGAATTTCTTTGGTTTCTAAATAGTAATCTTGTAAATGTTGTGTGGTCTTGAAATATCCCTCTGGGTCTGTATTTTGTGCGCCGACCGAAGAGGTGTAAAAAGCCAGAGGAAAGGTTAATTTTCCCAGAAAAGAAGAAGCATCGGCACCTCTTTCTACTCTAAATTCAGGTTTAAATTTATATTGAGGATTTATTTTTATAAGATCATTAGAAATAACATCCTCTGCAAATGTAGGTGTACTTGTCTTAATGCTGTTGTTTGTCAGGGGCGGTGTTTCTGAAAAAATAAATTGTCTTTTATTTAAATCTCTTCTCAGCGAGAGACTATCAACAGACACCCTCTGCGGAGAGAATCTATCTCTATTAAAAGCCTGCACAGAAGCAGAAAATATCATTCCCCTGCTAATGTCAACACCTGCATCACCACTGGCTAATATTTCGCCTCTTTGTGCCCTGTACTTCCACCAACTAGAATTATCTCCTTGATTGCTATCTAGCCCACCGGAAAAAATACCATCAGATGCCGCACTAACCGCACCCGCAATCGTATAATTGTTTAAATTACTAGTAACAGTTGTGTTTCCAACAGAACCTACTTCGTTCTGGGTTATAGTTATAACAAATGGACCGCCACCAGAACCCGCGACTGAGCTGACTGTGACTTTAGATGCAATTCCGCTAGACTCAATAGATGTCTTTAAATTATCAAGCCCGTGCTTGGACCCCCCCCTTGAAAACAATGTAGCAGTGGTGGCACTTGCATGGCAAGTGAATTCTTGCGATGATCCGTCAGAGGTCCTGATAGTGATTTTTGTTCCTGCTGTTGGAGCATTGCTGGCTGTAATTGTTGTTGTTGCCCCAACGCCATCAGCAATAGGGGGAGTTGGTGCATGTCTAAATTTCCAACCCGCTGGTTTGTTTGTGTTTCTACCCATCGTCAATGATGACCTCCATGCTTGTGAGCGTCCGGGTCATGTCCGGTGTGCCCACTTCCTTCATGACCCCCTTCGGCATGCCCATGCACTACCCCTTCAATTACTGCCCTTTTAGTGCCTATTGAAGGGAATTTACTAGCGTATTTTCCGCCGCGATCTAACATGTGCCCCTCTATAACAGTTGTAACATTAGGCATATTAGCAGAAGCTGGTACTAGTTGTTTAACCATTTCGCTTATTGAATCATCAAGCCACTTATAATAATTAAGGTATTTTTCTAAATCTGGTACATTTCCGATGGAATTAAAGAAAATATTTCTTAACTTTTCCATTGACTTGTAGTTCATTCTATAGCGATTAATTGGATCACCTATAAGATTATCAATTGAACTCGCTTCTTTTGAAGCATAGAAAAATCTCAAAATTTCCTCAGATACTGATTGGTACATACTCTTTTCTATTGAGAAAGAAAATTTAACTGGTAATGTGTTTTTTGTAAATGTTAAATCATCAGTTTGTGCGATAGTGATCATATTGGAATCATTAATATTTTCAGGTATTTGTTGAGAATACGCTTGAATATATTCTCGCGATACGGAGCCTGTGTTGTTTGATTCAAAAAAGTCGCCTCTTGCGTCATTATTTGCATCAAGTAAATTGCCCAAATCTCTTTCCCACAATTGTCTTTTGGGGTCTTGATTTATTGCATAGCTGCTATCTTTTACAATAAATTGCCCACTGCCATCTGATCCGGTTATTGTATCAAATTCCCAATTTAAAACTAATGTATTTATTCTTGGCACCTCTATTTGCGGGTCATATTTTGTAACAAACAAATAAGCATTTTTTTCAGGATTTTCAACTCCATAAGATTTTGGGTCTATTGCGTGAGCCCTTAATTCATCACTAGTTATATCATCAGCCCAATATCGACATGAAGAAATTAAAATGTCAGATGGCTCTCTAAGTGAACCTGTAAAATTTGTTCTATGAGCGCCGGCATAAAGCCTTTTCTTTTGTGTTATAAAATTTCTACCAGTATTTTTTGAAACAGATCCTGTTGCCAAGAAGTGATTTATAACAATATCTGAAGTTGTGCTGAATCCCTCAAATTCAACATCATATGCTGCCAGAGTAGAGCCTGTAATTGGAGGATTATCACTTGCTTTTGGGTACCCCTTTGGCTTAAGGCGCACAGCAAAATTCCATTTAGTATCTTGATATTGATCAAAATACAGACTGCTTGTTAATTGTGGCAAAACTGAGTTGTAACTTTTTAAAATAAATTTTACACTTTTTGAATCTTGTTCGTCTTGCTTGATTGTGTCTGCTTGTGCGTATACTTGAAAGTTTGCATAATCATTTGAATCCCATGTCAATTCTGTTTGATTATCGTCTGCTCTTGCTGAGTGCATTCCGAACATTGAGGAGTCTGCGCCTGCAAAAAAATAATCCTGATACGAAGGGTCTCCTTTGGGTGGTTTTTTTGGCAATACTACCTCGGCTTCTACCGTCATAGCCATGCCTCGATCAAAACCGTTAGTTGTGTCCAAGCTGCCTGTGATGAAACCAGAGTTTCCAGACTCGCTACTATTTTTGTAGGAGTAAACCGTTGCATTGTTACGATTAACATAATTAAAATCTGCGTATGTTTTTCTTATTGACTTTTCTTCAAAATTATTTGTTAAATCGTACTCGCTATTGTCAGAGTACATATTAATTTTGTATATTTCCTCGCCAACACCAAAGCACCTAATAAGGTTTCTTATTGCTTTTGTAGTTCCTTTTGACTTGTTTATGTATGTTAAATTATTATAAATGTTTTGATATATATAGTTTTTTACATCATATAGTTTTCTCTCATATTCTCTTTGGTCATCTCTGCTTGAAAGCGCTGCAATTACATCCGTGTCTGCAAATATTTCTGGTGCCACGAAGCCTGCATTTACTAAAAGTTTTGATGCAAAAGGATTTGGCTTAACACTTGTGTCGATACTACTACTCAAATACCTAACAGTCTTTATTTTTTTCATTTCTTCCATTTGAAGATAAAGCGTATCAAAGTAGCTAGACATAATTTGAGTTAATATTTTTGAATTTCCTCCGGCATTAGGGTCTTCTTGCTTTATCCATGCTGGAAGCATATTAAACATAGATGAGGGATTTCTATAGTCCCACTCTGCACCTTTATGCATCGCGTCTGTTTTATAAGAGGACACAGCAGGGTGTGTTGGGTATAGAACTGGATCTTTGAACTCTCTTGGGGCGGCTGATGCAGAAACAATTGCTGATCCGATGTTTCTACTAAAATATCCCGCCTCATCTATGTTTGTAGTCTCATTAGTAGACAAGTAATTTACATATGCACCATTAGAAACTCTACCAGAGTAATCCAATATTGTTTGATCGAGGGCGGCTTGCGCCGTAACTCCTTCATTGAATTTAAAATAAAACCCAAGATCCGTATTCGATGTGTCTGTATTGGTGCCAGCTCCAACTTGTGTAAACCAGTTTGTTCCAATTTGCTCTTCTGTTCTAGCGGTTTTCCAGAATCTAAATTCATCGAAAGAAGCTGATAGATTTCCATAACCTTCTATGTTGGTTTTGCCTGCGGTAATACCAGACCCCTTAACATAATCTGTAGGGAATTCTTGATAAGCATTGATGTATGCATCAATTCCACCTATCGCTGTTCCCTTAACTTCTGAAACTGCGGATCCTGTTAGTTTATTATCAACCAAAACACCGTTTAAAAATGTCTTAATGTTCAAGCCGCTATCTGCGGACGCATTTCCGCTGTTCTTTATTGTGATAGCATAATGATTCCAAACATTATTTACGGGGGCCCCTAAAGATGCTGCTGAGTATATGGGAACTCTTTCTGCACCAGTTGTACCTGACATATAGGTCACATGAAACCAAGAGCTGTCAACGAGTGTTGGTCCTGCTGCAATCCTATTTTCGATTAATATTCTACCGTAACTTGCGCTGCCCGGTTGTGTAAGGGCGGTTCCGTCGCCATTCCAAGCATCAAATAAGGCTTTTGTTGCATTCAAATCACCATTATTTTTAAACCAAAACTCTATCGTGTTACCTTTGGCTCCATCGATAGTAATATTCTTCTCTCTGTTATTAGAGGTATCATAAAAGTTTGCTTTTTGTTCTGGCTTTTTGAAATCAATTTCTTTATTTAAGCCTTGTTCATATATCGGCAAAGAAGCTTGATTGGGACCGCCTTTTAAGGTAATATACTGTGGGGTTGTCGATATGAAATATGTCTCACCTGAATTGGCGAAACCGCCAATTGTGTCAGTTGATTTAGGACTAGCTGCAAAATTAACAAAGCCATTTGTTCTAGGGTATTCTCTTTCAAAAATATAATTGTCCAAATAAGAGGACGATAGAGACCATTGGATTTTTTCTTTTTTGGAGCCGTCATATGGATAGGTTTTATATATTCTTTCAATAGATGTTTTATAATATTCTTCAGCGGATCCATATTTAGCAAAGTTAATAGGACTAGAAAAATCTATGGTTGGAACAGACCTCTCTTTGTTCTCTAATTCAACCCTGATATAATCAGCAGACTCTACTTGGTCACCCAAGCTGTCCATACTTGAAGAAGCGAGAAATTTCGATGGTCCGGTGCCTTGAGCATTTGAATCGCCAAATAAAGAACTTAAACTTTTATCTCCATACTGAGTCATTAATCATCAACCCTAAACTTAAATACTTCTGGTTGTTCATCGTATCTTCCATTGTTATAATATGCCAATTTTATTCCATATGCATATCCAGATTCAAGTAAATCCATTTTTAAATCAAAATAATTGCCAGATTTATCATAGGATAACCTTGTGTATGACCCTGCCGATCCTGTTTGTTGCGGAGATACAGAAGATCCTGTTCCAAATGGAATTGCTTCTAAATTATCAACAATTCTATAAACTTTAAAATATGCATCTTCAATAATATAATTTTCTATTTCTGTGCTTGCGACAGTGTAAACTGTCGGATTCCAATTTTTCCCTCTTACATATACTCTAAATCGTGCGTTTTCAGATCTCGAATACGATGAAGCTAAATTAGTAATCTTTGTAACATATTCTGGGCTCGGGTTGAAGTTTGAGGCGTCGTATGAAAGAACCTCTATCGCTGAACCAGTGTGATATTCCACTTTTCCGTATTCCACTGCGCTGCCTGAGTTCCAAACTGGAAATATCGTTGTTACTGAAGAACTAGCAGGCGGGAATACAACACTAGCTGTGTATATTCCCGTGGAAATTTTTCCCCCAAGCGAACTTGTTTGAAACCCGTCATTAAACACGCCTGCTCCGATTGATAATTTTAAAGGATCTCCAGATGGCGTCTCATTTAGAGCAGATCCTGAGTATATACTAACATATATCGAATCATCGAGCGCTAAAGATGGTATGTCTTTTAGTTGACCCCTAATGTAGTTGTATAGATATAATTTATTTACATTATCATCTTTTGAAGCTAGCGAACTGCTTAAATAAAAATTAGCTGCGCTGTCTTTTTCCGTAGAATCCCACCTTGCTTCAAGGACTGGTCTTTTGTAAAAATACTCGCTTGATCTAGAAAAGAATTTTTTGGTATAATGTGTCTGAGATCCTGCTTCATAACTACTTGACAGCATAATACCAAAACCGTAATTTGGGATTCCTGTTCCGTTTTGAAAATTATTGCTAATTGTGAACTGATCTCCGGTTGACCCTGTTATATCTATATTGCCCAAGCCACCTAACTTATTTCCTGCTAATCCTACATCGTCCATGGTTAATGTAACACTCTGGTTGTCTCCATCGGGTATAGTAGCTGTAATCCTTAATACACTAGTGGCATTAATTGCGTCTTTAACTTTTGATGCTACAAGATTATTGGCTCCTAGAGTTCCTATTCCTATAGTATTGCCAGAGTTAGTTGTGGTTGATGAATCGAGGTGATAAACAAATGATGTTCCTTGAGCGTCTGTCAAGGTGAATTCGGCGTTATTGTAATCGGCGGGAACAGATCCCGCCTCAACGCACCTAAATGTTCCCGCTGCTTTTGCACCACCAATCACCCAATCTTCCACCATGTCACTAACATCTATGGAGAGATCTTCTGTGCCGTCCACAAAAGTAGGCGATGTTATAGCTGGCGATAACCCACTTTCGGCAAAATCACCTCCCTCACTTAGCCATGTTGAAAAACCGTCTGTGTCGAGACCTTTTGTCACCCAATTTGAACCGGGAATTACGCCGTAAGTTTGATCGGTATATTCGTCCATATCCAAGCCTGTGCCTTCTTGCCAAGATCCAGACACCACTTTCGTCACCATTTGAAAATTTTTAGGCAATGTAGAGGCGTGAGCTGCGTTGTACATTTTTAAGTGCCACGAAACGCTACCGCTCGCTGGTATTAAGCCGTTGGACCTGTCCGAACTAATTCCAGTTGTGTCAAATTGTATTAGTATTCTTGATAATTCTGATGATATGCCCGAAGAAGAAGAGGTTTGACCTGCAATATGAAATGCTTCCAAAACATCCGCAGCTCCCATATTAGATCCGGTGCCTCTTCCAGTCAAGTTTGATCTAAAAGCATTTGTAATTGTGTTATCAGCACTAGCTGTATATCTATATAATCCCATTACCTAACCGTCCCTACAATATCTGAATCTGGGTATTTTATTTCAAAAATAACATTGTCTTGAGCTAACACCAACCTTCCATCAGGAGATGTATTTCCCTCTATATCATATGAAAATGTCGAATACAGAGAGCCAGATTTTCTCTTAACAGATATAGAAATAACATCCAAAATTCCATCCACATTTTTTAATGTTTTAAAAATATCACTTGTTCGAAATGGCTCTGATATATCGTATTTTGATGTCAAATTTTCAAATTTAATTGCATCTATCGCTTTTTGCAGAACTTCATATTTATTTGTTTGTTCTTCTGCAACAATATCAATGTGCAGCCCTATATTAACAATTCTAGCATCCATTATGTTAATTGTATCATTTATCATCTTATAATTTGATAAGTAAGTTTTTAAATTTTTCTTTAGTGTATCTGTTGATTCTGTCAAATTTCCATTTTCATCCTCAGATACAATATATAAGTTTAAATTTCTTTTAAAAGAATCCTTGTCCTGCACGATATTTGCCCTCTTAACGGAGCCGAATTTTGGCGGCAAAGAATAAACAACTGATTTGTAATCCTCCGCAGTGACAGCTCTGTTTTGGGAGGAGAACGATCCATATGCTCTGTACTTTATTTCTTCTGTTGTTGGAGTAGAAACTGCTCCAATTACTGGATTTTCATTTTCAAACTCTAAAGACCCAATCACTGTAGAAACTTTTGATGGAGATAGTTGACCAATATTTGCAAATGCATAACTTGCATCCGACACATTCACTAATGCCCTAGCCCCAATATTGTTGATATTTACACTATTTTTTCTATATTCAATTGTTAGAGAAGTATTAGTAGGACTTACACCCATCTTGTCGGTTTCAATTAAATTAGTCGGATCAAAACTTTCATCTGTTATGTAGTCTCTGCCATTAACTTGCAAAACAACCTTGTTTGGATCACTTATAATTTCATTTGTGAGATTTGTCTCCGATCCATATCCGAATTGCAAATAATATTGGTTGCTTAATTGCTCAAATACAAATCTTCTTGGCACTTTTTTTGGCTTTAAAATCATCGGAACTTGGCTACTATCAGAAGATTTATTAATTATTGGGTTGTATATAACATCTTGAGTCAAATAGTCTACTTCAAAATACCTATTTCCACTTGAGTCGGTAACGGATATAACCTCTGTTATATCTTGATCGTTTATCAAAACCTTTCTAAATCTTTCAAAATCTCCTACATCAACTGTTTTCCTTCGTATTTGACCAGATATAATCTGCCCTTTTGTTTTTATTGCCCACCCAGTTGGAACTCCAGTTACAGAATCTGTTGTGGCAACAACAGTTTCGTTGCTAGGCAAGGAGAAATCAACATCTTCATTAAGAGAAAAAGATGCTCCCTGTCCTCCTGCTGAGAAAATTGCGCCCCTTTTGAGAATCGGAGCATAGTCTAAATCTGGTCCTACTCCACTTATTAAATTTGGTACAATAATATAAAGAGTCACTTCTCCCGAAGAAGCTGGGACTCCTCTATAGCGGTATCCCATCTGTCTAGCTAATTTTAAAATATTGTTTTCTTCAATACTTGTTTCAATGAACGACTCATTGACATTGTAATCCATATAAAAAGATAATATGTCGCCAACATATGCGACTGTATCAATCATGATGGACCCAAAAGATGCTTCATTAAAGTCTTGATAGACATTAGGATAATATCTTCTGACATGGGTGATCAGATCATTTCTTATACTTTCATAATCTCTGCTTGTATAGTTAATCGGAATTATATCTTTTTTACGATATGGCAATGGAATATCTCCTTAAATTTAAATAGTCATGTAAACACTTTAATTATTAATATTGCTTGAAACTTAAATCTAGCACATCTGAAATTCCCACTGACTGGACAACATAACTGATTATTATGTTGATTTTATTTATTTCTTTTGAATCAGGAAGTTCTGTTGCATTTTCTATAGAATCTATTTCTACGGCTTGAATGCTTACAAACGGCATGTATTTTGAAACTTGTTGTCTTATGTTAACTTTAATATTTTTAGTCACTTCTGGACCTTCGTTGGAAAAAATATACTTATTTAATCCTACTCCAAATTTTGGATCCATAATTCTTTCTCCCGGAGCGGTTAGCATTAGACACTTTAAGTTTTGAGAAATCACTTGCCTCATGTTTACATTCATTTTGTAACCCATCCTATTGTCATTTGTTAGGGGCAAAGCAGGTGCAATTGTCTGTGTATATGACATTTGTTTATTCTCCTAAATTATATTTAATTAAGTCGCATTTTTTGCATTAATAATATTCAAAATATTTACTGCAAAAAGACTTTTTGCTGCTACAAACTTATCAAAAGATCCCAAGTTGTTATCATTTGTGCCATATATCGCATTAAAATGAATTAAATTTTCCAATGGGAAACAACTTTTTATCATGGCACTGTAACGGCTATCAGTAATTAGAATAGTATTTAAATTTTTAAACTTCTGAATTTCTGATATGTCCTTGCCGGAGCTGCTGTTAACTTCATTCATTAAATCATTCCAAGTAAGATCCATATCATATTCTTCTTCGACATTAAATATTGGTATTACTATTGAATACGATCCTTCGCTCGTGTATTGCCACTCTAGGGAGGTGTTAAAGAAAGTGCCCGGACCATCAGAGGGTTTCGTCCATCCGTCAAACCCATTGTACTTAAAATCAGGATTTGGTCCATCTACGCAAACCATATATTTTTGTAATGGAAAACTATCAGAAGCCACTTGAAGCGATGTAGAAGTTAAATTGCCACTGTTATTTTCATATCCATCTTTTTGGTAATTCAAAAAGATTTTTTTGGCTACGCTTGCAATATCTGGTGTGCCGTTATTACCTCCGCCCCCAACAGCTATTCCATAGCATAATCTTGATCCATGCTTAACTGTTTTAAAAATAGTTTTTAAAGCTTTTTCTTTTTGAGCATCAGGTATGTGTTCGGTTATATTATGCATGTTATCACGATTTAATACACCTTTATCAAATTTTTTTCTATCGTTAATGTATATTTCAGCTTCTTTGTCTTCAATATAGAAATAATTTTGTATAAAAAACATACCATGACGAAACTTGTTATATCTATCGCCCTTAAAAAGGCTATAGTTCTTTTCAGTCAAGTCACTTACAAAACTCACATTGGTTCCGCCAAGTTGTCCACCTTTTTTGTCCTCTATTGATGGCACCCCCTCGTCATCATCTCCATCAAACAAGCTTATAAGACCTGCGTGTTTATGCACCTCAAGTGCTTTAGTGGTGCTATATATAAAATTGCCATTTTGAATATAGGTTTGACTCTTTTTGAAATCAGGTTGGACTTGGGTGATTGCCAGCGTAAAGGCATCATACACACTTTTGTAGTTATAATCTATATAGTAGCTTAATCCCCTGTCCGGATATTCTTGTCCAGTGTATGATTTTATCTCATAACTGCTTCTTTTCTTCACAAAATCGTATGTTTCATTAATTCGATTAATAAAACCTGTAGATCCCTCTAGGCTTGCTTGGGTATAATCAGAAAGACTTTTATAAATTCTATTTTTAATAAGACCTTTAACAATTTCTGGGTATGCATTATATGCGTCCTTTGTAAAATCATTTTCAATATTGCTAAAAGCTTGATAAAATGGCATCGCTGTTGCTAAATACTCAAATATATGAAGCCTAACAAAAGCATATAAGGTTCCGTTCATCATGGCAAATTGTTTAGGACTGATTGCTTTATCATTATTTAAGTCGTCATACTCCGCAACATCAAAATATTGTTTTATTTCTTGCTTTGCTTGATTGTAATTCATGATATTTTCAACATGAAAATTTGCCGATATGGAATTTGAATACGCAATCAAGGAATTTTGTTGAGATGGTGGTTCTCCCTCCCAGTTAAATCCAACTTTTCTTGCATATAAATTAATTATTGATGATATTATCGCTGGGAAAAGCTCTTCTTTTACTTCGGATGGGTCACTCCATATGTTGGTTACCCCAAATGGAACGGGAGAACTAAGACTTATTTTGTCACCAAATTGGTTTTTGGTGTTGTTGCTGATATATTCTTCTATAAAAGCGTAAAAAAGTCCTTGTTGTTTAGAAATATTAATAGTATCAATAAAATAGTTGGCATTTTCACTATTTTGCAAAATATTCTCTACACTATCGGGCAACGAGTATGCGGGAAATACAGATTCCAAGGTCTGGCTAGTGTTTTCAGCTTGAGATCCTTGAGATGTTTTTATTTCACTAGTTCCATCCGGATTTATTATGAAATATGTGGGAGAGTCTTCAAATTCTGCATCATTGTGTGCATATATTGTCCCCGTATCCAGTCCGCCAGTTGATGTGTAGTCTTTAATTAAGTCATTGTTTGGTGGGTTTAAAAAAGTATCTGTTACTTTATGTAACATTTGCTGATAAACCGGGTTGGAGTAAAACATTCCTGAATCACCTTGAACTCCTATTCTTGTAGAGCCCAAAATTGATTCCCCAACATTATCTAAGAACTTATCTTGACCTTTAACTTTTCCATTTAAAACATTTAAAATGCCTTTTTCTCCAGTATCCGGATCGTTAAATAAATTAATTTTAATGTTTTTGCACTCATCTTGTAAAAGATCAATTATTTCCTGATATGTTTCGATTTTTGACCCAAATTCCTTTTCATATATCGATTCGTACACTTCTGGACTCGGGCATTTGTCCTTCATTATATCTTTCAGGCTTTCTGAAACATTGATGCAAAATTCCTCGTCGTTTACTTTTTCTTTTATTTTGTTTTCGGCTTTTTCTATTGCTTCTTGAGTTGTATTTTCGCCAAGACAAGTAAATAGAGCAGATATTTTTGAATTTGTATTTTTGAATTCGTATATAACCGGGAAGTTCTTCTGCGTGTGTTTTAAAACTTCGTTTATCAATGCATTAGAGGCGGAACCCTCCAGCAACGCCAATAATTCAATTGGAGAAACCATTTTTGAAACAGAATCTAAATACTCCCTTGCCATACCACCTTGTTCAGCAGGAATATAGGCTCCGCATCTTAAAAATATTTGCAAAAGATTAAAATCATAACTTTCGTTACTATAGCCCAAAGATTCTTGTAAAATATCATTGCAATTTTCTCCACCATAATCTCTAATTGCAAGATCTGCTGGAGATGGTAAGGCTGCTGTGCCTTCGCCTAGTTTGTTTTTTTTGTCTTGAGACGCATAATAGGCACCGATAGATACTCCTGCTGCCAATGCCCCTAGAGCAGTAATACCAGCTAAAAGCAATTCACACTTTACTCTTAGAAAAAATTCTATTATTTTAGCTATTAGTGCATTTACAGCAGCTTTAAAGGCTTTTTCTGAACCTGACTTTATGGCTTCAATCAGGCTAAAGGATGGCATTCTAAAATCACTAAATGTTAAACTAAACATTGCATCCCATACGGCTGAGTCCCCCAAAAGCCATCCCCAGCCGTAGGTTTCTGAATCTTTTCCAGCTTTTTCAACCGCTTCTTCAGCATCTTCAAATTTTAAATTACAAATAAATTGGAAAAAAGCCATTATGTCTCCAGAAAACATAAATTGTGAATCTCTATACGCTAAAGCTTTTTCTTTAAATGCATCAACAGATTTATTTGAACTGTAACAGTTGAATCCCAATCCTCCCGCTGTATTTAAATCAAAAACATTTCCAAACTCTTTTGCCAGAGATGTTAAAAACAATGCAGTATCAACATACACACCCAACTCTTTCACGGCATATGGCGTCAATTTTTTGGAAGTTCTTGTATTGTATGTTACAACTTTAAAGTCTGGTTTCGGATCAACGACATATTCTTCGAAAAAATCTTTTAATTTTAATTCTGGCAGGGAGCAGATTTCTGGGTGGTTTAGAAAAAGACTTCCAAATCTTTTTTCATTAAATGGGAAGCTGTTTTTAACATGGTTTAATCCACTAGATAACAACTTTTCTTCACCTTTATTATTATAATAGTAGACAGCTTTGAGCATATAATTTTCATCAAAGCAAACTTTTACTTTTCTATTTATCGGAGACGCAACACAGGCATCCGATGCTGCGGTTTGGTTTTCTGAAGATCCTAAATCAATATCGTTTTGATTAAGCAAAAATTTAATTTGTGATATAGCTTGAGTTTGTTTAAATATCTCATCTTCAAAACTAAAATTTGTAACCTCCACATTTGAATTTACATACAATTGAAACTGTCTTACCAAACATTTAACTATATCTTCTTGGACCCCAGTTAAGTCGTCCATTGAATTTGCAGCCAAGCTTATACAAAATTCTTCATTAATATTGCCAATTTCACTTGGAAGAGTATTTTCTCTCAAATATTGCACATACACTGCCGGAATTATCACCAACATCATCAATTCAGATCCGGGTCTTGTGCTCAAAAAATAATCTTTTACATATGTAGTTTGATGGCTGTCCTGAAACACCACCTCTGAAGGGATTAATGGGTTATCAGCGGGATTTATGTCAAAATAAGAATACATTTCTTGTGTAGCCTTTAATTTTGCTTCTTTTTTCTTATCTTCTAAAGTACCCTCTTCTATGCAAGTATATGGCAATGTTACAGAAAACCACCACTCTCCGTTTTCAATATGATAATAGGGCGCATCCTCGCCCATCCAAGATTTGTTTGGAACTAAAGCTCTTTCCATAGGAGTCATTGATCGTAAATCAATTTTTGATTTTGCAGCGATAACGAGGCTAAAGTCTTCTCTCTTCACTATATGTCTAGTTAAAATGTAGCCTTCTAATTCTGATTCTGTTACCCTTACATAAGCCCAACTGCTATCTCCCGATGACCATTCTCTTAACAGCGTGACCGGAGTCCCATCTGAGAGCTGATTCAATTCTTCAGATGCCATGGATGAATTTTTGCGAAGAGGAACATAGTTTACTGGCTGAGTGTTTTTGTTTTCAAAATAAAATACTCCCGTTGAATCATATCCTATAGCAGTAGTAACAACATTGTGGGTAGGTTCAGTTAAGTTTTCGTAGTTTAATTGTGCCATAATAAAATATATTTTGCCTTATATTAATTTGTGTTGTTAAATTTACTTAATATGTAAACAGGGGAAATTGGGTTAAGATAATCCAAATTTGTTGCGGCTGTATTTACTTGTTGACCAAAATGCGAAGGATTGTCCAAGCATGCTATTTGAATTGAGTCAGAAGCACAAGCGACTGCTAAAGTTGGAGATGGAGCCACCGATGGCAATCCAGTTACTGGATCCACCGTTGGCAATAGAGGGTGAGCATGTATAGATAGAGCAGCATCCAAAGCCACTTGCTTAGTCGCTAAAGAGTTTATCATTCCTGTTAATGCAGAAATATCTTGTTGTATTTTTGATAAAAATTCTTTTAAATTTTTACCTTTTACCATAGGTTGAAGGTCTCTATCGTTGTTCCCTGCTATCAAATCAATTCCTTGGACTTGGTTTATCTCTCCTCCAATTGAGTTTTTTTTATCACCCCTTGTTACTAATTTTATTCCTTCTCTTCCAATAATTCTTACACTATCTGCTTTAATTCCAATACCAGATTTTGCCACAGAGTTTCCAATAGAACCATCTCTAAGTTTAAAATTCTTATCTATGTTAGTTCTCTGGCTTATGTGAATTCTCGCAGCATCATCAGAAAAGTTTGGATTTACATAAATTTTATCACCATTGTCATCTACAATTCCTTTGCTTGGGAGTTTTCTTCCAACCACAATATCGATTGATCCGCACTTAGTGTCTCCGCGACCACCATATCCAGAAAGCAGGTCGTCTGGTCTGTCTCTTCCGACCACAATCCATTGATTATTCTTTCCGTTTGTAAGCAAACTCTCACAAGGAGATTTTAAATAATATGGTACGGGTTCGACTTTTATATCGTTTGCGATACCTTCTGTCGATAACGCTTCTGCTTTTGTCCTTTTAGAAATATTGTCTTTAGTTTCTTTTGAAAACTTGTCCACATTATTTGCTTTTTCAATACTAATATCAGGTAACACCTTTACTCTCCTTGTCTATCAATCTGGCATGAGCGCTTCAAGATCCGCTAACTCATCTTCAGACATTTCCTCCCCTATAATAATAGTTTGTGTAACTTTTGTTATAGTAGTTGGTACATTATCTTTTTCTTTTTTCTGTTTTTCTATTGGTTTTGGCTTTGGAACTTGAGTTTCCGATGACACAGTAGGAGTATTAAATTGACCCTCGGGTTGTGTTGTTATGTTCTGTTCCTTTGGCTCAATTGCACTTTTGTTAAATGATGTAGATGCCATATCATAAAGTTGTGTTGTAAATATAGCTCCTCTATCTGTTAGTGGACCCAAATAAAAGCCACCCTGCATCGATGATCTATTCGCAAAATCAACCCTGACATATGATCCTAATTGGGGCATATTAGATGCTTGACCATAGCCTGTTATTTGAGGATACATATCCATTATTGTGTTGTCAATTTTATATCTCAGGCGGCATGGTGCCGCAGCAGATGAAAGATTATCAAATTCACTCTCATTTTGTGAAATTTTGACAACTTTTTTTGGTATTGGGAGATGAGCATGAAGCTCTGGTATTCTAACTCTCATAACAAACATTGTGGTTTCCATGTCTGTGTTATTTAATATTCTATCAAGATCACTAGCTTCGGATTCCTGCGCCGCCGTTTTCGTCTCATCAAATCTCAATACTATACCGTTGTATGGTCCCGGAATTCCCATATTTTTTGAAAGAGAAAATTCAATTGACAAACTTGATAAATTGAAAAAATTTGGAGCCCTGCCTAATTGGTGCCCATGCGTGAATATATTCTTTTCTGCCATTGGATTGTTTGTGTATCCATATGGAAAATTTGCGAGATCAAATTCGCTTTTAGGAAAAAGATCGCCGGTGGCTAAACCTATAGACCCGGTAGCTTTTGCATCCCCTTGAGTCATTATCCTGTCTCCTTTATAAGATCAAATAATTCCTCTTTATCTTGACTACTTAATTCGTCAGATCCTGCTACTTTCTTTTGAATAAGTGCGCTTACTTTTACAAGTTGTTCGTTTGATCTCTGTAAAGTTTCAACATACTTAGCGGCAACTGTGCCTACTTTTTCTTTGCGTTCATCGTCTTTTTTCATGTATTCCATCAACTCCACTAGTAGGGTTGTGGTAACGGCACGGTCGCTTCTTATATTCTTGATTGCTTCGTCAATGTATGAGTCTAGGTCTTTCATGGTAATATAAATAGTGCTAACTCATATTTCTCCACGATCCCATTTCTTTTTAAATACCCTATACCTAACTCTCATTTTATTTAGATTGTTAACAACTTGTTTTGTGTTAAGTCCTGTTATCTCTCTAATGTAAAAGTAAATTGCTTTTTTATTGTATATTTCTATCCTGTCAGGTGATGAGAGTAGCATTCTTACAGCCTCATACACTTTTTCCTCATTGGGCTTCATGTTGATTGCCTTTTCCCAATGATTAATCTCTTCCCAAAGGTTTTGCCAAAATTCAAAATCTTCCCTAGCAGAATCATATTCATGCTCTACTGTTATCTTTGTCCTGTCAATATTTTTTGGAAGATCGTCTAATTGAACTTCTCGCTTGTTGCTCTGGTTATTTTTTCTAACTTTGTGAATAAACCAATTTTTGGTGATCACACTAAAGTATGAAAAAGCTTTGGATCCTTTGTTTGGATCATATTTATCCAGAATGGTTGTGAGCCATATCTTACATTCGTCTTTCAATACTTCAATGTTTGGCAAGGAGGTAAAACGATAAGTGTAGATAATCTTGTCGACCATCTCATTAAATGCAGGTGCTATGTACTCAATATACAATTCTGTTCTTATTTTTATATCATCAGTTCTTGCATATTGTACAATTGCATCTTCATGCACTTTTGTAAAATATAGGTTCTTTTTCTTAGCCATATTATTCCAATTCTGCTTCGTTCACTTTATCCAACCTTTCTTGCGTAAGATTATAAACATCATTAAATTCTTTTACATGTTCTATTATTTGCCTAGAATGAACTATTAAGTTTTTAATACTTGGCTCGCCATAATACATTTCCATCTCATAAAGCTGCTGTAGGTGGTTTTGGTAAGATGCTAAGTCTTCCACCAAGTTGCCCATGTTATCGGAAACAGACAAAAGTTTGCCCAACATCTTCCGGATATACCAAAGCAAAACACCATTAAGTATCACCGATAGCACCAAAAAAAATATAAGAAGGCTCATTTATATTC
>UEXM01000484.1_pt1 | contig 41950 bp, 61 predicted proteins | sample 1796661 | NCBI WGS metagenome assembly UEXM01 (sample SAMEA4772469, study PRJEB27181) | metagenome | reverse complement strand
ATATATTATTATACCCCCATTATACTATATTATACTAATATTATACAGGTTATGTTAACCATTTATGTTAAATTTAACATTTGTTGGCTAAATCGTTTGCATATTTTAACAAAAAAGATTTGGAATTGTCAAATGCTCATTTTTTGAGCACGTTATTTAGAACGATTCTAAGGAAAATAAGTGTTAAATAGTTTGGAATTACCAAATGCTCATTTTTTGAGCTAAAATGCTCAGATTCTTAGCAAAAATAAATGTTAAATAGTTTGGATGGGTGAATTTATTATGTAAAATCGAATTATGTATTTAATTATGTTAATATAATCATAGTTATGTTGCGTATAATTATTACACGCTCGACGGATATAATCCGTATAATCAGGCAGTCAACAAATTATGTTAAATGAATATGCTGTGCGTGCATAGTATAATTATGGGAAAAAAAATTATGTTAACAAGAAATTCTACCCACATAGAATAAGCGCGGCGACTTTCCAAAGATTTTAACACAAAGTTATACACAATGCGTTGTTGATAAGTCAGGAGGCCTCAGAACGCGTTTTAAGCACCCTTAAAGGCAATAACTGGCCCCGCTGGGGGTGCCCTATGCGCCAATGTATAATGATTGAACGTCGCTCAAATTGCGGTTTTTGCCCGACGAAAGTGGTATTTTCATCGACGAATAAGGGTCTTTTTGTATACATAATTCAGGTCTACATAATTTTCCTTATTTAGAATCATTCTAAGAAAAATTGTGTCGAAGGGTAGCAATTTTTTTGTATACGCGTGCATCACGTGTGCGCGTCGCGGGATTCAATGATGCAGAGCGTAGGCTGGCCCCGAACCAAGCATTTGACATAACTCATCTCTGCAACTCATTGATAATCAATTAGTTACGGTATAAAATCGTTTATACGGGTAGTTTTCGCATTATGTAAAATCGTTAACTCACTGGGAATCAAGGAGTTACAAAACCCAAATGTTAAAATTTGTGAATTACTTGTGGGGGGGAAAGTTTGTGCCTAAATTGCGGCAGGGCTTCGAAACGTCGGACCCGTTCAGAGTTTTTTTTACATAATTTTTTATCCTTATATTATGGCAAACGCCAAAACAACCCCCCAAAGTTTTTCTACTCAGGTAGAATTTTTCTCAACCTCGACCGCTGCTTTCCACATCATTCGCGGGGATATCCAATTCCGGGAGGAAAGGGTGCTGGAGTCCTATGTTGAACGCGCCCTGCAGGTTCAGGTATGCGATATCTACTATAAAGCGCACAGGAATGAACTTGCAGCCCAAGGAATCAAGGCTGCGGAATTCAAGGAGCGGTGCGGTGTGCAAGCGAGCGAGAAGAGTAGTTGGTCGCAGGATGTGAAAATCGCCAAAGCGCACACCCCGGAGAAATTCGAGGAATTCCAAGACCTATGCAATATGGGGGCCTTCAGGTTCCTGCGAAAGGATTATATGGAATTCCTTGGATTGATTGCGAAGAAAAGCGAACAGGAGGACCGAACTGGACAGGTCTACTTCAAAATTGGCAACGACGACAAAGGCGTCTGGATTGTTCTAGCAGAGCAGCCCAAAAGTTTTCAAAACGCCATGGCAAAGTTCCAGGACGCTCAGGCAGCGTAATCCAATATTCTACCCGAGTAGAAATTCTATTCGGGTAGAATTTCCCAACCTTCCCGTGGGTGCGGTCAGCACCCTCGCCAAAACTAAAAACGGCTCTTTCACTCGCGCCCGCGCTCGCGCCCGCGCACGTACTAGAGCTTAAAATTGCCCAAAATCCCCCAAAGTTCCAGCCCCATGAAAATCCTCGATACGATAATGTATGACAAGCGCCGCCGAAGCGCTGGTGTTCCAAAGGTTCCCAACAAAGCAGCGAACAAATCGTCCCGCTCGCGTGCCAAAACCGACGCTATGATGGACCGCTACTCTCGTGCCATTGCAACTTCGATGCTCAACGAGCGATTTGCTCAAAAGTGCAACGACCGTCACGAAGCGCGAAAAGCTTACCGCGAAGCAAAGCGTCAGGCCCGACTTGCTCACCCTCGATACGTCCTCGACTAAAATTCTATCTGAGTAGAAAATCTAAACCCCTCAACCATGGAACCTCTCACAGCTCAAATGCCTGACGTCACTTTCGTGTGGCTCTGCATCATCGTCCTGACTCTCACAATCGGCTTTGTCGCCACAATCACCAAGAACTCATGAGATACAAGAAACTATCCAAGCGCTCACATCGCCCACGCATCAAGTCCCTGGACCAACTCATCCAAGAACAACGCGCCCAACTCAATCCGATCGAGAACTCACGTGTAACCCTCAAGCTACTCAACGCGGGACAGCTCGACCTCTCGACCTCTCGACCTCTCGACCTCTCGACCTCTCAACCCCTCGACCTATGCTGACTCTCTCATCCTGCCTCGTCATCTCCTTCCTTGTCATCGTAATTACTTCTCTCGACAAAACAATCTGATGAAAATTCTACCCGGGTAGAACTTACAAAGGTGCGGTTCCAGCACTCTAAAAACGGCAGACCTGACGACAGGCGTTCACGCGGTTCGAGTCCGCGCAGGTCACAATTTATATTCACAAATCTTTCAGAAATCATGAATCAATTTCCTCGCCGTCGTTTTCTCTTTGACGACATCAATTTTCGTCTTGACACTTCGTTCTTCTCTCCTCGTATAATTGGCAAGTTAGAATTCGACAATGGGTACGGAGCCTCGGTCATTTGCTTCGACTATAATGAGCCGAACCGAAGGTACGAGTTGGCTGTCCTTCACGAAGGTGGTATTTGCTACGACACGCCTGTCACCAATGATGTGGTCCCTTACTGCAATGTCGCTGAAATCGAAGACCTTCTCGAACAAATCGCCTGTCTCCCCGCTAAGTCTGATTCGTAAAACTTCTACCCGGATAGAAATTCTTAAATCCTTAAACCTTTATATTATGAATGCAGAAAACAAAACACTGCGAAACAACTTGGAGCTTCTCAACAAGCACATGACGTTCAAGACCAAGTCTCTCGACCGCATCGAAGGCACGATGTTCGGTCACGATACGAGAGTCGTTATCCGCACCAGTCTCTTGAACTTCGTTGGCGATGGCCGGTGGTCTCAAGTTCAACTTTGGGTCGTGTGTGGTGGTGAGTCGATGTTCACTTGGGGCTGTGTCGGTCTTGACGACGAGAAGATAATTCGCGATTGGTGGTGGGTCACACGAGGACAGATGGACGACGACAACGACAAAGAACGTCGGTCCATCAAGCAAGCCTTTGTAGACGCACAAAAAGAAATCCTTGAGCAATGAGCAAAGACGACATCCGCGATTTGGCCATCCTCATCACCGAGGACTTAATTGACTACGCGCCGCACCTCTTGAGCGATAGTGTTCAGGAAGTGAACGGGGAGTACACACAAGACACGTTCGACCTGCAAGACTGCATCACTGACATTCTCACAAAACACATCAACCGATGAACACAATCACCATCACCCAAACTCGCGACGCTGACGACTTCAAGAACCTGCTATACAACTGTTGGCACTACTCAAACTATTGGTGCGGTATGGACTGCGACCCTGCTGTCGATTGGTTCAGAGCAAAGTTCCCTGACACGCAAAGCTGTGTCGAGGATATGCTGTGGGCGTATCTCAAACACGACCCGTCTCACCAGATCGAATTTGCCATCACATACGAGGACGAGAAGTTCTCGCTTCGGTGGGATATGCTTATCGAAGGCTCTCAGGTCTTTGCTAACGACTTCCCACACCACTACAACGACTTCTTAGGTGACAACGACGACGCTGTGACGGCTGACGCCTGGCTCCAGTGTGTATGTCTTGGCGATGTCGTGTACGGATAATTCTATCCGGGTAGAAATTCTTAAACTCTTAAACCTTTATACTATGCGTTCTCCTTTCCCTTCCTTTGGCTCACGCCTACAACAGCTCGTTCACTCTATGCTCACCGAGAACACGGGTGAACACTTCCTCGACTCGGGTGGTGCATACGGACGCCACCACGAGCGCAATGCGACCAAGACTCTCGACGACTTTTTGTCCGAAGATGCAGAGCGTTACGAGATTGACTTCACGTCCAAGCATCCGTACCTCGACCGCACTGTCTCGGTGTTCCACTACCTCGCTGGTGACGGCACGAACCTCGAACTTGACGAGTACTGCGACACGTTCAATCGCCTCGTCGACATGGCGCAAAACAGCGACGATGCCACGAGCAATCAGTATGCTGACGACTGCCCGTACTATGGCGTCCTTCGTCCTTGTTGGGAGTACCTGCAATCGCTCGAAGACTTCGAGGAGTGTGAGCGTCGTGGCTCGTGGGGTTCGACACGTATGGAGACGTTCACGTTCAACACGTACAACCACGACTCTGACCTCTCTCAGATTCTGCAAGGTGGTTACTGCAAGATTGACGACGACGTGTATCTCATCCTACAAATCCACGGAGGCTGTGACGCTCGCGGTGGGTACACTGACGCTCGGCTCTTCCGTGTCGGTGGTTACGACGAGTTCATGATTCACGAGTACATCTACGACTACGAAGACCACGACTCTCGCGTCGAGAAGCTGCGCGACTGTGACGTCGAGTTCCACGTCGAGGGTCAGGACATCGCGATATGTTACAGCGAGCTTGACGACGAGCTAACCGAAATGTTTGACAACCTTTAATTCTACCCGGGTAGAAATTCTTAAACCCTTATACTACATCGCTATGAAAATGACACTCGGAGACAATCAAGTGGTGGTCCTGGACTACACCACTCGACTCACTCACGTATTCACATACCCTGAAGGCACGGAGGACATCGCGCTTTGGGTAGAAGAAACCCACGGCATCAATATGAACAACGCATACTACATGACATGAAGGAGACCCAACACGAAATGCTCGAACGTCGTCAGCGTAACTGCGGTGGCTTTGAGTACCGACTAATCGACACATGGTATCAAGCAGACAACATTAACAAGCGCATCCTCGAAGAAGCTTTCGAGGACACGCGATTCAAACTAACTCAATCATGAGAGACTTCAAGTTTATGCACGAACATCACGGGTACATCTATCACGATGGATCGATGCTCACAATCAAGGGCGAGGTTATACCCCGCGAAGAGATGAAGCGAATCATCAAGCTACATCGCTCAATAAACCGAATGTACAAGCCGATGGCTTTGCTGTGGTACACAGACTGCATGAATGGCAAATCAATAAACTGGCAGAACTAAAATTCTACCCGGGTAGAAATTCTTAAACCCTTAAACCTTTATACTATGCGTTACGAAGACTTCGTGTTTCTCTGCAACGAGAACACTATCGCTCCTGCGATTGCCGTCGAGAACGAGCAAGTTCGCAAACTCCTCAAGTCCGATCGAGACCGAAACTCTGTCGAGGCTCAACTCAAACTAAACGGAATCCTTCAAACCCAATTCTAATGAACATCCCTATTAGCAAACGACACGAGCACATGTACCTGGACTACGTGAACAACTTCGTCACGGTGTCTGCCTTTGCTCAGTACTACGGACTCACTGACGACGATGCTCTTGATGTCATCGACTCGGGCCGAACCAACTACGCACGTTCACTCTTTAATCCTATTGCGAAATGACTGACGCTGACAAATGCTGTGCTGTCCTCGACTATCAAGGTTACGAGGCTCATCACATGACAGACGGTGCCGTGTGGATTTCGGTGTGGAACCGAGAGCTCACGGAGACTACGGAGTTCGAGCTATCTAAATCCGAAGTCTCTCAACAAGCCGATATCTTCGACCAATACTACAAACTCCACGAGTCCTTTCGCAAGTGGCTCCAACAACAAGACAATGACTAACAAAGAAATCGCAGATAGCTTCATGGAAATCATGAAGGACTACATGGCTCGTCAGGACGACGACAGCTTTGACGTAGCCGTCGAGATAGACGACCTGTACACAGACCTTTCAAACCTTTACTACAACAATATCAATGACTGAAGAAACCTTACACGACCTGCGGCTCTGCGTTAGCAACTGCTTCAACGCCAACCACGTTACATACTCCATGTCAGGTGGAGTCATGAGTGGCTACAAGCACTTGTCCAAGATGATGATTGAAGAGTACGACCTTGACGACTTTGACGTAGACAACGTAGTCGAGGACATCGAAGAGCTTGTGGCCCAGTACATCATAGAGAACTCCCCAAAATTCAACGACAATGAATAATACATCAAACATGACGAACACCGAGTTCCTCACACACATCATGGAGTTCTCGAAGCACGGGGCTCTCTCTCAAATGGTAATAATCGACTGCGTTCAACGTGGTCTTAAAGAATACATCGATAACAAGCAAGAGATTCTCGAAGCCGAGAAAGCCAGACGAGAGAAAGGACAATACGGCTTCGTAAATATGGAAGCATGGGTCTCCTGCTGTGAAGACAACCTCGAACGAATCCAACAAAAATATAACCCACAAACTAATTCATGAAACGACACCTTCGGCTACCGCTTAAAACTCCTGGTCATGGCTATGTCCTGTTGACCTTTGATAACAATGGCATTACCTATACCTTGCACGACAAGAGCGGCATCGTCATTCACGAGTACGGTCACGACGAGTACTCAGACCTAGACTTAAAAACTACCTATAATTCAAATCTCACAAAAATTAAGTAATGAAACTCGCACACCTACAAATCCACGACTCAAGTGGAAACCCGCGCACTCTTATCGCTAACCTCAAGGATGGCTCTATCCACTACTCCCTCTTCACGGGGTGGGCCAACTATGGCACGGGCTGTTCGCTCGGTGACTTGCAAATAGGATACAAGCACGGCTCTGTGCTTCCTCTTGACAACGCTCGTGAGTTATCTGTCGAGGAGTGGCGAGGGTATGTTATTGACATCATCAACAGCGACTCCACTTATGAGGTCATTCACATCGTTCCAAACAAAGTATCATTCTAAAATTCTACTCAAGTAGAAATTCTTAAACCTTAATTCTATACACTATGAATCTTTCAGATATTACAACCATTCGCGAGCAAGTCGCGGCTATCGTCGAGCGTCTCGACGCAATCGAATCCGAGTCAAAGGAGGCCATCCATCCCGAGGTGTTCGAGCAGAAACTTCTCAATGTATTCAAGGCTGGCTTGATGCAGGGCCGCAATGAGCAGTACAGTGAAATCATGGACTCCTTCAGTCACAACTCGCAGTACATTGACTTCTACTCGGGCAACCTAAACATCACAGGCGAAGTCGACTACGACGATATTGGCGTGACGAGCAAGGTTGAGGACTGCCGCATCGAGTCAGAGTGGAACGACTTTGAAGTTGAGATGGATGCTGTTGACATCGCTCTCAAAAAGTTCAAGCCGGAGGAGCCAACAACTGACGAGTCTAACACCGAAACCCCTGAGTCATGATTGATATCGAAATCCACCCTTCACAGATTACTGAAGCCAAGCGAGATATCAAAGACATCATCCGGTGTTACAATCGCTACAATAAGTGGGAGATGATTGAGCTGCGTGATTGCGATGGCAGGTTCATGCCTGAACACTATTGGCTGTGGGTCATCGACAACACCGATCAAACCGATGGGGAATACTTCATCCGCGTGGAGTTCGATGATGACTACAAAATCCATAATGCTGTCACCGACCACTTCGGTGAATTCAATGTTGGTACACTATGAAACAATATGCAGTAATCCACGCTGTCGCTGGCCTCTTCGAGGGCTACTCCGACACCACTTGCGAGTTCTTCCCCAAGCAGGGGTTCGCAGACAAGCACATCGCTCAAATCCTTGACGACTACCGAAAGGATGAGATGTGCGTAGAGATTGACGACTCGGACTCGATGAACATCATCGTCACCATGACCCGTGACTACGAGGACTACAAGGCCTGTGTCCCATCAGACATGACCCACGACGATTGGGTGGCCGACAGCGGTGACGACTGCACCGTCGAGGTGTTCCGTGTCATCGAGATTGATATGTCCAACCGCTCTGACTCCACCGAGTCATGTTGGCTCACATGGAACCAACAGGACTGCTGTGTGGCTTGGGACTACCAACCCCTGTGTATGTCCTTGGTGGCTCGTACGGCATCCGATGTCATGGAGTGCGACCCCTCGACTCACGCCCTCGAACAACTGACGGACTTCATCTCCTCTGTGTACTTCGGCAGTCATGCGTTCATCGACGTTGACGACTACACCATGCACGCTTTCCGTATCCCCAAACTCAAAGAACCTGATAGTATATGATTTACAAAGCAAAAGAATGGGTGTTTCACTACGAGGCAGTCAATAAGAAAACAGGAGAGGTCCGTGACTTTAACATAGGCAGCAAGACTTGTCGAGTTCCGCACCTCACAAAAAGATGGAGGCAGCTTGAGTCTCTTTCAAGTAAGCTAAAGAAAGAGGGCTCGCCCTGGGTAGTAAAATATTACGGAGTAACACCACTTAAAGAATACAGCTATGACCCGATATGAATACACTATTGAAAAGCACACGACTGAGACGGGAGAGCACGAGGTTGTCGCGATCTATCACTACCATGTGGGATGCAAGAGCAGCGACCCGCACTTTGTACCTCATGACGAGGACGAGGTAGAAGTAATAGATGTTCTTGTTCGCACACCAAATTCTCCAGACGTATCCATTGCATGGAGCGACTTGTACTGCTTCATCCTAGATAAGTCTGATCTTGAGATTGAGATCTACGAATCACATACTCAGTAATTCTACTCAGGTAGAAAAAACTTAAATCACAATGGCAATATATTTCAGCACACACTCCACTCACCGGGGTAAAAACACAGCTCTCAAAATGTGGCCTACTTATGGTCACGCTCGCACCGACATCCATGTTTCTGGAGAAAAGTACTCAAGCAAGGGATTGGAGCAAGTGGAAAAGGTTGTCGAGGACGGTAACCTTATGAAGATGGCGTTCTTGAGTCGCAACAAAAAAATCAAGACGGTCATGGGCGTACATCATATCGAGCAAGTTTTATTCAGCGAGCACCAAAAGAAGTTTGTGTATCCTGAGTGGGTTACTTACAATAGCTTCACCCACAGGCTTCAAGCCCTCAACCACTACGTTGATGCACGAGTGCATTTAGCAGACTACGCTATGCTCACGAAGGAGTACAATGAATACAACTGGCTGTCTGATAAGTGGCACAAAACATTCGACAAGGCATTCGATGACATGGAGTCTGTGCAAGATGAAGACCTGTCAAGCTTTTCTATTCAGTTAGATAAGGGGTACGCAACTTATTGGAAGGTAACTAAACACAATATTTTTGGCACCTCTGTACGAAGAGAGCTGTTGCAGTCGTACAGGAATCGAACCGACATGGGTGATTACATTCAACACGATATGATATGAAAACTACCGACATTGTTTTGTTCCTTTGGCAGTGTAGCTTCGTATGCGTATTGATTGCTCTTATTAAGAGCAGGTACGATAAGATGAGCCCGACACCAATACCACCAAAGCTTATGCAGTTAAAGTATGCTATCGAAGACGGTAAGCCCGCTCGAAAGTTTTGGGATACCTTGCGAGCAGAGCCTATGTTTGACGAACATTATAGGCAAGTGCCTGGGCGACTATCGTGCACGGTAATCCCCTTTACCGCTAACGGCGAGGATGTTTGGCAGCTTCGTGTAGGATTTAAGACAACAGCAGACTCAAAACCAACAAAGTTTATTTCAATCCCCGTATACAAGAACGGGCAAATTTATGATGTATGAAAAAGCGTAAATACCAAAAGTTTTCGTCAACAGAAGTTGACACTCTCGTTCACCTAAGCAAGCAGGGATTCGGCAACGACATCATTGCTAAGGCTCTTAATCGAAAGCCTTCTCAGGTTGCTCAAAAGAAATTTAGCATGGGAATTAAGCAGGGCTTGCCTCAATCAATCGAGCCCCGCAAGAGTCGCAAGGGTCGTTGGTCTGCAAGGGACGTGCTAGTCTTGACTCAAATGTGGTACAAGAATGGCAACACAGTCGACGAGCTCGTGTCTGAGCTTGGTCGATCAGAGAGGTCGATTCTTGCAAAGATTGAGCAACTCGATCAGAAAGGAGGCGATATAAATGTGACGGGGATTTGGCAGTACATGTGCAAAAAAATTGGAATCTGATGAGCTGGGATCAAGAAGTATTCAAATGGATCAAGAGGTCGGGAGCTGAGTCACTCAGCCTCGACACCACCTACAAGCATCATAGAGAGATGGCGCTATCTATATGGACGGTGCACAAGCACTTGTTCTTCATGCGCAAGTTCTCGGGTCAGAACACAGACCTCTACAGGGAGCACATGCTCAAGTGTCAAAACTCTCTTGCTCGGATAGAGTTCCTGTGCGCCTTGTGCGGCAACGATACTCACGGCCCTAAGCTGTCTCGAATTTTTATACAAATGTCCCTTGATAATGTGGTATCTGATAATCTTATTGCTCCTAGTCCTCATAGTGTACACGAATTACGAGAAAATTCAAGGGCGGAGAAACCATGACAACATTCCTATCGACCTCAAGTGTGATAGTGACATGATCAATATGGGTGTAATACCTGAGAGCTTAACGTGGGTGATACCCTCAGATTATGAGTTGCGTGAGGACTATAAGATGTGGTCACGAATTGAGCCTATCTTTATCGAGGGTCATTATCGTCCTTTATGGGGGTTGATAATTTCTCTTAAAGATACTTGGATGGTTTCAGAGACACGCGTACTTTACGACCTCGAAGGAAACATTTACGAAAACTAAATCCATAATTATGGAACCAACAAATTTTTTTCTCGACCACTGGGTCGAACTCGCCATCGGCGCAATGGCCTTTGTAAAAATCATCGTGAATCTCACGCCCACTGAATCTGACAATCAGATCTTCGGATACCTGGACGTCTTGATTACGGCAATCACGGGAGACCGTCGAAAGCGTCGTGACTAACGTAGAGATCACCAGTATTGCGCTGGAGCTAGGGGCTCGGGCTACAGCTATAGAGATATGGCTGGAGTCTGACCCTGCTGCGCCCGATGTTCGCATTAAAGCTGCTCGTGAAAACATGATTGCGATGAAGCGGGGGGACAAAGCAATACATCAGCTTCTACAGCGTCTCGACCACATGTCCGCCTTTATTTGGCACAATCATAAGGAGGTGGAGTACACGCGTAATCTTATTAAAGACATTATAGAGCATGAACGATAGCACAAAAGCAAGGTTCCGGGAGTTGACGGATAAGTACGGATTGAACAAGGACGACTTTTTCAAGGCTCCTCAGGGATTTGTGATTATTACAAGGACAGGTATTGAGAAAATTCAACGCGGACTAGCCTTAATTGTTCAATACGAAGTTGAGACTTCTCTGTGCAGTGTCGACAAGGGGAGCTACGTTATCAAGGCGATCGCTCTTCAGATAGGCAAGGAAGTCAACTTGAAGACGGGGAAGATGGAGGAGACGCAAAGACTTGTCGAGACTTACGGAGAGGCATCTCCCAAGAACTGTCGAAACTCCTATCCTGTAGCGATGGCTGAGAAGCGAGCGCTATCAAGGGCTGTGCTGAAGAGTGCAGACCTTTACGAACTAGGGGTTTATGGCGAAGATGAAATTGAAAAATGATAGTCAAGCTTCTCAAGTATGCGTGTATTGCTTGGACCGCCTATCTTGTGATAGCATTTGTTTATGGATTTCTCAAGGGGCTCATCAAGAGTCTGATAAAGAACATGAAAAATAACCGCCATGTCTGACTGGATTGAAGAACTTTTTGACGCTTGCCCTGAGAATGACTACAGCAACGTCCGTCATAACTCTCGACGGTTTGCGGCTAGCTTGGTTAGGACAAGCACTCTGACCAAGGAGGAGCAGGAAGAAGCTATTGATGAGCTTCTGGACTTCGACATTGAGATGACCACAAGTGAGATTCAAGATCATGTCACCAGGCTCCAGCTTAATCAGCAGGATCCCATGCAGTTTTATGCCCCGAGCAAAAAGGAAATTAACGATTTCATTAAAAAAATAACTAAGTAAATGTCTGAAACCAACCACATCCCTAAGGCAATCAACGCGTCCATCAATTTGGATATGATTGATAAAGCTCACATCATTCAAGGTAAAAAGGGTCGATACCTACCCATTCGCCTTGTCAACACTCCCGATAGCCCCTATGGGGACGACTACTTCATCGCTCAAGACATCCCAAAAGAGATGAGAGAGCAGGGTCTTCGTGGTCCCATCCTTGGTAACGGTAAGGCTTGGGGCGCTGGTGAGGGTAGGCAAGCGAAAAAGGAGGAGCGTCCTGAGACCATTGGGTCAAGCGACGACCTGCCGTTCTGAATTTTGTTTTGGTTTAACAGAGGGTCGGCTGAGGGGTCGGCCCTTTTTTTATTTTGACATGAAGAAGCAAGCAATCATTAAACTATTGACGGACTTCAAGGAGTCCATTGACACGTACTTCAACGCTGATGAAGACGCCCAAGGAAAGAGTGACGCGGAATCAGTGTATGACATCTTCAAGACTCACGTAGATTACTACACCGTGTACAAGGAGACCGATGATTTCGAGGGTTACGATAATCCGCCTGGAATAACAGACATCGACGACGAAGGTCTCAATGTCAGCTACGATTACGGATCAGTTTTCAACAATGGCATGTTGGAAAAGTTTGACCCTGTATCGCGCATAGAACTACTCGAAGGCTGTATCTATGCTCTGAATAACAAGCTCAATGAATTAGAGCTTGACTACAAGAAACGCCTTCATGAGAACAGGAACAACAGTTAATGCCAGTGTACAGTCTCTGTGCGCCGTTGCTGAAAATGTTGTAACTCCTGAGAAGATAAGCGAGATTGTAGAGGTGCCCTACGATCCTGATAAATGCAGCGCCAAAAGCGCTGCGGCTATGCTCGGTATAGCCATCCCGTCGTTAAGCCAGGCTTGTGGAACTCCGGTCTTAGATATTGGTGGTCTTACAAGTATTTGGTGCGGCACCCACTATGAGCCTATTACAGACGCTCAGAAGTCTAAGGTCGTGAAAGCCTTTGCCCTTGGTGCTGGACTTCTCAAGCCATCTATCCTTACAAGTGACTTTACCCGTGAATTTGAGCGCTCATTTGCTTCAAGCGCTAAACCGGACGCAGTTTTTGGTTATGAATGTGGGGTGCGAGGTATCAATTTTATTGATGGCGTACTTACCATCAGCGGAAGCAAGGAAGCTTTTCGTCAAGGACATAAGCCGGAAGACCTGACGACCTATTGTATCCCCGCTCAATGGCAGAAGGGTGAACGATCTGAGGTCTGGGATTCCTTTATGAAAGAAGCTATTCCTGACGACGACAGTCGACAATATGTTCTCGCAATGTTCGCGAACGCTATTGCCGGCGATCCCTTCAATGCTCAAAAAATTCTTTTGCTTATTGGCGCTGCGGGGGCAGGAAAGAGCACGATGATTGAAGCTATAGCCGGGTGCATTGGTTTTCAAAACGTGATGCGTACAGACAATCTTGCGCAGATAACTAAAGATGACAGCCGGCACCGCATGAAGCTCGCTCATGCCACCCTATGCGTAAGTGCTGATGCTAGTGAAAAAATTGGTGACAAGGATGCGTTAAAGATGATCGTGTCAAAAGAGCCGATCATTGCGAGAAAACTGTACAGTGAACCCATTGAAATTAGGCCACGGGCTAGTCTTGTAGTTGCCTCAAACGAAATGGGTCTGAGCTATGTACTTAGTGACCCCGGTGTTGCTCGACGTTTTGACATTGTCAATTTTAGGACAGCCAAGGATCTGAAAAAACGCGACATTAATCTTCATGAGAAGCTATCGACAGATGATGCCAGGGGAGGTATAGGAATCAGCTTAGGCATCGCGTTGCTTTCTGAGGCGAAGAGAGGAGATGGTAAGCTAGAGCGACCAGAGGTGATAGAGAGAGAACTACAGCGTCTTAAAGTAGAGGGCGATCCATTCCTCAGTTGGCTCGAAGACACCGGCCTCTCGACCGATTTGCTGCACCGAAATACTGTGGTCGTGCATCAAGATGATTTGCACGACAGCTTTAAGACTTACTGCGCAAAAAACGGGTACAACACTTGGTCTATCAGGAGATTCAAAGGCCGACTACGCGCTCTAAATATGGAAGAGCAGGGGTGTCATGGCGGGAAGCACAGCTACACTTTTTTCGTTAAGGACTTGAAGTTATTGACATTGCGTCGTTCATTAAAGATGTGAGGATATAGCCATGCTCACGAAGTCAATATATAACTTGAGGCAACAAACAAGTTTTGCGCCTACAAGTAAGAATACTACTAGACCTCGAAGATCATCTGATCGAGGAAGAAGAAGTGATGGACCTCGCGTGTGTTTTAGCCGACGCATATCCAGAAGATGGGAGGTTCGTGGCGTCATTTGGCTTCTTGACTTACACTATCAAGAGACAAGGAGGTCTTTGTGTAGTGGAAGTAACAGAGGGGTACGGTTATCATTCAGCTTGGGGAGGTGTAGACGGTAATTTTTGCTAATGAGAAAGCGCCTCGATAGTTGTCATTTTTTCTCTGCTGAAGAAGCTGAAGAGCTGGTGCAGGAATATGTCGGTCTTTTTGTAGAATCCGGCGAGTGGTTTGCAAGAGCAGAAGGAGCTGCAATTCAGTATTATCTGAGCGAGTTCATGTACTTGCCATGTAGCCTAATTGGGGATATTTTTGATCGTCGTCCCTGGCACGTCAATCAAACTCTTCAAAGACTCAGGGAGTCGGCAAGCGATATGAGGACGCCCGTAACCATGAATGAGAGTTACCGAGACACGATTGAGCGTCTCGACGATATAGCACGTTCTAAATTCTCAGCTCGCAATGTAGAACTATGCTCAGTTCAAGACGAAAAAGAGGCGGCTTGGTTGCTGTGGTCTGCTCAAAAAGCTTGCGGATGGTTTGATGACAACGTAAACGAGCCTGATCAGAAAGAAATTGTTGATGACTTGTTGAGGTCACTAGGGCTGCCGGCTGGAGGCTGGATGAGAGAGGTTATTCTTAAACACTACAGAATCGACTATCATGGCTGAGAACCTACCTAAAAGCTATTACAAGCGCCGGAAATCAGACATCACCCTGAGTAGAGGCCGAAGAGTATTGGTTTTATCAGATCTTCACTGTCCATATCATGACATAAAGGCTATCGATGAAGCTATAGATTGGGGTCAGTCTTGGGATGTTGATACCGTAATCCTCCTCGGAGATGTCATGGACTTTCATAGGATTAGTCGATATCCTAGCGACCCGGGGACACTATCCTTTTCCAAAGAGATCGAGGTTGGTAATCAAATGCTTTTTGCCATTCGAGAGAGCTTCAGGGACGCTGAAATCCATTACATCGAAGGTAATCATGAGGTTAGACTGGGTGCTTACATTAAAAATAATGCAAGTGAATTTGCTGATCTTCCTGACTTGCGCTTGGAAAGATTGCTCGACCTTCACGCTCAAGACATAAACTGGGTAGAGAATGGATTCATTCACTGCGGTGACATGAGCTTTATTCATGGTCACGAGATGCGTGGTATTGGGGGTGTCAACCCTTCTCGAAAGCTCTTCAACAAAATGAAGAAAAGCGCCATCTGCGGACATCTGCATAGACCTGAGAGCTTTTACACTCGTGATGGAGCCGGAAAACTTCTCCAGTGTCATGTTGTAGGGCACCTGGGTGAGCCTACTCCTAACTACCACCCTCGTAATGACTGGCAGCACGGTTTTGCGCTAGTTGACATCACTAAGAAGGGGAATATCTACGTTGAAAACAGAACTATCTCATGAGTGAAGGATTGATTTTTGCCGATGGCTTTGATAGCTGCATCGTTGGAATACTAACCACTGACGACATACCTCGCGTGGTCTACGATAAATACGCGATGGTTAACTGCCTTCGAGCATCAGATCCAGACATGTCATTCGAGGATGCGGTAGAATTTCTAGAGTTCAACGTATGGTACGCTTATATTGGCCCTGAAACACCTATTTACATGTACACATTTGAGGGGTCACCAGAAGAAAAGCGAGAAGATATCCTAGAATATTACTACGATCGCTTGGAGTAATTCTATCTGGGTAGAAAAAAAAAGAAGAGGGCCGAAGCCCCCTTCCTAGACGACCGTAGCCGTCCTTCACCAACCACAATGAAGACTATAGTACCTTTTTAGATTCCTGGAAGTACTCGTCGATACAATCAATGCAAGCCTCTAGGCCCTTGCATATCTCCGCCTTCCACCCCCTTTCCCTTAGCTTTTTCTGCCATTCTTTTTGATGCTCACTGGCCCTGCCCGTGTTTGTCTTCACCTCAAGAGCTAATCCGCAGTAACCCTGCCTAGGCTCGAAGATCAACATGTCCGGGATGCCCTTTCTATACCCAGCCCTTTTCATTTTTAGGGCCGTGTGCATAGCCACCCTTACTCCGCCTACCGTCGCCGAGAAGAGCGGTGGTACCTCCATACTTTCCAGGTGATCGACAATAATAACTTGAATATCGTGCTCGGGCGAACCGATTTTCTTCTTGCCTTTTTTTGCGGAGCTGGCTTCTCCCTTTTTTCTGTACTGCATTCTTTTGCAAACCATTCCCGTACATCAAAGCACGGGCATTCTTTTTTAACGCCCTTTAGATCTCTGTGACCAATCAAAGCCGCCCCCGGGAACTCTTGCTGAAGGTCTTTAATGAGATGGACCATCGCTTCATTCTGCTCAGGAGTCCTGTTGTCTTCAGCCTTCTCAGCCTCAGCCGCCATCCCCCCGACCCAGGCGATCGCGATAGAATTGGTATTGAAACCTTTAGCATGGGCGCCAGGTCTCTCAACGGATCTACCACTCTCGACTGTGCCGTCTCTACGAATGACGAAATGATACCCGATGTCGGCCCATTTATTTTCTTCGACATGCCATCTTTTAATTTCTTCCGCACCAATATCCATAGTGGGTGGTGTGTATGAGCAATGAACAACAATCAGCTTGATTTCTCTCATCACAATCCTTTTTTAGCCAAGAGAATTTTAAGGTCTTGGATTCCCTCGACGCACTCTTTGAGCATCATTTTTAATTCGCTCTGATCGTTCTCAAGTCTATACACTCTCCCCTTGAGCTTGGCCAGCTCGCTATTCATAGACACCCACACACCTACGACTGCCAGTAGGGATGGGACTAGACTTATTACCATGTCGGTGTTCATCGAAATATAGTTACGTTGCCATTGATGTCAATGACTTTAGTTGATTGAAAGGTAGACGCCTTTATCGTCCATGTGTAAACGCCATCTGGGACGAAGTAACCTAAGCGATTTCCGATCCACTTATCCTGCGGATCATAGCTCACCCAAACAAGTGTCCCCCACCTGTTGTAGACCCTGCACTCCCATCTCCACCAGCACTCATTCCTAGTGACTGGTTTCCAATAGTCATTGATTCCGTCTGAGTTAGGAGTAAATGTGTTGGCTACATAAACTTGTGGATCGTTGCAGTTCTCTCCCTCTTCAGGTAGGTACTCACACTCTCCTTCCACAGTGCATTCATCGCAGTAGTTGATAGCTGCCTCGTCCATGCACCCCTGGTACACGCACGTCCCGTCGCTCTGTGTTGCGAACTCATTGTAGTTGAACGCGAATATATCCGTGCATCCATAGACGATCGGAGGCGGAGGGGGATCGCATGCCCCATTGAGCGACCATATCACCCAGTTATTCAAGATATCGGTATCGGGATAAGCAAACCCACCAATGCCTTCACACGAACCATCGATACATCCGCTATCGTTGATCTGAAAGATGGTCATGACCAAGCATTCTTCGTAATACGATCCACTCTGAAAGATGTCAATCCAGCATGGAGCTGAACCGCTGCCGGCCCACGGGGTTTCCAGTAGGTTGAAGGTGATCGTGTCTCCCGCTTGAAGTATATTGTCTGGCCCCTGACCTATCTCAAACCCAGGGAAGTCGAGGGGGAAGATGAGCAAGGCCCACCCGTCGTCGTAGAAGCACGGGAAAGGGTTGTCCTCAAGAGGCGGGTTGAATGTTAGAGCAAGCAAGAACTCACCGATGCTATCAGCTTGGGTTCCACACTGCGCTCCGTTCACAGCAATGGTTAAGTCAGTGGAGATCGGGTTGAATCCAATGATCTCCATGTCGCATTGTCCCCACGAGAGGAACGGGATAAATAGAAAGATCCACCTCATTGCACAAATACTTTCTTAGTTACACTCTTCCACTTGAGGATATACACTCCAGAGGCGAGCTGATCAAATGGCTTCTGCACCTTGCGGCCAAGCATGTCGTAGATCTGAGGCTTTGCCCCCATACTGATGGTGTTCTCTGAAGATTGAGCTACGATGTCAATGTACGTTGATGGAGAGAAGTCAAGTTCTATTGGGCAATCACCCACATTCCATAGCATGTAGAGTAGATCGTGAACGCTGACAATTCCATCCTGATTAGGATCGTATGGACAGCCTTCGGTGCAACCATAGTAGGATAGCATGACAAGCACATCTCCATTGCCGATGGATCCGTTGGCGTCATAGTCTAGTGGGCAAGCAGGGAATGTGTTGCAGAACTGAACCGACGTCTGATAGTATTCTTCGTCCTTGATCAAAGCAAGGGTGTCAAGCCCAGAGAAGATTGCGATGTATCCATTCTGCAAGAACGAAAGCACCATCCCATCACCAGCCGTATCGTAAGCATTCAGGGTGTAGCATTCCTCGCTCAAGCATGTGTTGTAGGTGTACACTTGGCCACTTCCATTGGTGTACCCTTCGTCTCCGATAAGCACGTTACCTTCACTGTCCACCACCTCCCAAGAGCATTCACTAGCAAAGTAATCTGGCGCTACCTCGATGGTGGCTAAGGTGCCTTCGACGCTCTCGAATGGAAGCCCCATGTAGTTATTGGTCTCGTACTGATCGAGCGGGGTGAAGACTTGAACCTCTATAAGCTGAGAGTCCTGTACATACACATCCTCGAATAGAACGTACTCTGACATCCCTGGGCCAAGGTTGGGTACCGTCCACGTCAGTTGATTGCCATTGCAGTATAGATCGACGTCTACCCAAGGGATTGTTTCTGACCCTTGATTCACCACCGTAACCCAGATGTCCTGAATAGATGCGCACCAGGGAGTCTCGTACATAACGTCTGAGATTGTCGCATCGTACTCTACTGAAGGCACACAACCCGCAGAGAAAGGAAGGTCTTCGCGGGAGCCTAGCAAGCAGTCGTGCATCCTCTCCGCCTGACCCACAGAGAAGGTGGTCTTGCAATCCTGCGGTGTGTAGTCCATGAAGTTCTCTACCATAGCCTCGGGGCACGAAGAGGTGCAGGAGTAGTTTGTGGTCGTCGGTGGAGTGTCGCACACCCTGTCGCCTTGTGTGTCGCAGCTAGTCTCAACGCAATCATTGCTATTGAAGAAGGTGTGGTATAGGGTAAGGTAGTGGCCCAGCTCATGCGTCAGGGTTTTGCTCTGGTCGCGCCCAGGCTTCAACTCACCCACCGTACCCGTCACGTTGTACAGGACAACGACCCCATCACGACAGTCTCCTGTCGGCCCCAGGTATGCGTACCCTTGCGTGCCGGCAGCAGCATTGTTGCCGTCAATCTCCGACACCACATAGATATTGATGTAGTTGTCAGGATCCCAACACCCAGCCATCGACTTCATCATGATGTCACTAAAGCCATCTTGAGAGCTCTGAGGTGCCACGCCATCCTCCACGTAATCCGCCCATACACTGGCATCGTACCTCGTGATTCCAATGGTTGGGTTGCCCTGGGGATCTCTTTGCGCTAGGCAGAAATCAATCTTAGTGTCCACGTCGCCATTACGAAAATGATCATTGGTCGCCTCCACTGCCGACAAGACCTGCTCGTTGCTGATGTTGTTGACTTCGCTCGTCCCCGTGTGTACAATATGAAATACAAGGGGCAGCGTCTGTACTTGCGCATCATCGAGATCGATTGATGTCGCACGCAACCCCATCGTCTGTGCCACAGGGAGGCTCAAGCACTCTGCCTGTGAGTAGACGGTGTTAAACAAAATAAAGACCAGTGAGAGAAGCAGGGTTCTTTTCATTCGGATAATTATGTAGAAGTGTCAAACTCAAATTCGACGATGTAGTTAAACTCCATAGTGCTGCTTACGGGGTCACTAGTCGGGTCAACTTTCAATGATAATATGTCACCCTTACTGAATGTCGCGGTGGAGTAAGTGTATGTAAACGATGTGTTCGCAGCGTTGATGTTCACTGTTACTGATTGCAAGCTAGTTGCTGGCGCATGAGTTCCGTCTGTAGCCTTGTACCACTGCAAAACCGTATTGCCAAGTGTCTCCTGGCTTCTGGCAATAATCTTTTTCACCTCCCCGTCGTATGGCGCCACAAATCCGGTTCTTGAAAGTGCGCTTGACGCTGTATTCTGTTCAATAACGTCACCCGTCAACGGCAGATACCTAGAGTATGGATATGCAAGCTGCGCACCACCGCTGTAAAAGTGCTTTATGACATCTGAGCCGCCTCCACCAGACACTGAGTCAAAAAACAAATTACCATCACCGTCAGTCATAAGAGCTTGACCGTCTGAACCATCCTGAGAAGGTAAAACAAAGGTCAGGTTAGCAGCAAGAGAGCTAGGCGATTGAAGACTCAGTATATGAGAATTGTCACCATCCTTGACTCTAAGAGATCCGCCCTGAGTGCCGTTGCCCTGAACGGTGAGTCTACTCGTGGCTATGACAGTTCCCGTACTGAAAATTTTGAACTTAGATGTGCTGCTACTTTGGAAGTCAACAGAGCTAGTTCCCATCTCAACAACCCTTGCGCCCGAGAGGGTGAGATCTGTATTCCCTAGGTTGGTGTCTGCGATTGTGGAGAAAGAGAGGTTCCCACTCCCGTCTGTGACCATTGCTTGACCATTAGATCCATCAGCTCCCGGCAGTAGCAGAGTGTAGTCGGCAGCCACTGTTTGCGGGATCGCAAGCCTTACATAGTTGCTGTCGTCTTGGTCATAGAATTTAATCGCTCCTACCAGCGCACCTGTACCGAAGGCGTCGATGTTGTTACTGGTAATCTTAAATATGTTTCCATCAATCTCAAGAGCGGACCCGATATTGATGTCATTCGAGGTGAGGTTGATTGCCCCTGTGAGTGCGGATAGGGTTATTTCACCAGTGCCAGGAGGGTCAATGATTACATCAGCATCACCCCTAGACTCAATGGTGAGTGTTGCATTGTCAATCACCGCATTAAGAGCGGTAACGGTAGCATCTCTACTTGCCCCCCAAGCCACTGAAAAGCTTGAATCCTGAAAAAATTCAGTGTAGACCTTAGGGCCTATGATGACATTCTGGGTATCTGCCTCTACGATTTTCAACTTGCTCGCATCGGTATCTGCAACAGCGGTAATCTCTCCATCAAGGTCAAACCTTAACACTTGAGGCCCAGGCAGAATTACTGCCGCCTTAGGGCCCTTTTTGTATATCTGTACGTTTGCCATTTAAGAGTGATTTGCGAGCTTAACTTTGACTTTTCTGAGTTGGACGTCAAAGTCCGTGGTCTGCGAGTCTCCTGCCCTGCAACCGAATCGAACCTTGATCTTCACTACCGCCGGGCTGTTGACGGGAATAGATATGCCTCCTGAAGGAAAGCCTTCTAAAGCCGTGTATGGCAAGCTTGTGGCAAAGGCGTATGGGGCATTATACACACCCATGAATATCTCTTCGGTTAAAATCACTGTGTTAGCAGAATTGAACCCTCTAACCTCAGCGAAGAAACCCACCGTCTGGTTAGGTAGGGTGGTGGTAAGGCGGAACAACGAACCTGCGTCTGGCAGAACGCTCACGCCCTTAGTAGTCCATGAAGTTATAGGTAGACCTGTACCTGACGTGAACTGTATTTCATCGTCATCATCCAGAACAGTGACACCGTTGGACCCTGCGGTAAAGTTACTGCTTGACGTGTCGACGTGAGACGCCGCAAAAGTTAGGTACAGGTTTTCTTGAGTCGTAGACGTGTAACTCACCACCTGAGAACCTTGTGTGACATCGATGGGTACCTCGGACTGTTGGAACAAGTCGTTATCGGATTCAAAGAGTTGACCGAAAAGTGTCAAGAATGTCAAGAGGTCTGAGACCGTGACACTGCCATCACCATCAAAGTCACCGAGCAATCCAGTGGCGCCTGTGTAGTCCGCCAAAGTTCCTACGCCCGCGTTCACAAGGTCTTGGTAGCCCCCTTGTACGATAGCTGTTGAGAAATCCGCTAGGGTGAACCTCTTCACGCCTGTATATCCAGGTATGGTGCTATCGGCAAGTAGGCTTATCAGTCCTAGGTCATCAGTAATGGCCTCGATAGGGTCGTTGTTACCATTTCTATCAGCAAGAACATCAGCATTGCTAAAGGTAGTAGGCTGAACAAACTTATTCGAGGAGCCCTCTGAAATGTTGTCAGAGGAGAGAACAGTAGCGCCAGACTTCACCGTGATAGCCGTAACCTCACCAGTTTCATCGTCAAGCTCGAAATTGTTTGTGACGTTTCTCGACTGAAACACGGGTCTTACCACATCCACTCCGGTGGGGAGACCTACGATGCCCCCAAAACCCCGGTTCCCCCTGCCCCCGTCGTGCTGTATAGGTGTGGCGGAAAGGGTACGAGTCTTACCCACGACAAGGAAGTCGCCCTTTATCCCCTCATTCATAGTCCAAGAATAAGAAAGAGGCATAAGAACCTCGCTCTCATCTTTGTCATCACGAAGCTGATTCGTCACGATACACATGAATGGATTCTTGAGAATCTCGTATTCGTTAGTAGGGCCAGTAATATTTTTTGGCTTGATAGACAACGAGTAGTACGGAATAGTCTCACCAAATATCTGGAGAAAGCTTTCGGCTACATACGCGTGAACTGAGTCGTACCTCTCATTAGGGATAGTGGAAATCTCATCCCCTCTGTGACCCATCCACTTGCATTTCTGCCAGAAAGTCTCGGGGCTCACAAAGTCACCACTACCACTACCGTCCTTCTTTTGCAGCTCTAGGATATTGCTGGTGTGAGTATTACTGTAAGCCGAGCGAGACCCTAGGCGTGATGATCCAATGTTTAGAATCTCGTAGCCATCGCCCCCTGTAATCTTTGTCACCAAGTCACTACTATCACTACCGTCACCCTGAGTGACGCGCAAGCCCGTCATGTGGATGTAGTTTGGAGAACGAGAAAATGTAAGGTTAGTGCTCGGGGCCGATCCGACTCCACCTGACCCGTCCGCATTCTCACTCCTCCATGTCGGGTTTTCGTTTGACCACTCAGTGAAGTTGCCCTGACCGCCTTGAGCCGTAGTATTAGGACGCGGTCCATTGTTGCATCGGAACATAGAGAAACCCATCTCTATATAGAACTCCTCAAAAGACAGTGTGGCGTTGCTAGCCCCATACGGCAGCTCAAAGTCAACAATATCCCTAAACCAGTGATGCCAAGTACCCGATCCGGCGCCAGCATCCTTTAGGATAACACCCGCACCATCGTTTTCTCCTTGAATCTTTGTGCCAATAGGTGCGTATGAAAGCTGACCGTCGTACTGCTCTGTCAAGGTGTGGATTGTCGCACCATAACCCTCTCCGCTGTTGTCGCTGTCACCGTGAGGCACAATAACCTCGAACCATCCGTCATCTTCGTAGTTTGCGTGATCATCTTTGATCCACTCTAAGTCGTTGTATAGCTTACGGAAGAAGTACTTGTCGCTATCAGTACCAGCCGCAAGATTTATTCTAATAAAGTCCTGACCACCATTGGCCTCTACGTGTGTGTGAACGGTTCTGCTAAGCCTGTAACCCACATCACCTGTTGTGGTAAACTGAACCCTAAATCGAGCGATGAGAACAGAACCGACAAGCTCATCGGGTGTTGAGTCAAGAGTACTAGTGTGAGAGAATCTTGCGTTACCGCCAAAGTTGAGCCTGATAGATTCGCCACTAGACAGCTCCAAATCATCAGTAGTAGTTGGCTCGAAGCCTAAGTAACCCGTTCTGTCTGCGGGATACTTGTAGAAAGGCAAGTCCACAACGGGTGAACCCGACTCGTATGTGGCACTATTTCTAAAATTCAAGTACAGGTCTGCCCGGTTTCCATCAACAGTAAATGAACCCTGAGTAAACGACATAGAACCACTAGTACCAGAAGCATCTAGTAGATTTTGATAGACTATAGCATTGTCTAGGTTGAGATACGAAATGTTCGGATTGAGAAAGTATCCATAGGCAGCCAAGAAATCACTACCCCCCTCCTCATGGGTTAAGTTCACCTGCGCAACAGGCAGAGTTCTCTTTCTAACGGCCCCTGCAAGAAAATGAATATACTCATCCGCAAGATGCCGGGTTACAGAAGTGTATCCGCCGGAAGCAAGCGTCCAATCATCTGTGTTAGGGTTATAGGAATACTTACCCGCAAAAATGAGTCTCCCACCAGTAGTGGCGATGTCGTGCCTACAAGCAATGTTTAGGAAGCCATCGAAAATACATGCCGTCGCCCCAAATGTTTTGCAGATGTCTTCGAGAACATCTCCTGTGTTTAGAAAATCTTGAGCGGCCTCCAACTGCCGGATTCGGTCGACTTGTTTCTTAGGCACATTAAAGCTAGAGGCACGGACTCTACACTTATCGAAGATGTAGTCTGTTTCGTCATAGAGGTATTCGTTACCGTCGTCATCTACGATTACAGCAAGAGGCAATCCGATCTCCCTAATCATTGGGATGCTAGTCTCATTGAGGTAATTCAGGACATAGTCCTTATACGCGGTAAAACCGGGAAGCTTATTGATGATTTCTCGGAGGTAGAAAGAAAGCTTCTTAAAGCCGGTGTATGGCAGGTCGGTGCCGTCATCACGCCAAGGCTTACCTCGCAACGCAGCGAGACCATCGGTGAATGTTATATCGACCCTGTGATACTCAGCTTCTACTCGAATAGAACAATCTTCAATAACCAAATGCCCATACCAGTATGGAGCACCATCCTCGTCATTAAAGAATAGGCAGAACACATCGCCTTCAGGGAGATCCAGCATCTGCTCCCACGTAGTAAGCTGAGCATTGTTCAGCCTACTGGTGAAGCTGAGGGTGGCCCCCATAATCGCATTAGTAAACCTATCCTGATCCCCATCCCAGGCAAGCTGAAGTCCAGGATCATATATCTCCATTTCCGAGGTGGCAGATGTGGATACGGTGCCAGAAGTACTGCCAATAATTACCCGATAGTCATTAGCCGCATGAGCAGCCACAGCGCTATCGCCCCTGCGAGCGAAGTAGGTAGTGTCAAAAATATGTTCTACAGCCATTATCCGAATGTACGGTCGATAGCGCGTGTGCCGCGCTGGTTTGCTAACACGATGTTGTTACCACTGATAGAGCCCTCAACGGCAAGTGATCTATCACTACCGCCACCCACTCCAGGTATGTTTACATTTCCGGGTAAAGCATCAAAACCGAAACCCGAGCTGAGGAAAGAACCAAAAGCCTTGGGGTTGAACTCAACAACACCGAAGGCCGCAAGGATAGCGAAGAGCGCGATGAGCGTAATAAGCTTTCCGACAAGAGCATTGAAGGTATTGATAAAGCCCTGCCTGAATGCCGCAAAGAAATCCTCACCACCCTGAGCCGCCTCCACGAAGGCATCACCAATAAAGCTAAGCTGCTGCTGAAAGAACTGTATGGCTTGCTGCTGACGTGTAAAATTGTTAACTACGTCAGTTGCTAGATTAAATTTCCCGATGAGGTCATTAAGAGCGTCTGAGTCGTTAAGATCTTCCTGATTGATAATGGCAAACTCTAACTCTCGCTGAAGAGCTTGTAGTCTCCGCGTAGCCTGATCAGCATCAGTAAACAACCCGAAAGAAGCTAGCTTCTCGAAATCCTTGCCGGCGTCTTGTATAGACTTTAATTCACCTTCAAGTTTCTTTAATGAGATATCTGATTCAATATCTTCAGCTTCTTCCTTGAAGCCCACCAGGGCCGCAAGAGCCGCCTGTATAGCGTCTCTGAGAGCCACGTAGTCCGATACGTCAACACCTTCGCCCGCATTAGCTATAAACTCATTGAGCTTATCAATATTTGCTAATACAGTAGTGTCTGTAAGAGGATCGACAACACTGGCGATGCCCGTGTTTTTAGACACCAGAGTGTTAAACTCCTTATTGAGTTTGACTAATTCATTCTCAGCACGAACGCCTAGCTGACGTAGCTGTTCATTGAACTGATCCACTTCGTTGACAACATTGGGATCGATCAGACCTAGTTGAAAGTCGAAGCGGGTAGACTGAATGGTTTCATTGAGCCCTAGAATTTCAGCCTCTATGCGATCGATTTCTCCCTGAATTTTCTTTGCTTCTTTGGTTATCCCATTGGCTAAGATAACACCCTCTAACTCCGTCTGAAGCAAGCCCAACTCACGACGCAAAAATTCTAATTGAGCCAGGTTGCCTAGTCCCTTCAGGGCCTCAGAAAGACCTAAAGACTCCTCTGTGAGATCCCGGAGAGCTTGCAGATCAGCCTTCCTAACTATACTATCCTCAAGCTTTTTATACGCAACGAGAGACTCTTGAAATATCAGGGCCAAGCTAAAATCACCAGCCGCAATCAGCTCCGCAGTGTAATCCTCTATAGCAGAAACAATACCCTGAATAGCTTTTTTCTGAGCCTGTAAGTCTTTATCATCACCAAAAGCCGACTCCATTATGTCCGTTGTGAACGAACCTGACTTCAAGATGTCACCTAGTTTTTGAGCGCTATCTGATAGAGTAGCGATACTACCCTGAGTCTCTAAAACCCGCCCCGTACTAGCGCCGAACTGCCCGGTGACCTCACGTAAAACCTTCAAGAACGCATTGAAGTCCTCAATAGACTCTTTCGCGTCCGCTGCATTACCAAAAGTACCGGCAAAGTCCTCTGACAGCTTCTGGGCCTCCTTTGCAAGCTTTAACTGCTCTTCCTGTCGACGTTTGAGCTCATCAGCGTACTGAAGCCTAAGAGCTTCCTGTAGAGCGATGTCTTGCTCCGTCTGCTCAATCTTCTCCAAGATATCACTGGTACTATAAAGAGCCTTTAATATCCCAATAAAAATACGAGCGATCCTCTGCGCAATGCCATTTACATTGTTCCATAGGCCAAAAGCCGTGTTGATACTGTCGTTTGAATCTTCGAGTATTCTTGGCAGTTGAGCCCAAACTCTACTAAACCCACTATCAGCTTGATCATTAAGACGATCAAGACCCCTTTGCATACTCTCGATCGTATCACTATACTGCTGCTCAACGGCGTCGAGCTCGGCAGTACTAAACAGCGAAAGGTCGGCCTGTGTAAACTCCTCCAAGAAAACCTCTACAGCGCGATCGGCTTCAGCCTGAAGATTGTTTATACGAAGCGTAAGAGACAACTCATCCTGACCCAGCCTCTCAAAGGTATCCTTAGCCGACAAGCCATCACTTGGCCTCCCGAAAAAGAAGGTTTGGTTACCAAAGTCCTGAAATGATGAAAAAAGTCTGCTTCGAATTTCATCCCTCTGCACTATGTTCTCGGCTATCTCATCGCCGATGCTCTTAGACTTTCTCTTGAACTCCTCCAGAGCCCCGGGGAGATCCTTAGATATAATGCCTTCAGCAGTTTTGATCTTATCCCCTATGTCTTCAAAAGACTGATCAATAGCATCAAGCTTATTTAAGTCGTCAGCTGACAACCCCCCTTCTCCAAAAATCCTGAAAGGCACATCTTCGGCTAGAAACTTTGCACGCTCGTCAGCAACTTCTTTCTGAGCCTGTCTTAACTTAGGAAGGGACTTCCTCGCAAGAGTATCCGTGTCTTTAATCTGATCCTCGAACTGCTTATTAGCCCTTTCGATTGTGCCAAAAGAAGCCTCGTAAGCTAACTTCGCAGAAATTATTGAGGCAGTAAGGGCTAGGAAAGTCACGGCAGCAGCAGCCACTATAGGGTTCGCTATAACGCCCAGGATAAGACCTCCAAATTGCGTAAGCGAAAAAATAACAGGCCCCAGTGCCGCCACCACACCAACCAAGGATATGATAAGCTTCAGCGTCTCCTTATCCATCTCAGCTATAGCAACCGCAGCGTTCTGGAAGATATCAGCCACTTCCTCCATAGCGGGGGTAAGAGCGTCACCGATTGTGATGCCCACAGCCTGTGTAGCGTTACGGATACGCTCAAGAGAAAAGAACAGCCTCTTTTCAAGACCCTCGGCCATAGCGTCGGCAGCCCCCTCTGATTCTAGAAGCTGACGTTTGAGCAACTCAAACTCCTCCCCCATCTCCCCGATACTCGCTGCCGCGACACCGGCGCGATTACGGAAAATCTCAATCAGTTGGTTGAAGTTGAGCTGGCCTGAAGTAAGGAGCTTGAGCTCATTACCTGTGACGCCGAACTGCTTACCCAAGCGAATCATAACCCCCTTGAGCCTAGTGCCTGAGATACCCCCCTTTTGACCTGCGTTGGCGAGGAGACCCAGAAGCGCTACTGTACTTTCAAAATCATTGCCCGTGATGTTCGCTACCGAACCCACGTTCTTCATAGCCTGAGAGAAGTTCTCAGTGCTCAAGGCCGTATTACGGAAGGCTACAGCCAAGACGTCAGCTACGCGAGACGCGTCAAGATTACTCTTGCTAAACTGACGTATGACCTCCGCAATGGTGGTACCCACCTTTGTTAAGTCTCCTCCGAATACCGTGGTAATCTTTGTGGTAGCCTCCACAGCGTCAGCCGTCTCAGAAGCCTGGAAACCAAGCTTACTGAGCTCAAGCTGAAGACCTGCGACTTCGGTACGAGTAAAGATGGTTTCTCTACCAAGCTTAGCAGACTGATCCCTCAGACGATCTAAGCCCTTTCCGCCAGTAACGGCCTGTAGCTGAGCGTCTACACGGTCAAAATCCGCAGCTACTTTTAGCGCGGCGGCACCGACAAGAGCAAAAGCAAAAGTAAAGGACCGAGAAAAACTCTGACCAAAACTGAGGGCTTGAGAGCGAAGCTGTAGCAGCTTAGCGGAAACAACCTCACTGTTTCGAATGAAGTTGGTGGTGTCCAGAGTTAGGACCGCAGATAGTCTGCTAAGGCTTGATAGACTTGCCATCTTAGAATTTTCTCATTTTCTCCAGGAGAGCCTCTGCTTCTTCGGCTGAAGAAACCTGACCTCCCTGATTTTCAATCTGACTAAAGGGGTTGAAGTCATCTGGATTGTACTTCTTACCCTTAGCGGCATTCGCATTGGCGAAGAGAGCCATCATTGCTGATGTACGCTCCCAGTCTCGTTTAAGCGATTGCAAATACCCCTCTCTATACCAAATGAACTCGCGAAGGGTCATGTTCCAGAGCTGATCCGGAAGCAAGCCCATCGCAAATCCAGTCTGATAAAGAGATTCCCAACTAATCGTCTCCTCGCTAGGAGACGGGGTTAGTTTCCCTTTTTCGCCTCCCCTTCACCCCCAAGTGCTGATGAAACAGCAGCCATCATACCCTCAAGGGTGTCTGCTTCGTCCAGTGCCTGGGCGCACCAAACGTCAAATTCAGGAAGTTCCGCAGCCTTGCCTCTGCGCAGGGCCTCGTTCTTTACACCGTAGTAACAAAAAGCAGGAACGGCAGTGAGAGGGTCTTCCCCCATCCAATCCTGAACACTGTCAAGTTTGACATTAAAATGCTGGCACATAAGGCGCAGAGAATTCAATGTCAGAACTGCTTTGTACTTTTTCTTGCCTACAGTAAAGGCAAATTCTCCTCGTAGTTGGTTCATGTGTGGTTGTTTTAATAGTTAAAGGACGGGGGCAACTACACCCCCGTCCCCGATAAATTATGCTACTGGGTAGACATCGTCGACACCTGTGAGCTGAACGCTGTAGGTAGCGATTTCGTCTACTGATCCCGAGAGAGTCACTGATTCGATGAGAGCCTGACCTGCGTACTCTACCTCAGACCCAGACTCACCGACGGACCACTTGACGACGACATAGTCCTTGTCAATACCCATCTGAAAGATGCCGGTACCGGTGTCATTAGAGTCCTGGATCAAACCGTCAGCCGTCACGCTCCATGACTGAGTGGACTCCTGGAGCATACCCCCGATTCCATCACGAGCGACATTCTCGACAGCGTTATTGATTTCGATAACGCTATTGGTGGCAGCGCCAGCAATCGTTAGATTGCTAAAGCCACCTGAGGTATCTGAGGCTACGCCACGGAACTGACCCCCGGAGTTAATAGTAAATGCCCCAGTAATAGTTGAGGTAGCGTCTTCTACGTCAACGATACGCTTGGAGGACGATCCTTCCAAGTAGTAGATGGCTACGCAGTTTGCATTGATTACAGCCATGATATTAGTTTTTTAGTGTAAGTACTTGTAAAGTTTACCATAGCCGCGAATCGTGGCTGTATAGGTTTGAGTGGAGTCGAAAGACCCTGAAATATTAGCGGACTCAATGACGCCCTGCCCAATATATACGGCATTGCTTTCCGATGTGCCAGAACTGTCGGTAGAGTCGAGCTGATACTTTACGATGACGTATTCTCCGCGATTGCAGATATCAAAAATTTGAGAACCCTTAGAGCCTCCAGAATCAGTAGAGTCATTCGAGATAAGTCCGTCAACGGTGACTGACCAAGTGTTAGAGCCAATGCTTGTGAAGGTCGAGGACTTGCACTGAGCACCCTTAGCTACTACTTCATCTACATTAGTAGAAAAGTCAAGCGTCGAGTTGGTGGCCGCATAAGCCATTCGGATCGAATCCTTAACCGTGGTGCTAGAGTTAGTATCGTAGTAATACAGATTCGGCGAACCGCTATCACCCAGCCAAACATCAGAGTCGTTGACGACATAGAAGGCGCCATCGGGAGGAGAAGAGCCATCATAAGCACTCTTACCAGCAGCCGCTGATGTATTGTTTACCTGTACTCCGATAGGTGATGTCTGACGAAAGGCATTAAGACTATCCACATAGTCAAGTACATATACGCCGAGTTTGTTTGCTGTAAGTAAAGCCATGATTTATTATTGAGAGTCAGCGGCATCGAAACGCATCAAGTTGCCGTATCCGCGAATGGTTGCTGTATAGGTTTGAGTAGAGTCAAAAGATCCGGAGAGACTGACAGATTCGATAATCCCTTGTCCCCAGTAGGTGACGTGGTCCTCGTCTTCGCTAGATATGGCCTTGGCTTCTACATTCAAAGCGAATTGCACGAGGCAATACTTCTTTTGACGGGCCAAGTCAAGTAGCGCTGAGGAGCCAGTTTGACTGGATGTCAATGTATCAAGGATAAGTCCGTCCGCCGTGACACTCCACGAAGAAGAACCCACAGTTGTATATGTCTCAGATTGACACTGAGTACCCTTAGAGACCACCTCGTCGATGCTTCGACTCACGTCGATAGAGGTGTTGGTGGCGGCGGCAACGAGGTCCATTTTATTGTCCCCAGTTGAGCTGTTGTTAGTTTCACCCAAATACTTAAAACCTGAGGCGTTTGCTGAGCGAGGATCATCTGTACCCTGGATAGTTCCAATCTGAGGGCGACTTGTCTTGCCGTAGCCACCAGCGGTAGAACCTTCGTAAAGGTCAATTCCATTGCTCTTAGTGATAAAAGCAAAGCTGTTGTTTGTCGGCAACGGCGAGCCATTGTCCCAAAAATCCTGAACAGCAGCATCACCATCGGTTTCGTCGGCGGCTGTAACGTGGACTCTAAACGGGCTAGAGCCTGAGTCCTCGTACACGTACAGACCCATAAAGTTTGCGTTAAGTAATCCCATTATATTGTTCTTAGTTGTCTTAAAATCCCAGCAAGCTCTTTGCCTAGATTTGCTCTGTACGTGCCCAACGTAGCGTTGATAGCGGGGCGAACGTGAGGTTGAGCTCTGTGATTGATGGTGCCTAGCTCAGTGAAGTGGTCGCGCCACCCAGCCTTTGCGAAAGATTCCCCCTGCCACATGCCTTTACCACTTACGGCTCCAACACGGATACCGATAGTATTAGGAGGCGTCTTGACAAGCTTCCTCATAGAGTATGAACGAGACAACGCCCCCGTCCTTACCGGTGAAAGATTTTCCATCATCTCCTTCATCGGCTTAGCGGCTCTCTTCATTGCAGCGATCAGCATCTTCTCCCGAGAACCAAGAGAGTAGTACTTCCTCATTAAACGAGGAAGCTCGTCAGTGTAGTTGAATCCCTTCACGTGCACATTGGCTAAGAATTTTCCAGCGCCCGGTCCTATAGCCATTACAAATTAGGATTGTTGTCACCCTGGTTGTCCCGACGGCGACCACGAAGGCGCATACCCTCGCGACGACCCACAGGTAGGATGGAGTAAAGATTAAACCGACCACCGTTCCACTCGATGATATCATCGAATTGGATGCCACTGACCCAGCGACACTTAAATTCCGCTTTCATCTCACCCACCGTTTGGTCGTCGTCGCTAAACTCGGACGCACCAGCAGAAGGTGTGCCTAGATGAAGGATACTACACCGAACACCACTCTTCCAAAGAGATTCCGTCTCTACTGCATCACCGAAGCTATTGATAGTTCGGGTGACACGGTAGATGTCAATCTTCTCATGTAGACTTCCTGCCTTCATCAGAACTGACGTACACTTTGGATGAGACGATGAACTCCCTCCTTCAACTCTGTCGTGATCCCACCGATGTTCTCGGCTTCACGCATGTTGTAGTAGTGACCTACAAGCAGGAGGGCTGCTTGCTTGTATTGCTTAGGTAGGATCGCCAAGGCGGTACCTGCCGTGAATGTGAGCTCAACGAAATCCTCGTCGAAGTCACTGTGCTCCGTCAACTTGTCGGGTAGGTTGCGCAAGTTGATGATAGCGGGATAGCGATTTTTCTGCCAGATATAATCAAGATCAGTGATGATGTCAGTACCCGAGGAAGCGAGTACATCACCACTCATTGTGTTGTCCTTCTTACGGTACTTGATCACTAAGTCATCTGCGATATCTTGGCACTTGGGGATGGTGACCCCATGATGGTGGACAGCCTCGTCATAGTCGAGGTTCACAACGACTGTGTGACTGCCCAGCAATCGATCGCTCAGCTCCTGCATATAGTCAAGAGCCGCGTCAAGGTAAATCTTCAGCAAGTCATCCTCGCTGTTATCGATAGCGCGTACATGATTGCGAAGCAAAGCCAAGGCTGTTGCCTCACTTGCATCGAAGAGTGTAGTGCTAGCTACTGAAGTACGTGTTACCTTGATATTCATTCTTGAGTAATAAAAGGGGGCCAGGCCATTTCCTAGCCCCCAGTTATTTGTTATTCAGCTATTACGATCCCATAGAGTCGAGACCCACGAAGCCTTGGCCCTGCAAAGTCTTGAACGACTTGTAGACGTTAGCGATGATGCGCACAACACCGTTGTTGGCATCGGTGTAAGGATCAACCATGATGTTCACACCGCCCCATGTACCCATGACGAGCTGGCTTTGATCCATCATATACAACTCCCCAGCAGTAACACCGGAAGAGATAACCGTGTCGTACCCGATGACTGAGCGACGCTCTGCTGGAGTAGAGCCGAACAAGATGCCAGATCCGGCATCGAAGCTCAACGTGCGAGCCTTACGGAACGCAGCGGCTGAAGACAAGCAACGGATGTTTGCGAGGTCTACGTCGTCCTTCAACAAATTCTCTTCCAAGTGGAGAGGGTTCATTGTGGCAGCAACGAAGTCCTTCAATCCAGCAGCAGGAGATCCCGCATCGTTGAAGTTCGCGATAGTAGCAGCCTTGATGTCAGCGATGATATCATCGTTGAACTTAGCCTCTACAGCCTTGCGGATATCCTGTGCGATGAAAGCACCCATGTCGTCAGCGGACTGAGCGAGCATCTGCTCTGTGACCTTAGAGTACGCGCTGTAGCGTGTAGGGCTCAAGGTCTTGGGAGTGAAGCCCACGAGATCCTCGGTGGCAGTAGCTCCCTGAGCCGGCTTGGTTCCAACGATCTCGGCGTTTTGAACCTGGAACACAACGTCACCAGTAAGGTTCGTCAAAGAACGAGCGCCGAGCTGAGTAGCGATATCGTTGGGACGGAAAGCCGCAACGAGACCAGCGTCCTGAGAACCGATAGTACCTCCGAAAGCGACACTGTCGATAGCTCCGGTATTGTCCACGGCAGTAGTACCGAGGGCATCGGAACGCATAACCATTGAAGGAACAGAGAAACCTCCGCTCACGTTAATCTTAGAGTTGTTGAACTCGGCGCGAGCCTCCTGGTTCATTTCGGCTTCGAGGCCAGTCAAGCGACCCTGGGCCGCTTCTTTGATTGCCTTGCCAAAGCTGTAACGCTTAGACACGTGCATTTCAGTGTCGCCCAATCCCTGTACATAGGCCGGGGCTGATTTTGTCTTTTCTGACATATCTTCAGATTTAGAATTTTGAGAACGAGCCTCCGGCTCTACATTTTTATTTCGCAGCCCATAAGCATTTGGTACGAGGTCTGGGTCTGCTAAGATTACCTCGGTTTTGATTGTGCGCTCTTCGTCGTCGTCTTCCTCCTCTTCCTCTTCTTCCTCCATACGATCTTCATCTTCCTCTTCCTCCTCCTCTTTGTCGCCGTCCATATATGCACGGTCGTCTTCTTCCTCCTCTTCTTCCTCCTCTTCTTTTTCTGATCGCTGAACAGCGGGGATTGTATTGTTGCCTTCGCAACCACAGTCCTCACTATCGGTAGCGGCCTCTTCTACGACCAGCTCCTCTTCGCGAACTTCTTCTTGTTCAATAGACATAACTTCTTCGTTTGCGAGAGCCAGCTCCATAGCGCGGAGTCCGACCTCTGTTGTAGGGTACGCGCCTTGCGTAGTAGGGCTGACATCAAAAAGCAAGCCCACCTCTTTAATCGTGCGCAAGTTGAGCCCGTCATCACGACGGTCCCACTCGTCCTCACGAACGGTGAATCCAAAACTGCTAGTTGATACATTTCCCATGCGGATGTTTTCCGCTAGATCTTTTGCGTAACTCTGATTGCCAAGCTCGAAACGATACTTGAGTCCCCGCTCATCAACCTCCAGCAACAAGCCGCGACCTACACGGGCTAGCGGTTGGTCAATGTTGTGGTTGAACAGAGCTACGGTATTACTCATGTCCGCCCCGTCAAAGGCTCCCCGAGCAACGCGCTCAGCGAAAGCTCCCCCGATTACCGTTTCGTCATCAAAGACAGCGGCATAGCCCTCAATCATATTGGGCTTACCTTCTACTTCTCTGACCTCAACGCTGGAGGACAAGAATCGCTTTTCTACGTTTTTCTTTGCCATTGTTGGGTTATTTGCTACTCAGTGGATGGCCGCTAGGGAACAGGTCCGTATCGTGCTTTCCGCTGCGAAACTTTTCATTTTTCAGGGCATACAGGAATGAGTTCACACGAGCGTATGCCCACTGCTCGGGTGACTTTACACTAGGCCGGACGGATCCGGGATTCGTTTTGTACGCTCCCACACCACGCTTGAACACGGCGCTAAGGGTGCGGACGTTTGTCTTCTTGCTGGGCGCGGTAACCTTTTCGTTGTGATCGTCAGCTTTCTTTTTCAGACCTTTCTTAACGGCGCCAGTAATCTCCGAACGCTCATCAGTAGTCGCTTCGTCGTGGCCACTGCAAGCCATGTAAACAGTCTTCCCTTCGAGGTCGTGCTCGTGATAACCACTACATCCGATTTCCTTTGCGTGAGCCTCAGCCTCAGCCACTGTCTCAAACACCGGTTCGCCGTCTACTGTACCGACCTGCTTTCTACCCTCAGCCTTATTGATTACGCCACTGCACCAGCTACGCATAGAGGTGCCACCCCAGGCGGCGTACATGACGCTACCACAAATCTCCTTGCCGTCCTCGTCCTTGAACTTACCTTGATTGTAAGTCTCTGCACGGGAGAGGAAAGAGAAGGTGCGCTTGATTGTTTTCAAAGAAAGCTTCTCTCCTGAAGAAATCTGATTAGCTCGCTCCCAACCTACAGCGGTGCCACACTTGCTACCGTTTTTCTCACGGTGGCGCAGGGCACGCCGAGCGGCTGCCTTTGCTGTGTCTGGATATCCCCCGTAGGTTTGAGCCATTAGACCAAGTTGTGGGCTGTACGAGCCGCGAGCGCGGCGGCGGCAGATTCGGCAGCAACACCGATCTCATAACGGAGCACATCCTTGCCAACACGCTCATTATACTTTCCGTTGGTGGCAGTACCATGATTAGCGATAGTGGCGCTGCTGTCGAGCCTATTCTTCAAGGATCCTGCGCCAGAAGCTAGGATCTTGTTAATGTGCTGAGGGGCAGATGGGATAGCGGCCTCCATAGCCGCCAAGAAAGCAGCCTCGCCCGCAGCCTCATCATTCACGTCGTCAGCGAAGTAAGTGAAGTTCCAGGATTCCCGGTTAGGGACACTGCGTGTTTTGAAATCGTTGCTACCAAGCGCACTAGTGTCGTGCTGGCCACGGCAGCTAACTACGAGAAGATCGTAATAAAAATCAGCCATTGTTTTCGTTTGTTGAGTTAGTTACCGAGTCCGCAAAATCTTGCATGCGATCCAACGGGATCATGTTGACCTGGATGTGGTGAGAATCGCCGCCATCAACAGGCCCAAGTCCCTCCTTGCCGCGCACCTCGTTGATCGACATAACACCATCCTGCAAGGCCTGGTGATAGAATTTTGATCGGGACTCGCTGTCCGCGCGTAGCAGGGTATCGACATTGAACTGGCATTGGAGGGTTTCATCCTCACTTAATAGTTTACGTTCAACCTCATTTTCAATACGGCGAACCCAGGGGAGAATGGTGCTTTGTTGGAACTGAAGTACCTGCTGCTCATAGTTACTGTAAGCAGTGTTGCCCTCCAACCCAATCATTGCAGGAGGCACGGAGTAGATACGAGCGATCTCCTCTGTGCTATACTTCTTCATCTGCAAAAACTGGATCTGATCCAAGGATACCGAAAGTGGTTGGTATTGAAAGCCTCCGCCTAGGATGGCGATTTTGTGAGCATTGTGCTTGCCCATGTATTCCCGCTCCCACATCTCCTGAGCTTGCTGCATCTGCTCCGCACTCATGTGCTCCTTTGTGGATAGGATCCCACCCATCATCCCTCCGTTCTCAAAGAACTTGGAACCGAAATCCTGAACTGCCTTAGCGGTAGTGAAGTTCTGAATCTGCATGTGCGTGGGGTTAAGACCACGGAAAGCATTGATCTCAAGCATGTCCCTCTGATGCACAGCATTGGGCGCACCATCGTATGTGTAGTACTTCTCCCCTGTCTCCGGGTGAATCGTGTGGCTCACACGAACCGCCGGGATATAGAAAAGCTCCATGTTACCAGGCTCCCTGCTGATGTAAGCATAACCTGTACCGTGAAGCAATGCGTCAGAACAAACAAGTTGCCAAAACTCGTATGCGCCGAGATACTTGTTTGGCTCCCTAGAAATCAGTCGGTGGACTGGGTGGGCGGCGAGTAGGTCACGCGACCCGTTGGGAGATACTCTAACCACCGAGGCTTCAAGGCTGGCAATGGTGTCGGCGATTTTGCTGACGCATGCGTAGACAGAGGACAGTTCGAGCGCGTCCGTTCCAAACTTGTAACCCTCACCATATAACCGAACATACTGTGTGCGTAGTGCCGCTGTAGGTGAGACAAAGGTTGATCGAGAAGTGACGGTGCGAAACAGTCTTGTGAAGATATTGGGCTTTGATTCTCCTTCAGACATTAGCACGAAAGTATAATGGGTTAGGTGAGAAAATAATCATATCACACGTTGTTGCCTATAACAGCCATGAAGAACTCAAAGTCACTATTTTCATCTTCTACAAAAGTGAGTGCCTCACCAATGGCCATGATTGCTGAAACCACACCATCAATCTTATCTCCACTCTTAGATTTGTCAGGCTTAATGTTGCCGCTGGCATCATACCTCAAGCTTACATTGCCCATCATCCAACGAAGAACCTCGTCACCCCCGTGACATATTTTCCCCTGGAGTACGCACTTCTCAAATTCCTTTGAAGGAAATGACATTGAGGCGAAGCCTTGACCAAATGGATCACAAGGAACTCCGTCACCTTCTAAGTCACGTATGAGATTCAAAGAGTTCCACCTGTCATAAGCTACCCCCTTAACGAGATACCTCTCCATGAGGTTGTCTGAGTCGTACTTGACTTCACCGTCCTGGACATAGTGCCCGCTAACCAGTCTACGGATAACATTGTAGTCAGTTACATTGCCTGGCGTAAGGTGAACATGAGGGTCATCCTTAAATCCTAGATACACTGTGTTCTCATCCTTATCCAATCTTCGCTCTACCGACCTTTCCGGCATAAAGTAGTGCATCTCAAAACCCCAACCCTTATCGTCACTGCCGGTGCATACGGCTAGTGCCGTGATGTCATCGGTCGAAGCGAGATCGAGTCCCAAGTACGCGACGGGCTTGCTCGCCTTCTCGTCGATGACGTGAGTAACGTGAGGCTCTCGGCAGTTGGCTTCGCTCATCCAGTCGTCGTCCGGAATCCATACGGCCTCTGACCCTACAAACACATTGAGGTGCTTTACCATAAACTCTGTGATAGAACGACTCCCGTAAAGTTTGGCGTTTTTGCATTGTGCTTCTAAATACTCCTTACTAATTGAGACCGACAGGTTTGGATTTGATTTTAACCACGACTCGTGATCATCCCAAGAATCATCTTCATCAATTTCATAAGGTAATATCAGTAGACGGTCATTAGACTTTACGCCCTCCAAGACAGCTTTACCAGCCTTCATAAACATTGCGCATGGACCATCAGCAACAAAGCCAGCGGTCGTGATGGCTAGCATAAGAGGGGACTGACGAGATCCCATAGAGGATGCCAATACGCGGTAGAGGTCTGCCGTCTTCATGGCGTGAAACTCGTCCACCACAGCTAGATTCAAATTGAGACCGTCAAGGGTGTTCGCGTCAGAACTTAGGGGCTTGATAACACCATTTCGAGGAGTCTTGACTTCTGACCTTTGAACCGTAAACCTCTTGGAAAGAGCGGGATTGCTTTTTACGCAACGACATATCTCATCAAAAACCTCCTTTGCCTGATCTCTCTTTGTTGCTGCTGTAACCAACTGAGGAGCACCATCACCATCCAGGGTAGCCATAGCCAAGGCAATCGCCGCTGCCAACTGGGACTTACCGTTCTTCCTTGCAACAAATAGGTGAGCAGTGTTGAATCGCCTATGACCCTCTGTCTTGCTCACCCACCCGAATATCTGACCGACGAAGAAAACTTGCCAAGGCTCTAGCTTAAACTTCTTACCCGCCAAGTCACCCCTGGTGTGAACGCAAACCCTCTCTATGAAGTTGATGTATCTGGCAGCCTCATAAGCATCAAACTTCCAGTCCCAATCCTCATTCTCCAGGTCAGATACGAATCGTTCGGCAGCAAGCTTGATGTATTTGCCCGTGGAAATCTTGCCATCAATTACCTCGTGAGCGTAATCGAAAACGTCCAGGACCACGGTTACATCTACCGACATACTTAGCTTAGTTCATCAATTTCATCCCCCTCCTGGGATTTGTCATTGGCACTGTTCGCGCTAGCCGCTGCTCCTAGGATACGGCTTCGGTCCATGGGACTGAGTCCAAGCTTGGCACTGAGCTTGAGTACCTGATCCTGAGCCTTCGACAAGGCGGTAAACGCCCCACTAACATTTGATGTTCCGTTAGGGTAAACCTGGATAGCGTCTCCAAACCCATGCACATGACGAGCGACAGCGATATAGATTGCAAGGCTTTTCGCAAGCATAGTGACGGTGATAACATCAACTGATTCTATTAGACCCCGGTCGTTGAGGTAGTTCACTACAATGTCAAAGAGGCGGTTGCCATCATCGTCCAACTGGAAGATAGGCTTCAAGTCTTTGGCCCCGATTTTATCAATCGCATCCTTTACGGCCTCACCCTCCTTGGTGTCGTTAAGGCTCTGGACAGCAGCCTTCATTTTATCTAGTGTGTCTGACATTAAATAAAGATAAGAAGTACTGCGCGAACACCCTGATGCCTCTCCACCATGTGCTTCTCAGATGAGTCGTGCCACAACAATCCACAGTACTCAGGCTGGATGTCGACGTCCCGATAACGAAACAACGCACCCACGTACTCATAGTCTTTGGAAAGCATGATACTGCAACCATACTTACACCAAGGCATATCATTGTTGGTACCCGTATCAACATGCCAATGATGTCCTGATTTTCTTGTGACCTCAATCCTCATGTAAGACTCATCATGAATCTTAAAATCAGGGAGATGATCGGCAAGACGCTGGATAACAAACCAAGCGGTGCTGTCCTCATCAATATCTTTGAGGGCAACTTGATGTTTGTCTTCTGCTCCAAGAATGGCCCTTAAAACTCCAGCTTCCTCAGGGGTGATAAAGTTCTCTGCAAATCCCTTCATCAGTCGTGAAGACCTTTGTAACCCATGATGCGCCATTGCTGAACTCCAGATGGGTTCTCTACCGAAACGATGGTCATGGAACTAAGTCCCCTGTCCACGGTATATGTATTACCTCCTTCAATCCGGCCCACTGAAGGGTCGAAGACCACAGTACTGTTGTTATCCAAGTTAGTACCGAAAATAAAAGTGTACATCTTGCCCATGTAGTCAATCGCTGCTGGAAGAACTACAGTGTGACTAGCGGCACCACTATGAGAGGCGAAATCCAGAGAGTATCCATGAGTGTCTAGATCCAATACGGTAGTTCCGCCATTGGCCATAGTCAAGTTGGACTTAAACTTCATCCGGTCATGACCCTGAAAGGCTGGGCTCAAGAACACCGTGTCGGTGGTGCTTACCCCAACATTCATCTCCCATGTAGCTGACACGTATCCCTGATGAACATTGTCTACATCAACAAAATACCTTTCATCAAAAAGTCTGATACGGAAGTTTGTGCTATTGGCTGCAAGCAGTGCAAGCTTTAACTGATCGTGAATAGCTGTTGTGCTTTGAGCACTATCACCAAATACGGTGATGTCCACACGATAGGTGGTGGCAGCGGCATAGCTATTGGTGACTGGCTCGTAGTCTACGTTTCCAAGAGACACCGTTAAGCCTGGAAGCTCATCGCGTTGAGGTCGACGGGAAAAAGTAATCTTGTTGGCAGGAATCAGGTCCGTTAAACCACTGTATCCTGTAAGTGCGCTGCGTACTTCTTGCAGCAAGGTATTCATACTCATGTTCGAGTAATTTTTCTAAAGTGCTTACGACGGAGGTACACCTCCCATTCCTTCTGAGTCTCAAAGTATATACCCTTGGCCGAGTAACTGGCTCGCCTCACGTTGCAAGAACGACAACTTCCAACGATATTCTCCTGATCAAAAAATTCTGATCGAGACGCCAAACGCGAAGAGGGAATAATGTGGTCAGCGTCCGTGGCTTCAGTGGCGATGCCGCACGCCAAACACCATACACAGATCGGGTCACGGAACAAAACCGAATCCCTAGTCGCAATCCACTCCGCCGTCTTGTACAGTGGATTAGATGATGAGGACTCGCTCCCCTTAAAAGGTTTTTGGAGTTCCCCGTCTTCACGGCTGCGTACGGATCGGCCCTTCTTGTCTGCCATCCAAGGCTTTTTTCGAGCGCGTCTCTTGAGATCCATACCGCAATGATATGACCGGTTAAGTGAGTGGTGAGATGGAGAGGAAGAATCGCAAAAGTTTTTTCCGAGCGAAACGTCTGCCTTGCCTGAACCCCAGTAGCAACGCGGATTCTTAACTCTACCCCCCCCTTACTAAAATAAACTTTCAGAAAACTATCTCTCCATCTCTCCGAGATCTCGGATACCCCTGTGTTTACTGAGCTTTGCGCTGGAGAGATAGCGGTGAGGAACGGTGATATAGGGTGAGGAAGGCCAGATTTGACCCCCCATGCCCAAATTTGAATAAAGTGTGTCT
>UEXM01000483.1_pt1 | contig 41985 bp, 55 predicted proteins | sample 1796661 | NCBI WGS metagenome assembly UEXM01 (sample SAMEA4772469, study PRJEB27181) | metagenome | reverse complement strand
CAATTTGAAGGCGGCGGCTACCTGGTACCGTTTGGCGCGAAAAATGCTTAGAAAATGCGCTCGTACTCTATCGCCGTAATGCTGAAAGACGAGATAGACGCGCGCCCCTCGCACAAATTCTGATTATTTAACCGCTCTTAACTTCGAGGAGGGATTCCGCTATACTCCTCCCATGGTTAAAAAACTAGTAAGCCGGGCCGAATTTGCCCGCCAGGCTGGCGTAAGCGCTGCAGCAGTGACGAAGGCCTGTAATAACATTCTTAAAGACGCCGTAGACGGGAAGCGTATAGACGCCGCGCACCCTTCCGCCGTTTCGTACCTGGAAATAAAACTCCGGGACCAGACCCCGCCGCCCGCTTCTGGGCTCGACGCTATCTACGAAGAAGCCGTCGAACACTGTAGAACCGTCGACCGTTATTCGGTTTCTGGGCTGCAGCGGCATTTTAAAATAGGGTACAACCGAGCCCACCGCATAATAACCACGATGCGCGCTAACGGCTTAATACCGGAAGGTAGGGACCCGACGAAGCCCGGAGGCTTAAAGAATCCCGAACCTGTGGTTATTCAGGCCGGCGAGATAGAAGCAGCCGTCGAGAAATTGCAGCCACACGTACGCGGTACCGCTGCAGTTAAAGCAGCGAAGAAACGCCAGGCGGACCAGGACGACGAAATATTCGAAATTCCAGAAGATATACAGGCGTTCGCAGATATGACGCTCCGCGAACTTATAGAAAAATTTGGCACCGATACCCGCTTCGTAGACTGGTTAAGCGCTACGCAAAAAATCGAAGCCATTAACGAAAAGCGACTTAAGAACGCGACCACCGAAGGCGAACTCGTTAGCCGTAAATTAGTTCGTACGGGGATTATCGAACCTATAGACGCCTGCCATATTAAATTACTTACGGACGGCGCTAAGACAATCGCCAGGCGCGCTACGGCCATGCACTCGGCCGAAAGACCGCTCGAAGATATCGAAAAATTCGTCGCCGACCAGATAACCAGTTTTATACGACCAGTTAAGGCCAAAGTAGCGAGGGCCTTAAAAAATGCGTAAAATTGATAATATCGGCGCCGACTGGGTCGTCGAAGAAGTCGGAGAAATGACCGACGAAGTAATCCATATTACGCCCAGCCAATACAACGAAGAAAACCGATACCTACCAGAATCCGTTACGTCTATCCCTGGATTTATTCGCTACGACGTTAACCCGTTTATGCGCGAGATAGTCGACTGTTTCGATATCGATAGCCCAGTCCGGGAAGTAAACCTTAAGAAAGGCGTACAGATTACCTACTCTACGGTACTGGAATCTGGTGCCCTGTATTTTATGGGCCATGTTAAAACGCTCCCGATAATGTATTTAACCGCCGATAAAGAACTCGCGGCCGCACGTATCGAAAACAACTTTTTACCCATGCTTAACCATTCCGACCTAGGGCATATTATCCGCTCAAGCGACGAAGGTAACAGCCGTAAAACCGGTAAAACTGCCAATCATTTACAATTTGAAGGCGGCGGCTACCTGGTACCGTTCGGCGCGAAAAATGCGGATAAAATGCGCTCGTATTCTATTTGCGTTATGTTGAAAGACGAGATAGACGCCTGGCCCGATACGGTAGGCAAGGACGGCGACCCGGACGCACTAAGCGACGACCGCTGTTCGGGCTACTGGGAACGTCGTAAGATTTTCCGAGGGTCTACGCCATTGGTAAAAGGTGCGTCGAAAATAGAGCAGGCGTATTTACGCGGAGACCAGCGAAAATATAACGTACTTTGCAAGTCGTGCGGCTTCCCCCAGGAATTACGCTGGTCGTCGGTCGATAAAAAAACCGGCGTCGTCGGCGGCTTCCAGTGGGAGCTAGATAACGGCGTCCTGGTCCTGGAATCGGTCCGGTATTGCTGTAGAAATTGCGGAACGCCACATTACGAACACGACAAAGAGCGGCTATTCTCCGAAGACCACGGGGCAATATGGACGCCTACGGCCAGACCCGTAGAGCCCGGTATCCGCTCGTACCACTTACCGGCGCTATACTCGCCTATCGGTATGCAGCCCTGGTATAAATGCGTTAGCGCCTACCTTCGTGGTTTTGACCCGGTCGAAAAGAAGGTCCGCGATATCGGTAAGTACCAGGTATTTTATAATAATATCCTGGCCGAACCGTTCGAAATTATGGGCTCTAAAATTCGATTTACCAGCGTATCAGCGCACCGACGAGCAGCTTACCGCCTGGGCACAATCCCTAACGAATACGCGAAGAAGTTTTCGGGCTCGGCTATCCTGTTCCTTACGTGTAAGGTCGACGTCCATAAGCAAAATTTAGCCGTTAGTGTTATGGGCTGGTGCCGGGATTCTAAGCCGTACGTTATCGACTACTGGCGCTTTGAAGTGGAAGGCAACGAAGACGACTGTAGCGAATTAACTAGCCCGGTATGGGGCCGCCTACGCGAACTTATCGAAGAAAAAGAGTATACGGCCGACGACGGCAAAAAGTACCGCGTCGCTATTACCCTGGTCGACGCCGGCTACGCTAACGACACGGTTACGACTTTCTGTTCCGATTATGCTTCGGGCGTCTACCCTATCCTGGGCCGAGACCGCCCCGCTAAAAACCAGACTATTAAGGAATTCGCCGAGTTTACTACCCAGGCCGGTACGGTCGGGTACCGTATCCTGGTAGACCACTACAAGGACCGTTTAGCGCCCGTACTTCGTCGAGAATGGGAAGAAGGCGCCGGCGAGCAAAAGAAATACCACTTTAACGCCCCGATAGATATTTCGGATAAGCAGCTTAAGGAACTTACCGTCGAAACCAGGCGCGAACGTAAGGACGAAAAGGGTAACGTCTCTTACTTCTGGTACCGACCAGGTAACGCGCGTAACGAATTGTGGGATTTACTCTGTTACGGCCACGCGGCGGTAGAGATACTAGCCTGGGCTATTTGTATTCAGCATTTCGAGTTAGAGACGGTCGACTGGCCGACTTTCTGGGATTACCTGGAAAACGAGAAACTTTACTATAGCGATTAAATGGGTATACTGTAGGTCTATAGAAATACCTTTTTAACTGTAACTTTCAGGGCGTAGTCATGTAATGGACCGTACTTTTATCCAAGGCCGAATAGATGCGACTAAGCTACAAATAGTAGCGTATGAAGACGCCGCGCTCGCATTAGCGGGCGGCGTACAGTCGTATACGCTCGATACCGGGCAGAGTCGCCAGACTGTTACGAAACTGGACTTAGACGCCATACAGAAGACTATCGATTCGCTATATAACCGGTGCGCCACTTTGGAAGCTCGGCTTAACGGTAGCGGTACCGTAACAGCGAGGCCAGCATGGTAGAAGATAAGCCACGTTTTCGACTTAAGAACGACGGGTCGTTCGAACACGTTTCGGGCGCTTTGCCTGTTTCCCTGGACAACCTACAGCAGCCTTCCGCATACGCCGGCCAGACTTCCCCGTCCCCCTGGGAAAACTCTATTTTCGACGGCGGTAAGTTCTTCGGCGGTTTTGGTGCTACTCAAATTCAAGACGTCGACTACTGGACGCTTCGCGCCAGGTCTACGCAATTATTTAACGAAAATTTATACGCTCGCGGTATTATCCGCCGCTTAGTAACTAACGAAATTAACACCGGTTTAAATCCCGAGGCCTGCCCGGACGAAGCTATTATCGGCGTCCCGGAAGAAAGCCTTAACGAGTGGACCGAGACCGTAGAAACCCGTTTCGGTATTTGGGCTAAAGGCCCGGAGCTATGCGACTGGAAGAAAAAATCGACGTTCGGAGCTATTCAACGCGCCGCACGTATGGAAGCCTTAATTAGCGGCGACGTCCTAGTCGTTGTAAGGCAATCCCAGCAAACTAAGTTACCCATGGTACAGCTAATTAGCGGGAGCAAAGTACGCACCCCGTTAGGCGAGTCCGCTAACCTACGTAAAGGCCACAAAATACGCCACGGCGTCGAAATAGACAGCGTCGGCCGTGTGGTCGCCCACTGGGTTAACCAAGACGACGGCGGTAGTAAACGTATCCCGGCCGTAGGTGAAAAATCAGGGCGTAAAATATCCTGGTTAATCTACGGTACCGATAAACGCCTCGACGATTTACGCGGCCAGCCGTTACTATCTATCGTCATGCAGTCGCTAAAAGAAATCGACCGCTACCGAGATTCGGCGCAACGTAAAGCTGTTATTAATTCTATCCTCGCTATGTTTATTAAGAAAACAGAGGATAAAATGGGTACGCTACCGGTAACAGGTGGCGCGGTCCGTAGAGACCAGGCAACTACCACCGATAGCGACGGCACTAAACGAAACTTTAATATAGCTAACCAGATACCAGGGTTAGTTATGGAAGAACTACAGACCGGCGAAGAACCGGTCGGCTTTAATAGCCAAGGTACGGACGTTAACTTCGGCGTATTCGAGGAAGCTATTATCCAGGCCGTAGCGTGGACCTTAGAGATTCCGCCCGAAGTATTGCGCCTATCATTTTCGAATAACTACAGCGCCAGCCAGGCGGCTATTAACGAATTTAAAATCGCTATTAACCGTACCTGGGGTGACTTCGGCGAAACATTCTGTACGCCTATCTATATCGAATGGCTACTTAGCGAAACGCTACTCCAAAAAATTACAGCGCCCGGGCTTCTACAGTCGTGGCGCAACCCTAACGAATACGACGTCTTCGGCGCCTGGACTTCTACAGACTGGTACGGCTCGATTAAACCTTCTACCGATATGCTAAAACAGGCTAAGGGCTCTAAAATCCTAATCGAAGAAGGCTGGTCTACTAACGCCAGGGAAGCACGTATTACTACGGGTACTAAATTTACTAAAAATATTAAACGTCTTAAGCGCGAAAACGAACTTAAAGTCGAAGCCGCCAGACCTATAGCGGAATTTAAGCAAGAATTCGGCGAAGATGTGGCTACGGACGCTATCGAAACCATGGATAACATGGAAGAAATCGAAGCTATGCTCGACGATTATTTAGAAGATAGAGGGGTCGTTAATGCTAACTAAATTAGCGAAAGCGTTTAGCCTGTTACGCCAGGAAGTAACAACGCTTAAGGGCGACGTACAACGTATAGAGAAAGTCCGCCAGGTAGTACAGCATGGTAGAGACGGCGTAAGCCCTGACCCGGACGAAATCGTTAGCGCAGTCCTGGAAAAAATACCGGCGCCTAAAGACGGCGTAAGCCCAGACCCGCAGGCCGTAGCAGAAGCAGCGGCTAAACTAATCCCAGAACCGAAGCCAGGTCGCGACGCGGTACCGCCTTCCGTTCGAGACGTCGCCGACGTTGTACTCGCTAAAATCGAGAAGCCGAAGGACGGCGTAAGCCCAGACCCTAAAGCTATCGCAGAAGCGGCGGCTAAATTGTTACCGGTACCGAAAGACGGAGTAAGCCCCACGGCCGAAGAAGTCGCTAAGAAAATGCCGAACCCACAACGGGGTAAAACCGGCGCACCAGGTAAAAACGGCGTAAGCGTTACGGACGTACAGCTTAATAATAACGAACTTTTCGTCTTCCTTGACGGCAAGAAAAAGAAAGCCGGTAAAATTAAAATGCCTGCAGCTAGCGCGCCATTTAATCCGGGTAATGCTGGCGGGGGCGGAAGCGCTCGCGGCGCAGCCCCAGAGGTCGAACCTCTAGTAGGGTTTATAGCATTCTCAGACGACGACTTCACTTTATCCCAGGACCCGGACGCCCCCAGTTTTTTACCCGGGCTAACTCTTTCCGCCACGGGATGGGAGCTATTTGACGGGGCTACAGGGGCGGTGAGGAACGTTTCAGGAGAGGCCCAAACCTCCGACGGCCTTGTCTCTTTCAACCCTAATAAATTAATCGGAGGGGGGACGGCGGTAGTATACGTTTTTTCTGAAACGTCAATCGACGCCGGGGCATCCTTCCAGATAAATGCTGGCTCTCTAAGGCCTGTAGAGATATCTAACAGTAGTGAGTCGTTTAAGTCCGCAGTATCTTTTATAATAGAGACCCCAGCAGGTGGGATTGTAAGGTTCCGAGCGTACTCAGTAGGAAATATGGCTTTTGAGTCCTCGTCCCAGACGGTGCTAGGAGGCCAGACAGTAACAGGACACAGCGTTATATGGAACCTGTCAAAGAACAACGGATAACTACATTTTGACGAAGCCGGCAATACGGGTTAATATGCGTATAACAGGAGAATTTTATTTATGTGGCTACTAGAAGCTAGTGTCCGCCAGGCAATACAGCAGGCCCAGAAAGCCGGCTTTACGCCTTCGGCAGAACAACAAGCGCAATTCGAAGCGCGTTTCGGTAATGGCGACGTCTCCGCAAACGATAACAGACTATTAACCGTTGCTGGTAGTAGTGCGGAGATTTCCGTTAAAGGCGTTATTACTAAAGCGCCCAGCTTTTTAGCTATGTTATTCGGCGGCGGAAATACCACTTACCCCGAAATTATTTCGGCTATTGCTGCAGCGGAGCAAGACGACGCGGTTAGCGATATTACCTTGGCTATCGATAGCCCGGGCGGCCATTTCGACGGCCTATTCGACACCCTGGCGGCTATCCAAGCAGCTAAGAAACCTACTAAAGCGGTTATTTCTAACGTCGGCGCCTCGGCAGCTTTTGCCATTGCCAGCCAGGCGGACGAAGTAGTCGCGTCCAATATCGCCGCGCGAATCGGAAGCGTAGGCGTCGTAGCTACCTTTATGGTAGATGAAAACGAAATTAGTATTACCAGTACAGAAGCGCCGAAGAAGCGCCCAGACGTAACCACCGAAGAAGGTAAGGCTATGGTCCGGGAAGAGCTCGACGCAATGCACGAAATTTTTGTCGATGCAATCGCCGACGGTCGTAATACCTCGGTCGATAAAGTTAACGCCGACTTCGGCCAGGGTTCTACAGTCCTGGCGAACGAAGCATTAAAGCGCGGTATGATTGACGCGGTAGCGGCTCCGTCGCTTAAAGCAGTTAAGAGTACCAAAACAACCACCGCCAACAGCGGGAACCAACCGGAGGCCAATAACATGGACCTTAAACAACTACAGGCCCAGCACCCCGAAACTTTCGCGGCGGCGGTGCAACAGGGTACTACACAAGAACGCGACCGCGTAACGGCCCATTTAATGATGGGCGAAAGTTCGGGCGATATGAAGACGGCAGCGTCGGCAATTAAAGAAGGCTCAGAAATGACGGCTACTTTACAAGCTACATATATGACTGCAGGCATGAACCGCAGTGATGTAGCGAGCCGCCAAGACGACGACGCCGGCGCAAACGCCGGGGATAATGCTAACGCACAAGACGACAGCGGCGACCAGGCCGGCGACGTTGCTAGCCTTATCGAAACTAAACTCGGTTTAGGGGAGTAAGCGACCATGTCGAATATAACTATTACCAATGTGGATTTAGGTAACGTAATCCTTAAAGACGGCGAGTTCCGCGACGACCTCCTTACCTTTGCGGGTGCGGCGACAGTTTTAGAAGGAACTATCCTGGCGCGCGATTCGGTTTCGCTTAAGTTGGTCCCTTTTGTTAAAGGCGGCGTAACTAACGAAAACGGAATCCCTAAAGCGGTTATTACTTACGACGTAACGGCTACTGGTGCCGGCGACGTAGCAGTCCGCGAAATGGTTTCGGGCTCAGTACGTGCCGAACGCTTAATTATCGACGCCGACGGCGACGGTAGCAACGTAGACGCGGCGGTCCTTGACCAATTGCGCGACTACTCCCTCGTATCAATCGACGTTCAAGAATTAAACATTCTTGATAACCAATAGGAGCGCATAGCATGAGCGGTTCAACTACTAAACGTATGCTTCGAGCATATATGCAAATGGCGCAGCCTACACTATTCCTTTCGGGATTGTTTCAGAGCCCGCCGGAAAACTTCCATACTTCGGAAGAAGTGGAAATCGATATCGTCCGTAGCGACGAAGATATCTCTATCGTTATCGAAGACCTAAGTACGGGCTACCGTATGAATTCCGAAGACCTTTACACGAATAAAGGTTTTAAGCCTCCTATCCATAAGGAAGCGCTACCTATCAATTCGTTTGACCTTATTAAACGTATGCCGGGACAAGACCCGTTCCAGTCCCCGGACTTTAGAGCGAACATTATTCTACGTATGTTTAACGGTATGACGAAAATCGAACGTAAAATCCGACGCTCTATCGAAGTTCAAGCGTCGCAAGTTTTACAGACGGGTACGGTTACGCTTACGGATAGCAACGGTAACGCGCTGTATACGCTTGATTACAAGCCTAAAGCTACGCACTTCCCGACGGCCGGCACTTCCTGGGCCACGGCAACAGGCGCCCAGAAAATCGCGGATATTAACGCCCTGGCTGAAGTTGTACGTAACGACGGCCTAGCGGACCCAGACCAGCTACTTATGGGTATTGATGCTTTCGAAAACTTCATTAGCGACGACGAAGTACAAAAGCGCTTTGATATCCGACGTATCGACCTGGGCACTATCGCCCCTATGGATATGCGCGGTAACGGCGGCACCTTCCGAGGTATCGTAGAAATCGGTAATTATCGTTATGACGTGTGGACTTATGGCGGTCGCTATAAAGACCCACAAACAGGCGTTAAAACTCAGTTCCTAGACCCTGGTAAGATTGTCGTACGTGCTTCTTCTGGTCGCATGGACGCCACATTCGGCGCTATTCCTAATATCGGCGCGTTAGTCGGCGGACAAGCTACCGGCTTGCTACCAGAACTACCAGGCCGCGTTAGTAATGCAGACGGCGGTATGGATTTGTTTACGAACGCATGGCTATCTAATGACGGCGAACAGTTATTCGGAGGCGTCGGCGCTAGACCACTAATGATTCCTACGGCTATCGATACGTTCGGCTGTTTAGATACTCAGCTTTAATTTTAACCTTAGCGCCTGGGATTACCTGGGCGCTTAATTATTAGAGGCTAACACCATGCCAAGTAATAAAGATTTAGTTAAAGCTATCGCTGATATCTCGGCGGGGCTTGAAAAAGACGCCCCAGAAACCGAAGGTAAAAATAACGGTGAACTGGCTAATATTCTTAGTGCTTTAAAAGCCGAAAAGAAAGAAGCGGATATGGACCTTACGCCGGACGCTGCAGCGAAAGCAGCCGCAGAAGCTAAGGCTAAAGCAGGGGAAGAAGCGAAAGCTAAAGCCGACGAAAAACCGCCTTTCTTCGTAATGCCTGGTAAGTGCTTAACCAGTAAGCGCGGGCTATTGGCAGACGGCGACGAAATCAAAGCCAGCGATTTAGCCGGCGGTAAGGAAGCGTTAGACGCTTTCGTTAAGTCCGGCCACGTAGGCAAGGCTTAGTAAATGAGTATTCGCCAGCTAGCGGAATCCGACCTCGGCCTTATCTTAGAAGATGGGGCTACGGGTTTCGGCTGGCCGATTACTGTAACGGACCCTTCGGGGACCGTTCGACCTCTTACGGGTTTCTCGGACGATATCGCGCAGATTATCGACCCAGACACCGGGCAAGCCGTAAGCGGCCGTTTAGCGTCCGTAGCGTTACGTATATCTTCTATCTTAGCCGCAGGGCTAACCCTACCCCGTGGTATTGCCGACGCCGGTATTAAGCCCTGGATTATAGAATTTAACGATATTAACGGTAACGCCTTTAAGTTTAAAGTAGCGCAATCTAACCCAGATAGAGCGCTCGGCCTAGTTACTTTATTACTGGAATTATACGAATAATGACTATTTCCACGTTAATAGATAAACAAGATAATTTCGAAGTTATCCGCGACCAGATAGCCGCGATACTAACGACGGAAGTAGCCAGCCAGATAGCATTAGCTACCACGGCAGGAAAGCCGAATCCGGACGACTGGAAATTAAGAATTTTTACGGAACGGTCGAACCCCTGGGAACAGCTACTTAACGAGCAGACAGACCGAAGCCCTATCGTAAATATTTGGTACGATAATTCTAACTTCGCACCAGGTAAAAGTAATATATCGGAACGCCAAGCGTCCGAAACTGTTTATAATATTGATTGCTACGGCTACGGCCTTAGTAAAGACGACGGCGGTACCGGGCATATTCCCGGGGATAAAGAAGCCTCGTTCGAAGTCCAGAAGGCGTTACGATTAATACGTAATATCTTAATGGCTGCAGAATACACGTATTTAGGTCTGCAGGGCCTAGTATGGCAACGCTGGCCACAGTCTATTACAGTTTTCCAGCCGCAATTAGACGGCCGCCAGATGCAACAAATAGTAGGCGCTAGATTAGCCCTTCGTGTAGTATTTAACGAGTTCTCGCCCCAGGTGGAAGCCGAAACGCTAGAACTTTTATCGGTAGACGTGATTAGAGCAGAAGACGGCGAAATCGTCCTCGAAGCTGATTACGATTATACAGCGCCATAAGAGGAGATATACCCATGGCAATATCAAGCGCGGTCGACGCTTCCGCAGTGGCGCGAGTAGTCGGCATAAAAACAATTTTTAAGGACCTACGCGGCGGTGGTATTTTATTTTTACCCCAACGCCTAGCCGTTGTCGGCCAGGGCTCTAGCGCCTCAACCTATGACACCACGAAACGCCAGGTAACTAGCGCGACGGAAGCGGCGACGCTTTACGGTTTCGGGTCCCCTATCCATTTAGCAGTATTACAGCTTTTACCGGTTAACGGTGACGGCGTCGGGACTATCCCGGTTACTGTATACCCGTTAGTAGACGACGGTAGCGGCGTAGCGTCGGCTGGGGATATCACCCCCAGCGGAGCAGCTACAGAAGCGGCGGCGTATCGAGTCCGCGTTAATAATATCGATTCGGAAGAATTCGTTATTAGTGTGGGCGACAGTGTGGCGGATATTATTACGGCGGCTACTGCAGCGATTAACGCTGTTTTAGAAATGCCTATTATCGCAACAGACGCCACCCCCGGAACTTCTACGGAAGTAGGTATCGCTTCGAAATGGAAAGGTACAAGCGCTAACGATATCGTTATCGAAATCGTAGGCCCAACTACCGCCGGCGTATCTTTTGCTATTACTCAGCCAGTAGGCGGCCTGGTAAACCCAGACGTAGACGACGCACTTAACCAAGTGGGTAACGTATGGGAAACTATGGTCCTTAACTGTATGGACGTAGCGGACACTACTACGCTAGATAAATATTCTACCTTCGGCGAAGGCCGCTGGGGTGCGTTAGTTCGTAAACCGCTGGTAGTGCTAACCGGTAATACCGAAACCACGGTTACCGCCGCGACTGCAGTATCGGACGCCCGTAAAACGGACCGTACGAACGGCCAGTTAGTAGCCCCAGGCTCTAACGATTTACCGTTTATTGTGGCCGCTAGACAGCTAGCCCGAATTGCTAAAGTAGCGAATAACAACCCGCCGCAGGATTACGGCAGCCAGGACGCTACAGGCTTAACGCCAGGCGCAGACGGCGACCAGTGGACCTACGCGGACCGCGATAGCGCTATTAAGAAGGGTAGTTCGTCCGTCGAAGTAAAAGACGGCGTAGTTAACGTATCCGACGTAGTGACTTTCTACCACCCAACGGGCGACCCTATCCCGGCGTATCGTTATGTAGTAGATATTGTTAAACTACAGAATATTATTTTTAACCTGGATTTAATTTTCGCTACCCCAGAATGGGACGGCGCGCCATTGATTCCAGACAACCAGCCAACGGTTAACCGTTCGGCGAAGAAACCGAAGGCAGCAGTAGCCGCCGTCGCTTCTATGCTGGATAGCTTAGGCCTTAACGCCATTATCAGCGACCCAGAAACCGCGAAGGCTAATACCCTGGCGGAAATTAACGACCAGAACCCTAAACGTCTGGACGTTTCTACAACTGTTCAACTAAGCGGAAATACGAATATAATTTCCGTAGATTTGAATTTCGGGTTTTTCTTTGGTACGGCTTCGGTCGTAGCATAAAGTTAAGGAGATAGGACAATGGCAGCCGTAGGCGGAAGCATTGAAAGCATTACTTTAGACGGTCGCAACTTCGCAGTAGCGGCCGACGCCGAAGCCCAGCGTAAGCTAGGCGGATTCGAAAACGAAGTCCAGGCAAACGGGGACGGTACCGCGCGTTTAATTAAAACTCGCGTACCCTTGTCGCTGGACGGTTTAACCTTGGAGATTGACGACGACCGCGCGGACCAGGAGTTCTTACAAGAACTTACTAACCGTAACGACTTCTTCCCCGTGGTTATTTCGTACGCTTCGGGTAACGATTACCAGGGTACAGCCCAGATAGTCGGCGAGACTCAAACGAGCAGCCAAAACGCTACGGCGGCGGTTTCTCTAATGGGTCCTGGCGTACTAACTAAGCAGTAGCCGGCGTAAATAGGGCTTAATGTTGCGCGGGCGCCCTATCCCCTTGCCTAGTGCGAAAGCCTGGGGCGCGACACCAACTTATAAGCAAATAGGGCTTAAATTATGACTGATAAAATAGCGAAAGAAGTAGCAGAACAGGAGTTTAACCGCTTCGTAGATTCTATGGACCTGGACGTCGACCCGGCCGATATGGACGAAGACGACCGTAAAGGTTTTACCCAGCAGAAAGACCGCGTAATCGCGGCGATTCAATCGGGCGCCTTAGTTATTAAAGACAGCGGCGAACCGGTATTTACCCCACAACGTACGAACGACGCGGACGCTATTACGTTCCACGAACCGACGGGCGCTTCTCTTATGGCAATGGACCGTAAGAAGAAAACGGAAGATATCGGCAAGCTATACGCGGCTATGGGGGATATTACAAAAACCCATGCTAACGTATTTAGTAAAATGAAAATGGCGGACCTTAAAGTCTGCATGGCAATAACGACGCTTTTTTTGGGTTAGTCCGGACCCTGGTAGTTCGTCGCGGTGCGGACGAAAGGCTCCCGAAAGATAAAGACGGGAAGCATAGCCACACGTTCCAGCCTGTATATACTGAAATGTTGCTACAGGTTAGCCGCGATTACCCAGGCCTACCGGATGCCAGAACGCTACGGGCGCACGAAATACGCTTCTTTTATGAAGGGTTACGCGCGGAGCTAAAAGAGCATACTAAACCTAAATAGGGGTAATTATGGCAGGCCGTTTTAGCGTAGAAGCCGTATTTAAGGCAGTGGACCGCGTAACGGCCCCCGTCTCCCGGATGCAAAACCGGGTAGGAAAATTAACTCGCTCTATGGGGCGGGGCTTCGACAAATTAAACCGCAGTGTATCGAAATTTGCTTCGGGCGTTAAACGTGGCGCTTTAGCAGTTACGGCCGCCCTGGCAATATCTGGCGCGGCTATGGCTAACGTCGTTACGACGGGGGCCGAGTTCGAGCAAACCCTAGTTAATGCCGCCGCTAAATTCCCCGGAGAAATTCGGAGGGGTACGGAGGCGTTCGAGCAGCTAGAAGCCGCCGCTAAGAAGACCGGCTCTACTACAGAATTTAGCGCCAGCCAATCGGCCGAAGCGCTTAACTTCCTGGCTATGGCAGGGTTTAATGCCGAATCGTCCGTCGCCGCTTTGCCTGGCGTCGTGGATTTAGCTACCGCCGCCCAGGTTGATTTAGCAACAGCTACCGACGTCGCTTCGGATTCTTTAGGCGCCTTCGGTCTAATGACGAAAGACGCCACCCAGCTAGGCACTAACCTAGCGCGCGTTAATGACGTTATCGCCAAGACTACCACCAGCGCGAACACGACCGTAGAATCCTTATTCGAAACAATCAAAGACGGCGCCCCCGTAGCGACCACGGCCGGCGCGTCTATAGAGACGTTCGCAGCACTGGCCGGCGAATTAGCTAACTCAGGTATTAAAGGCAGTAAAGCCGGTACCACTCTTAAAAACATGTTCCTATCGTTATCGGCGCCCGGCACCGGCGCGGCTAAAATACTTAAGCGCCTAGGCGTTTCCACTAAAGACGCTAACGGAGATATGCGCGATATCGTGGATATTTTACACGACCTTAACGGCTCCCTGGACGGGCTCGGTACCGCCGACCGTTCCGGAGTATTAGAAGGTATCTTCGGTAAAATACCTATCGCGGGCGTTAACGTGTTACTGGCCTCCGGGTCCGATAGGCTACGCGAATACCGGAAAGAATTAGAAGGCGCGAGCGGGGCTTCCTCGAGAATGGCGTCCGTAATGCGTGATACGTTGCAAGGGCGGTTAAACTCGCTTAAATCGGCGGTAGAAGGCGTTAAAATATCAATATTCAGTATGAGCAGCGGCCCGCTAGCCGACGCTATAGAAAAGACTACCGAATGGGTGAGGGTTAACGAAAAATTAATCGCTACCAACGTCGGCGGCTTCCTGGCTAACTTGATAAATAATTTTAGTAATATCATTAAATGGATGAAACGAATAGGTATCGGCCTGGCGGTATTCTTTGCCCTGGCTACGATACTTAAGACCCTGGCGCTTATCCTAACCGTCGTTAATCTGGTTATGGCCGCTAATCCTATCGTACTTATCATACTGGGTATTATGGCGCTAATCGCAGCTATAGCGGCCGTTATAATTTGGTGGGACGAACTTACCCAGGCGTTCTTAGAATCCGGTAAGGCTATGGATATTATCGTCGCGGGTATCGGTTTCCTTATGGGTCCGATAGGCTGGCTAATTGCCGCCGCCGCGTTAATCTTTAAGCACTGGGAGCCTATAAAGGCATTCTTTAAGGACCTATGGACGGGGGTAGTAAGTATATTCGATTCCGCTATCGATAAGATAATGGGCGTAGTTGATAAAGTTAAGGGCGCCGCGTCCGCCATTGTGGATACAATTTCTAGCATAGGCGGAGGCGTTGCGGACTTCTTCGGATTCGGCGACGACGTACAAACTTCGGGCGGTGGAAGCACCGGCCCCCAGGTAGTAAGCCCGCAGGAAAGAGTAGCCCGCAGTATTGAAGAACAGCGTACAACCAGTAGCGCAGAAGTAACAATCCGCGACGAATCCGGACGCGCAGAAGTAACAGGCGGAAGCCTGGGTCCTGGTTTATCGCTACAACCTTCGGGGGCCTTCTAATGGCATGGAATGACAGAATACGCGAAGCGGCCTATACGTCGCCTTCGGGTGAGCGTATTACCTTCGGGTATGAAAACGTAAGTAAAAAAGTAGATAAGAAAACTACCGGTTTCGAGTTTCCAGACGCGGACGGTACTTTCGTCCAGGACCTAGGCCACACGGGCAGAAAATACCCGCTTAGGGTTTTCTTCTGGGGCGATAATTACGACCAGGGGGCGGACGCATTCGAGGCCGCTTTATTGGAGCGCGGCACCGGAAAGCTAGAACACCCGATATACGGAACCGTGGACGTCGTACCGTTCGGTACCATTACCCGCCGCGACGACTTAAAGACGGGCGCGAACCAAGCCGTATTAGAGATTACTTTATGGGAGACTATCGGACTAATTTACCCGGCAGCCCAAAACGACCCGGCCAGCGCGGTACTATCTGCAGTAGACGAGTATAACGACGCGGTATCGGCAGAATTCGAAGAAGTTACTAGCCTGGATAGCGCGGTCGACGCCGCTACTTTTAAGAACGACTACCAGGCGCTATTAGACTCAGCTTCTAGCGGGCTGCAAGCTATTGCAGACGTCCAGGAAGACGTACGTAAACAATTCGACGCGGTAGTCGATTCTATTAACCAGGGTATCGATATCCTTATCGCCCAACCCCTTACGCTGGCTTTCCAAACCGCTATAATGATACAAGCGCCGGCCAGGGCCTTAGCGAATATCGAAGCACGACTCGACGCATATAGAAACCTGGCGGACTCTATTATCTCAGGCGACGACGCGGTCGTTACTCCGAGTACGGACGCTAGCAGTTCTAACGAATTCCACACTAACGACCTTTACGCTTCTACGTACGTTACCGGCTCCGTGGTTTCCGTGGTAAATAATCAGTTTACTACTAAGACCGAGGCGCTAGCCGCAGCGGAAGCGGTACTTACTCAACTGGACGACGTTACCGCCTGGCGCGACGACAACTTCCAGGCACTAGGCGAAGTAGATACCGGGGCAGCGTACCAACAACTGCAGGAGGCCGTAGCACTTACAGCCGGTTTCCTGGTAGAAATATCGTTTACGTTAAAACAGGAGCGCCGCGTCGTTCTAACTCGTAACCGAACTATTATCGACCTGGCGGCAGAGTTCTACGGAAGCGTAGACGACGAACTGGACTTTTTTATAAACTCGAATAATCTAAGCGGGTCCGAAATTTTAGAAGTACCAAAGGGGCGCGAAATTGTCTACTACGTATAGCGTAATTACCGGCGATACTTTCGAAAGTATCTCGCGGAAGAAATACGGCACCGAAAAGGAAGCCGACCGAATAGCCAGGGCGAACCCCGGCGTAGCCGAGCCGCTAACAGCCGGTACGACGTTAACTGTTCCAGTGCTACCGGAAGCCCCGCAAAACTTACAGCAGGCCGCAGACAGCAGTACAGACGACGAGGTCGCTATCCTAATAGACGGTAAACGCTTTAGATTCTGGGATAAGGTACGCATTACCCGAGCTATCGACACCATGGATACGGTAGAATTCGGCGCGCCTTTTGACGCCGACGCCCCAGGGTTTCGGGATACTTTCCGCCCCTTCTCGTTTAAAACTGTGGTTATTACGGTCGGCGGTACTCCCTTATTTACCGGTACCATGGTTACCGTAAACCCTGTATTAGAAAACGCCCAGAAGATAATATCGGTAAGCGGCTATTCTTTGCCCGGCGTTCTTAACGACTGTACTTCGCCGGCTAGTTCTTTCCCGCTGGAATTTGATAACCAAGGTTTACGCGAGATTGCTACCGCTATGGCGGCGCCTTTCGGTATTAGCGTAGACTTTCAGGCAGACCAGGGCGCGGTGTTTGAACGAGTAGCCAGCGAACCAGGTAAAAAAGTTTTAGCATTTTTAACCGAACTTGCAAAGCAGCGTAATTTAATAATATCGAGTTCGTCGCGCGGTAAGTTAACATTCCTACAGTCTTCCGAAGGGGGCCAGCCCGTCGCACGACTGCAGCAGGGAGTAGCGCCCGTATTATCGGTTACGCCATTCTTTAGCCCTCAGGAATACTACAGCCATATAACCGGTATCGAGCCGGTAGTCGTAGGCCTGGCCGGGTCCCAGTTTACCGTTAAGAATCCGCGCCTATTAGGCGTTACCAGGCCTTTAACTTTCAATGCACCTGATACACTAGACGCCGACGTTAAATCGGCCGTAGAAGCTAAAGCGGGGCGTATGTTTGGGAACATGGCGTCTTACTCGGTTCGCGTAGCTACCTGGCGCGACCCCTCCGGAAAATTATGGGAACCTAATACCGCTATTAAATTACTGGCACCCGACGCCATGATATACAACGAATACGAATTTATTATCCGGTCTATTGAATTTAGTAGGGATAGGGCAACGGAAACCGCTACCCTTAATTTAGTAATACCAGGTTCTTTTAGTGGCAAAGTTCCGGAGGCGCTACCATGGGACGAATAGCGAAATTATTGTCTTTCGTAAGATTGACCAGGAACGAAGCCAAAGTTAACGACGTAAAGGTCGACCCGGGCGGAGGCCCTAACGTAACCGCCGAGCATTTCGCAGCAGCCGGGGACGATTCGCACCCGTTACCAGGCGACTACGTGGCCTTAAATACCGACAGCGGTTCGGGCCGGGAATCTGCTATCGGATACCTGGACCCGCTTAACGAGCCAAAAGCCCAGCCAGGCGATAAACGAATATACGCCCGGGACGAAGACGGCGTCGTTATTGTCGAAATATGGCTTAAGAATACGGGCGAAGCTACAGTATTTAACGAAAACGGGTCGGTAACTTTGCGCCCGGACGGCGGCACTATAACCACGACGCCGGAATCTACGTTCGACGCTAAGGCGGACGGTTCTATTAAAGGCGACAATGGTAGCGGCTCGTTCGAATTGGCGGCGGGAGGTGACTTTCTCGTAAATGGTGTTACTATAGACACTAGCGGAAATATATCAACCGGTGGGAAATTGAACGCCGACGATGTTACGGCGGATAGCCAAAACGTCACCCTTAGTACGCATACTACACCAGCGTTCGGCGTACCACCGACACCGGGGACTTAATAGCTAATGGCAGAACAACAAGGCGACGTTAGCCTATTCCAGACAGACGACGACGGTAATATTACGGTCGAAGGCGGTATCGTTACAATGAGCGGCGGGCTAGAAACGTCCGCTTATTTGTCGTTGTTTGGCGGGAATGAAGACGACGACGGTAGGGCCGATAATCCGGCTAACTGGTGGGCAAATATCGACGAGGTGGACCCGGCTAGGGAATACCATAGCGAAACCCAGAATTTATTACAGGCGTTACCGGCTACTACCGGAAATTTACGTCGCATAGAAGACGCGGCGAACAGGGACTTAGCCTGGTTTATCACCAATAAAGTAGCGTCGTCCGCTACTGTGTTCGCGAGTATTCCGGGTATTAACCGAATTAAACTAACTATCGATATCGAGGCCCAGGGCGAGGAAACTAGCTTCGAGTTCGTAGAGAATTGGAAGGCCGGCGCATGAGTCTACAGACACCAACAACCAAAGAGATAAGCGACAATATAATCGCGCAGTTAGAAGCGTCGCTTAACCAAACGATACCGCTACTACCTAAATCATTTTTAAGGGTCTTAGCGAAAGCCTTAGCCGGCGTATTCGTCCTACTTTACAAGTACGGCGGGTTTATGTTTCTGCAGATATTCGTACAGACGGCTAGCTCTAAAGAAACAACCGTTAACGGCGTAGTATTAACGCCGCTTACCGAATGGGGGCAATTAATTGGCGTAGGCGACCCGGTGCCAGCAACTAACGCCGAGTTACTTATCGATATTACCGTCGAGACCCAGACCGGCGTATTACCCTCCGGCACCCAATTAGTAAGCACCGATAACGGCGTTACCTACATTACGATAGGCGCCGTAACGTTAAACGCCGCAGTCGTCCAGGCTACCGTAAGGGCAGCTTCCGACCAGGCAGGCGGCGGCGGTGCGGGCGCTATCGGCAATTTAGAACCAGGTGCTATTATCTCTTTCGCTAATCCGCTCGCTAACGTAGCGCGTAATGCCACTGTGGTTACCCAGACCGTTACCGGCGCGAATGCTGAAAGTACCGAAGTATACCGCCAGCGGGTCATAGATAGATTCCAGAAAAGACCCCAGGGCGGCGCGTATGCTGATTATGAAATATGGGGCGAAGAAGTAGCCGGGATTATTAACGTATACCCTTATACTAGCGATTGCCCCGGCCAAGTTGACGTATACGCCGAAGCCACTGTTGAAAGCTCCGGAGACCCGGACGGAATACCTACAGCGGCCCAACTACAGGCCGTACTAGACTCTATCGAACTGGACCAGAACGGACTGGCCAGCAGACGGCCGGCTAACGCCCTAGCTAACACTTTCCCCATAACGCGGGTACCGTTTGTTATAACCGTACTGGCGCTAACTGTTGATAACCCCGCGCAAGTCCAAGCGGATATAGAGCAGGCTGTAACAGAGTATTTTCTACAAAGGGCGCCTTATATAATCGGCTTGTCAATACCCCCTAGGCTAGACCGCATAACTAGAACAGGGGTAGACGGTGTTATCGACGACATAGTTAGCGCAGCAGGCGGTATTTTTGGCGGGTCTACTATATCTCAGAACGGCATACAGACCGACGCCTATACTTTGGGAATCGGTGAGAAAGCGAAGGCCGAATCGGTGGTTTTTGTATGATTTTCTTTCGTATTTTTAAGCATCTCCTACCAAACGCGCGAGCGTGGCGTATAACGGTAGATAAAAAATTACGACAATTCTTCGAAGGGTTATCGGAAGGAATCGGCCCTCCTATAAAAAAATTCATAGACGAAGTCTGGCTCGATATATTCCCGCAGACTACCAGAGAATTAAACGCATGGGAACAGCAGTGGGGTTTATCTAATCCAGGGCTTACCGACCAAGAACGCCGGGACAGACTGGACGCCACATGGAAGATTCTAGGCGGCCAGGACCCCCGCTACATACAAGATACGTTACGTAGCAATGGCTTCGACGTTTACGTCCACGAATGGTGGGTCCCGGGGAGCGAGCCCGCGCCAGGTGTTAAACAATGCGTTACCCCCCGTTCACCCATACTCTACTTACGTAGGGAATTTACCGGGGTTACGCCCGGCGTCGAATGTGGCGAAGCCCTGGCAGAATGTGGCGAAGCCTTCGCCGAAGCGGGGAACGGAGTAGAGCCGAGGGGCTACCCATTAGTTAATAAAATATTACAGACAGTCCCGGACGTGATACCCTTGTGCGGGGAAGCTATAGCCGAAGCGGGGGAGGCCGCCGCGCTCTGCGGTAATTATGTGGATTTTATTACCGAATTAAGAGAATACATAGTCCCGAGCGATACGTCTAAATGGCCGTATTTCCTATACATAGGCGCCCAGGATATAAACGATATCGCCCAAGTTGACCCGAAACGTAAGGACGAATTCGAGGCGCTCTGTCTCAAGATTTGCCCGGCGCAACAATGGCTAGGTATGTTAGTAGAATACGTATAATAGGAGTCAATAAAATGGCAATTAATCCAGAATCACAATACCCGGGTAAGATAAACCCCTCGGACGCGGACTACCCTTACGGCTCGGCCCGAAATATTACGGTACCCGGGGACGGTACCGGGACACCTTGGGAGGCGTCTTTAGTTAATGACGCCTTCGGTTTTCAGCAAGCTATGTTAAGCGAGGCGAGTATCGTACCCAGCGGGACGCCGGAGAAAGTCACGGGTTCGCAATACCTACAGGCTTTAAATTTTACTAAGGGTAAGGTTATAACTAACTACGCCGCACTGCAGGCCCTAGATATTAGCAAAATTTCAAACGGTACTAAATTGTTCCTGACAGACCCTTTACGCGGGGGCCATTTTGTATGGGACTCGTCGAACCTATCAACGGAGGTTACGGCAGATAGTGAAAACGGGGTGTACGTGCCTCCGACGTCGGACCTTACAGGGGGTAGCGGGGCGTATGCCCGGTGGTTCCAGGGCCTAGTTAATCTTACTTGGTTCGGTGCGACTGGTGCGGGCAACCCTACCGACGATACAAACGCGGTTAAAGGTGCTGCGGCGTATTGCGCGGCCAACTTCCTAGGGCTTTTTGTTCCTACTCCGGCTCAATACTACTATATAACTTCTACGGTTACGCTAGATAATATTAACGTTACTTGCGAGTCCCCTAATTCCGCGCACGGCTCTACGGTAGGTAACTTCAAGACCGACCAGGATATCTTAGTATTCCGCGTATTCTGCGATTACAACCGGCTCCAGAATATAATTGTGGAATTCCTGCAAGCCACCCCAACTAGCGCGGCAATAGGTTTTGAATTCTGCGACCCAATCGACGCTAACGATAATATCCGCCTGGCGGTACTTAATACCTTGATTGTACGTAACTCCTATACCGGTTTTACCTGTACGTCGACTGGCGGGACTATCGCCGTAATGGTTATGGTAAATTGCTCGTCATTGAATCAGATAGAATGGGGTTTCGATTTCTCAGCGACTCCAGGCTCGACCAATATTACTATGATACAGTGCTTTGCGTCCGGTAAGAGCGGCGAAGCAACACGTAAAGGCGCGCGGTTCAATAATGTTAAAGACCTCGCGCTTATCGGTATGTCTATCGATAACGCGCTTAACGAATGGGTCTCGGTCACAAACTGCGATAATTTGTTTATTGACCACATTAGCTTTGAGTTCCCGGCGATAGACACTAACGGGGCGCGTGGTATCAGCCTGGTTAACGTTAACGCGGATATCCGACTTATTGGTCTGCAGTCGCTCCAATTCAACCCCGGCGGCGGTAATGACGGTACTATCGTCGCGGCGCCAGTAAATACCGGTTGGAGTTGCACCGTAGGACGAATACATCAAATCGGCACCAACATTATTACAGGCACATTGTTTAAACATGAAGTAGGCGGCGGTTTAGACCCCGGTTCATACGTAATTAATGACAACCTGGTTAGCTTCTCCGATATACAATACAACGGCTTTGATTCACGCCCAATATTGAACGGTAAGAAGTCGGTACCGTCGTTCGCATTTATCAACGGTACGCACCCGCAGGGCGATACCGTAGCGATTCGCGCACCGGTTGAAGCTGGTCTCGCGGCTTCTAAGTACATCATAAAAGAATACATTAAAGTTACTTCGGGCGCGTCCAACGTATTAAACACGGATTGGTTCGAAGGCAGAGTATTAACAGGTAACTAATTATGAAAATTTACGTATTGCAAGTTAACAGTCTTTGTAAAATCGGTGTCTCCGAAGACCCAAGCGCGGAGGCTAGCAAGTTCGAAGAAATGCACGGTAAAGCGCCGGTCGACTCCTGGGAAAGTGTCGATAATGACCGCGCTACGGATTGGCTCGAAGCGACTAACGAAACGCTAAAAGAAACCCCGAGTTCTAGCGGCTTCTTCGATATCGCTTTCGACGACGCCGTGGCGGCGGTAACCGAGGATATGCCGGTATGAAAGAGCGCATAATTAGCGAAATTATCAAGGTCGAAGGCGGGTACGTTAACGACCCTAGCGACTCGGGCGGGGAAACTAACTTCGGTATTACCGTCGCAGTGGCTCGCCAGTTCGGCTACGTGGGCGCTATGCGGGATATGCCGCGTAGTGTCGCTTTCGATATTTATTCGGCTAAATACTGGGACGCTGTAAAAGGAGACGAGATGGTTAAACTATCCGAACACGTAGCGGAAGAAGTAGTCGACACGTCGGTAAATATGGGGCCGGGTAGGGCGGGTAAATTCCTGCAGCGGGCGTTAAATGTTCTTAATAAGCGCGGTAGCCTGTACAAAGACCTTACGGTCGACGGTGCTATCGGTAAGGCCACGGTGTCGGCTTTGCGCGCATACCTGGACGGTAGAGACGAAGAAACACTCGTTAAGGCGCTTAACTGCTTACAAGGCGCTTACTATATTACCCTGGCAGAACGCCGGGAGAAGGACGAACGGTTCGTCTATGGCTGGTTTAAAAACAGGGTGACACTATGAAACTATGGGATATTGTAAAAACAGTAGGTAGCGCGGCGTTACAAGTCGCTTTACCTGGTACCGGCTCGCTAATTGTCGGCGCCGTTAATGAATTACTGCCGGACGATAAAAAACTCCCTGCAGGAGCTACGGGGGACGATTTGAACAACGCTATATCAAGTCTACCACCAGAACAACAAGCGTCGATTATGGAAAAAGAATTCGACGTTAGCATTACCCAAATCAAAGAAAGTAATTCTACGGTCCGGGTAATGCTGGAAAGCGACGCCCAGAACCCGCACAGTACGCGCCCTTATATCGCTAAGGGCTCGTTCCATGTGGTCGCCTTCGTCGTTATCGTTGCTATCTCCGTGTGGGCGTACGGCGTCTTAATTGCCGACGAAACCCTCGTTACTGCAGTTATGGACGGTTGGCAATTTATATTAGCCGTTATCGGCCCGCTAGTAACTTTACTATGGGCGTACTTCGGCGTTTTGAAACAAGAACATAAAAATAAACTTGACGCGGCGAACGGTTCGTCGACTCCGGCCGGAATTGCTGGTATATTGTCAAGCATTATTAAGCGGAGATAATCACATGGCAGAGCAACAGAAGAAAACGAAGAAGCAGGAACCAGCCCAAACTGTAGGCGGACGCGGTAAGCAACGTACCGAAAAGCCAGTTAAGCAGCAAGCGGCAGTACCAGTTAAATGATTTACGAGGCGATAACGCTATTAATTTATGCGGTTCTTATCGTCGCGTTTCTTCAACCGAACGCGCCGCGATTCTTTGCGGCCGTTATCTTTATAAGCATTACGCTACTACATGAATTACTATTATCCTCTTACGACGGCTTGCAGTATTACGGGAGCGCGGCACTTCTCGACCTGGCGATTATAATTATTACCAGCGGAATAAACCCGGTCCCTAAGATGGTCCTAAGCCTGCATAGAATTTGTATCGCTTCGATACTGGTTAACCTGGCGGGCTGGGTGTTATGGTTCTTCTACTACCCTCCTTTAGCTTACGACGCGGCCTTCGCTCTAATTTACGTATGGACGCTGATAACATTAATAAAAAGGAACGGGCTTGATGTGGGAGGTTATACACTGGATAGCTGGGCTACTTGCTTTCGCTTCAATCGTCATTCATGGCTTAACTATAGTTATAAACACGGTGGCAAAGTATGAGCGCCAAAGAAGGGCTAACCGAGTTAGCGCAGAATCCGAAAGTAGCGTCGGCCGTGTCGACTCTAACGACGGGGACGGGCCTAGGAACATTCCTTGATTTAATACCTAACGATATCGGTAAGCTGGCTACGCTTGTCGGTATTGTGCTTAGTTCGGTGCTGATATACACCCACTGGCGTAAAGGTCGTATCGAGTACGAGAAAACCCAGTTAGAAATATTAGTATTGAAGGAAAAAGAAGCGGAGCGTATAGAAGCGGCGCACCGCAGAAAAGAAGCCGGCCTCCCGGCTAATCGTAAAGAAGACGCCGAGGCTTAAGGCGCCGGCGTAGTTACCCTTAAAACGTCCTTAATTTCGTCTAATTGTTCCCTGGCTTCTGCCAGTTCTTCCAATGCTTCGAGCATACCTTCGCGTACGTCGCCATGGTAGAATTTTTCTTCCCCAGTTTCGACCGCTGTTTTAAGTCTATCTAAATCTACTTTAGCCATGTGGTTATACCTTCTTAAATAATTTGTTTTCGCAGTCCGTACAGAACACCGGGTTAATTTCCCGGCCCATACAGCCACATTCACGCCCACTACAGCAGCCTTCCGGCTCGTAGTCGTTTTCTACTAGGATACCGGTGCCGCAGGCGGAACAATTCCACGGTTTAACGACCCCCTATCATGGTTTTATGCCAGTGTACCGACTCCGCGTTCCTGGGGTCGTTTGCTGGCCCTATATACGCCGCCGGGTCGTTATCACCAGCGACGAAATATTCTTGTAATTGCGTCGGGTTATTCTCTACTTTCAACTTCGAGAGCAGCACGTCATACGCACAAATAGCGAGGGTTAATTCCTCGGTCGTAACGGGCCCGGCACGTCGTACCGCCGTAGTAATTTCGTCTAAAGTTCTCATTTTGTGACCGCCTTCTTACGTGGCTTACACTCCCGCATAGATAGGATATTCACATTAACCGGGTCCGCGCCTAGGTCACCCGCTACGCCTTTTTTAGCAACGTCGAGAGCCTGGTCGATACCTTCCGCTTTACAGGTCCCGTCGCCGGACATTCTGCAGCTAGGCGAAACGTAACTAAATTTAAACTTAAAATTTTTCATAATATTTTATTCCTCTATCGGATTATTTAGGCCTGCAGCTTTAAGGCCGGTTTCGGTAATCATACATTCGCAGTTATCCAGGCAAAGTACGGCGCCTTTATCCCGTAGTGAACGCATGGTTAAAGTTAAGTATAAAACGCCCCTAAGGCCGTCTTCGTTAGATTCGAAGCACTGGCGGCCATGTGCTGGCGTATATGCTTTTATTTTCGCGCCGCCGGCTATTCTCTTTAATACCCGCTTCTGGACCTCGGTATATTTTCTCATCCTTTAAGTACCTTAATTATCGTTGAATGGCTTATTAACGGAGCGTAAGGCGCGAACGTGGCCGCCAATGATTCGCCCCGTTCCGTACGTACGACTATCCAATCGGCGCCGGCCGCTTCTACTCTTACCTGTTCGTAGGCGACTGTTTCGTCGCCCAGATGTTTAGCGCCATTCCAGCCCAATTTAATAACGTCGCCTGGTAGTAATTGCATGAATAATTAATCCTTCCTATATCGTTTACCGCGCCAGCCACCAGCGGCACGTATCGGCCAGCCTTCGGCCCACGGCGGCATAGTTGCCATAATGCGCTCGAATTCTTCTACCGACCCGGTGCCTTCCAGGACTTCGCTAACTATCTCGTCGTGTACGTGCAAGGCAACAGCATAGCCCGCGCGTTCGACGTTCTTTAGGGCATACGTAAGTATATCGCGCGCCGTCGCCTGGACGGTGTTCTCGCAAAGTTTCCCGCCGTACGTATCTAACCGCATCCAGCCGGTAGGGCCTTTTTTATAGTCGGAGTTCCAGCCCATATACGTAAGTTTAAGGACCTGTTTACCCCATGGCGTTACGTCCGGGTGTAATCTCGGCTGGTGGTAAGATAGCTTACGGCCGCTAAGTAATTGGCAGTAGAGGACGTCGTCTTTAACGCCGTACGTAATGCCGTTGTACGTGTAGCAGTGGCCCGGGTTTTGTACTGCAGCGACGGCCGCGTCTTCCAATCCGTACCAGAACTTAACGACGTTCGGCGACTCTTTACGCCAGGCCTGTACCGCCTGTTTAATTTCGTCGTCGCTATCCATGTGTTTATCAGCGCCAAAAGCTTTCCAGGCACCTACGCCGCCCTGGTACCCCGACGCTAGTTCGGCTACCTTTCCTACTTTCTTCCGCATAGGGTGGTGGTCGCCGGTTTTTTCCTTATGGCTAAGGAATTCTTCGAACGGGATACCGGTAATTTTAGCGGCGGACATTTCGTATATTTTGCCATGGGTCCGGAATACATCGATACGCCATTGTTCGCCGGCTAGCATTGCTAAAACCACGGCTTCGATAGCGGAATAATCCGAACAGAGGAAGTCGCAACCAGGCGCCGCGCTAAATAATCCACGGAGGCAGCCAGAAACAGCCGCTACAGCGTCGCCGAAGTAATGCTCGACCCATTGGAGTTTACGCGAGGTAATCACCAGGAGCGCGTCTTCTACGGCTTCGATACACCATTCGGCCGGCTCGCTAAATGATTCCGGGGTCTGGCACCAGGGGCAGTTATCCAAGTGGGGGCCGTAATGTTTACCGCAGCCGCTAACCGGGTCGCAACGTCTAACCATGGGACCACTATTCGGTAAGTTTTGCGGCTGGGGTCCACGGCCAGCGAAACGGCCTGTACGGTCCGCACCGCAGAAAGCGAAAAGGTCGCGGAGCCTACCGTCGTTAGAACGTCGGCGGTCGATAGCGAACAATTTTTTAACACTGGCAGCGCCCAGGGACGCGCGTATCTGTAGGACCCGTTTAGGGGTTGGCGGTAGGTCGTCGCGCTTCAATGCTTGCGCTACGTGTTCCGCGTCTAGGCTTGCCATGTGGACGCCGTTAGCGCCTAACCAGCCGGTTATCTTCGCTATCTCGCCGGCACCTTTAACGGTTCCATTAGTAAGCGCCACTAATTCGGCCGTATACATTTCGTTAGCCTGTTCTACTATCGCCAGGCAATTACTAAGGGCGTCGCCGTCGATATGTACGCCGCGAAGGTTAATACATTGGTCTAAGAGCCATAATTCTAACTCGTCGCTACTTAGGTCCGGAATTACTGCAGAGACGGCCGACTCCGATTTAATATCGCCGAGGTTATAGTCGTATAACTTAGCCCCGTCTTCGTGGTCTTCCTCTGGTCGAATACGTCGGCGGTCGTCCTTCTTCGTCGGGTTACGTGGCTTACTAAATTTATTAAGGAGGCGTTTACCGTCGTCGATTTTCTGGTCGGAAACTTCCAGGACCTTAGCGGCTTTACCCAGCGCGCCAGGTAGCGAAAAGGCGCGAGACTTAGCCATGGCGTCGCGTAATTGCCAATAGGGTAACGGGGGCCAGCCCATACGCTTACAGACGTTTTCCCAGATATGCCACTCAAAGGCGCTATTCCAGGCTTCGAGTAAACCACCGGCGGCGATATGGTCGAATAGTTCGGTAGGAGGCGGCATTCCTGGAAGCCACAATCTAGCGCCTAAACCGTCCTTAAGGTTATACGCCAGGCTTAATACTTCGGTCGAAGGGTGTTCGGCGTATGCTGCAGCGCCTACGGCTCCGATACCATGTGGCGGCGACTTCGTTATCGACTTCCACTTCTTAGCGGTTTCGTCGAAGTAGTAGCCGGCTTCGCTATAGGTCTCGAAGTCCATATCCGGGAGTACGGTAGAAAACCCGCAGCCCGAAGGTAAACGGGTGTAAGCTGGAATGCTCGACGGGTCGACAACTACGCACCCCTGGGCGGCGTCTGGCTCGGAAAACTTACCAGGGAAATAGCTATCGCTTTCGGGGTGGTAGATTACTTGCATTTATAACCCCTCGTTATCGATTGTTTCTTTAGTTAGCGCCTGGTTCTCGCCCCAGATAAACCGGATAGCGGCGAATGTGGCCTTAACCTTGCGTACGAAGCCCATATTAGCGATATCTTCGATACGTTTAGCATTCTTAACACTGGCAGGCGCCGCACTCTTAACGCGGCCTTTAACTAGCGCGTCGTTATGCGTAAGGACCAGGTCGCCGCGAAGGTCTAAGACTTGCTTACCCTTTTCTTTATAGAAATACATATTATTACCTCAAAAAAGACCCGCCGAAGCGGGCCAAAGGTTGGGAGCAATTAAGCGCGCGCTAGTGCCTGGATTTGTGCCGGTTGATACCCAGCGGCCAGGAGTTGCGCTTCGGTAAATGCGGTACCGTTAGCGTCCAGGTACTTAACTTCTACAGGAGCCGGGGCCGCCGCTGGTGCGGGTGCTGGCGCCGCTGCAGGAGCAGGAGCCGCCGCGCCTGGACCGTTAAGGAAGTCCGGGGCCGGTTGTACATTACTAGGAGCAGGGGCCGCCGCTGGCGCAGCCATAGGGGCAGGAGCAGCCGCCGCGCCTGGCATTGGTGCCGCTGCAGGAGCCGGGGCAGCCTGGGCGATAGGGGCAGAACTAGCCAAAGGCGTAGCACTTGCGCCCGCTGGTAAATTCGTCGCAGGAGCGCCGCCGAATACGCTACCGCCGTCTGGGCCGCTATGTATTTCTTCGCCGTAGCCTACCAGTTCAACCATAGAGTGATTAAGGAAAATACCCGGTTGCTGCATTGACCCGTTACCCTTAACGCTACCGTAGATACGGATAAAATAACCACGCTTAAGCATATTAGGGTCTGTAATCAGTTCCGCACCGCCAGCCGTGTAGCACTTAGGAGCGAAGCCGCCGCTAAAGTTCATAATCCAGTTACCCGGGAAGCCTTCACGGTCGCAAGGTTTCGTACCTTTAGTGTTCGGGACCTGGCTATCGCCGTCCGTTACCTTAAAAGCGAACTTAGGGTTAATACAGTTACCCGAAGCGTCGAACAGCGACGGGAAGGCCGCGCGGGCTACGCCATGGATGGCCGCCCATACTTCGTTATATCCGGCGTCGGTTTTTGGTACCGCGATAGCCATAAAATACTCTACGCGAGGCTGGCCGGCGTTCGGGCCATTTTTAATTAGAAGCGGTTTACCTTCCGCGTCTGTAGTTTGAGGTTCGAAACAGTCACCTTGTACTAGACGACCGACCGGGGTTAAGATTTGCGTTAAATTTTGATTGCTCATTTTTTAAATACCTGTTTAGCTTTGTTACCATTATCCGGGACTATTTTAATACCGGTTCGAGGAGTTGTACTATATGCCGTAATGACGGCGTCGTCAATACCTAATTTTCTAGCCTGGTTCGGCGTAATGGCGTCGACGGGTTTTCTAAGGTCGAAATCGAGCATATCGCCCAGGGCTATAACCTCCGCTATAGGTTTACCCCAGGTTTCACGGCCGAAGCCTTGCTCTACCGCCCAGCCCGATACCAGGGAGCCGGAACGTATAAGCCCCTTAACCTGTTCTTCGAATCCGGACTCTAAATATTCCAACTGTTTACGGGCTCGCTTAACTATCGCTAGTTGAACGCCCAGGGCTTCCGCTGATAATTCCACGGGTACCGGTTTAGCGGTTAACTCGTACATACCTAGACCGGCTTTAAGTGCTGGCTCGCAAGCGTGGCGCCCAGGGCAGTGCTTACAATGGTTACCGGTATGGAACTCCGCGTCCGGTCCTAGTGCTTTATGAGCGTTACCGTGTAAAATATTGATATGCGCCCGTAACTCACTCGCCAGGACAACCCATTCGCGGATAGGTCCGTCGCGGTGGAATGCTCGCGGCTGGGCGATACGGATAACGACCTTAGTAAATTGGTCTACGTGGCCGTTAATTTCCAGTTCGTCCAGTAAGCCGGCTACGTAGTCTATCGCTTGCCAATTTTCGAACGCTTCTACAACCTCGAAACCGAACTTATAGTCCCAAAGGTATAGTGTATTTTTAGCTTTATGATAGATAGAGCAGTCCGGCGTACCCCAGTTAATTTCGTGTACCATGGGAATCTCGACGCGCTGTTCGATACGAATATTAGGCCCGCCGAATACGCCCGTACTACGCATTACCTTAATAACGTCGTCGGCGTACATTTTGGCAGCGTCGAACATTTCTTCGGTAAGTAATACCCCGTTAGAAGCGGTAATCCCGACCCAATCCTTAGCCGTATGGCGCTGGCGGGTATTAGTCTGGGCGTCCGTAATAATCTCGGCGCCTATTTCGTGCGACGCGGTACCTTCGCGGGCTTCGACGGATTCTTCGGTCTCCGGGTAAGTTTGGGCCATTAAGACCCAACCCGTACAACCGTCCGGCTTACCCCAAATACCAGCCGACGACGGCGGTAAAATGGAATGGGACATTATTACACCCCCAGGGCTGCAGCTACCGCCGGGATAAGGTCCGGACGTGCGGCTAATAGTGGTAAGGCTTGTAAACCTTGCGCGTTTACTGCAGCAGTTACGGCCGCCTGGTCGATACCGTTAGCAGTGATAGCCGCCATTAATGCCGGGAACGTCGTAGTACCGCCCGCTGGTGCCGGTGCTGGCGCAGGGCTAGCAGGCTGGACAGCAGCCGCCGCAGTAGTCGGGGCTGCAGCCGGTGACGCAGGGGAAGCAGGAGCCGGCGAAGGTTCTACCGCAGCCGTGGCAGCGTTTCCCGCTGGCGCTGGTTCGGTAACCACTGGGTTAGCGGGTCCCGCAGACATAGCGGCGCGGAGTTCGGCTTCTACTTCGGCTACCAGGGCAGCGTCTACGCCTCGCTTCTTCTTCCATTGCTGGGTCTTCTTAAGTTTATTATGAGCCCCGCCAGCGCCTAAAGCGTGGATTCTATGGTCCCAGGGTAAACCATCGCTATCAACTTCGACGCCAGCCGGAGCGGCAGCAGTTGTTACAGGTTCCGCAACCGTGACAGACTCGGCCGGCGCTGCAGGCTGGACAGATTCCGCCGGCTGTTCCGTTGCACTCGCTACAGTGTCGGCGTTTGGGGCCGCGAATACTTCCGTAGCCGCTGGTTCGGTAGTTACTGCAGGAGCAGGAGCAGGAGCGGGGGTCGGCTGTTCTTCTGGCGCCGCGATATGTTGGTCGTCGGCTGCAGTAGAAGAAGCACCGGGGCCAGTAACTACCGGGGCGGGTTTCTCTTTGCTTAAATCAATAGCTAGGCCGTGTAACATATCGCTAGCGCGGGTTAAAGCGTTATAGTCCATAGGGACGGTTAAACTAATCGTTTTCATTGTGTCGGTTTCCTATTTTGTGGTTGACGGTATGGATAATATAGCGTAATGTTCCCCCCGTCAACAACAAATAATCAAGGTTTTAAAAATGATTGAATCAAATGTAAGTATTAAATTAGAAAGTTTTAAGGTCCCAGATATGGTTAACGAAGAAGACCGATTTAAGAATCGCCCCGCTCCGTGTGCCGTCGCCCATTCCCAGTATCCGCAGCAGGCCCCGGTACCTTCTAACGAATGGATAGCCCCGACGTTATATACTCGCCAGTTCCTATTAGCAGAAGTACCGCCCGAAACCCTGCTTAAAATGTGCGAGGCCTTTAAGACAGAAGTTTTTAAGCGCGCCGGTAAATCCGACTACCTACTTACTAACGCGGTAGCCGAGGGCTAATAAATGTTGCCAGTACAGACGAAAATAGCTACGGCAGTTAGTCGGGCCGTTACCCACTTAAGGCCGTACCAGGCGAAGGCGAAACAGGACATATACGACGCCTGGGACCAAGGCTTCGTTAATGTGCTGGCCGTACTTCCTACGGGGGCAGGGAAAACCGTCCTATTCTCGGATATTATCCACGACCACCGGGGCGCTAGTTGTGCGATAGCCCACCGCCAGGAATTAGTAAGCCAGATATCGTTAGCCCTGGCCCGGGATAAAGTCCGCCACCGCATTATAGGGCCTAAGTCGGTCGTTAAATTGTGCGTTAATCTCCACATGTTAGAAGTAGGCGCTAGTTATTACGACCCTTCTTCTACTTGTGCGGTGGCCGGCGTAGATACCCTGGTTAGACGGGGCGACGAGTTAAACGGCTGGTTAGAGTCCGTTACGCTATGCGTCCAGGACGAGGCCCACCACGTATTAGAGTCAAATAAATGGGGTACAGCGTTTAAAATGTTCCCGAACGCTAAGGGTCTGGGGGTGACAGCTACGCCACTACGCGCCGACGGTAAAGGCCTCGGCCGACACGTCGACGGGCTGTTCGATATCATGGTCGAAGGCCCCGGAATGCGCGGCCTTATCGATATGGGGTTCCTTACAGAATACCGCGTCTTCGCTCCGCCTTCCGACTTCGTAAGACCTGGCGCGGACGCTATCGGCGCTACCGGTGACTTCGGACACGTCAAGTTAAAAGCGGCGGTTAAAAAGTCCCATATCGTCGGCGACGTTGTCACCCACTACCAAAGGATAGCGCCTGGTAAACTCGGGGTTACCTTTACGGATAGCGTCGAAACCGCTACGGAAATAGCCGCCCAATTTAACGCCGCCGGGGTGCCTGCAGCCGTCGTTAGTGCCAAGACGCCAGACGCCGAACGTATCGCTATCCTACGCCGCTTTAAGAACCGCGAATTACTACAGCTTGTCAATGTGGATTTATTCGGGGAAGGTTTCGACCTTCCGGCTATCGAAGTCGTTTCTATGGCAAGGGCTACCGAATCTTACGCCTTGTACGTCCAGCAATTCGGACGCGCGCTTCGTCTACTCGACGGTAAATTATTCGCTTTAATTATCGACCATGTGGGTAACGTAGAGCGCCACGGACTACCAGACGCCCGTAGAGAATGGACCCTCGACCGTAGGGAAAAACGCGGTAAGTCTAAAGCCTCGGACGCTATACCGGTCCGCGCTTGCCCTAAGTGTACGGCAGTATATGAACGCATTTATAACGCTTGCCCGTTTTGCGGTCACATTATGGCGCCAGCCGCCAGGAGCGGGCCGGAGCAAGTAGACGGCGACCTTATCGAACTGGACCCGGCAGCCCTGGCCGCTATGCGCGGGGAAATTGAAAAAGTCGATATGCACCCGGAAGCCTACCGGCACGAACTGGCGAAGAAGTATACCCCGCTGGTGTGCCAATTAGCCGGCGTTAAGCGACACGTAGCAACCCAGGAAGCCCAGGAAGCGTTACGGGGCTCTATTGCCTGGTGGGCTGGGTATCAGCGCGCCCAGGGTCGTAGCGATAGCGAAAGCTACCGACGGTTTTACTTTAAATTCGGGACGGACGTATTAACCGCCCAGACACTTAAGGCCTCCGACGCTATCGAGTTGGCAGGATTAGTTAACGAGCATTTAGGGGGGTTAGCCAATGGCTAGGTTAAAACGAATAGCGGTCGCGGTAGTGCTTATAATATCGTTCGCCGTAGTTAGTACCATGGATTACGAAGACGGAGTCGCGCAGTCTAAGCACTGTAAAGAAATGGTTAAGGCTGGCGCATGGCCGGCGGAGGTTTGCAAATGAACTTAACACAATGGGCAATTAAACACGGAATACCGTACGAAGCGGTAGAGGATTTACGCCGGGAATTTGGGCTTATTAATACGGACCCGCAGCCGTCGGCCCTGGCTATCGAATCGGAAGGCGCAATCCAGACACGTATACGCCTGGAAGCTACACAAAAGGGCTGCAGGGTTTGGCGGAATAACGTAGGCGGCACGTATACCGAAGACGGTAGCTTCCTTCGCTATGGGCTCGCTAATGACTCTAAGCAAATGAACGACCTTATAAAGTCTAGCGATTTGATAGGGATACGGCCTCTACTTATCCAGCAAAACCACGTAGGCCAGGTAATCGGGCAGTTTATCGCCCGGGAAGTTAAGGCCGCTAACTGGGGTTACTCAGGCAGCAAACGGGAAGAAGCGCAACTTAATTTTTTAAACCTTGTAGCGAGCATGGGCGGAGACGCGGCCTTCGCTAATTCGGTAGGAACCCTCTAATATGACTATTTACGTTACACCCTTTAAAAACTCTACGAAGCAATGCTCCGGGCCGTCAACCGACGCGGGCTTCGAAAGCCTCGACGATGTGGTCGCAGCAATGGGCGAACCGGACGTTAAACGCTCTAAGCGAATGGCAATTTATGGGCCTGGCGAAGACCGGGTCGTCTTTAGCGATTTTATATTCTCTATTGACGGCGACGTCACTACGGGTTAGTATCGCTATCAAATTACGCATTAAACAAACAGGAAATTAACGCAATGAAACAACGCGAACAGGTAAAAGAAGTAGCGGTCTGTATGGTTAAAGGCGAAGGCCTAATTAACTTATCCCGCCGCGAGTTATGCGAACGTGCCGGTATTCCGGACGGTTCGTTCCCGCATATTATGGGCTGTAATTTCTCCGACTTTGTCGAGGAATTGAAACTCGAAAATATCCAGGAGATAGCGCACTCGGTAAGTAAAACCCGCGCTAACCCGGAATTACGTAAGGACCATATCCTTAACATAGCGGTAGCCATGGCTAAAGTATCAGGCTATAACAAAATTACCCGCGATAAGATAGCGGAATCCGCCGGCGTATCTATGGGCCTGGTTACTCGTTACTTCGGCACTATGAACCAACTTAAAACGGCCGTAATGCGCCGGGCTATTAAGCAAGGTATCGCGGAAATTATCGCCCAGGGGCTAGCAAATGGGGACGACCACGCTAAGAAAGCGCCGGCCGGGTTGAAAGCGGAAGCCGCTACATTATTAGCTAATTACTAGGGGCGTTCTATGCAAAACCTACCGGAAGCGCTGCAGCCTCTAGCAGCGTATAAGCAGTTTATATTATTTAAGTTGGTGTGGGATGAAGTTAAACAGGCTAATAAAAAATTCCCTATAAGCCCTATTACGTGTATGGCGTACCCGAAGGGCTCAGACTGGCAAAACGACCCGGCCAGTATGACGGACGCGGCTACCGCCATCGCTTTGGCGGAGTCATGCGGACCAGACTACGGCGTCGGGTTCTTGTTTACACCTAACGACCCGTTCTTCTTTGTGGATTTAGATAAGTGTTTAAACGCGGATAATACGACCTGGTCGCCCGTTGCTATGGATATCCTGGCGCGCTTACCTGGCGCCGCTGTAGAAGTATCGCAGTCTGGCCGAGGACTCCACATATTCGGGCAAGGCGTAGCGCCGGACCATTCCTGTAAGAATATAGCGTTAGGCCTGGAACTCTATACCGAAGGCCGATTCGTAGCGCTTACCGGTATTAACGCCATGGGTACCGCTGGCCTAGATTACTCGCAGCACTTACCAGGGTTAATTAATAGCTACTTTCCGCCAAAGGCAGCGACTAAGGACCAGGACTGGACTACCGAGCCTACGGCAGAATGGACCGGTACCGAAGACGACGACGAGCTTATCGACCGCGCGCTTAAGACTGGCGGCGGGGGCGCTGTTTTTGGTGACCGGGCGACTTTCCGCCACCTATGGGAATGCGACGAAGACGTCCTCGCTAAAGCCTACCCAGACCCAGAAGGTAACCGTACGTACGACGGTAGTAGCGCCGACGCGGCACTCGCCCAGCATTTAGCATTCTGGACCGGTAACAATTGCGAACGAATGCTTAACCTAATGCGACGTTCCGGCCTGGTTCGTGATAAGTGGGAGCGGGAAGACTACCTTATCCGTACAATTACCCGCGCCGTGTCACTGCAGGAGGTCGTATATTCCGTTAAAGAAGTCGACGACAGTATCGCCCAGAAATTCGGCGGCGTTCGACTACGAGCCACCAGCGACCCTCAGCGAGACTACGCGACTAACGTACGCGCTACTAAGTTGGCGGAATGCCAGGGCGAAGTAGAACTTATCGAAATGTTTTGTAAGGTCCCTACGGCTAAATTTTGGTTAGATAATAAGGACCGTAGTGTCGAAGAATTACGCCAGGTACTTACGCCAATCGAAACAGCAGCCGCGCCCCTGGGTAATACCGTAGAAGGCCCGGAGATATTGAGCGGGTACCAATACTTAGGCGCTAACCAGCAAATCGAATATTTTAAGGGGTGCGTCTATATCCAGGAATTACACCGGGTATTTACGCCGAACGGTTCGCTACTAAAGTCGGAGCAGTTTAACGCCACATACGGCGGTTATAGCTTCCAGTTAGACGACGGAGGCGATAAGGTCACCCGTAAGGCCTGGGAGGCGTTTACCGAGTCGCAAATCGTACGCTATCCGAAAGCCGAGGCTATGGCATTCCGCCCACTAGAAGCCCCCGGGTCGCTACTTAAAGAAGACGGCCGCGTCCTGGTTAACGCTTACCTACCGGTAGAGACTCCGCGCTTACCTGGCGACGCTACGCCGTTCCTTATGCACCTGGCTAAGATATTGCCGGAGCCGAGAGACCAGGAAATATTACTCGCGTATATGGCGGCCTGTATTCAGCATAAAGGCGTTAAATTCCAATGGGCTCCACTTATCCAGGGCGTCGAAGGTAACGGAAAAACGCTGTTTACTCGTTGCGTGGCTTTCGCTATCGGCGACCGCTATACGCACTTACCGCCGTCGAATGAGATAGCCGAGAAGTTTAACGAATGGCTGTTTAATAAAATATTTATCGGCGTAGAAGACGTTTACGTCCCGGACCATAAAAAGGAAATTATCGAAGTATTAAAGCCTATGATTACTAATAACCGCCTGGCTAAACGTGCAATGCAGCAGGCGCAAGTAATGGGCGATAATTACGCTAATTTTATCCTAAATAGTAACCATAAGGACGCTATCCGTAAGACACGTAACGACCGACGCTTCGCCGTATTCTATTCGGCCCAGCAGTTAGATACAGACCTGGCCCGCGACGGTATGGACGGTAACTATTTCCCGGAGCTATACAACTGGCTTAAGGGTGACGGCTACGCCATTGTGGCCGACTACCTGGCTAACTATGCAATACCGGACGAACTTAACCCGGCCGGCGCTTGCCATAGAGCCCCAGAAACTAGCAGCACCAGCGAAGCGCTAACCGCGTCTATGGGTGGTATCGAGCAGGAGATTTTAGAAGCAGTAGAAGAAGGACGCCCAGGCTTTGCCGGCGGCTGGATATCTTCGGTAGCAGTCGAAAGGTTGCTCCAAACGATACACGCGACCCGTTCAATCCCACATAACAAGCGACGCGAACTACTGCAGTCTTTAGGTTACGACTGGCACCCGGCGTTAACTGGGGGTCGTGTTAATAATCCTATCCCTATGGACGACGGTAAGAAATCGCGCTTATTCATTCGTAACGGCCATATTAACGCTAACATAACGGCGCCTGCAGAAGTGGCCCGTATCTACCAGGAAGCCCAGGGCGCGCAAACGGTACCAACTGGTAACGCGGCCGAAGTGTTTAAGGTGACTTAATGCTGTTTAAAGACTATTACGAGAAGAAGGCGGCCGAGTCGTACCAGCTATACCGCGCCGCCATGGCCGACGAGGATTTTAAAGCAGCGGAATATTATTTCGGCGAGTACGAGAGGTATAAGAATGTGTCAAAAGATACCGTACGCCACTAAAGCCGACGCGGTAGACCATGCTAACTATATAGCGACCCAGCGGCGCCACTTCTCCAAAAAGTTAGGCAAGGCCAGAAAGTCGGGGCGAAAGCTCCGGCCGTATGCTTGCCGCTTTTGTGGTTTCTGGCATTTAACGACGCTTAAAAAATAATTACTATTCTATGTTGACGGCGTCGTCAATAGGGCGTATAGTTGCCTGGAACTTAACAAATAGGAGTTACAAAAATGCGAGATACAACAAAATTACCTAAATGGGCGCAGGCGTACATAGATAACCTGGAATCTAACCAAAGTAAAACCGAACAAGGCGCAGTAGTTCAAAACTGCCATGTAGGGCAAAACGCTTTTAAGCAAGACGAAAATTTTAAAGATAGCGTAGCCGCCATAGCTCAGGCTTTAGGTAAGAACGCCGACGCTTTGAATACCCTGGCGGCCTCTATTAAGCCCGAGAGAGTAAACGCGGAGTTCGGGCCTGCGGTATCTCTATCCGACGTTAGACATTCTTAAGGAGCCTTAGAAATGGCACAACAGCAAGAAGTTATAAAAATGACGTTAACCAAATCGACCAAAGGAACGCACGTTTACGGGGATTCTTCCCCAGAAGCGCCAATCCCTACGGTTTACATTAAGCGCGCGGCGCTGCCAACTAACCCGCCGGCTAGTATCGAAATTACTATCGGCTACGAGGAGTAACCACGCATGGAAAACGAAGCACACTACAATTATTATTTAGTTAATAAAGAAGTATCGGCCGAAGCGCAAAAAATACATAAGGAAAAATTCGGGGGAATGCGTATAGCCGCCCAGGAAGAATTACTCGAAACTACCGGCGCTATCGCCTGGCGTGAGTCTTCTAACTGGGGTGAACCTAACAGCATTTGCGAACTGGTGTTCCCGCGAGACCATGAGGTCCAAAAGAACGCCCATATAAAAATCTGTTCCCGTGATTACTACGAAGGCCAGCGGGTTATATGTGTACGCGGTAAAATGAACAGTAAAGCCGGTAAGGACTTTAACGCGGCTATGGACCTGGCGAACGATAAGCTATCGAAGTGCTTAACCTTCCAGGACTGGATTATCCACGAATATTTTAAGGTTAAACATTGCGGCCTAGGTGGCCCGGGTTCTAAAGGTTTCGGTACCGCTATGATTAGTAGCTTTGGGGGTATGGCTGGCGAAAATATCGTTATAGCAATCCCTAAAGATACCGAAAGTAGTAAGAAGCCGGTAGTAATACCAGGGTCGTTCGAGGCTATAAGCTACGGCAAGTTTTACGACTTAACCAATTAATAACGAGGCGTCTACGGGCGCCTTTCTGTTACCTGTAAGGTGAAATTATGAATTGTGAGAAAATGCAAAACCCTAATTGTAGTTGTGAGCATTGCCGGCCAGACCTGGTTAAGCAAACGACCCCCGCCAATAAATACCAGCGAGAGATTAAACCGGGCGTATTCGTCGACGTGTACGACGTGCTTAAGGCGTTTAACGTAACTTGCCCTGCCATGGCCCACGGCGTTAAGAAATGCCTAGCACCAGGCCAGCGGGGCGTTAAGGATAGTATCCAGGATAAGAACGAAGCGATAGCGTCGATTAGGCGCTCTATCGAAATGGAGCAGGCGGGGCGCCCGTCGTGTTTCGGTGAAAAACTAGGTTGCGAAGCGTGTTTCCATAATTGCCCCGCTAAAGAGGAGTGCTACCAATGTGGCTAAAATCTAGCAGCCTGGGCGACGTATTACGCCGGGCATTCGAAGAACATAGCGCGCCGTACGTAAAGCGCTGTATCCGCTATAGGGGGGTGTGGTATGTCTACTTGTAAGCAATGGCGGGAAGGTGACGAAAACGTCTGTACGTGCGGCTATCGCTGGGACGTTAAGGACGAAGACCCGCACCCTAAAAAACCGGAAGAACATATCGCTAAAATTCGCCAGGAGTTAAAACAATGCAAGTAGTCGACGAAGTAACAGCCGACCAGATACGTAAGCGTAACGAGCGCCGCCAGACTAGCGAAACACGACGTAAGCGGGAAGTGCGCCAGGAAGAACTAGCGCTTAAACGAGAGTTAGAGGACGGCTACTAATGGACGATAACGAACTTAAGGAAGCGTTACTCTTAAACAGCATAACGACGGGTTTACCGGTGGCGGAATGCCTGGCTAACTTAGTAAAAGACGCACTACTTAGCGATACCGACGACCCGCTCCACGTTAACGGGCTGGAATTTATCAGGCTCGTAGACGCCGCCGCATTGATAAAAAACTAAGGGGGCCTAGCGCCCCTTTTTAATGCACTCGATACAATTACCGGTCGATACATACCTAAAACCCGTGTGGCCTTTATTACATGCTTCACCAGTCCTATATACCTTAAACCCAAAGCTACGCGCGTCTTCTCTTGCTACAACTAAATTAGGGCTTTCTTCCATCATTATAGAATCAGGCGTCGCCCTACTATCTACCGCAGGCTTACAGCCTTTACACTTACCGTCGTTAACCCTACGTTCGGCTATTTCCCCGCACTTAGTGCAGGGCTCGTTAGGCGTGTACCAGGTATCACCGTTTGCTATGGCTTGCTGGCGCGGTGACGGTGCGCGCTTCTCACTTTCGCAAAAATAACACTTACTATCGTCCGTTATACGTAAGCCTACCGAACCGCAGTCGCGGCAGCATTGAGGGCGTAAGTAGTGTTTAAAACCGCGCTCCGTAGCTTCCGAAGGTGAACTCGGCGGGGACGGTAGACAATCGACGTTACAGCTTTCGCCATACAGCACGACGACCGCTTCCCGGTACATTGCTAGCGTTTCGCTGGATAACTCACGACCTAGCGAAGCATTCCGGTAAGTCGCTGTTATACGACCGCCGACCACGGTAGGTAAAACCACATTGTCGCCGACTTCTAGCTCCAGGTGGTTAAGCATATTAAATAGGTCGAAGGCGTCCATATCAGCGCATAGCGAACAGTGGTCGTTCTTAGTAAACCGGATATGCGCCTCCCGGGTCATTGACTGGAACGGTACACAAGCGGAGCAAGCGGGGCCGTCGTTAACGTCATATTTGTTTGTTCTACGTGTTGTAGCGGTAATTTTATCTAGCGGGTAGCGGCTAGCGGCCCCGTCGAAGCGGGTGTATTTAATAAAACTCATGTTCTTCTATCCTCTTGTAAGTTGTTAGCGGCAGTATAACATAGTAAATAACCGCTAACAACTTATGCAAACGTAATACATTTAGCTATATCCAGCCCACCCCGATAGTGTGGGGGGTTGTACGGGACACCAGTAACGGCGCGGGGTACGTAGGTTTTACCCATATAACCCGTACTCGGAAACTGTTTATAGATATTAATACGTTATAATACGTTATATATGTATGATTGTTATATCTGTATACATACTATGCTGTACTATACTATATATATAATCTCTACTAATTAATAAAATAAGGGGTAATTAGGTAAAAGAGATGTAGCCGTTACGTTTAGCGGCCTGTAGCCACCCCGTAGCGCTGGGTATTCGAGGGGTTTGTCTGGGGTCTGGCTTGTCCGGCGCCGTGTGGTATTATTAGTAGCTAGGAGGGCCGATACTATGTTCGCCATAAATACAAATGATGTTAGAAAACTAGAAGACGACCTTAAGACTTTCGCTAGGAAGTCCGTACCGTTTGCTACTCGTAAGACGTTAAACGACTCAGCGTTCGCAGCCCGAGCAATAGCCCAGGCGGACGTACGCGAATCCATGGTTAACCGTAATCGGTTTACAGCCCAAAGTATCCAGGTAGACCAGGCTAAGACGCTACAGATATCGAGACAGGAGGCCATTGTGGGCTCTATTGCTGATTACATGGAAGACCAGGAGTTCGGGGCTATCAAGTCTAAGACCGGTAAGGAGGGCGTACAGATAGCGACGTCTTACTCTGCAGGCCAGGGCGAGAACGGCCAACCACGGACCAGGCTACCGCGTAAGGCTAATACTATGGCCCAGATACAGCTATCTAAGCGCCGTAGCAAGGGTACCAGCCGTAAGCAACGTAACTTAGTAGCTATCAAGCAGGCGGCGGCCACAGGCCGTAAATACGTCTTCCTGGACCTGGGTAAGAGTAAGGGTATCTTTAAAGTTATCGGCGGCAAGCGTCGACCTAAAATTAAGATGGTCCACGATATGACCCGCGAGTCTGTAGTAATCCCTAAGAACCCATGGCTAAAGCCTGCCTTCGACGAAGCCTTAAGAATGCAGCCCGCTTTCTATGCCGACGCGCTACGATTCCAAGCGCGAAAGCATAATCTATTTACTTAACACGTCGCCGCCTCGCAGCGGCTACAGCCCCCCGCCCGTAGCGGCCTCGAACAAAAAAGGTACTGTAGGACCC
>UEXM01000482.1_pt1 | contig 42094 bp, 23 predicted proteins | sample 1796661 | NCBI WGS metagenome assembly UEXM01 (sample SAMEA4772469, study PRJEB27181) | metagenome | reverse complement strand
TTATAGTGACCGGATCTGGTATGGTTAGAGTCGGCGGAATACCAGTATGTCGTGCAGGTGATGCCGCATCATGTGGACACTCAGCAACAGGTTCAGGAAATGTGAGGGCCGGATAATGCCATTAAGTCTAGAAGATTTCAACCCACTCGATCCACAGTGCGATCCCCAGACACAAGATCTTGGTCAAACTTCACTAGACATCATCAACGATGTGATGACTGGCAACGCCTTTCAGAACCCCGTTGGCACGATCGTCAACACAGCGAAGGCAGTTGCAGAGGATAACGAACTGTCTATCACAAATATCTTAGATAACCAACCACCCGAAGGTGAGGCAGGTGGTCTACAACAGTCAACTATTGATGCACTACAGAGTATGAACAATTTGCTCGGTGAATTGAACGGACAACCCGGCGCACAAATCGGAAGTCCAAACGCAGGAATTCTCAACAACATCAAAGACGCAACGGACAGAATGTCTGGTGCTGTCAACACACTTGATGCCAATGCCTTCAACCAGAATAATATTGTGAGTCTGTCTGATACATTCAACAGCATGAAGGCAAACCTTCGACTTCCCGGACAGGATGTGATCGAAGATAACTTTGGACCAAACTTCAATTTAATTCTTGAAGACGGTGGACTTACACTGATGCAATCGGTCGGTGCGTCTAACAATATACTCCAACAAACAATTGGTTCATTCCTTGGTGGTGACATCCAAGAAAATGAACTGGTCCAAGAACTAACAACTCTCTCAAGTGAACTAACCGAAACAAAAAACAATGCGTTAAACAGTTACAACCAAACAGTTGATAATCTAACCAACATGAGAGACATGGTACAGAAGTATGGAACTGCAAACACTTTGATCGCGGCAGTACGATCGAATCCGTGTTGGACTGGTCAGTTAATGAAGGAGTTTGCAAATCCTGATCTTCAGGGTAAACTCGATGCACTACAGGCATTCGAGCAAGGAACGTCAATCCCGTCAGGAACATTCTCGATCCCAACCCCAGAGTTACCAGAAGCACCTCCGTTTGTTGCAGCAGGTGCAGATGCAATCAATCAAGCAAAGGCAAAGGCAAATGAACTCGCCGGAGAAGTAGGAAACGCTGTTAGATCAGTGCAGTCGGGCATCACGGAGTTTGCTCAGGGTGCAATAGATACTGTATCTGCCTCAGCAAAGAATGCGATCGCAGGTATTCAGGAATCGTTGGGTAGTGAGGGATTGCTTGCAATGTCAGCAAGTGAAGCATCCACAACAGAACAACGAGCATCAGAAGCACAAAACGTCATCGGGAGACTCTGATCATATGCAATTTGTATGGAATGGAAATATCATCAAGTCTATGCCGGTACGAGCATACGATCCTGTTTTACACGATCAAGTTAAAAAGGGTCGTGATGACGTATTGCTGACACATTGGATTCTTGCGAACGAAACCGATAGTGCCATGTACGATCGGTTTCCAAATTCGGCCGAGGATGCGATGAATATGATGAACGATTGGGTTGATGAACAACTACAAAGAACAAACGACACATTAGGAGATCCGATCGGTCTTAGACCCGGTCGTCCGTGGACGGCGAACTCAATCGCATCGGGTATGCATGGAAATGATTTCCCGACCGGTGGTGGTCCACACGGATCGTTTAGTTTACCGTGGGATAATGATATTGCTATCAATCTTGATATGGAGTGTGCGTTTTTTGATGCTTCGGTTGCGTGGTACACTTTGATCGAAATGAATAGGGATGCAGGCAATATATTGGAAATGTCAAATACAGTTCTTAATAGTATACCAAGCAATTGGACAGATATGAGAGAATGGATTATCGATGCCTGGGTCGCTGGTATGACGCGATATAAAGCAGCATATCCAGACAATCCGGTTGGTTGTGCATATGTTCCTTACCTCAATAGAGGTTCTATGCTATATTGGGCCGCCGGTGACAAAACAAGCAAAGGTGCTTTCATGGATTCGTATTTTGCGGCAATGTTTGCGAAAGATACAGGTCCATCTGCAAGAATGCTTGCACCATTGGACTTTGCTACGATTTCTGCAACCTGTGCGGGAACAGAAGAGAACTCTACTCACTGGCCATTTGAATGGGAAGTAGTTTTTAACAATCCGGACTGGGAGGGTTCTAAACTAACGGACTACTTCAAACGAATACGAAATGCTGTAGAAAATGCTGGGTTGAGTAATAAATTGGTATGGGAAATTCATAACAACTATGGTCCTGTTGATGTGGGCCCAAATTTTGTTGAAACCTATTACACAGGAAAGCATGGACGAGATGAAATTTGTGCTGCACCAAACGGCACAGCAATGAATCATGCAATTAAAGATAAGTGGGGAGCAAACAATCAGTTTGGATTTCCCAACCCAATTGATGACTGGGGATACAAAAACGACACATATGTTCCAGGCGGTGATGCGTGGTATATTCCGACCGATTTCGTTAACGGAAATTCTCCTAGTATAAGCAACCCATTCATGACTGATGAAGAACTTCTGCTCTGGAACAGATGGTATTGTGGATTTGTAGAACCACCGACCGGTTGGCAAGATAGTCCAAACATTGGTGATGATACATGGTTGCCATTTTATCCACAGATTCAAACCAGACAGAGATATTTTGGTAATGGTTCTGATTCTGATTATGCTAGATGGCGAAATGGTATTGTGAGAAGTGATTCTGAGAGACCTGGACCCAGCGGATTATATTATAGAACTAACATGGAAAGGTGGTGGGCGAGTGGTTATGGTAGATTTAAAACGAGGCCTGCTGACGGCCTTGAAAATATATACTTCGTAGCAGATCGGTTAAATACTACAGATCAAGATTCTGATTGGATGAAGAATCAATACTTACACTACATGGGTTCTATCCGCGATCGCGGAGTCCAACAAAAAAGGGCCATTCCTGAAAGACGCGGAGGCGTTATACTTAATGGTCCATCTGGTGATCAAACTCCTATAGTTGGTTCGATTTATGGTGACGTAATTGATGCTGCTCCAGAGATAGGAACCAATTGGAAATTTGTTGCTCACTGGTGCGATGATCTGCCTTTCGATGCTATCACTGGTGAGAAAGTATATTCTACTCTTGGTAGTAGTGAGTATGGACACAAGCGGGGAAATGAATTGATGTTCCCCGGAGATCCGGGGTGTTGGTTTGATCCAGATACAGGTGAAGATGGAACACTGAAAGCACAACCACTCACAACGGGTTCTGAAGGCGGAATCATTGGAGAGCAAGTAATTTGGACACCGGGTTTGTGGTATTCTAATGATGAGACGAGATGGCATATTTTGAATCGAGCAGACTTAACCCAATGGTCCGCGATGCTAGAATGTTTATATGAACGTATGAAAAATCGAGTTCTTAGTAACGCTAGAAACGAGAAAGATACCATAGATTCGATCGGTGAAGATTTAGTTGGTGAATTTGGCATCATGTTGTATAATATGGAGATACCAAATTATGATAGGTGTCTCCACTCAATTATACAACGAGCAGGCCTAGCACGACTATTCGGTGTAACAAACAACAGAACTGAAATCTCTTTCGAACAGAAACATGTATTGAGTCCGTGGAAAAAATCTTGTGAAGGGGTTCCGACAGATTTTCCTTTCGACATAAGTTCAGAAATAGCACAACCGAATCCGACAATGGAAGTGTTAAAACAGCGATTGGTAATTTCACAAATAAAATTGGAAATGATGGCACAAACTTTTGTTGATATAATCACATATACAAAATCTATATTAAGTGAGTCACCCACACTACCTGATGGTTCAGATTCTGCTTTCACTGGTCAACCCGGTAGAAGAATAGCATTATATCAAGGTCCGATTGGTTGTGATGCAAGATATTGGCACCTTTGTTTCAACGAAGGAGACCTTGCTCCGGGTGCTGAGGGAGCGTATACACTGGAAGTTGCAAGAGATCATATTGATGGTATGATAAACGCTACATTATACGATGCATGGAATGGAGACGCAACTCATAGACTTGATGTAACAGGTTTGCCAGACTCATTTAGTCGTGTTACTAGAGAAGAGATGGATGAGATTCGTCAAGGCCTTGGACTTGGAACAACAAAAAATATTGCAGAGATGATGCTCGGTGCAGTAGACTTTAATAATGCAGAAATATATTTTTCTCAGGCAGGCACTAATATGACCATGCCTCTTAGAAATTATTTTAAGGCCATGGAGGAACGTCTAGGATCAAAGGCAGGTATTATGACATCACATGCATATGAAATGAAAGCAGCGACATCAAACACAATGAATAGTTGTGATCAAAGGCCATATGAAAAACATTTCCCCGATGTGGTAGTTCCAACCGAAAGTGATTATGTTAATAACAATATTGGTGGACAAGTCATCGGAAAATTTACAGGTCAAGTTCTAGAAAACCAGACAGATCAGGAACTAGATCGAAATTGTGTGGGGAATGATTTCCCTTGGATGCCAGTTGAAGTTTGGGATCACCTCGTCGGTGGAGAGGATCCTGTCATCCCAAAAACAACAATGGTAATCAATTGGGGTCAGTGGTGGCCTTTAACAAAATGGGAGTGGTATCTTCGCGGTCGAGAACAAGATGGAGAACCATATCCGGCGAATAAGGCCTTTGCTCCCGAACGACTCAAAGGCCTATGTGATATAGGTGTACCAGATTCCTTCAATCCCGAATTGGTGAACGGAGAACTACACCCCGGCACATGGAATACTGTCGGTGAGTTTGGGGATATCACACCACAAAATGCAATCAACTTTTATAAATTTATAAATTACGAATCACAGTACGCTAGAATATTATTTGGTTTAGATCCTGTCGCAGATCCTCCGGATCCGCCCATAACAGATCCAGATCCACCGTTGTCTGATGAAACACTTTTCATAATTCTACAGGACAGTGAAATTGATCCAGGCACGGTTGATGATGGAGGCGGAGACCCCGAGGATCCGGGATGTGGTGATACAGCAGATGATGGACCGGATATCAATCCGGGAGGAACAGACATCATCGGTGATGCTGTCGGTGGAGCAAGACCATGACATGGAATAGAACTGTATTTGTAGGTGATTCTCTAACAAATTCGAACAACGGTGTTATATCGGTTGAAATTATTGATAGTGCGAATAAAATTAATTTTGTAGTCTCAGAAAACGCATTATCGTATAATCTTTACGGTCGTATCTTGGGTACTACGAATTGGACATTTATTGAAACTATTCAATCAGGTGATGCGATGCCAGGTAGTTCATTCTTTACAGACGATTTTAGTTGGATTCAATCCCAAAATATTGTCAATATTGAATATAAAGTAGAGGTTGAAAAAAACAATCCACAAACCACTGAAGGCCATTACATTAGCGAGTTCGAAGGATCTTCTGGTGGTGGGGATGAAGACGAGGGCGATGGAGAACCGGGGAATACTATTCCTCGTACTATAGATCGATCACCATTCTACATCAACTACTTTGCATCTTTCTCTGGGTTCAGAGAATCTTACGGAATAGCAAATGGAATAAACGGTAGTCGTTCGGATTGGTTACATACCCCAGCGTTTGGTAATGTTTCTGCTCTACAGAACCCCGAGCAAAATGGTAGATTGTTTTATGTGCAACAACAGATTATAAACAAGGCCCTTGCCGGTGGAAGAGTGTTTAATCGTGTGATGATTGGAAATCCCGCTGGGTTTGTGGCAGGGGAACCTCTAAGCGGAAGTAACGAAGACAATCAAGGATACTTCACAAACAAGGCCGGTACAGGTATGCTTATCGAACAGGCAAATTCCTACGATACTCGTGCTAGTGATTCTCGGATCGGACAAGATATGGAACGAGGTCTTGTAAACACATATCCTACTCCATTCACACCAAATGGTTCACCCGGTGAGTCCATAGGAGATCAAGTTTCTTCGTGGAAAGTTGCTACAGATGCAATAAGGGCGGCCGGTGTCCAAGAAGTATTTTGTTACATAGGTTATGGTCAAGCATATGAAACATCGAGCAAAGATTTTATCGATGATAATCTTTTAGCATTTGCACCGGGGTGGTCAAGATCAGATAAAGAACCATCGGTATATCCAGCAGATGAATGGCAACGTCAGTGGGATATTCTTTCTCAATGTGGTTTTAATAATGCTTCGTTTGATGCAGGAACTAGAATCGCCAGAAAAAACAACGAAAGTGATTATCTGGCGGGAGATCAACGAATAGAAACTATCGCTACTATAGTCGGAACTGATAACCAAATATTTGAATTGATTCCCCGTGATGCAGATGGCGGAATGAAATTAAATGGTACTTGGGATTATACCAAAAACAAGGGATGGGGATTGTTTCCCGTTTCTTCTGGTGTTCAAGTCGATGGAGAATTTTATGGAAAGATTAATACAGGTTCTCAGTTTGTTATTGACTTTACCACATGGGATCTAGATCCAGCAACAACCGAACATCATGCGGTTCTTGACCTTCAGGCCTTGATTACGGCACCGTGGGTTAATAATAGTCAAAGTGGAGAAAACCCAAACGGTAGACTCATGGTATTCTCAGAATTCAAAAAACTGGTTAATACGTTACTAAGTAAAGGTTTAATTGTTTCTGTAACTTCATGGTCTAGCAGTACGATGGTGGATGATATTAATGGTGGGACGGTTGGACCTGGAGATCTTTGTGATTATGTTCTCAACCCCGAAATTTAAGGATAAATAGAGTATGGCAGAAAGACAAGAAACACGACATTCTATCCCCTCCTTCGGTTATTCATTCTACGTTGATAACGAGAGTGGATATGCTTTCACTGCAAACCTTATGTTTGAACCACAGTGGTGGAATTTTGCACCCAGTTTTACAATTGAAGTGTTCGACCCCAATGGAAAATCTATCTACAAAGAATTTTTAGACTCTGTTGATTTTAAAAATAAAGATGTCTTTCATGGTCATGTATATGGGCCACCTGATGCCAGTCCACCAGAACCTTTAAAATATCCAGATTCAGAAACAATTTGGCCACTTGGTTTTGATGGAATCTCAAATTTACAAATTGATGTACCAGCATCTGACTCCGGTGGTGGTGTTTATCAGATACGAATAGGTTCTTTTTATCACACTTTGAGTTCCGATGGAAGATTTTCTAGTGTAGAACTTCTACTCGACCCACCACTTCCTTATGGGTGGAAGGGTGACATGGGAATAACTGATCTTTCTTTGTGGAATGATAGAGCGCCTAAAAGTGGTACAGTATATTTTTGCTCACTACCACCGGGTATCATGGGGTTGGATCCCAACATAGGAATCAAACAATGGTTCCAAGCAAGATCTATGCAAATAGGCCGAAAAGGATTTGACATAAAGATATTCAAGGATGAGGTCGATGGTGATGGTGAACTCATTACAGAATTTTCAATGTTACCAGCAGAAGACGCCGACGGCAATAGGCAAAAAACGTGGGAAGTTCATGATATAGATGAGGATGTCTCTCGATCTATTCTCACATTGGATCATTCTATAGCAGGACCAGATCATCTCAGAAATGATAAAGTAAGAGAAGTCTATAGAATTGAATGGGAGAATCGAGATCCCGAAGTGGGTGTCAATACGCACGGTGATACGTTGATGATAGAAACACATGACGCGACAGAACGGACGGATCCATTTCCTAGTAATTTCAAAGACTTCTTTAACTATAGCAGACAAGGCATCACAGATGTTCCACTTATTATGTGTTCGGATAGAAATACTGCAATACGTTTGAATAATGGTATAAGTTACATGTATGATGATGGATTGGAAGTTGAGTCATGGGACACTAATAAAATTGTTTTCTTGAATCCTATTCAAAGACGAGCATGGATGATGCTAAAGAAAGCAAGAGAAGAGTATAAAACAAACACTGTTGCTTTCAATAAAGTTAATACAGAAGATGATCCATATTGGATTGGTACGCCAAGAGATGTTGTAAGTGGTAACGTAGGACAATTTTGGGATTATGGCGCATCAATGTCTGATGAGATCTATAATAATATCAAAGACGATTATGATCAGAATGAAAGTGATTTCGAGCAGAGTAAATATTGGAATGAGAATAAGTTAAATCAAATTACCAATACTCTTTTCGGTAAAGGGACATATGAATATTTACCATGTCATCTATATGAACAAAATATGAATCCCAGTTCCCCTTGGTTTGGTGTGATATGGAATTGGCATTCTAATGTTGATGAAGATATCCGACCGGTAATTGGTGATCATTTGGATGCAGACGGCAACCTCAGATCTTTGGGTAATCCGTATTCGAGTATATTCAGATATCTGTATGATCCGGATGGAAACATTTATTCCAACTGGAAAGATCAAGTATACCCCAGACTTGGACCGACATCGACAATGGGCGCACACATAGCCAGATACTATTCATTTGGTGGGGATCCGTTGGGAACTGAGCAATATCTACAAGGCGATGGATACCAACCAACATTTGGGTTGGGATTCCTCCGAGATGCAAATCCATTTTACAAACATGTAGGTATACGAAATAGACTTGTTCTTTCACTGCTGCAACAATTGATGGCGTTTGATCAGAACTATAATAGCACATTTTGGGACGGTGATTATAGAGGTGGTGCGATTGCATTCGTAACAAATACTATTATGCCTTTGTTGGATGTTTATCCTGAAATCGGAACTCATGAAGATGATATTTTTCAGGGGGATGATGCAGAAGAAGTAAAAGATATAATAAGGACGGGAATACGAAATCACCTCGAAAGATTTGTTGGTAATCACACCTGCTCTGCCCACAATCAATGGGTACATTGTTGGTTGCCTATGGCGAAGGCAATGGCATATCTAAACGATCCTGCTATAGATTACCTATTCCTTCTCAATGTAAGAAAATCAGACAATCGGTATAACCATAATGTTCCAACCTGGCAAGAGTCTGGTGGATATGATAATATTTACTGTGCATTCGCGGTGTATTGTTTACATGAAGTGCGACAGTATTTACTAAAGAGAAGGGCCAATGTTCTAGAAGAAAATATGAAAGCAGGAGGAATTCAAAATTCAACCGATCCTGTATTAGCAAATGTAGAATTGGGTTTGCGAGATTTCGAGAGTCAGTTAAATGACATGACAGATTACTGGAACTACACCATGGCATTAGAACCGGATGGTTCTCTTACTGGTGCATGTGATATGAATTCCCGAGTCGATGGCGGTCACTTAGCGACTGTCCCTAGACGATGGTTACAATTTATCGGAAATGAATATGGTAGTACATTACAAATACCAGAGATGTCTGCATGTCAGACCTTGGTTGCACATGGAATGGGTAGACAATATGAGAGTCCAGATCCCATGATTCGTCAATGGCATCACGGTGAAGGGAATGCAGATCCATATGGAGTTATATATGATATTGATACTAATATCGGTGATCAGGTAAGTGTAGAAGAACAAAGAGCATGGGCAAAGGGTAGACTAACAGAACCAAATCCTGAATACAAATCTAAGACTCGTTTCCGAGAACCCTTCGCTAAGAACTCGGGTGGTTTTACGGGGTTGCCGACTGGTGGAATTAATCCGAAAGTTTCACGGGACGCACCACGAACGGCAACGTCTTCTTGGATGGACAAGGACGACAATACTGTGAATACCGATTCGTATAGATTTGCCAAAGGTACAATTGCAAACGAAGATCTATCGAATGTTCGTCCTGAACCGCTTCCTGCTCATAGTGATAAATCATTTGTTAAAGTGTGGCCTTCATTTACAAGATATTGGAATGCTGCTAGTGATGCTCTTCGAGCATATACAAATCAAAAATGTGAATATCCGAATTCCTCGACTAGACCTGATATTGGTGGTATTAGTATAAAAACTGGTTCATATTATTGTCACCTCCACGCGGATGGTTGGAATCCCGCAAACCAAGATCAAGAGTATCTTAAGAGAAAAAATGGAGATGGGAAAGATTCCGAATACTTATGGGGGATGACTGTATTTGGTGGTGGAATTAGTCTGCTTACTACTCCAGAGAATGGCGCAGTTTTAGTTGGTAAGCGAAAAGGGTTTTTGGCATCCAATCAAATATTCTTAAAGAGATATACAAAATCAGATCCTGCTGAGGATGCAGATCTCGGACAACTCGCTCCAATATGGAACAATTTGGTCGAGGAGGATGGATCTGGTTACGCTTGGGCATATCCGTCCCCCAATAATGCTACAGCAGAATGGGACACTGGTCGTGGACAAGATGGTGACATTGGAACATTCACTCATAGACAAGCGTTCAATTACAACTTCCTAAACAAACCATCTGTGTTTGAAGATGGCCATTTTTCTGATTCATTCGAAGCGATGGCACAGAGCGGTGGTATCGGTTATATTGTGAGGGAATATGTTTTTAATGAAGACAATATCGTATGTAATGTACAAATAATGCCTATGCAAACTGTGAACTGGGATGAGGTCTATATGACACTTCCAATTTCTATTATGGGCCGGGGATACGCTAGTGGAGACGGTCAATATGTACAGACTGATGCGGCGAGGGTGGCGAGGGGAAGAAAGAATATTTCTGGTGATAAATTTGAAACACTAAAGAATGGGTGCTGGAAAAGAGAAGTATTTGTGAATGATAGTAAGGTTACAGTTGGTCATAGATTCTTCGATCCTTCTGGTACAGAGTTTGAAATTACTACTCCCGGAGTTGTTGATAAAATTGAGAGGATGGTTTCTGGACCTGGCACAGATCCTGCATACCCACAAACTGGAGATGCACCAATACAAGACGGAAATTTCTTCTGGCCCCCATCACAAGAAACTTTAGACAAACACTTGCAGATGAAATGTACACACGAATTGAACAGTTCTAATCTAGCATTTAAGATAGAAACCGTGGATGATCTATTAGAGTATTGTAACGAGGGCAGGGATCAGACTGATAATTTTATACAGTGGTCTGTTCCTGCACCATCAGGATATCATACCAAAACCAGACCAGGTAAAACTCTAGATGATAGTTTACGAGTCCAATTTTCCTCTCAAGTTAGAAACTGGACCGGAGGCGTACCAATTAATTTTTCTTTCACAATTACACCCGGTAAATCGATGGATGCCGCAGAGGCGGGTATGTAAATAGTATAAATACTACTACATCTCAAAATAATATAAGTTAAGGATTGTTGTACATATGGACTTATTAAAATCAGTTGATCTCGGTTTTTATGTTGAACTTGGAATCGTGATTGCTCTGATCGGTATGGGTATAACATGGACGTTAAAGCAGACACTCAAAAGATTACTAACCGGCAAAACAAACCGCCGGGCAAATGATCAATTATGGGATATGCACAGCGAAGTACATGAAGCACTCACGGAGGCACGAACGAAAGTAGATGCCGCAAGGGCAATGATTATTCAGTTCCACAACGGGGAATACTTCCTCGACGGTTCTGGTGTGAAAAAAATGTCTACCTCACATGAGTCACTTCGTTATGGCATTTCTAGTTGTGGTGAGAAACTTCAAAACATCCTAATCTCCATGTGCGTTTCTTTGCTTCGGCAAATAAAGAAAGACACACCATCCGTAGTTTATCTGGATAGAGATTGGCGTGAAGAAGATGAAAGTTCGTATTGTAAGAACTTTCTAGAGTTACACAATGTTCTGGCATTCTCTGTACAACCATTGAAGCACCACGGACTCATCACTGGTTTTGTCATGTTCCAGTGGTGTGCAACAGATAAAGTAGATGCTATTGATGAAAGAGTTGTTGAGAATATAATCGACGAGTCAGTTCGTAAGATTTCTACACATCTTACACTTCAGGCAGATAAATAGACATATGAGAGATAAAAAATACAAATTTTCAGATCTAGATCTTTCGTTTACTCGGAACCCCATTACAGGAGATGTTCCGCTAAAGACGAATTATGAGGCGGTAAAAAGGTCTATTCGAAATTTAGTAATGACAAATAAATACGAACGACCATTTCAACCAGGCCTCTTCGGTGGAATAACAGATCAATTATTTGAACTAGCAGGGCCCTTTGCGGTCATCGAAACAAAAGATAGGATAAAAGAGGTTATTCAGGATTTTGAACCTAGAGCAATAGTGGAAGATGTTAGAGTTGCAATTATATCCGATACACATCAAATGGTAGCAACTATTATTTTTAGGTTAGAAAATGACGATAGAATAGAAACCTTGAATCTTGCACTGGAGAGATTACGATAATGGCAACCAACGATAAAAATCTTGAACTTACAGAATTAGACTTTCTGAATATCAAAGAATCTCTCAAGACTTATCTGAAGTCTCAAGAAGTTTTCAAAGACTATGACTTCGAAGGATCTGGTCTATCTATACTTTTAGATGTTCTTTCATACAATACTCACTACATGGGTTTCTATGCAAACATGGTTGCGAATGAAATGTTCTTAGACAGTGCAGTTATGAGAGACTCTGTTGTTTCTCTATCAAAACATCTTGGATATACTCCAACATCAAAAAAGTCTGCCTTTTCTACTGTAAATGTAAAGTATAACACCACTTATGAATCAGGCACATATTTGCCTGCATTTACAACATTTACCGCCACGGGTCCTGATGGAACAAATTATACTTTCTTTAATAAAACCCCTGTGCTAATTGAAGAAGATACAAACCAAGATAATTTAGGAAACGGAATTGCTCCTAATGTGTCAATTTATGAAGGAATACGAAGAACTGTTTCCTTTGTTTATGACTCAACAGTGTCGAACAAAATGTTTAGAATTCCAGATGTAAATGTAGATACAGAACATCTGGTGATAAATGTACAAACCTCAACTTCAGATAGAAGTGGATTTTTCGATACTTGGTCTAAAGGAACAAACTTTACAGATTATAAATCAACAGACAAAGTTTGGTTCTTGCAAGAATCAAAAGATAATTTCTTTGAAGTGTATTTCGGGGATGGTATTGTTGGACAAGAATTAGCAGATGGTAATGTCATAACTTTAACATATGTTTCTAGTGCAGGAAGTAATGCCAATAATATCGGCAAAAATGAGTCTACTGCAAATAGGGCATTCTCGATTTCGGGTAATGCATATGTGGAAACTATAGACTTTTCTTCTGGTGGTTCTGATCCAGAAGATATTAAAGACATAAAATACTTTGCTCCTCGAACATTCCAAGCACAAGATCGTGCAGTAACTGCCATCGATTATGAAACTTTAGTAGCAAAAGAATACGCAGACGTTGAAACAATTAATGTGTATGGTGGTGAGGAAGAATCTCCACCTCAATATGGAAAAGTTTTTATCTCTATAAAACCAGAGAGTGGTAAGTATCTAAATGAAAGTGCCAAGCGAAATATTATCAATGACATAGTTAAAAGTAAGAACCTTGTCAGTATAATTCCGGAGGTTATCGACCCAGAGTATCTTTATCTACTATTAGATACAGAAGTTTTATACAATCCAAACAAAACTTTATTATCACCACAAGCGGTTGCTATTCTAACAGAAGCAAATATTAAGTCATACATTGATACAAACCTAGAAAAGTTTGAGCAAGACATGGTGTTTTCTAAATTACTTGAAAAAATTGACGAGACAGAAGATTCTATTCTTGGAAATCAAACAACGATAAGAATACAAAAATGGTTATATCCGACGTTAGGGGCATCTACCGGGTATACAATAAATTTCAAGAACCCGATCTTTCATCCACATGATGGTCATATGCCAGTTATTACATCTACAAATTTTAAACATCTAGATTTAAATGGTAAAATGCAAACCGCTTTTGCTGAAGATGATGGTCGTGGATTTATCCGTTTACTGTACTTTGAAAAGGGAACCAAGAAAATTTTAAATTCAAATGTTGGTGCAGTAAATTATAAGAAAGGTAAGATAACATTATCGTCTTCCTTTGTTCCTGTATCTATCGATGATGGAAGCGAAGTTATTCGGTTCACGGCAGTTCCAGATGATCAAGATGTTTTGGCAACGAATAATTTAATATTAACATACGATGAATCAGACAGCGATTCTATTAAAGTCTCAATAACTACTAAAGCACTTAGAAAAGAACGATATGATAATATCTCTACTTCTCTTGCGGTTGGATTGGATCGATATCAAGTTCCAACTGGTGCAGATAGCACAATAATAGATAGATCACAATCATCATCATTCTATAGTGGTGATGGATCAGTTTCGAATTCAGACAGTGGACAGGGTGGAACTAGTGTCGTAGATGGCACGGTTCAAGATCCGCCCATCATTCCTCCAGACGATGACGTTGGTGTTCCACCATCACCACCGGGTGGTGCAGGCGGTGATGATAGTGGTGGTAGTGATGATAGTGGTGGTAGTGACGGCGGATCATTCTCAGGAGGCGGAGGGTATTAATGTCAAACCCATATAATAGTTTACCCCTATTATTCAAGTTAAAGTCCTTCGTTGATCTCCAACCATCGGATATCTCGCAGGTTCTTGCTGAACTGACTCCAGAACAAGAGTCAGTTCTTTTCCGTATATCTCCCTTCATAGAATCACAGGTTCCTGATTTTGTCCGATCTGACTACCCAATGTTTCTTTCATTTATCGAAGCGTATTATGAATGGGTAGAACAAAATGAAAATTCAGTTGGTGCAATTAGTAGACTCACCTCAGTGTCGGATATCGATACCACTATAAATTCTTTTGTTGATGAGTTTAGAAAAACTTACCTTTTAAATTTTCCAACTGAATTAGCAACTACAAATAACGGCACGACTCCTCTAAATGTCCAGTCAGTAATTAAAAACATAAAAGAGTTTTATAAACTCAAAGGAACAGAAAAGGCCTTTGAGTTCTTATTCCGTATAATTTATAATAGTGTATTAGAGTTCTATTATCCAGAGACGGATATGCTTCGTTTATCTGATGGTAGATGGAACTCTCCAGATATTATAAAAACAACAGCATTTGCTGGGGACGATCTTTTTGACTATGTTTATGAAAAAATTAAGCAAAGAGATCCATATAGTAAAAAAATCACGGCATTTGCAACAGTGGATTCTGTAATACAATACAGTGTTCGTGGTGCTGATGTTGCTGAATTTTCTTTGAAAGAAATCAATGGAAAATTTGCTCCGGGACAACCTGCATTCTTCGATGTAGGAGGAACAACCGGAGATGTTTATGAAAATGTTTATGGTATATTATCAGAGGTTCGAATTATTAGTTCGGGATTTAATTATCAAATAGGCGATCCGATTATATTAAATCGTTATAGGACAGGAAGCGATGATGTTCTTGTGTATCCACAAATTGATTTTGGATGTGCGCCATGTTGCTCATTTGGTATTTACGAACAAGATCCATCAATTCCTATCGGCGAAATATACGGTGTTCCAGGCGCAGGTGCTGTGGGATATGTATCTCAAGTTGGTTTACAGGGCGAGATTTTAGATGTTCATATTACAGACGGCGGAATTTTTTATAACGAATCCATTCCGTTTACGGTCCGAAGTCAAACAGGTGATGGAAGTGCATATGGTCTTTTGATACCCAAAGCAGTAAATCGTAAACCGGGATATTATGATGGAAACATGGGTAAAATTAGTTCTAATAAAGTCGTACAAGATAATGACTACTACCAAATTCATTCTTATGTTTTACGATCTGAAGTTACTCTTAGTAAATTCGAAGATACAATAAAGAAAATAATTCACCCAGCAGGGATGAAAGTATTTGGTGAAATAGCACTAACTAGAGTTTTGACAAGAGACAATTCTCAAGACCTTAACATAAGCAAGATTCAAGAACTTCCTATCATTGGGCATTACACTCCATATGCTCCCGGAACAACGCTAAATCTAAGAAATAACGGTCGAACTGGGAATGTCGGGGGGACCTTCGTAGGTGCAACCGGGGATTTATATCCGTTTGGGTATAATCCTTTCGCAGCAACTGGACCAGATGGATCTGTTTTTAATCCCGGCACTCAAGGTATTACCTTTGTAACAGTCCCAGAAGGTGGTATCACAAGTCATGATCCGTTAGGAAGACCTCTTGGTAGTAGTGGTGCAACATTTGATGGTGGATATACTGCTGCAAAAAATCTTGGAGTAACATATTTTTCAATCTACTTCCACCCTGCTGTTCGTGGTGTAACAACAATACCTAACGGAATTTCATTTGATGGCATAACTCTCAGAAACTTTTTCACCCTAGATGTGAATAATGTTGGACCAACCGGCGGAGATATATACTAGTATGAGTACACAAAACTTCCAAAAACCATTCGGTCGTCATTTTGCGACTTCTTTGATTAATGACTTTGATAAGTCAAACGAAGATCAATATTACTTGTTTATAGGTAATGTAGACGAGTGGCCAAATGAATCCGCAGCACCTGGCGTAACAGGTTCTATAGATGTTCAGAACGATGCATTTAGAAATGCAATAGCAGCAAAGCGTATTGATAAAAATGATGCTATCCATGTCGTACCGAGAAACAACTGGGTTTCTGGTTCTTTTTACTCTGAATATGATGATACTCTGTCGTTATTCGAAAATCCATCTAGTGGATTGACTGCTAATAATTTTTATGCATTGGTTGATGATTCTAGAGTATATAAAGTCATTGATAATAATGATGGCGGAGCATCAACGGTAAAACCAGAGTTTACTGGAACCGATGTTGTCACAGTTGGTAGTGATCGATATAAGTGGAAGTTTTTGGGTAAAGTCACAGAAGATATTAGACCATTCATGACTGATGATTATATGCCTGTTCGTCTTGTTACCGATATAACAAATACAAACAGTATTCATCAATACCAAGCACAAGAAAAGGCCGTTGCAGGATCTATCGAGGAATTCGATAGAGACGTTAAAGGTTCCGCAGTATACTCAGCAGGGTTTGCCGAAGGAGTCAGGCAAAACGTGCGTCATGGAAACACGGGAGATTTAAATCGTGTTTACCTTGATAAAAATTTGGCACCGAATGAAATCAGTTCATACTATGCTGGGTATGCAGTTTACATTGTAGATGGACGAGGACCAGAAGTTGGACAATATCGAAGAATATCAAATTATGTGTATTTCGATGGTGATAATGACGCAAGATTTGATGGTGATCCGTATATCGTTGTAGATCAACCTTTTGATTTTGAATTGTACTCAGATGAAACATTGGGCAATTTAGATTCTACTAAGAAACCCTCATCGTATATCATAATCCCACATGCGGTTATAACTGGTGACGGAACAGATTGTACTGTTAGAACCAAATTAAATTCTTCAAATAAAGTTAGTGATCTGGTTACAATTACTAAAGGCAAAGACTATAGTGTTGCCACCGTAGATATATTGACTACACCATCATCCGGGACTGCCGATAACTGGAGACCTATAATTGGTCCAAAGAAAGGTCACGCAGCGAACATAGTTGAAGATCTTGAAGCATCAAGAACTATGATCAACATGAAAATTAGCAGAGATGAGAATAATGAGATCTCGACTAAAAATGATTTTAGACAATTCGGGATTGTAAAAAATCCATTACTGAACGATGGCACAAATAAAGTTGCAGGAAAAGAACTAAAGCAGGCAAATAAAATGGTAATTAGAAAACCAGAGTATCTGGCTGCTAATTATGATTTTACTAATACAAGTGGTACTTTCTTAGATGGTAAATTTATCATAGGTAGTGAAAGTAAGGCCGCCGCTAAAATCCAGTCTTTTACTGGTAGAAATAGTGAGTACGTTGAATTGATTCTTGAAGATGTACAGGGTACATTCAAAACTCAAGAACTCAATGACGACACAAAACGAATTATTTTTGGTGCCACTTTGGGTCAACTCGGTTCGTTCGAGGTAGATGAAAAGGTATCACAGTATACTGGAATTGGAACCGGAACGGCAGAAGGTTTGGTAAAAGCATGGAACCCAGATCGTAACGAATTATTGGTAGATCCTGTAGTTGGATCGTTCTCTGGTTCTACTTTAGCATCAGAAGTTCGTGGTATCAGTAGTTCTGCTTTCTATCCAAACGTAGTGCGAGTAGAAGCAAAGGGTGGTGAGTTAATCAAAACCTTTGTTGAGGGAGCGACTAACGGCGTGATTACACCTCAAATGATCGCAGGAGAACAAGACATAGCACGGATAGTTTCAGTAGATGACGTAACATCATCAAAAGTTTTAAACAAGGTATACAGAACTACAACAAATGTAGTTGTTGAAGGTAGGGTAGACTCAACTTCTCCAACCGGATATAAGTTGACAGAAGGAATGTTCTCTGCTGATGATGTAATTGAGCAAGGATCAAAGGTAAATTCCAATTACGCCAAGGGAAGTGTGGTTGAATGGAAGTACGAGTCCGGAGGGACAGGAGAATTGCTACTTACAAATGTAATCGGAACCTTCAGAGGCGGAGCAGGAACTGATGGATTTGGTGTGTCTGGTGGTTCACCAAATCTACCAGAAAATAAGTGGATTACATCTGTGTCTGAACCAGAATTGAAACTATCATCTGGTGATGTATTATACATAGAGAATATAAGACGAATAGATCGTAACATCGAACAACAAGAAAACTTCAAGATTATTCTTGGTTTCTAAGGTGGACAAATAAATGGCATCATATGACCCGACATTACTGAACATAGATCCTTACTATGACGACTACGACGAAGACAAGAAGTTTCTTAGAGTCCTCTTTAGGCCGGGTTATGCAGTTCAAGCAAGAGAACTTACTCAACTTCAAAGCATCCTCCAGAACCAAGTTTCTAGGATGGGTGACCATATCTTCGAAGATGGGGCAAAGATTCTCGGTGGTGATCAATCAGTTCAAAACTGTTCTTATGTCAGGATAGTTAAAGGTTCTGATTTAGATTTACTTGGTGGGTACGATATTAGTCAGGTTAAAACTGACGGTGGAACATCAGAGACTGTTAGTGCAAGGGTGGTTCATCTTGAAAAAACACCCACATCTACCGTAGACAACTACGACTTGCTGTATGTAAACTTTCTACAAGGAAACACTTTTCAACCCGGAGGAACTTTTGGGTCGACAATTGTAGGAGGTACAGGAGCAGGAGAAATTGCAGAGGTATCTGAGACCGTTACTGATGCAACGATTGTTAATGGTGTTCAGGGAAGATCTAAAGTAATAACAACAAGTCCCGGTATTTTCTACACTGATGGTTTCTTTGTAAAAACAGATAAACAGTCAACTTCGATTTATGGATTTACTGGTGATGGAGTTCGATACTTTGATCAACCAAGTGGAAGCGTAGGTTTTAGTGTCCGAAGAAGTGCTGTAACAGAGGGAGATGATGCGACTCTGCGAGATCCTGCTTCTGGATCCTATAACTATAACGCTCCGGGTGCCGATCGATATAAGATTGATTTGAATCTTGGTTTTGTGAATAATATTTCAACCACAAAGAACTTCATAGAACTAGTCAGATTCGATGAAGGTAGTGTAATTTTTAAGACTCTATACACAGACTATGCAGAGTTAGAAAAGACACTAGCAAGAAGAACATTCGATGAATCTGGATCCTATACAGTAAAACCATTTGAGATTGATTTACGAGAACACTTAAATGATGGAACAAACCGAGGTGTTTATACATCCGATCGGGGTGGAGATTCTACTAAATTAGTTTCTGCTCTTCAACCGGGAAAAGCATATCTGTATGGCTATGAGTACGAAACACAATCGCCACAGTTTATTAACATTAATAAATCAAGAACAACCGATAGTTCTAGTCTAACTAAGATTCCCGGAGCAAAGGTCGGAAACTTTTTCGTTGGAGTTGAAGTTGATGGTGACGGAAATGCACCGACACCAGACGGTGTTGGTGATGACTTTACAGGTAATAGAGAATTCTTTAACAACTTAATTGCTCCTACGAATGGTTATGATGTAATAACAGGTGCAGTTACTGTCAGTCTTTGGAAACAAACCGGAGAAAGAATCGGCAATGCAACGGTACATAACTTAGAAAAAGAAAACAATTCTTCTGTCATAGGCGCCGTTAAAAATGAAATATCTAATCACCAAGGTCAAGAAGTAGATGAAAACTACATTCATAGATTTTATATCGATTCGTTTATTGGTGATGGTGACTTTTCTAGTGCGTATTATATGACGCCACTGAGTGATCTCAATACTGCACCTGAAAATCTAGGAACTGGGTTCCCGGCTATCAGGTTAGTTTCTGTTCCAAACTCTAAAGATAGTCAGACGTTATTTGATATTCCAGAGTCCGGTCTAGTATTTGAAGTTCCACAGGGAAAAACTGTTAAGTCAATTAATCAACTTAGATACGTCTATAATAGATCAAACACAATCACAGTTGACGACAATGGCGTTGCAACTTGGAATCTCAGTGTTGCAACAGACCCAGAGGGTGTTCATCAGTTCTTTAGTGAATCTGGCACTGAATTCATCACAAATACTAGTGATTACATTTTATTTGCACGACCCATTACTGAAGACGGGACAACTGGGGTACTCCAACTTGTAGATAATTACTTCCAAAATAATTCAGATGATGCCCCCGTTTATCAACGATCTGCTGATGGGAAAACTCTGACTATAACAATACCAGATTCTTCTCCCGGAAATCAATATGTTCTAGTTGCTCCTATTGTGGCACAAGATCAAGGTTCTTCAAATTCTATCATCACTTCACCTACTATTAGAAGTAAAACACTTACTAAACAAAGTCAAAGATTTACTACCTCGGAACTTGTAAATGAAGGTACGTTTGACGCCCCTGTGTTTTATGTCCCTCTAGATAAGTTTGATGCATATCAAATAACAGAAATGGATTCTGCGGAACCGGGAGACTTCTTGTTTGATGATGGACAAAGAGATACAAGATATCTTAATGGAAAATTATACATCAAACCAGAGAAGTATAGCACTTATATCACACAGGATCCCGAGAACCAATCATCTGTACTAAATGAACCGTTTGGAATAACATATGACTACTTTGAGCATAGTGGATCAATTGGACCATTTACAGTTGAATCTTACGCTGGAATAACTTATGATAATATTCCATTGTTTGCAAGTCCAAGTTTAGGTAAGACAACTTCACTGGCAAGTTGTATAGACTTCAGACACAGTGGTCCCATAGGAAATGAAATTTCTGGTCATGTAATCCCGACAGATAACATCATTAGCATAGAAGAGTCACACACATATTATCAGTCTAGAATTGATAAGATTGTTGCAAGACAGTCGTTTGGTGATGACATAAACTTTGATGTTATCGAGGGAGTTCCAGATCTCAAACCAGTGGCGCCAGCAGACAGACCTGACTCTATGACATTGTATACTATTGCACTGCCACCATATACACACAATGCATCGGATGTTGCGGTTAAGTATATCGAAAATAACCGATACACCATGGCAGACATTGGTAGGGTTGAGAAGAGAGTTGATGATCTTGAACTTTATACAAAACTATCTCTTATCGAAAATGAAATTGAAGCGATGGATATTGAAAAGAGTAATAGTAGTGAAATCGGAAGTAAAGTCGGTATAGTTGTCGATACTTTTGCAGGACATGGGTTAGGAGATGTATCAAATTCAAATTATGCATGTTCTGTTGATTATGAAAATTCAATTCTAAGACCACCATTCAACGAAACTAGTCACACTCTAGATACAAGTTCATTAATACTTGGTGACAATTTGCAAATTTCTTCGGACGGTCTTGTTCACTCTAAGATTACAGGAACCCAACCACTAATTTCACAAACTCTAAGTAATGGTTTTGTTTCAGTTAATCCGTTCGATTTAATCAACTGGATTGGTCGTTTAGAACTCGATCCGCCATCGGATCAATGGTTCTCTACTTCAGTTCGTCCAGTGGTGAAAATTAACGATCTTGGTTCAAACGACAACTGGAAAGTCAATAACTTCAATGACAATAGAGGATTCGGAACTCAGTGGAACGAATGGTCTAGTATTTGGTCTGGAGTTGAAAGCATAGACGACAATCTAGTTAATGTTGTCGGTGAAAGATTCTTAGAGCAAGCAAGAATTCAAAACTCTGATATATTCATTGCATCTAGGATTGAGAAAAACGTATCTTCTGTATCAAACATTGCAAGTACCATCGAACAAAGAAAGTCTAGACTTAACATCAGACTAGGGAATGTTCCTGATACTCTGAAGAAGAAAGTAAATGACAAGATTATTGATGTTAGTGTTGTTCCTTTCATTAGATCTCAAACTATAACGATTAAAGCAGAGAATCTAAAACCAAATACGAAAGTCATTCCTTTCTTTGATGGTGATGATGTCGGTCAATTCTGCACACCAAATGAAGGGTCTCTTGGTGGTGACATTACAACGGATTCATTTGGTAAGATTACAAATCTTAAATTTTCAATTCCCCCAAAGAAATATCTTACCGGCGAAAAAGTCTTTAGACTAACAGATTCGTCTACTAATACGGCGGCCGACGCAGAAACGTCTGCCGAGGGTATCTACTATGCACAAGGTGTTCAGAACACCACTGATACCACCTTTAGTGCTACTCGTCCTATAGTTCTTCGAAGACAAACAGTAACTAGTGAGAAAATTGTTCGGGATGTTTATACTAGAGAAGATTCTTTAAATCTTTCATTGGAAACACAGTGGGTAGATCCACTCTCACAGATCTTTACCGTATCCTCTAATATACACTCTAATGGTGTATTTTTAGATCATGTAAATCTTTACTTTGCGTCTAAATCTGAAACACTTCCAATTACCATACAGATTCGACCAACTGTTAGTGGATATCCATCTGCATCTTCGATCATACCTTTCTCTGAGGTTACGGTGTATCCGAGCGAAGTCAATGCCAATACAGATATTCCAACAGCAACCAAATTCGAATTTTCTTCTCCGGTATATCTACAACCCGGAAACTACTCGTTGAGTGTCATTTCTAATACAGATGATTACAAACTGTATACAGGAAATATTGGACTAGAAGATTCTTTAACTGGAAATGTAATAACTAGAGATCCTCAAATGGGTAGTGTGTTCCTACCACAAAACACAAATGTGGCAGAAGAAGAAACTGCAACGATATTTATGTGTGAAATTAACAGGTGCTTGTTTACTGCTGCGCCCGGAAACTTACAGATTAATCTGACAGATCCGGGAGTATCTACGGATGTAAACCTTGCTAAGATTCTATCAAATGAATTAATCTTACCAACAACATCGATAGTTCATAAATTAACTTTTGGGACCTCACAAACCACATTCCAGTTACCACAAAATGAAAATTATCAGTTCTCGTCGAGTCAGTTAATTTCATCTAATCCTTCCGAACAGGAAAAAACTACACATGTTGTTGAATTTACAAATCCATCTTCTACTACAATAAGTGCGGTTCTCGACACGAAGAATCTTTCTGTTGTTACAGTAGAAAACGTGATAAACAATTCTGGTGCTGGTGATCCAAATTATCAAAGTCCTGCCGTTGATAACGCGGCCGCTAGGTATCTAACACGTTGCATAAAACTGCAAGAGGTTGGAGACGATCTTCGCGTCTTCCTTGATATCAACAAACCAACTGGAACTTCAATTGAAGTTTACTGTAGAACTCTTCCACCTTCTACCTATCAAGAAATTGAAGAATCTGATTTTTATAGACTACAAGAATTGACACCTGTGCAGGAAACAGAGAACCCATTCGAGTTTACAGAAACTAGTTTTAAAGTTGGTGATGGCGCTCAAGATAAAATTGGACAATACACCACATTACAAGTTAAGGTATTAATGTTTTCTGACAATACTAGTAATGTCCCGCAAATTAAAGACCTTAGAGTGGTAGCAATGGTATGAGAGCGAAAACTGATAATAAAAATTATGAACGAGATCTAGAAACGGGCGCTTTGATTATGGTGAATAAAGTAAAACTAAAAGAAGACCTCGAAAAAAGAAGTCAAAAAAAAGACATACATAATCTAAGGCAAGAGATAGAAAATCTCAAGACAAAGATCTGTGATTTAATCAAAGAGGAAAAATAATAAATGTCTACCGGACCACAGTTTAACACATATGAAATTGCAGACGTTTCTTTAGGTGATACGTTCCAAGAGTGGAGACGTATTACTAACGAAGACATTATTGATAAACTAAACAGACTCAAAGTTTATACTGGAGTTTCTGGTGACGGTATCTCTGTGGCCACTGATGTAAACGGAAATCTTGCCATAGAACACTCCGGGTTTGTTCAGAAGGGTGTTACCTTTGGTTCTGATATTACCATCTTAGGTCAAATGACAACTGTTCATTCTACGAATGTTACTGTTGCTGATTACAACCTTGTACTAGGTGGAACCTACGAAGACGGAACACAAGGATTAAGTGCAGATTCACAAATTCTTGCAGCGGGTGGTGGTGGTATTATCATCGCTCGTTCAGACGGTCCTAGTGCCGGTTGGTTATGGAAACCACACCAAATTGGTGTATGTGGACACACTGGTGCATGGACTACAAACGAAAATATAGAATTTGGTGACGGTAGAGGATTAGTAACAGGAACCGCAGGCAATCTACACTTTGGTGGTGGTGAGTCATGTGAAGTTCTCATTTTTGGATTTACTGCTCCTCCCGGATTCACAAACGGTCAGCGTGGAATAACTAGGAATCACAGAAGCGTAACTCTCCGTTATGATAATACAACTTTATCAACACCAATTGATGTAGCAGAAATTGACGAAGAGGGACACACTAGTTTCTTCCACGGTGTTAACAAGAAGAGAGTAACGACAGATACGGCACATGGACTTTCTTTTGGTATGCCAGTCAGACCTCACGGTGAAGGTTTCACCGGAGCATTTGCCGGTAGTAAAGAAAGTGCAGAAGCAATCGGTATTGTATCCGAAGTCATCAATGACAAAACATTCGACATTACGTTCCAAGGTGAGGTTAAGAGTTCTAAGTGGGAAACCATAATTGATAATGTCCCCGCAGGATTTACCTTGGAGATTGGAAAGGCCTACTTCCTCTCGTCTGGAACGACTGGTATGCTTTCTCAAAATGCTCCCATAGATTCGCAAGTTGGTTTCGTAAGAAAACCAATGATGATTGGTGTAACAGGAGACACTGGATTCGTTGTTAGTTATATCGGCGGAGAAATTGCAGAGTCAATTGAAACTGGTGTGGTTTCACAGGGAAATAGACTTCTTGTTAATCAGGAGAACCACGGATATACCGTTGGTGATGTTATGAGGTTTGAAACTGGTATAACAAATCCAGCACAACCGTTTGGTGTCTATGTTAAAGCACAAGCAAATAGTGAATATGATGCAGAGTCACAGGGAATCATCAGTGAAGTTGTGCAAGGATCCGGATCATCAGATGCATTCTATCTTACAAACTCAGGTTGGGTAGATCTTCAGGACGGACCATACACATATAACACGGGAAGAGTATACTTCTTAACACCAAACAGTTCAGGTGCGCCGATCAGTAGTCTTGGATTAGAATATCCACGAACTATTAACATGGTTAAGAAACCAATGTTCATTGCAACGAGTCCAACAAGAGGACTGGTTCTGTCGTATGTTGGTAGAAAAATTACTACAAATGTTGCTCCACCTACTGGCGACGGAGACTCAGAAGAAACTACTTCATTAACAGGTAAGACGTTCTCCCCAACCGATGGACAAAAAGTAACTAAACTGATGTTCAAGAAGGCAACATCAACTGCTCCCTTACCATTCGTAGCATCAGGAACAAATCCGTCTCCGTATGATCCTGCAATTTCAACATATGAAAAGTTCAGAATATTCTTTAGTCAATCAACAGAAACTTCTGATAATACCAGTCAACCACATATGGTTGAGTATAATTATACAAACGATACGACCGCATGGACAAGTATCAGTGATTACTTCACAAAGATAACACCACCCGACAATGCCACGCATATGATGGTGAAGATTTACATAAAGCGAAGAGGTATTGGTAGGTTTGAAGAAGTTTATGCTGGTGTTCCAAATGCTAACTTCCCAATCAATTTTGAAACTACTGAAAATATTGCCACCCAATCTACGAGAGATGCGGGGATGGAAAGTTTTAACGCTGATACCAATAACTTTACAAAGATCATTCCAATTGAAAATTCAAATCCAAATGGACAGATAGCAGTTTCTCTTGGAAAACCATATGATGTAGTTCAGGGAATTCCCTCTTACACAGACACCTTTTCTGTGCAAGTCGAAGTCCTCGGATACTTCATCGAGGATAGTGGTCTTTCAGTTCCCCCTGTTGTTGGACGACAAGGAAGAAACCTTATCATTAACAGCAACTTTGATAATTGGCAAAGAGGAACAACGATGGGATCTTTGGGAGATGACTTACCAGCAGATAAGTCTGCCTATGATAAGTTCCTTACAGACAGATTCAATGCAGAGGTTGTTCCTGACTTTACTTCACAAGGAACCAGTTCTAACATAATCGGCGGAATGTCACAAGGAACATTTGCCGATGCTCAAATTGAGGTTCCGGGATACCCAAAAAATTACCTTAATTTCCAAGGATACATTGATAAATTTTATGGAAACACCAACAAGTCAACAGTTTCAGTTGGACAAAGAATTGAAAATGTTCGTAGATTTGCAAACAAAGACATAACGATTAGTTACTGGGCAAAGGGAAGCAAAGATGGAAAGGTTCGTCTTGCGGTGGTTCAAGATTATCAAGGAATTGGAAACACAGCAGAGGGTCACTCTATTCATGTAGATGATATTGCAGTTGGAGAAACTTGGAGTAAATTTACTCACACAGTAGCACTTCCTAAGTTCCCCACACAAACTAAACTTGGTGATACATCTTTCCTCGATCTCAAGTACATTACATTCTCAAATGACGACAATGCTAACTTCACAACATCAGACGGTGCGACTCTTGCTGGATTTGCTGAGGGATTAACATACGATGGTGTTCTTTCTTTAGCACAGGTTCAGGTAGAACATGGACAACAAGCAACCAACTTCCAGACACCGATTGCCGAAATTGATCTCGAAGCATGTCAGAAGTATTACCAAATTGCACAAGGTGGGTGGAATGGTAGAGTAGATGAAACACAAGGAACATACGGAACCTACACAAGTTTCCCAGTTCCGATGAGAGTTAATCCAACTTGTGTCAAAGCAACTGACATACTTAATAGTTCATTCGAATCGGCAGTAGTCGGAGATATGACTAATGGTTATGCTGGGGCACAAGTCCTGACAAAGAGAGGTTTTATGCCTTCTCGAAGTTACATTGTTTCAAATGGGGTTGGAGATCGTGCAATCCTTGCTGAATATGAATTCGACGCAGAACTCAAGAATGATATTACTAAATAGTATAACACGGAGATAATACCAAGTGGCATATAGTGCATTCAAATTACAAACAGCATCCGCAGATGGAAAGTCCATCCGGAATAACGTAACCCAAGCAACACACGGATTTGTTGCAGGTAGTGTTGTTCGTTGGGATACTGCCACTTCCGGGTTTACCGGCGCACAAGCAAACTCTGCTGTCAATGCAGAAGTCTCTGGTGTCGTAGAAAAAGTTCAAAGCACCAGTCAATTTACACTTGTATATCAAGGTGAAATTGATCTTACAAGTATGGCAAACATGGACGATGAGTCCAAGGTGGTTTACTTCCTTTCGGATACTACTGCTGGTGAATTGATAGAAGCACCACCAACTGCTGGTGGTACAGTCATTAAACCAATGCTCACAAGGACTGAGCAGAATAAAGGTCTGGTAACTAATTACATCGGAACACTTATTGGTGGTGAAGCAACAGTAAGTCTTGAAGGTATTCAACCTGCCGGTGTAATTGCACCATATGCTGGTCAACAGGGCGACGTTCCTAACGGATGGAGTCTGTGTGACGGTGGATCTCTAATTTCATCAACGTATCCTGAACTATTTTCACGAATAGGTCAACGATATGGATTCGTCCAAAAAATTAAAATTGGAAGAAGAGATGGATTCGGTGTAGATCTTTCTAACTATACAGTGATTGGTGGTAGAGTATCTTCCACATTCATCTATGACTCAATCGGCGGTGAATTGGGTGAGTCTCGAACGGTTCAAGGAACAATCACTGCGTGGGATGATACCACAGACACGCTTACAGTTACAGTTAATCACCTTACTAAACAAATTCAAGGTGCTGGCGGAACTGTACTGATTCCAGAGGATCCAGTTTTACGTTTTCCTTCAGTAGAAGACACAGACAGTACAGGTGTTGAACATTCAAATATCACCGCAATCTTAGATGCAAATGGCCTTAATATTGGTCAGGATATAGGTGGTGTTCAGTTCTTTGTTACTTCCGAAGAGACAACAGAGTTTAGAAAACCAGATCTTCGTGGTAAGACTATCATCGGAACAAATGCTGGATCAAATAATACATTATATGATTATAACTTAGGACAAGAAGGTGGCGAAGAAGTTCACCTTCTTACTATCCCAGAACTCCCGATTCATAATCATGAAGTTTCTCCAGATGCTTCACTCGGTATCGAACCGAATCTAACAATGAACATTGGAGATATTATTATCTCTGGATCTGGTGTAGTAAACTCAACGGGACTCAAGGTTCCGCAGCACACTCACGTTGTCGGGGTTTCGCAATTAGTAGGAAATGATGACGCTTCATTTTACGCCCCACAGCAACCATATGATATGGTATTCTCTGCTCGACCTAGAGGCGATTCCCCAGTCACTGGTGGGGCGACACCCGGTGCAGACCGGTATCGTGTATGTGGAGACTGCGATCAGAATAGCGGAGGTTGGCCTACAGGTCGGTGGAGCGGGGAGGATCGTGATAATACAGGAACACATAACCCTGGCTATAGATTTATCTCTGGACTTCCGATCCCATACACAGCAAGTCAAATTGCAGAACTGTTTACTGGACCGGGTGGATCGGCACTTGGTGATCACGGTGAAATCGACATCATCGGTAATGCAACCTTTGGTTCGGGAAGTCTAAATCTCCAAACTGAAGACGGAACTGGCAACATTGACATCACAGGATCAATCGCAACATCTTTTGATAATTTTTCATTAACCAATACTGGACAGAATTTAAGTCACAATAACCTACAACCATACGGTGTTGTGAACTACATTATCAAACTCACATCAGCAGCAAAAGCATCGCTCATCAATGGACTTGATGTAGCATTGACTGCCGGTGAACTTACGAATGTTTATGACACCGGAGTTGATGATGGTGATATTCTCATCTACGACAAAGATTCTGACGATGGATATTATGATTATAAACCACTGATCAGAGACTTGAGACCGAACAGTGGTGAAGATCTTGTGTTTGCTACATCACAAGGAACCTCTGACGTAGTAGGAACAGAAAGAATGCGTCTTGGTACTGGTGGATACTTGGGTATCAACAATACAGATCCCAAGTCCCGACTACACATCGGTGGAACTGCCGGTGGAGATACAGATGGAATTCGTCTCGACGGTATTACAGCACAAGTTAGAATTTATGAAGACACCGCAACAGAAAACTTTATTAGAATCAAGGGTGTTTCTGGTGATGGGTTTGTAATAACAGGAAACGATGATCTCCCTGTATTTACGGTGGGAACTTCACTTGGATCTGCAATAGAACACAGAGTTGGTATTGGTACGTTAACCCCCGGAGCATCGCTGGATGTTCAGGGAACTTTCAAGAGTGTTTCTGTAGAAGTAACAAATAACGGAACAGATGGATATACACTTCCAATTGGTAGACCTGTCGCCGGAACTACTGCAACTGTAGCACTAGTAAACGATAGTGCATCTGGTACAACCTTCCACGGTGTAACTTTCTCTCAGTGGGAAACAAACGCTCCAGATATTTCTTACATGGATGGTGATGTGGGTATTGGTATCGCAGCACCCGGAGCATCTTTAGATGTTAGGGGTTCATTTGCTGCACATGGCATTACATCAACAACGAATGGAATAAGTTTCGGTTCTACTGGTGCATTCTCGCACAGTCTTTCCGTTGGTTCAGAATGTATTGATCCAGATGCCTCGGTTGCATCTGATCTTTATGTCTATGGTTCTGATACAAAGATTGTTTGTCACGGAACAGGTGATCCAGCAATCGAAGTTAGATCTCTAGGAAGCAAAACAGGTTCTTTACGATTCCACAATACTGCTGGTGTCGTAGATGAAGGAAAAATCAAGTACGATCATAGTACAAATAAAATGTCGTTTGATACGGATGGTGTTGAACGAGCAAGCATCGATGTCAAGGGTAGATTCCGTCTCGGATCAGATGAGTCTGGTGGAACTGGTCCGGTGGTCCCTGCGACTTCATCTGCTTCTGGTAATACTGGAGACATTGCATGGAGTAACACACACTTCTATGTGTGTGTAGAAGGCGACACATGGAAACGAGTAGCACTTTCATCTTTCTGATAGAAAAGGAATTAAACTAAATGTACGCAAGTAGTGCAATAAATCTAAGAGGACATCAAGGTCCACAAGAAAGAAGAAATGCTATTATCAATGGCGATTTCAATATCTGTCAACGTGGTGAGTTTAACGCATATCAATTTGGATTTGGAGAAACTACACTCGGTTCAACCTTTGAATATACTGCTGATCGCTGGAGATATTTTGCCGTGGGAACTACCATTGGTGTTCAACCAGAAGTTGTAGTCTCAAGAAAACAACATGATATAGACGGTCCTCAAGGATTTAATCCTACCAGTAATCATTACTTAAGAGTACAAACCAGTGGAACTGGATCATCACTCTCTGCGTTATACGGACCGGCAACCTTTGCTAACGGTGAAACCACAGAAGCATTCCTAGAGCAAAGAATCGAAAATGTAAAAACTCTTGCTGGTAAGAGTGCGACACTTTCATTCAAGAGTAGATTTACCACGGTCAGTGGGTCATCTAGAGTTATTAGTTCGGCGCTTGTTCAAGTTTTTGGAACTGGTGCTAGTAACCACAGTGTAGATGTGCCACTCTCCGGAGCAACTTTCCAACTAGGATCTGACTGGGCGAAATATTCACACACATTTAGTGTTCCTGATTTAGCGGGAAAAACTCTGGGTGATGTTGGAACTGAAACACCCACTGGTTATGGTAACACCGCAAGTAGTTATCTCGCTGCTAGATTTTATCTTCAGACGGGAACTGCCGGTGATGCTACATCTGCTGTTCTTGGATGGAACACGGGAGCAACAGAAGCGATTGATTTTTCTCAGGTTCAACTAGAAGCAGGTGAGCAAAGCACGGACTTTGAACAAAGAAGTATCGGAGATGAAATTAGAGATTGTAAAAGGTACTTCGAAACCATCCGTGGATTTGTTGCCACAAATGGAGTTATTGCAACAGATAGCGATGTTTCTGAACTAATCAAGATGGATGAAAAAAGAAACAACTTCTGGGTGGCAAGACAAATATATGGTGATTGGACATCAGCAGATCCAAACCGTGGAATAAGTATACTACATAAAGAGGTTGACGGGTTTGTCATCCAAATTACCAAGACCGGCGTTGTTGGAACATTGGTAGAAGATCTAAACACCGGACACAATCCAAACGGCGGAAGACCCGGATCATCAAAACCAAACAACGTATCTGGTAGAATATGGGTTACTGTAGATTCTGAACTCTAGGAGAATATAAAGCAAAATGGCTGATCAAAGTGCAATTAAAATACCACAAGGACAACTTCCAATAAACTTGGTTGATGACCTTACCATATTACATTGTTCTCCTAATGGGAGTGATGATACTGGTGATGGAAGTATAACAAATCCTTACTATAACCCAAACAGAGCATTTGCAGACTTCTCCCGAATGTTTTTTACAGAATCAGGTCATGGTAGAATTCAGTGCGCCAGAGGAACATATACCTTTGGATCTCCGATTCATGTCCGGAACAAAGACAAAAAAAGAATAGATCTTATTGGTGAGCAATCGTTGCCTTTTGTCTTACAGCAGGTAACATCTTATAAGTACGACGCGGTTGAAAATAAAACAGCGAATGGATTTGGTGTTGGATCTCTGGTAGATAATAGAATTACGATTAAGGTAGCAAGCAAAGAAAGTTTAGTTCCACTTCCGAGTAGTCCGGTTGCACCCAGTGTATCTGGTATTGAAGTTGGAGATTATATTTTACTACGAGATGAAATAAATACAACGAATACTTACAATCCTTCAGGTCGTCAAGAGGGATATTCTTATGGTGAAGGACTAACAGGTGGGAATACAGATTCCCGAACAAACACTCTTGGTTGTTTTGAGATTATCAATGTAAATTCGGTAGATAACACTCTAACTTTTAGATCCCGTGGAAAAAACTTCCTTCATAAATTAGGAAAATCTAAAGTAACTGATGGGGGAGATCTTACCGTAGGTGACGATATTTATGTTGGTAGTTATCCTAACGATAGTGTGGAGAATACTTACGAAGACGCAAGTCCTGTTGGAAAGTATGGGAGTTTATCACTTTCTGGAATAGATACAACTGATGGTGTTGAGATAATTTCTAATCACAAGATATCTGCAACCATTGTTAAAACAGTATTTGACTTTAAGAGACCAGATACAGGATCTAGGGCAAATGTTGTCAAGGGGTTGGTTGTCTCAGATAATAGTACACTTGACCGTATGGCAGACATTGTTTTACAAGGTGATGTTAGATTCAAACACTTCAATGAAATAAACCCAGCATCTTCAAATGGTGAGGGAATTTTAGTGTATAAAAATGCGTTGTTTGGATCAAGAGATTCAAGTAACATTGGTCTTTCTGGTTGGTATGCAGGTATCGTATCACACAGCAATTCATTCGTAGAATTAAATAGAGTAGCAATATCAGATTGTTCTTTCGGTTTGGTTGCACAAGATAATTCTACGTTAATTTCAAACAATTCAACACTAACTGGTTGTGATATCATTGGTGCAATTGCAAACAATAACTCATCTTTACAAGTAGGTAATTCACTCATTGCTTCTGCTGGATATTCTCAATATGTAATTGATCTAAAAAATGTTGGTTCTGACGTAGCCGAACTTGATACAGGAAAAACTCTACTGCTTCCACTTGGAGATGGTAGTTTTGTGAAAACGTCATGTGTTTGGAACTCTTTCAAAGATCCTTACAATTTAATGCGAGATCCTATAAGAGATACATTTAATTACTACCCATTGAACACCGGAAATCAAGTTTATCTTAAAGCAATGTTTCCTACCTCTAGTGGAGAAAATCTACCGCTGAGAGATGAGTTAACTAATGAAGTTCCCCCTTACGGTATTATTTTTGTCGATGGTTCTGGTTCTATGTCAGTCGGTAATGGAGTTTTACCAGAAACAGTAACACCCAGAGAGTATGTACCAAATCAAGCATGTGGTACTTCTGAGGAAGATATTAGTGGGGGTGTTTGTTATCCGCCAGGATTCTTCTCTAATACATCACCTTGGGATGAATTTAATTCTACTGGTGGTGAGGAATCGGGCGGAGAACAATCTTTCAACGACGACTCGTTCCCGTGTCCGGCGTTCAATCTTTGTTGTTGTTACGAAGAGTTCGTTCCCGGTCAGGGTTCCTGTGCCAACGGGACATTCTGTGGGGACGAGGCCAATACCCCCCAGTTTTGTGCCGCCGATGATCAGAATGCGGCGTGTGGTTGTGACTCCTTAACTTGTGGACAACAGTGTGACCTTAATTGCCCCGACATACCGGCGGAGTGCAATAATTGCGGCATCTGCGATGGATGTAATTGCGGTCCCTCTCAGGGCGAGTGTTGTGTAAGCGGACCTCCTTGCTGTGATGGCAACTCACCGATCTTTGACGAGTGTAATCCCGGATGCTATAGTGATGGAGTCATTCCATGTACTTGTGGAGATAGATGCCAAGATGCAGATTGCACGGGTGATCCTTGTTGTAATACCAACTGCGTAGACGGTGCGGGAAATGACAGTTGTAATAATGGAGATTCGTGTTGCTGCGATGTCAACGGCGGGGTAGGTGGACTACCATGTTTCTGCGATAATCCGTCTTCATGCATAGATTTTGGAACAGATTGTGATGGACTTCCCGGTCAAAAATTAGAGTGTGATTTCTGTCCACCTGGCGGACCAAGAGCAAATCTTTGTCCATGTCCCGGCGACACCGAATTCGCGGGCCTGTGTGTAGCACAATGCGACTCAGATCCACCAGAACCAGAGGACACGACATATACATTTATCGATCATCCATATGGAATCGGTATAATGGCATACAATAACTCATCAGTCAACTCAGAAAGATCATTTATAACTCTTATGAGAAATGTTGGTGCTTACGCTATGGAGAACTCATCTGTTGATGCAGATTATACTTTTGTAAGAAGTTGTTCGGGTGCTGGTTTTTACTCAAGAGCAAATAGTAACATCAATGCAAAGAACACTGCCTGTATTAGAACCAGTGGTGGATACTATGCAAAACAGAATTCAAACATTCAAGCAAACTTTGCCTATGCAAGAGATAATTCAGAATATAATTTCTTCTCAATACAAGACTCTATTATAAATTGTGAAAATGCTATCTCCGTTATCTCTAGAACATTGACTCCTGGCAGTAGCAATACTATCACTATAACCACAACTCCTACCATCTATGCAGGGATGAGTGTGGCACACGGTTCTGTCAAGTTGGGTTCATTCATAAATAAAGTAGGTATAACAGAACTAGAATCTGGTGAGGTTGTTCCAAATAGTGGTGATAGTTGGACAGTTGATTCTTCATCGCATATTAACCCATCATCAGGTGTAAACTAAGGTAACTATATGTCAGTAACAAATAACACAAAAAAGACCATAGTTTTAGACAAAAACGGCATAATTGTAGATATTTTAGATGCCGAGGCAAACACATCACGCTATCGATCAAAGGCGGCGTATGATGTTTTCACTATGGATCAAGCGTTATTGGACAAATTAAAAACTCATATATAAGTCACCAGAACAGACCCTCGGGCAACTCAACGTATTCCCACCCAAAGAAGAGCATCCGCCGGTGGAACGGCAGAGGACGGTTGGTATTACAGACCGATCATCGGGTGTGGTGATTATGCAGCAGGTGAGAGAGTCGAAATAGACAAAGTTCGGGCGCATACTAGATCAGAAACTCCAGAAACTGCTGCTTTTATTCAACCAGAATCCCCTACTCCAATTTACCAAACCCCATTTGGTGGTAACTGGCAGGGACTAACTGCGGGTTGTCACGAAAGATCTATATCTTTCCAATATGGATCTATAATCCTTCCAAGTAGAGGTGGTGCAGTAACAGGAGACAACTTCCTGTTAAGTGCATGGTTATATTTCCCAACTTTTTCGGGATTGGATTCCGTAATCGTAGGTAAACTTGACACTGATGGATTTACTGGACCTGAGAGTGGAGCATCCGGTCCGCTTGGTGGTGTCACCGGAGGAAGCGGAGACTCTTTTGCTCTAAAATCAGAAGGAGATGTTGTTAAATTCCACTGGAGCGATGCGGCAGACACTGGTACACAAGGATTAAACAACTCAATAACTGTAACTACATTAACCACTGCATCCACAGGACCAACTAGTGGTATTCTTATTCCCAGACAAAAGTGGCATCATATCGCAGTTGCATATGCTACAAGTGCAGCAGGAGCAACTGTCACTTCGTTTGTAAACGGAATAAGAACACAAAATCAATCTACAGACGGCGGAGGTATAAAGTTAAACTCTGCACCATTCTCTCTCGGGGCAGTATTTAATCCTGGTCAGGCGGATGATCGAACTAAGAGATGGTCTGGTTACATGGACGAATTGGTTATCGGTGTAACTTCAGGAAGCGAACTAATTAGTGGTTGTCTTGGTACAGTTCTTCAGGCAAGAGGACAGACTGGTTCTGCGGATGGAAGCACTGCAAATCTAGGTGACGATAAATGGCAACCGGGTGTTGCATACTACATGGACGCTGACGGACCTCGATTCTGTAATCTGTTTGATGTAAGTTCCGGAAATTCCCCGGGTCTGCTGAAGAGAGATTTCTACGAAGGAATTGTGACGAACTGGGATCCACAACGACATAGACTATTACTCAAAAATGTCACAGGAACCGGGGACTACAATTACCCACAAATTTCTGGTGGATTCATAAAAGGTATGTCTTGTGCTGCTCACTACGCAGTACAGTCCACCGGAGGAAACAGTGGTGCGAACGGAGTTGGAGGACTAGATCTTGTAACTCCAGCAACATATCAAAGTATTGTAAGAAACGAACTACAGTCAGATACCGACGACTTAGAATACTTGAGACTCACAGGACAGACTAACATGCCAGGACCGGTGGGTTCATCTACTAATGCATTTTGTACTCTATTCTTAGGTGAAGGTGGATGTGCAGGATTTAGTGGAACGACTGGATATGTCGGTGCAGTGGGTACTACACATACTGGTGTAACAGGCGGAGGAGAGTTTTCCTTCGTAGCAAACCCAGAAAATATGAGTGTGTTGGGTCAAGTGGTTACGTCGATCAACGCAGGTAATTCAAATGGAACTCAACTTGCTTACACCGTACAAAATGCAGAAGGTCAAGGTGTTCTGTTCCGAGGATCCGAAGTATTGGCCCTATGGAATGATCTAACAGAATTTAGAAGGTTGAATGTAGAAGAAACAGAATCAGCAAAGAGTAAAACATCCTCTATTGTTGGAATTTCTAATGGTAAAGAAATTATTGATGCAAAGGTAATTAAATTAGGAAATACAACTAGTGTTACTGTTGCTAAGGGATCGTTTGTTAATGTGGTGTCGGCAGAGACGTTTAGTCGAACAGGATATGGATTTAGCACGAAACCATGATGGAATAATACATGAACAGATTTATTCATAATGTAGACGAAGATAGAGTCATAATAAATAATGAAGAAATAGATATTCAACTTTTTAAAAAACTAGAACCGGACTATGATCCACCACACGATCAAAGAACCAGAGTCTATATCCAAAATCGAGAGCATTACAAAAGTAATGGTTCGACAATAATCCCCCTTCCTATTCCTTGGGAAGATGGGGATCGTTTCATTTCGAGATTGAACGAGTTTAAAAATTACAAAAAGATCTATGATGACGAGGCCCGAATCGAGTCAGAAAGGATCAGGAAGGTACGACGTTTCCTTGGTAAACAAAAATAGATGTTCGAAAAAGTTTAGAAAACCAAGAGGTGGTGAAGGAACTGCCATTAGAAAATGCACTAGAAATCATACATATAAAAAGAAGAGGAGCATTTTAGATGGCACAACCAGCAACGAGACAACAACTGAAGGACTATGCCCTGAGAAGACTCGGGGATCCTGTGATCGAGATCAATGTTGATGATGCACAGGTAGAAGATAGACTTGACGATGCACTTCAATTCTTTGCAGAATACCATTTTGATGGTGTGCAAAAACAATTCTATAAGTATCAATTAACAGCAGAAGATATCACAAATGAATATATTAATATGGAAGGTGTCGATCCATCTGTTATCTCTGTAACGAGAATCTTCGAACAAGGAAACAACAGCGTGAACATGTTTGATGTTCGGTATCAAATGGCGCTTAATGATTTCTACGGAGTGCGTACTGGTATGGGTAATCTTGCACAATATGATATTACAAAAAGACACCTTGCACTTATTCAACAGATGCTAGATCCGGAAAAGGCAGTTCGATTTTCTAGAGTAACAAATAAACTACTGATCGACACTGACTGGTCGGAGCAATTTACTGTTGATGACTTCGTTGTAATCGAAGCATACTCTATTCTAGATCCAGACACATACACAGAAATCTATAATGATAGACTTTTGAAAGAGTATATTACATCACTGATCAAAAGACAGTGGGGAATGAACTTATCCAAGTTCCAAAACATCACACTTCCCGGTGGTCTTTCATACAATGGTGCAGAGTTATACTCTCAGGGACAAGAAGAAATTACAAAGATAGAAGAAGAAGTTCAACTCAAGTACGAGTTACCACCGAATTTTATGGTAGGATAAAATGGCAAAAAATTCTTATTTCAGACGAAACATCGGGAGTGAGCAAAGACTCATTGAAGATCTCACCGTGGAAGCAATTAAAATGCACGGTGAGGATATGGTGTATATACCCCGAACTCTGATGAATGAAGATAAACTGTTCGGTGAAGACACCCAGTCAAAATTTGATGATGGGTACTCGCTCGAAATGTATATTGAAAGTGCAGATGGATTTGAAGGAGACGGCGACTTTGTTTCTAAGTTTGGACTTGAGATACGAGACAGTGTAAGTCTTGTCTTTGCCAAGAAACGATTCGAACAAGTCGTTACAGTAAACGAGGCATCAATTCAAAAACCCCGAGAAGGTGATTTAATTTACTTCCCACTCTCGAAGGGTTTGTTTGAAATTAAGTTTGTTGAACACGAAAATCCATTCTATCAATTAGGTAAACTTCACACATATAAAGTCTCATGCGAACTGTTCGTCTACAGTCACGAAGAAATCGACACCGGATACTCGGACATCGATGCACTCGAAGATGATAGACAGGAGTTTGAGATTGAACTCACACTGGGAACTCTCAATGCGGGACAGGACTTCCGTATCGGAGAAGAAGTTTATCAGGGTTCTGTTGGATCAGAGACGGCACTTGCTAAGGTTACGGACTGGACATTATCCACGAAGTTGCTTTCTATTGTTGGTATCTCTGGAACATTCTCCAACTCACAGAATGTCATTGGACGAACAACCGGAACCAGTTATGCACTGGACTCACAGGTAACTACGACAACAGTCATCACACAAGGTGTTACTGGAGGTAGTGATGGTGACAATGAATCAATAGAGTTTGAAATTGATTCTGATTCTATATTCGACTTCACAGAGAATGATCCGTTCTCGGAGGGTAACTATTAATGTTTACACATTTCTATAATAGTTCCGTGAGAAAAACCGTTGTGGCATTCGGATCGTTATTCAATGACATCGTTATTGCACGAAGTGATTCTTCGGGTGCAGAAGTAGAACGTATCCGGGTTCCTTTATCATATGGACCAAAGGAAAAGTTTCTTACTCGACTCAATAACTACAATTCTTTGAGTGATTCTGCCAAAGCAGAAATTACACTTCCTCGTATCGGATTTGAGATTACAGATGTATCATACGATCCATCGAGAAAAAGAAACACACTATCGAAGAGCAGACAATCTACACAGACAGGTGCCGGATCTACTCTGGATTATGCGTTTGCAGAAGTTCCATACAACTTCAACTTTGCTGTCTCTGCATTCACACGAAACATGGACGACGGATTGCAGATCATGGAACAGATTCTGCCTTACTTCACACCAGAGTTCACAGTCTCAATCAACTTCACGACACTCTATGATAAACTGGATGTCCCTATCATTCTCAACAATGTGTCAATCGTCGAGGATTATGAGGGAGACTTTGATTCAAGAAGAAACATCCAGATAAACTTTGACTTTACTGCTAAGTCATTCTGCTTCGGTCCAACGAAGAACTCTTCCGTTATCCGTCAAACCAAGACTGTATTCTTCAATGATGGACTAAACGACTGGATCTACGGACCCACAGGGGCAACCTCTCAGGGCGCGACAGGTGCGTTCTCCCGCGTTGATGTCGGACTATCTGGTGCAACAGGTACTGTGTCAGGGTATACAGCAGAAACTAATATTTACGTCAGAGGTGCAACGGGTTATACTGCGGGTCCACCGATTGATGCTGAGGGTAATACATATTGAATGGAGTAATTAATCATGAGTAAAGATAATTCAGACGAAAAGATATCAGAAGCATTGAACATAAACTTCGATCCTGATGCCGAAACCCAAGACATAGTTCCACATAAACCAACAGAGATCACCACGGATGCCCCGAAAGGTGATGAAGATGTTGACTATAGATTGGTGAGGAATAACCTAAAAGAACTGATCAACACAGGCACAGGTGCCATTGATGGTATTCTTGCTGTTGCATCAGAGGGAGAATCACCCCGAGCATACGAGGTTGCTGCACAGATGATCAAGGTTGTCTCCGAAGCAAATAAAGATCTCGTAGATCTGCATAAGAGAATGGGTGATATCAAGAAAGATAAGACAACCAACAATGTGAAGAACACTACAAACAATTCGATTTATGTTGGTTCAACTAAAGAACTGTTGGACATGATCAATGATAGTCGGAGTACAACAAAGTTTATAGACCATGAGTGAGAAATATCTCGGCAACCACAATCTCAAGGCAGCAGATGTTCCTGTAGAGTTTACCGAAGATCAGGTACAGGAATATTTAAAATGTGCCTCAGATCCAACCTACTTCATCAAAAACTACATCAAGATTGTCTCGCTCGACGAGGGTCTTGTGCCATTCGAAATGTGGGATTTTCAAGAAGAGATAATTGAGAAAGTTCACAACAATCGTTTTGTAATTGCTAAACTGCCTCGACAGACAGGTAAATCAACAACTATGATTTCCTATCTGCTACACTACACACTCTTCAACCAGAGTGTCTCTGTTGCCATTCTAGCAAACAAACTCGCAACCGCACGCGAACTTCTGTCTCGTTTGAAACTGGCATATGAATATCTACCGAAGTGGATGCAGCAAGGTATCATCGAGTGGAACAAAGGATCTATCGAACTGGAGAATGGTTCAAAGATACTTGCATCTGCAACATCTTCCAGTGCTGTTCGTGGTGGATCGTTCAACATGATCTTCCTAGACGAATTTGCATACGTCCCAGAGAACGTAGCGGGTGAGTTTTTTAGTTCGGTATACCCTACCATCTCCTCTGGTAAAACCACCAAAGTCCTCATGGTATCGACACCCAAGGGACTTAACATGTTTTACAAGTTCTGGACTGACGCAGAGAATGGTAGGAACGAATATGTTCCTATAGAGGTACACTGGTCTGCCGTTCCGGGACGAGATGAAAAGTGGAAACAGCAAACGATTTCCAACACATCACAAGAGCAGTTTGCAACTGAATTCGAATGTGACTTCATTGGTTCTGTTCACACTTTGATATCTACATCGAAACTAAAATCGATGGCATATAAGGAACCCATATATGATGATGGAGAAGGACTTCTTGTATACGAAGAACCAAAACAAGATCATCATTATGTAATGACAGTGGACACTGCGAGAGGTCAGGGGAATGATTACAGTGCATTCAGTGTGTTTGATACGACACAGATGCCATATACAGTGGTTGCAACATATCGAAGCAATACGATCGCACCCATGCTCTATCCTAACATAATAAATGCCGTTGGTAAAAAATATAATACAGCACATGTGTTTATCGAGGTAAATGATATTGGTGGACAGGTTGCAGACATCTTACATGCCGATCTTGAATATGATAACATTCTCATGTGTACTGTGAAGGGACGAAAGGGTCAGGTTCTGAGTGGTGGATTCGGTCAAGGTGAGTCGATCATGGGTATCAGACAAACCACTGTCACTAAACGTGTGGGATGTGCTACACTCAAAAGTCTTGTTGAGGGTGATCAGTTACTGGTTGAAGACTTCAATACCATAGCAGAGATGACTTCCTTTGTTGCAAAGAAGCAGTCGTTCGAAGCAGACGATGGACACAACGATGACTTGGCAATGACATTGGTAATGTTTGCGTGGTTGACCAGTCAGGATTACTGGAAAGATCTGATGAACACAGATATCAGAAAAGAACTCTTCGAAGATAAAATGAAACAAATTGAGGATGAAATGTTACCGTTTGGTTTTATCGATACTGGTGATGGTATGGACTATGAGATTGATGACCAGGGTGATATCTGGCGTTCGACCGAAGACTGGTAATCCCTACATAAGAGGTATAGAAGTAATTTTGTGATGGTGCGAAAATAGTATTTTCATAAATATTATCGTTAAGCATAACAGCCGTTAAAGGAGAATAAACAATGGGATTCCAAGTAAGTCCAGGCGTTAACGTCACAGAAAAAGATCTTTCGCAGATCGTACCAGCAGTTTCAACAAC
>UEXM01000480.1_pt1 | contig 42191 bp, 32 predicted proteins | sample 1796661 | NCBI WGS metagenome assembly UEXM01 (sample SAMEA4772469, study PRJEB27181) | metagenome | reverse complement strand
TTATGATCATCAAATCTCCTTTTTTAGCATCACTTCGAGATGTGATCCGTGTAAAACGATATAGCTTACAAACTGAAAAAAGTTATTTATATTGGGTCAAATATTTCATCATTTTTAATGACAAAAGACATCCCAAAGACATGGGTGCAGCAGAGATAAATCATTTCTTAACCCATTTAGCTGTAAATCGAGGAGTGAGCGCAGCAACACAAAACCAAGCTTTATGTGCTTTGGTCTTTATGTATAAAAATATGTTCGACGAGCAATTTGATGGTCTAATTTTTTCCTATGCCAAACGCCCCAAGAATATTCCTACTGTTCTTTCACCAGATGAAGTCACATTAATTATTAATAAGTTAAGAATGCCTTTCCAACTAATTGTTTCTATTCTTTATGGCTCAGGTTTACGCTTAAATGAAGTATTGAGATTACGAATCAAAGATATCGATTTTGCCAACCAAACTATATTTATTTTTAGAGGGAAAGGACAAAAAGATAGACTAACAATACTACCTAAAGAACTAAACAACCCTATTACAAATCAAATAAATAATGTGGAAACTAAACACAAACAAGATTTACTTGACGGGTTTGGTTTAACGTCTGTACCTGCTTCATTACATAGAAAATATAAATCAGCAATGAAAGACTTCGCGTGGCAATATTTATTTCCTTCATCAACTCGATGTGAACATCCAATAGATGGTTACATATGTCGTCACCATCTTCACCCTTCAACGTTGACTAAAAATTTACGGCAAGCTGTGTTAAAAGCAAAAATTTGTAAAAAGGTATCCGCACATACATTTCGCCATAGTTTTGCAACGGCTTTGTTACTAAATGGCACTGATATTAGAACGGTACAAACATTACTTGGACATTCTGATTTAAGAACAACTGAGATCTACACACATGTGATTGGGGAGAAACATGCAGGAACGATCAGCCCGTTTGATTGCATTTCGCATAATTTTAAGACATATACCCGTGACCATTGAAACTGCTTGTTTTGATTCGCCTAAAATGCCCATCTACTTCGTTGCATTCAATCCCTATAGCCAGATATGGCTCAATCATGCGCCTTGCAGTTGAACCTTTTAGTCAGAACCAAAATCATGCATTTCCAATGATTACGGGTATAAAAAAGGTCACCGAAGTGACCTTTTTAAGATTAACGTTTGGTTAAGCAGTGCCTACCAACCCGTTTTCTCTTTAAGTGCTACACCGATATCCGCTAAAGAACGAACTGTTTTAACACCAGCCGCTTCTAATGCTGCGAATTTCTCATCAGCTGTACCTTTACCACCAGCGATAATCGCGCCAGCGTGACCCATACGCTTACCTTCTGGTGCAGTAACACCAGCAATGTAAGATACAACAGGTTTAGTAACGTTTGCTTTGATGTATTCTGCAGCTTCTTCTTCAGCTGTACCACCAATTTCACCAATCATTACGATTGCTTCAGTTTGTGGATCGTTTTGGAACATTTCCAATACGTCGATGAAGTTAGTACCTGGGATAGGGTCACCACCAATACCTACACAAGTAGATTGGCCAAAACCAGCATCAGTTGTTTGTTTAACGGCTTCGTACGTAAGCGTACCAGAACGTGAAACAATACCTACTTTACCAGGCTTGTGAATGTGACCAGGCATGATACCAATCTTAGTTTCGCCAGGAGTAATAACACCTGGACAGTTAGGACCGATCATACGAACGCCAGATTGATCAAGCTTAGCTTTAACGTCAACCATATCTAAAGTTGGAATACCTTCAGTGATAGTAACGATAAGCTCGATGCCTGCATCAATAGCTTCTAAAATTGCATCTTTACAGAACGGAGCAGGAACGTAGATAACTGTTGCTGTTGCGCCAGTTGCTTCTACTGCATCACGTACTGTGTTGAATACTGGTAGGCCTAAATGCGTTTGACCGCCTTTACCTGGGCTTACGCCGCCAACCATTTGTGTACCGTACTCAAGTGCTTGCTCTGAGTGGAATGTACCTTGACCACCAGTGAAACCCTGACAGATTACTTTAGTATCTTTGTTAATTAAGACAGACATTATTTGCCCTCCGCAGCTGCTACAACTTTAGTCGCTGCATCAGATAATGATTCAGCAGCAATGATATCTAAGCCAGAGTTTTTAAGAACTTCACGACCTAATTCAGCATTAGTACCTTCTAAACGTACAACTACTGGTACTTGAACGCCAACTTCTTTAACTGCGCCAATAATACCTTCAGCGATCATGTCACAACGTACGATACCACCAAAGATGTTAACTAAAACAGCTTTAACGTTGTCGTCAGAAAGAATGATTTTGAATGCTTCAGAAACACGTTCTTTAGTTGCCCCGCCGCCAACATCAAGGAAGTTAGCTGGCTTGCCGCCGTGTAAGTTAACGATATCCATTGTGCCCATTGCAAGGCCAGCACCGTTAACCATACAACCAACGTTGCCGTCTAAGGCTACGTAGTTTAATTCAAAACGTGCTGCATGTGCTTCACGCTCATCTTCTTGAGATGGATCGTGGAAAGCGCGCATTTTAGGTTGACGGTATAAAGCATTACCATCGATACCAATTTTGCCATCTAAACAGTGAAGATTACCTTCGTCAGTGATAACTAACGGGTTGATTTCTAATAAAGCGAAATCGAAATCTTCAAACATTTTTGCAAGACCTAAAAAGATCTTAACAAATTGCTTCATTTGCGTTGGGTTTAAACCTAACTTGAAGCCTAATTCACGTGCTTGGTAAGCTTGTGCGCCAACCAATGGATCGATTTCAGCTTGGTGAATTAACTCTGGAGTTTCTTCAGCAATCTTTTCGATGTCAACACCACCTTCAGTAGAGGCCATGAATACTACTTTACGACTTGCACGGTCTACAACAGCACCAAGGTATAATTCGTTAGCAATATCTGTACAGCTTTCTACTAAAATTTTCGCTACTGGCTGACCATTTTCGTCAGTTTGGTAAGTAACTAAGTTTTTACCTAACCAGTTTTGTGCGAAGTCTTTAATCTCTTCTTTTGATTTAACTAGCTTTACACCGCCAGCTTTACCACGTCCACCTGCGTGAACTTGAGTTTTAACAACCCACATATTGCCGCCAATTTTATCGGCAGCTTCGGCAGCTTCTTGAGCGGTATCGCAAGCGAAACCTTCAGAAACTGGTAAACCATATTCAGCGAATAATTGTTTCGCTTGATATTCATGCAAATTCATGGTGTTTTATCCATTTATCTGTAGATGAAAATGGCAATAATCATAAAATTATTACCATCGAAAAAAGTCGATCGATTATAGTATAAAAGCTCTAAAGAACATAGTCCTTAGAGCTTAATACTATAGTCTACATCGAACAAAATAAATTAATGCAACTACGAACTCATTACTCAACTAAATGTTAAGTAACAAGCGTGTAGGATCTTCTAACAATTCTTTAATTGTTACTAAGAAACCTACTGATTCTTTGCCATCAATTAAACGATGATCATAAGAAAGTGCTAGGTACATCATAGGTAAAATTTCAACTTTTCCGTTAACAGCCATTGGACGGTCTTGGATTTTATGCATACCTAGAATTGCCGCTTGTGGCAAGTTCAAGATAGGTGTTGAAATTAGTGAACCAAAAACGCCGCCGTTAGTGATAGTAAAGTTACCACCTTGCATTTCGTCCATGGTTAATTTACCGTCACGACCTTTGATTGCAAGATCACGAATACCATTTTCGATACCCGCCATGCTAAGTTGGTCTGCATCACGTAATACTGGTGTTACTAAGCCACGTGGTGTAGATACAGCAATCGAAACATCAAAGAAGTTGTGATAAACAATGTCGTCACCGTCAATTGAGGCATTTACCGCTGGGTAGCGTTTAAGTGCTTCTGTTACGGCTTTCACGTAGAAAGACATAAAGCCTAAACGTGTATCATGTGTTTTCTCAAATACATCTTTATATTGTGCACGAAGATCCATAATTGGCTTCATGTTCACTTCGTTGAACGTTGTTAACATCGCGGTAGAGTTTTTCGCCTCTAACAAACGTGTGGCAATCGTTTTACGTAGACGTGTCATTGGAACACGTTTTTGCGTACGCTCACCTAAAGCGGCAGAAGCTTGTGCTGCAGGCGCTGGTGCCGCTGCTTTAGCTGGTGCTGATTTTGGCTTGTTCAAAGCTGTTTCAACATCTTCTTTCGAGATGCGTCCGCCTTTGCCTGTGCCAACAACGTCATTAGCCGTTAAGCCTTTTTCGGTCATTAAACGACGTACCGATGGGCTAGCTAACTCATCTGAGCTGATCGCTTCTTCAGCTGAAGCAGCAGGCGCAGCACTTGCTGTAGCACCGGCGTTAAGTTCGCCAATTTTTTGTGCACCTAGCACAGTATCGCCTTCACCATGGATAATTTTACCAATTACACCATCGGCTTGCGCTACTACTTCTAAAACCACTTTGTCAGTTTCGATATCAACCAAGTTTTGGTCAACTGATACTGTATCACCTTCTGCAACATGCCATGTTGCTACCGTTGCATCAGCAACAGATTCTGGTAATACCGGTACTTCGATATCAATCACTTGGCTTGCGCTTGCAGCTGGCGCACTTGTTGGAGTTTCAGCTTTAGCAGCAGGAGCTGCTTCAGCAGCTTCACCTTCAGACAAAATAGCAATTACTTGCTCGCCTAAAACGGTTGCACCTTCAGCTTGAGATATTTCAGTGATAACACCATCTGATGTTGCAGGTACTTCAAGTACTACTTTATCAGTTTCAATATCAACTAAGACTTGATCGCGAGACACTTTATCGCCAACTTGTACATGCCAAGTCGCTACTGTTGCATCTGCAACTGATTCAGGTAAAACGGGAACCTTAATTTCGGTTGTCATTTATAATATTCCTTACACACTCTTAATTAATCTCTTTATAAAAAAGAGGGTCTATTCTACATTAAGCGCGTCGTGAACTAGCGCCTGTTGTTCTTTAACATGTACTGACATATAACCTACCGCCGGAGCTGCAGAAGCCTTACGACCTGCATATGTCAAATAGCTGCTTGCAGGGATTGCCGCTCTAAAGTGATGCTGTGAACAGTACCAAGCACCTTGGTTTTGCGGTTCTTCCTGACACCAAACGAATTGCTTAACATGCTGATATTTCTCAATTTCAGCTTTTAGCTCTTCTTCTGGGAATGGGTACAGTTGTTCGATACGAATGATAACAACATTAGTTTGCTCATTCTTACGACGTTGATCGAGTAGTTCGTAGTAAACTTTACCACTACAGAACACAACACGTTCAACACCTGCTGGATCTATCTCATCAACTTCACCAATAACATTATGGAAAACACCTGTTGAAAGTTCTTCTAAAGAAGAAACCGCTAACGGATGACGCAATAATGATTTCGGTGACATAACCACTAATGGACGACGCATAGGACGAACCACTTGACGACGCAGCATATTAAATACTTGCGCAGGTGTAGATGGCACACATACTTGCATGTTGTGATCAGCACAAAGCTGTAAAAAGCGTTCTAAACGTGCTGATGAATGCTCAGGTCCTTGGCCTTCATAACCATGAGGTAACAACATAGTTAGACCACATAAGCGACCCCACTTTTGCTCGCCCGAGCTGATGAACTGATCAAAAACCACTTGTGCACAGTTAGCAAAATCACCAAATTGCGCTTCCCAAATAGTTAATCCACTTGGCTCAGCTGTAGTGTAACCATACTCAAATGCGAGCACAGATACCTCTGACAGTACTGAGTCATGAACATTAAATGGTCCTTGACCTTCGCGAATATTTTGCAATGGTAAATAACGGCTAGCATCATCTTGTGCATGTAATACTGCATGACGATGGAAAAATGTTCCACGACCTGAGTCTTGACCGGTAATACGGACACGCTTACCTAAATCAACAATTGACGCGTAAGCTAAATTTTCTGCCATGCCCCAATCAAGTAGCTTTTCGCCGCTGGCCATTTTTTCACGATCGTCATAAATTTTCTTAACACGATTATGTACTGCATGGTCTGCTGGAATATGGGCTACTTTTGCTGCAAGTTCTTTTAGCTTATCAATTGAGATTTCTTTCTCGTAATCATCATCCCAGTTATGACCTATGTATGGAGACCAGTCAACAGAATGCTCTGTCATTGGACGCCATTGCTCTACGGTACATTGGCCTTCATCAAGCAATTTACGATAATAAGCCGTTAGCTCATCTGTTTTTGCTTTGCTCAGAGAACCTTCCGCGTTTAATTTATCAGCGTAAAGTTGACGAGGCGTAGGATGCTTCTTAACTTTTTTGTACATAAGAGGCTGTGTCGCGCTAGGCTCATCAGCTTCGTTATGACCATGACGTCGGTAACAGACTAAATCGATAACAACATCACGTTTAAATTCGTTACGGTAATCAAGCGCAATTTGTGTTGCTAGAATTACCGCTTCTGGATCATCGCCATTAACATGAAGAATAGGTGCAGAAACCATTTTAGCGATTTCAGTACAGTATTCACCACTGCGAGTATCTTGTGGGCTTGAGGTAGTAAAACCGACTTGGTTGTTAACCACGATGCGAATCGTACCACCCACTTTAAACGCGCGCGCTTGCGACATGTTAAAAGTTTCTTGTACCACACCTTGACCGGCAATCGCTGAGTCACCGTGAATAGTGATAGGTAAAACTAAATCACCTTCATTACAATCACGACGGTCTAAACGTGCACGAACACTACCGATAACCACAGGGTTAACGATTTCAAGATGCGACGGGTTAAAAGCTAGTGCTAAATGCACGTTACCGCCTGGCGTTACGAAGTCAGATGAATAACCTTGGTGATACTTAACATCACCTGAAGATAATATTTCATCATGCTTACCGCCGAATTCATCAAATAACTTTGATGGATTCTTACCCATAACGTTAACAAGCACATTTAAGCGACCACGATGGGCCATACCCATAACAACTTCTTTAGCACCTTGTGAACCAGCACGTGTGATAAGTTGCTTCAACATAGGTACTAAGGCATCACCACCTTCGAGCGAGAAGCGTTTTGCACCTGGGAATTTAGCACCCAAATACTTTTCAAGACCGTCAGCGGCAACTAAGCCCTTGAAAATTTCTTCTTTCTCTTCAACGCTAAGCACGGCTTGTGACTGCACAGATTCAAGACGTTGTTGTAACCAACGCTTTTCATCTGTAGACGTAATATGCATATACTCTGCGCCGATTGAACCACAATAAGTGGTCTTAAGCGCTTTATATAATTCACCGAGTTTCATTGTTTCTTGGCCGATAGCCAAAGAACCTATTTTAAACTCACGATCGAAATCATTTTCTGATAGATCATGGTGAGACAATTGCAGGTCACGTACTTTTTCACGTTGCCATAACCCTAATGGATCAAGGTTAGCATTTTGATGTCCGCGAAAACGAAAAGCATTGATAAGCTGTAATACTTTGACTTGCTTAGCATCGCTACCACCTGAAACAACTACAGTCTTTTGTATTTGCTGGGCTAGTGCTTTATATTCGTCACGGATTTCAGAATGCCGATATTCAACGTCAGCACCTTCAATTTTAGGAAGTTGTTGGAAAATATCTCGCCACTCTGCAGAAACAGATTGCGAGTTATCCAGATAAGATTCGTATAATTCTTCAATATAAGCAGCGTTAGCACCACTTAAATGGGAAGACTCTATCCAAGCCTTCATATCACCTTCGGGCATTGCCTGTTCCTTTATGGGATAAAAGCAATAAAAACAAATTGTCTAATAAAAATAGCAGAGTACATCAGTTGCTCCCAATATACTCCACTGTTTTAGTTAAACCGCTCTTGTTAGCAACATTGACTTAATATGGCCAATGGCTTTTGTTGGGTTTAATCCTTTCGGACAAACGTCAACACAGTTCATGATGCCGTGACAACGAAATACGCTGTAAGCATCCTGTAAGTCATCTAAACGCTCTTCTGTTGCTGTATCACGACTATCGATAAGAAAACGATAAGCATGTAATAAGCCGGCAGGACCAATAAATTTATCTGGATTCCACCAAAAAGAAGGACAAGATGTTGAACAACATGCACATAAAATACATTCATACAGGCCATCTAATTTTTCACGTTCTTCGATAGATTGCAAATGTTCACGTGCTGGCTGTTCTTTACCGTCATTGATCAGGTAAGGTCTGATTTTTTCATATTGATTATAAAACTGTGTCATATCAATAATTAAATCACGTACTACTGGCAAACCTGGTAATGGGCGTAAAACAATTTTATTTGCTTTAATTGCAGATAAAGGCGTTATACAGGCCAATCCATTTTTACCATTCATGTTCAAGCCGTCAGAGCCACAAACACCTTCACGACAAGAGCGACGGAATGACAAACTAGAATCTTGCTCTTTCAGCAAAATTAGCGCGTCTAGTACCATCATGTCTGAGCCTTCTGGAATTTCCAGCTCATAATCTTTCATGTAAGGTTTGTTATCAACATCAGGGTTGTAACGGTAAATAGAAAATACTTGTTTCATCACAACGCTCCTAGTAAGTTCTTGCTTTCGGTGGGAAAGCTTCACGGTGAACCGGCGCCATATTTACAGTACGCTTGCTCATTTCTTCGCTATCTGGTGAGTAAACAGAATGACATAACCAGTTTTCATCATCACGTTCTGTGAAATCTTGACGAGCATGAGCACCACGAGATTCAGTACGGAAGTTAGCAGCTTTAGCTGAACAAAAAGCAGTTTCCATCAAGTTATCTAACTCTAAACACTCGATACGTTGAGTGTTAAACTCACTAGACTTGTCGTCTAAATGGGCATGTTGTAGACGTTCACGAATTTCCGTTAATTCTTTCATACCTTGTGCCATTGCTTCACCTTCACGGAATACCGAGAAGTTAAGTTGCATGCACTGTTGTAAATCTTTACGGATTTGCGTAGGAGATTCACCTTTACTTGATGACTCCCAACGATTTGTACGTGCTAAAGCAGCTTCAAGATCAGATTCAGAAGCATCTTTACCTGATTGCGTATCATTTAAGTAAGTCCCTAAGAAGTTACCTGCTGCACGACCAAATACCACTAAATCAAGTAATGAGTTACCACCTAGGCGGTTCGCACCATGTACAGATACACAAGCAATTTCACCAACAGCGAATAAGCCTTCAACGATAGTTTCCGTGCCATCAGCTGCAATGTTAAGCGCTTGACCGTTAACGTTACAAGGTACACCACCCATTTGGTAGTGACATGTAGGAATAACAGGAATAGGTTCTTCAGCTGGATCAATATGAGCAAATGTTTTCGATAAGTCACAAACACCTGGTAAACGTTTCTCTAACGTTTCACGACCCAAATGATCAAGCTTAAGCTTAATGTGTGGACCATACTGAGGATGGTCACAACCACGGCCTTCACGAATTTCTGTCATCATTGAACGAGCTACAACGTCACGACCAGCTAAATCTTTAGCATTTGGTGCATAACGCTCCATAAAACGTTCGCCGTCTTTATTCAATAAGTAACCACCTTCACCACGACAACCTTCAGTTACTAGTACACCAGCACCTGCAATACCTGTCGGGTGGAATTGCCACATTTCCATGTCTTGCATTTGAATGCCAGCACGAAGTGACATACCAACACCGTCACCGGTATTGATGTGAGCATTTGTTGTTGATGCGAAAATACGACCTGCACCACCAGTAGCTAGAACAGTTGCACGAGCTTTAAAGTAAACAACTTCACCAGTTTCGATACAAATTGCCGTACAACCAACAACACCGCCGTCGCTATTTTTAACTAAATCTAAAGCATACCATTCAGAATAAACGTTAGTTTTGTTTTTAACGTTTTGTTGGTATAAACAGTGCAATAATGCATGACCTGTACGGTCAGCTGCAGCTGCGGTACGAGCTGCTTGCTCGCCACCAAAGTTTTTAGATTGGCCACCGAATGGACGTTGGTAAATTTTACCTTCTTCCGTGCGAGAGAAAGGTAAACCCATTTTCTCAAGTTCGATAATAGATTCAGGGCCTGTTTTACACATATATTCGATAGCGTCTTGGTCACCGATATAATCAGAACCTTTAACCGTATCGTACATGTGTTGTTCCCAGTGATCTTCATGGGCGTTACCCAAAGCAACAGTGATGCCGCCTTGCGCAGAAACCGTATGAGAACGAGTAGGAAATACTTTTGAAATCAAAGCACAAGATTTGCCAGATTCCGAGATTGCTAAGGCAGCGCGCATACCTGCACCACCAGCGCCAATGACAATGGCGTCGAATTCACGAATTGGAACGCTCACTTACACACCCCACACAGTTAATAGGCCTGTTGCAAAGTAAACGAGCAACAAAACAGAAAAGAAAAATTGTAAACCACCACGTAATAACGCTGGTTTGATGTAATCAGAAAGCACCTGCCATACACCAATCCATGCATGAATGAGTAAAGCAATTAGCGCTAAAATGGTGAATATTTTAGTACAAATATTACCAAAAAATCCCTGCCAAATTTCAAAAGTTACATCAGGTGTTGCAACGAAAAAACCAATCAGAAATAAGGTATATAGTGCTAAAACTATTGCGCTAGCACGAAGAAGAATGAAATCATGTACGCCACTACGGCCTACTGTTGCTGCGTTATTTACCATAATCTAACTCCTACAACTACAGTAAGGATTAACCAAAGTGCGATGATTATTTTCGCTGTAGTATTACCTGATGGTAACTCTTCAAAATAACCTAAATCCATAATTAAGTGACGGATACCGCCAAGTAAATGATAGATAAGAGCAGAAAGTGTACCCAGGATAATAATTTTAAAGAATAACCCACTAAGTAGTGACTCTACTTGCGCGAAACCTTCAACAGAAGATAGAGATAAAGAAAGCGTCCACAATAAAATACCAATAGCGAATACCATGATGACACCAGATATACGGTGTAAAATAGAGGCATTGGCTGCCGCATGCATTTTAATTGTTGACAAATCTAGGTTTACAGGACGTTGTTTTTTCACGATTGTTGCCTAAGGAGCTCTTGGAGCCTTCAACTTATTTTTACGTTATCTAGCCAATTGTTCTGTTAGATAACCCCCCTCCGATGTGAATTATATTTTTACACTTACGATACGAAAATAACATACGAATGCAAAAACAGAATTCAGATCGGCTTGATTATATAGGTGAAAATCATTAATTACAATTTTCTTCACTGACAAGTTGCAGCCAATTTTCAAGGCTTACGACTAATTATTAACCATACTTTACTAAAATAGATCCTTACATTTGACTTTAGTCTAAGAGGTTAACAAACGAATTGACTTTTAGGGGGTGATCTGAAGTAGAATACACACAGTTTAATATTCACAAAAATTGACTAAACATTTAGTTTAGAGATATTTTCAAGATAAATAAATTTTAATGGGGACGAAACATATGGCTGACTCAAAAGCCTCTCTTAGTATCGACGGTAATGTAGTTGCAGACTTGCCAATTCTTAAAGGCACTGCCGGTAACGATGTAATAGATATTCGCACACTAGGCGGCGCAGGCTATTTCACATATGACCCAGGTTTTTTAGCAACCGCCTCATGTGAATCTGAAATTACTTTTATCGATGGTGATAAAGGCATTTTACAACACCGTGGTTATCCAATTGATAGCCTTGCTAAACAAGCTGATTATTTAGAAGTTTGTTATATTTTGTTAAACGGTGATGCACCAACTAAAACACAATATGATGAATTTAAAAACATTATTACCAACCACACTATGGTACATGAGAAATTAGTACATTTTTTCCATGGCTTCTTACCTGACGCGCATCCTATGGCGATGTTATGTGGTGTTGTTGGCGCATTATCTTCGTTTTACCATAGCGACTTAGATATTCATGCTCCTGATCAACGTATGCGTAGTGCGCATCGTTTAATTGCGAAAATGCCAACTATCGCAGCAATGGCTTACAAATACAGCATAGGTCAACCTTTTGTTTATCCACGTAATAACTTGAGCTACGCAGAAAACTTTCTTCACATGTTATTCTCAGTACCTGCTGAAGAATATGTGGTTAGCCCAACAGTTGCTCGTGCAATGGACCGTATATTTACACTACATGCTGACCATGAACAAAATGCTTCAACGTCAACAGTACGTTTAGCTGGTTCATCTGGTGCTAACCCTTACGCGTGTATCGCTGCTGGTGTTGCATCACTTTGGGGTCCTGCTCATGGTGGCGCTAACGAAGCTTGTTTAACTATGCTTGAACAAATTGGTTCATTGGACCGTGTAGATGAATTTGTTGCAAAAGCAAAAGATAAATCTGACCCATTCCGTTTAATGGGCTTTGGTCATCGTGTATACAAAAACTTCGATCCACGTGCCACGGTTATGCGTGAAACTTGTCATGAAGTATTAAATGAATTAGGTATCAAAGATCCATTGCTTGATGTTGCTATGGCACTAGAAAAAGTAGCACTTGAAGACCCTTACTTCATCGAGAAAAAATTATACCCTAACGTTGATTTTTACTCTGGTATCATCTTAAAAGCAATTGGTATTCCAACCAATATGTTCACTGTGATTTTTGCCATGTCTCGTACGGTAGGTTGGATTGCACATTGGGATGAAATGTTAGGTCAACCTGGCCAAAAAATTGGTCGTCCTCGTCAAAAATACACTGGCGAAATTGACCGTACATTTGTACCATTAAGTGACAGATAGAAAAATAAACTTATACTGATGAGCGTATGCGTTCATCACAAAAAGGCAACCTTAGTGTTGCCTTTTTTTTTCACCTCGCGGCCACTCATAATATCTAACAACAGAATATGCCATCGCATATCCAAGCGGCTATTTAAACTTCAGTACATTAACGTTACAATCGCTAAATTATTCTAAAAACGGGTATTTTATTTGTGCTTGACCATATTTTAATTGTTGATGAAAGTCGATTAGTTCGCGAAGCGCTCGCTAAAATATTACTCTCATGTGGCGTAAAAAAGTCTGCTATTGCCTGCATTGAAAATGTCGAAGACGCACTAGAATATGCTCAATTTTCACCGATAAATTTACTCATTTGCTCAGACACCTTAACAGAGACAAGTATCTGTTCTTTTCGCGATGAATTAGCAACATTATCGAATAGCAAGCAATTGCCGTTATTGATACTTGCGCATCAACGAGAAGCGTCTGACGGGAACAATGTTTTAACGGATAACCACAATACGCCTGAAAAACCGAGTGTTTTACTTTTACCCCCATTCAAGAAAAGCTCCGTGGTCGACGCTTTATTTGAGCTAACACAAGCAGATGTTTTCGCCACTAGTATCAATCCATCTGAGCCCAGCAATGGGTCAGTAAAAGCCGCTGCCAGTAGTAAAACAAATTTAACCACTGAAAAAGCAACAATTTTAGTGGTAGATGATGAGAGTAGTAATATTGATGTTGCAGCCGGTAATTTACGTGAAAACTACCGTGTAATGGCTGCTAAATCAGGCGAACATGCACTGAGGATAGTAGCGAGTAATAAACATAATATTGCGCTAATTCTATTGGATATTATGATGCCTGACATGGACGGCTACCAAGTTTGTAAAAAACTAAAAGAAAGCCCTGTCAGTGCTAATATTCCGATCATTTTTTTGAGTGCTAAGGCACTTGTCGATGACATAAAATATGGCTTTGATTTAGGTGCGGTTGATTATATTACTAAACCATTAAACGGCGACTTACTGCGCGCACGTGTTGCCACTCATATTCGTTTACAACAGCAAAAGCTTGCTTTATCTGCACAAGTTGCAACGCTTGAAGAAAATGCAAAATTACGTGAAGACATTGAAAAAATAACCCACCATGACTTAAAAGCGCCGCTCAGTAATATACTGTTTGAAACCTACCGCTTAGCAGATCAAGACGCCGCAAAATCAATTAATCGTGCGGTAAATAACGCCATAGGTATGATAAATAACTCACTCAATTTATATAAAATTGAGCAAGGCATTTATACCCTTATGCCACAACAAACCAACTTAAATATACTGGTCAATGACGCTATTAACGCTTCACTCAAAGACTGTCAGGATAAGCAGCTAACATTTGAGCTTAACGGCTTTGATCACGAGCATTATATTTTAGCCGAGCCATTGCTTTGCTTATCCATATTCAACAATCTAATTAAAAATGCTGTAGAAGCGTCCCCAACAGAGCAGAAAATAGCAATAACCTTGGCATATGAAGGTGATCAGGTTAGCTTTAGGTTAACTAATCAAGGGGCCATTCCAGAGAGCATGCGTGCAAGCTTATTTGAAAAATACAGCAGCTCAAATCACCGTTCTGGTACCGGTTTAGGTACTTATTCAGCTAAGTTGATGACACAAGTTCAACAAGGTGAAATTAGTTTTAATATTATTGATGAACAACAAACAGAATTTACCGTTAAATTGCCCGCGGCTAACGCCGATTAAGTATCGCTTACAGGTATTTTTGGCGATACTCTTTGGGTGTTACCCCAGTGAAACGTTTAAATAACTGTCGAAAGCTACTGACGTCTTCATATCCGCTCGTCCATATAATTTGATTAATGGCTTCGGTGGTTTTTTCCAATCGCACCTTAGCATGTTCAACCCTTATTCTTTGTAGGTAACTGATCGGCGTTTCATCAGTGGCTTGTTTAAAGCGTCTTTTAAAGGTTCTAGCACCTAGCCCAACTAATGCCGCTAAATTATCAATTAAAATTTCCTGGCTAAAATGGGATTCAATCCACTCTTGCGCTTTTAAGATCGCCTGATCATCATGCGATTTTTGCGCCTGAAACGTGACATAAGGTGATTGTTTCTGTCTAACTGGGTCAAAAACCAGTAACTTTGCACAGTCAGAGGCAATATCTTGTCCAATGTTTTTAGCAATTAAATGTAAAGCTAAATCGATATATGACATTGAACCGCCAGAGCAAACAATATCGCCATTATCAATTAACATGCGATCACAATCGAGGCGAATGGAAGGAAAAAGTCGTTTAAATAAATCGGCACTGCGCCAGTGTGTAGTAGCCACCTTACCCTTTAGCAAGCCACAAGAGGCTAATAAAAAGCTTCCTGTACAATAACTTGCAATAGTAGTCCCTTGAATGTGACATTGAGTTAGCCAACGCTTAACCGCCGGTATATTCTCCACCATTATGTCATCTGCGCAACATTCAATCACAGCTCGTACTGAGGACGAAACCACAATAATGTCAGGTTTTTCTATTTCATTGAGCTCGGCATTAGGGGTAATACTGACACCGTTATAACCTGTAACCACTTGGTTATCTATGGTCACTATTTTACAGGTAATATTGCTACTTTCACTGCTACCATAGCGCTGTTCATGACAATAATTAGCCGCATAAAACACATCAACTAAACCATAAACAGCCGACACTACACATTGATTTGTTGCTAAAACTAGCACATTCATTCTATTTCACCTGAAAGCCCATGACTTAATTGCCACTAATAATGTCAAATATGCCACCTCTTTTTATCGAGTACAAGCGTTAGAATAGAAATTCGACAAACAAAATCCAACGATATGGAGATTTACTTTATGGAAACCATGATCAAATCGATAAAAATATTACATTTATTAAGCTTTGTTAGCTTAATGTTGGCAATTTCATTGTTGCCGATACTTTTAAATGCTGAAATATTAACCAGTTTGCTTTATTTACCCTTAGCTTATCTCACATTAGCTATCATAAGTTTTAATATTGTAAATAAGCTAAATAAATACTTGAACGAAATAAATAGCCAATCGGCCAAAATCAAAGCAAAAAAGTGCCTTATTTATCGGGGAATTTGTTGTTTACACTCTTAGTTTTAATGATCTAGGCTGTTATAATGCGCCACGATTTTTCAAGCTAGTGAATAAATAATGTCAGATTATCAATTAAGGTTTGGTGGTATAGCAAGACTATACGGTAACAAGCAAAGTAACGCTTTACAGCAAGCACACTTTTGTGTGATTGGCATCGGTGGTGTTGGGTCTTGGGTTGCCGAAGCACTGGCACGTAACGGTGTTGGACAAATAACCTTAATTGATCTCGATGATTTATGTGTCACTAACATCAACCGACAAATTCATGCCTTAACCAATACGGTAGGCTTAAGTAAGGTTGATGTTATGCGTGATAGGATCATGCAAATCAATCCAGATTGTTGCGTTAACACGATAGAAGATTTTGTTACGCTAGAAAATATTAAAGAATTACTCTCAAGTTCATACGATTACGTAATTGATGCTATTGATTCCGTTAATGTCAAAACGGCCATTATCGCGCATTGCAAACGTAATAAACTCCCTATTGTGACTATTGGTGGCGCTGGTGGGCAAGTAGATCCAAGCAAAATAGCAATTACTGATTTAAGCCAAACATTTCAAGACCCACTACTCGCTAAAGTACGTAACCAATTACGTCGTGAATATAACTTTTCTCGTAATGTTAAACGTAAGTTTTCTATTGATGCGGTATTTTCTAGTGAACAACTGCGTTATCCGGATACTGAAGGCAATGTTTGCCATGCTAAGCAGTCAAATGACGGTGCAATGCGATTAGATTGTAGCGGTGGTTTTGGCGCGGCAACGCATGTTACCGCCTGTTTCGCATTTTTTGCTGTTGGCAAAGCGATGGAAAAATATTTAAAAAAGGCTCTCAGTTAAGTTTATGTGCGTTTAAAAATAAGTGTAAACGGCCAAATAACTTCACGGCACTTAACTTGGCCGAATTATATCGAACTAGGCCGAGCAACACTATTCAGCAATAAGTTGCTGAATTTTCTGCACAATAGCCCGAACACCATTACCGCGTGATGGGCTTAAATGCTGTAACAACCCCAAATCTGAAAAATAATTATTCATATCAAACGCATGAATTTCTGCTGCTGTTTTATTATCGACAGCAGCTAGAATTATTGCCAGTAATCCTCGGATCACTTTCGCTTCACTATCTGCTTTAAAGCGATAAACCCCAGCTGCATTAATGTCAGAAACTAACCAAGCATGGCTTTCACAACCTGCAATCAACGATAACGGGGTTTTGTCTTCAACAGCCATAGGCAATTGCTTTTTACCTAACAACATAATTTCTCGGTGCTTACTGTCCCAACTTTTTGCCTTAGCAAACATGCTATAAATATCATCAACAGTTAAGCGAGCAATCTCAGGGGAACTACAGCTAGCTGCTTTATTATCTAATGACAAACTCGCTGGCTGACTGCCTGTGATAACAGTCTGAGTTAATTTTTTGAGTTGCTCAATAACAAAGTCAATTTCTTGCACACTATTATACGCCGATAAAGACAACCGGATGCAACCCGCCACATTAAGGTATTGCATTAATGGCATAGTACAATGGTGGCCAGCGCGTACCGCAATGCCAACGCTATCTAGAGCCGCAGCAATATCGTGATTATGATGCCCTGGCAAAGTAAATGAAAATAAAGGTATATCAGGCGCTTCATCAACCAAGAACTTAAGCGTTGGTATCGATGATAGTTCGCTAAAGCAATACGATGTTAGTGCATTCTCATAGGCTACTAGACCCAAATGGTCTTGTTGTTCAAGAAACTCAAGTGCCGAACCAAATGCGATGACTCCGGCAATATTAGGTGTACCAGCCTCAAATTTATGTGGTAATTGATTAAAAGTGGTTTGTTCAAAGCTGACGGTTTTGATCATTTCACCGCCGGCTTGATATGGCGGCATTTTATCTAATAACGCTCGTTTTCCATATAAAACACCTATCCCTGTTGGACCATACATTTTATGAGCAGAAAAAACATAAAAATCACAGTCTAAGTCATTCACATCAACCTTTAAATGAGCAATAGCTTGAGCACCATCGATCAGGGTTAATGCCTGATGTTTTTTAGCGACTCGTATCACTTCTTTAATGGGGTTGACTCGACCAATAACATTAGAGATATGTCCTACACAAACAATACGCGTACGTTCACCAATATAGTCTTCTAAATCCGCTATCGCTATTTGACCCGTTTTGCCTAAAGGTAATACCTTTATTGTTGCGCCTGTTTGTTTGGCAACTATTTGCCAGGGCACAATATTCGCATGATGCTCACTATAACTTAAGACAATTTCGTCACCAGGCTGTAATGTTGAACGCCCCCAACTTTGCGCAACTAAATTAATACTTTCGGTGCTACCTTTAGTCCAAATTATTTCTTCTTCAGCGTTAGCATTGATTAAGCTTTTGACTTTTTTTCGGGCACTTTCATAGTCTGCAGTCGCACTCGCACTTAACGCATGGGAAGCTCGATGTACATTGGCATTGCTTTGTTGATAATACTCTTGATAACGCTCAATCACGCAAGCTGGCTTTTGAGTTGTCGCCGCATTATCAAAATAAACTAATGCATGCCCATTAACCCGACTTTTTAAAATAGGAAATTGTTGGCGAAAATGAGTATCAGAAAATTTTTCCATAGAAATATAATTGTGCTTTCATTAAGTTGCCATAATTATATCGTAACTTGGCACGGTTAGATTCAGCGAATGTGTAAATATCGAGAAAAATATTAAACATCGGTCAGCAAAAATAGACAATTTACGCTATAACTTAATGTAAGTAATTTGAGGAGCCAGTGGTATGAAACTATTTTCATGGTTTATAAATACAACAAAAATTAACTCAGCTAAAAATGATAAAGCTTCGTTAGAGCGAGAACTCTTAATATTTAATAACAACACTATGTGGCCAATAGCGAAAGTCAGAAATAATATCGTTGTACAGCAACAAACATACGTAAATGCAGCATCTAATTTAAAGGAAACAACTCAGGTTAACACATTAAAAGAACACACTAATTGATAATAACCCTTGATGTTTAGTCAATTAATTTCAGCATTAATTAATTGACTAAGTTATTACTCAAACAATGTTGATTGCAGTACTTCCCTCGCCTGATCATAATCTCCCAGCTCCACTAAATCTCGACTGATATTATAGTGATAACTTGGCATTAAAAATTTGTTCGCAGCTAACCGTAAAATATCAATATAAGTCGGTGGAAAAATCAATTCAAAGTATTGTAGTTTTGTTCGTTGCGCCAAAGGTTTAAAAGCCTGTATTTGCCGCTGATTTTGACATGAATTTGCCGGAAAAAGTCCTATTTCGTTTTGGTATTCTTTCGGTGTCAATAATTGCCAGCCCTGGTTATATTGAGACAATATTGGTGTGGTATCTTTAATTAAACTAAACCAAGGTACTTGAGATAACACCTTGGCTCTGACACTCGCACGATCACCTTGGTAAAACTCAGGTAAAACAACAAGGTTATGGGCAAACGGCTCTTGCTGATGTTGTTGGCACCTTTGATGTTGAACGGGTAATGGATACTCATCAACAAAACCAATTAAATGGCTCAGTTCATGCACTAAAACATCAATACTATCATTCTGATCGATATACAAAATACCGTGATCAACATTAGCACCTCCCCTTTCAACAACAAGGCCGAGATAGCGTGTGTTTATATCTTTTCGCTGCGCCCAAGTGTTAGCCTTACAGGTGATTTTTTCATCAGCTTGGTGTGAACATTTAACGATATCAGCCGCAATATATTTAGGGGCATTCAAACAAACAAACTCTGCTAAATGCTGCTGTTGAAAAGTGTTTATTAACTGTTGTGTGTGTCTCAAGCCAGCTAAATTTGTGGCAAAAAACTGTACATCAATAAGACATGTCAACGCTGCAGACTTACTTACTTTCGCTGTTAATGGTTCTGAGTCGGCAGCAAAAACAGAGAATTTTTCTAACTCTAAGTAAAATTCTAGTGCTTCACTGTTTGCAAGCTGATTTTTATAGCGTGTAATAAATGCGACATCACCTTGGTACAACGCCACTTTATACAATATCGTTAATGCCTCAGCATTAGCGATGATCGGTAATAATAATGGTTTGATGTGCGCGTATTCTTGCTGTTGAAAATAGTTGTTCGCCAATGCAATCCTTGCCTGAATATGGTTTTGGCGTATTGCCACCTTGTACCACAGTTGTGCTGATTGCATTTGTTGCCGTTGATGAAAATACTCGGCTAGTTGGTATGCTGTGCTTGCACTTCGATTGCCGTTCAACGTGGCTAAATGCAACCATGCCTGATTATTTTTGGCATTTTTTAGTTGTCTTAGTCGTTCATTGGTATCAGTGAATATATCGACAGTTTCAAGTAGCGTTAATTGCTGACGAGTAATATTGGCTTGATTGACTTTCTCACGATAGTCAGCAATGAAAAAAAATAAGCTTAGCAATATTATTATCGCTAAACTTATTAATGTAATAGTGATTTTTTTACCGCGAGTCATCTACTACGAATTTACGGTGTACTGCTTTGCTGCAGGCTTTGACGCATTAAATCAAGTTCAAGTTTTGCGTACCTGTGCTCAACAAATTCATAAACATTGGTACTCATCGCAAGTTTGAAAAAGTTAATCGCGGCATTAACATCTCCACGGATTTGACTATATTTGCCTAAATAAAAATACGCTTCACACAAGCGTTCAGTTAGCGCTTGGTTGGTGTGAATATTTTCAGTTAACTGATCGATAAATTGCCCTTGACTAATTTCACCTAAATAGAGCGCAATGACCTTCTTTGCCCAAAGACTATCATCAATTAATTTAGCGGCCTCAATTAACTCTTGCTTGGCGCTTTGTTGGTCTAACTCGACATCTGCTAAATATTGCCAAAGCACGCGATAGGGATCATTAACTTGATATGCTTTAAATGCCTTGAAATCGTCAACCGCAAGATTTGGCCGACCACCATAATATAGAGCGATACCACGATTAAAATAAGCAAATTGATAATTAGGATCCAATTCAATAACTGAGTCGAACGCGTCATATGACTGATTAAACTCTTGCAACTGAATAAAATGGATACCTAAAAAATTATAAGCATCTACCATGTCGGGCTTTAAATTAATCGCTTGGTTAAAGTCATTATGGGCTAAGGCTCGCAAGCCAAACTTGTCGTATTTAATACCACGTTGGTAATACAATTCAGCCCGTTGTTCGTCATTAATTTTAGCTCTCTGAAGTACTTGGCTTAAGCGCTCAAGGGCTATTTCATCTTTCACGTTAATAGCCATTGGCTCTGCAATGATTAACTCACCTATAACTGACTGTTGGTTATTTGTGGTAGTACAACCTTGGGCTAACAATAAGCCTGAAACCAGTAATACTTTGGAGAATAAAGCTTTGGGAATTTTATTTTTAAGAAGTAAGCGCACGAAAAACAGAATCCTAGTGGGTATTTATGCCCATGAGTATATAAAAAAGGGAGCAATTAAGCTCCCTTTTTATCGACAAGAAATTAGCAATATATGCGTAATACAGCTAATAAACTCACTTTATAGCAGAAAATTACTCTGCGTTGTCAGCTTCAGGTGCCGGTGTAGCTGGCTTTTCAGCCGCTTCTTTCATACTTAAACGTACACGGCCTTGACGGTCAACTTCTAGTACTTTAACGGTTACGTCTTGACCTTCTGTCAATACGTCACTTACCGCGTTAACACGTTCTTCAGAGATTTGAGAAATATGTACTAAACCATCTTTACCTGGTAAAACGTTAACAAAAGCACCGAAATCTACGATACGTACAACTTTACCGGTGTAAATTGTACCCACTTCGATTTCTGCTGTTAATGCAGTAATACGGGCAATAGCATCTTTAGCTTGTTCGCCGTCAGTTGCCGCAATTTTAACTGTACCGTCATCTTCAATTTCAATAGTAGTGCCAGTTTCTTCAGTTAATTGACGAATAGTAGCACCACCTTTACCGATAATGTCACGAATCTTATCTTGTGGGACTTTCATCGTGTGAATGCGCGGAGCGAATTGCGAGATATCATCACGATGTCCGCCAATAGCTTCGTCCATAACATTTAAGATATGTGTACGCGCTGCTTTTGCTTGGTTTAAAGCAATTTGCATGATTTCTTGCGTAATACCTTCAATCTTAATATCCATTTGAAGTGCTGTAATGCCACCAGTAGTACCTGCTACTTTAAAGTCCATGTCACCTAAGTGATCTTCATCACCTAAAATATCAGAAAGAACAACAAAGTTATCACCTTCTTTAACAAGACCCATTGCAATACCCGCTACAGATGCTTTGATTGGAACACCAGCGTCCATCAATGCTAATGAAGTACCACAAACAGAAGCCATTGAAGACGAACCATTTGATTCAGTAATTTCAGATACTACACGAACAGCATACGGAAATTCTTCAGCTGAAGGCATAACAGCTAACATACCACGTTTTGCTAAACGACCATGGCCGATTTCACGACGCTTAGGTGAACCAACAAAACCTGTTTCACCAACACAGTATGGAGGGAAGTTATAATGAAGCATAAATGAGTCAGTTTTCTCACCCATAATAGTATCAAGACGTTGCGCGTCACGTTGCGTACCTAAAGTAGCGGTAACTAATGCTTGTGTTTCACCGCGAGTAAACACAGCAGAGCCGTGAGTACGTGGTAAAACACCGGTCATAACGTCTAATGCACGGATCATTTCAGGATCACGACCATCAATACGTGGAGAGCCTTGCGTGATACGACCACGTACAACCGTTTTCTCTAAATCGTGGAATAAGTCTTTTGCTTCTTGAACATCTAACTCTGCGTCAGCTTCAAGTAACTGCTCAACTACGCCATTACGAATTTCAGCAATTTTTTCATAACGAACAGCTTTTTCAGTAATTTGGTAAGCTTCATTTACAGCAGCTTCTGAAAGTTCTGCAATTTTGGCGACTAGATCAGCGTTTTTAACTGGCGCTTCCCATTCCCATTTAGGGTTATTCACTTCAGCAGCCATTTCTTTAATTGCTGTGATAGCGGTTTGCATTTGCTCATGACCGTAAACTACAGCACCAAGCATCACTTCTTCAGAAAGCACATCAGCTTCTGACTCAACCATTAATACAGCAGAATCAGTACCAGAAACCACTAAATCAAGTTGTGAGCTAGCTAGTTCAGACTGTAATGGGTTTAAAATGTATTTTCCGTCAGTGTAACCAACGCGTGCTGCACCAACAGGACCACTAAAAGGCATACCTGAAATAGCTAATGCTGCAGAGGTACCTAATAAAGAAATGATATCAGGGGCAATTTCTGGGTTAGCAGATACAACCGTGATAATAACTTGTACTTCGTTAGTAAACCCTTCAGGGAATAAAGGACGAATTGGACGGTCAATTAGACGTGCAATTAAAGTTTCTTCTTCAGAAGGACGACCTTCACGTTTGAAAAAGCCACCTGGGATTTTACCTGCAGCGTAAGTACGCTCTTGATAGTTAACGGTAAGTGGGAAAAAGTCTTGACCTGGTTTTGCTTCTTTTTTACCAACAACTGAGACTAATACTGATGTATCGTCCATGCTAGCCATAACAGCACAAGTGGCTTGACGAGCAATAACGCCCGTTTCTAAAGTAACGGTATGTTGACCGAATTCAAAAGTTTTAGTAACTGGTTTGAACATAAAGTAGTTCCTTAAATATTTTTAGATTTTAATCAATCTGTACAATTATTTATTCACTTAGTTTGTCGCACAAATATTCATTAAAATATTAAGCTGCTAACCGATAAGTTAAGCACTAAGTTGAACAAAAAATTATACAGTTTGATTGATTAGCTTTTTGTAAATACAAAATTTGCACGCACATTATACTTAACAGTTATGTTTTTACTAGCGCGAAAGCACAAATGTTGAATTTAAAAGGTAAAAAGCATGCTTTGTAGTCGTTATGTCTCGCTTTCGCACTGAATTGGATAAATATCAACCAATACATCTTAACGTTTATACCGGGCATTTATAACGGATTATTTTTTATCTTTGCTAGGCAGATTCGATATAAATATAAACTGCGAGTGATGAGAAAAAGTAGCCAGCTAAATTCAGCCAACAATGCTAATGCAAACAAAAAATAATAGCCTGTAGCGGCCATCGTCAATAGCAGAAAAAAACAAGAAACCAGGTGCAATTTAAATAACACTTGGCCATGCTTTTTCAGTAATAACTCATGCATATGTGGCAAAAAGCTCATCGCACTAAAATCAGCTAAGCATAGGTTTTGCAGATGGGTATAGGTCAGAAACGGCGTTATTTTTAACAACATCGCCTCAATAATACTGACCAAATAAAAATAGATGAATAGCGCACTCAGCAGTAACGCTTTATTTCCAGCAAATACTTGCTGATAAAAAGCGTCAGGGAAAAAGTATAAACAGGCCAAAGCCAGAAAGCTGACACCAGCAAACTGCCAAAAGCTAACGCTCGTATCAACCACTTTGCGCTTGCGCTGCTTAAACAACTTCAAAAAGGCAACATTATAAACACTGTATAGTACCAAAACGAATGCGATAACAAATTGCCCCGCGACACTATTAGGCTTAAAAACAAACAATAGTAATAGCAAAAGAACTAACATAGCGGGTAAATATTTTGCCAACCATTTGGGGAAGCTTGGTGTTACATGAAACATTGGTATTATTTGTAAACTTACCGCTAAAATCAGCAGCCCTGCCCAACCGAAACCACCCAATAAAGCATGCAAATCGGTATAATTTTTGTCAGCAATAAAACGTATATCAACATAGGGTATTAGGTAACTTTGTGCGATAAAAAGTAACCCTAACAAAACCACAAAAATTAACGATAACATCGCAAGCCGAATACCAATGATAGTCTGCCCTTGACTCAATTTTTTTACGAGTACCTGAATAACCGAAAAAATATACCCTGTAAAACCTATTCCCAAAGCTGACACAGCAATAATCTGAACTAAACTACTTGGCAAAATAAAGTTCCATGACAACGCCAGTGTACCTAAGGTATGTAAACTATGAGATACCGTTGCAACGGTGCTGACATTCGCGATGCCCACACCACCAATAACCGGTAAAAATTGATAGATAGCGCCCATCATCACCATTGATACAAAACCTAAGGTGAAAAGATGAGTCACTGCCAACATCGTTGGTTGCCATCGACTCAGCCAAAGGGTTTCCCCCGCGAACAATATCAACAACGCGGCTAGGATTAAAAATACGTTAGCACTAATAAAGTAACGAAATGGGACACTAATCGCAGGTAAGGCACTAAATGATAAATTAGCGATATTCATGAGTTTTCTACACTATTTATATTTTCTGTAACACCAACAACAGCATTATAAATACGCTTACAGCTAAGCATTGGCGGCGATAAAAGCATTAAACTGCTGTTTATCTGGCTCTTTTGCGATGTAAATAATATAACTTTCATCCAAAACTTGCTTACTATGATAAAGCCAACCATGAGCTAATAATCGTTCGTACAGCGGAAACGGCTCTCGTCGATGTATTACTTTCAATACCGTGCCACTTGGCAACTGAGCAAGTGAAGACAAAATTACTTGCATTGGCTCAGGTGGAGCCAATGCGCTGACATTTACTGTCATTACTTCCATTGCTACTAGCTATTTTCAAGTGTTTGACAATGTTCAACAACGCGCGTTAATAAAGCATCTGGCGCCGGAACACGCTGCTGCGTCATAGGGTATAGCATCATTTCTTCTTTCATATTATGCTGCTGCATCAACACCATTAGGGTTTCTGACGCGCCAATATAAGCGTCTTTATCTTCAGCGCTCAGTGCTTGCAACAAATCCGCCACTAAAGCTCGCATTTGCTGATGTTCGCCGCGCATCACTTGTGTAGGACCTTGCGTAATACCGGTGGCTTGTTCGAATTCAGGGAACAAAATATTTTCTTCCGCTTGAAAATGTAAATCTAACTCTTCAGAAAATTGCTTAAAGCTATCTTTAGCTAAGGCCCAATTATTTTGTGTAATTGCATTCTCAGCGGCAATAAAAAACTCATCACATTCACGGTGTTTTGCCGTCATAAATTCAGGGATAGATGTCATAAAATAGTCCTCATCAATAATTAATGAGATTTTAACTCAACCATAAAATCATTCTTTGACTTAGCGTAATAATAGCGTTACTTAGCATTGAGTAATCGCAATACTAAATATATTTAGCCGCTAAATTACTTCACGAGGCTTTTAATGAGTTGATTTATCATATTTTTGACTAAAGCAGTATGTGCGAACGGAGATTATTTAGTGTCGTCGGTTTTGGTCTATATTAAGCTTCGATAAATCAATCTTATCGAACACACTTAAGGTTATTGCTGGGCAAAGCTGCGTATCAAATGCATAATTGTCTACTCAGCGCTTGATCATAATGTATATTGCACACTCTATGGTTATTAAGAGCGAATGCAAGTAGCAAGGTTACATTTAAACGCTCAACAGGAAAATTATGGCAATGAATACAGCATCATCTCTCGATTTATTGCATCAAGCGCAACTGTCAGAGGTTGCGGTTGCTGTTTGTTTTAATGGCATTAGTCAATCTGTGATGATGGTTTCTCCAAATAATTTACATGACTTTGCTCTCGGCTTTGCCTTGACTGAAGGGTTAATCAACTCGACTGCAGAAGTATTGGATATCGTCATTGAAAAGCAAGCGCTTGGTTGGCAACTTGACCTGCATGTACTGTCTAGAACTGAGCACCGTTTAAAACAAAGACGCCGAACTATGGCTGGCCCTACGGGTTGTGGCCTCTGTGGTATCGCATCAATTAATGAGGCAATGTCAGTGCCAACTAAAGCACTCAATAGCCCTACTTTACCTGACGTTGATATCATTATTAACGCCCGTGACTCGTTATCAAAAATTCAAAAAAATCATCAGGGTATAAAAGGTAACCATACGGCAGTGTACTTCGATTTACAGGCTCAAGTTATTGCCGTCAGAGAAGATGTTGGACGACATTCAGCACTCGATAAACTCATTGGTAGCTTATATAGTAATAAACAAGAACATGTTGCCGGTTTTGCACTATTAACGAGTCGTTGCAGTCATGATCTAGTCATTAAAGCAGCACGAGCCAAATTACCTATGCTAGTGACGCTGTCTCAACCGACCGATCTAGCCGTAGCTTCAGCCGAGCAAAGCGGCTTAGCACTTTTTAGCTTTCAACAAGGTCAACTTAAACGTTTTGCTTAAAAATAATTAAGAGAAAATTATGCCTAATTCAAATTCTTCTAAACCGCCTTATTCTTCACCTGCAGGAGGCTGGGGCGCGTTAAAAAGCTCTGCTAAACACTTAATTCAAAGTGAAAATGCGATGAAAAGTGTTAAAGCATTACTTAAGGCCAATCAACCCGGTGGGTTCGATTGCCCCGGTTGCGCATGGGGAGACGGTACTCATGCAGGCAAAATTGACTTTTGTGAAAATGGCGTAAAAGCTATTGCCTGGGAAGCTACAAGTAAGCGGGTAGATGAAGATTTTTTCAAGCAATATACCGTTAGTCAATTACAACAATGGGATGACCATGCACTGGAAAAAAGCGGCCGTTTAACTGAGCCGATGTTGTATGACGCTCGAGATGATCACTACCACCCGGTAAGTTGGCAGCAGGCTTTTGAATTAATTGCGAAAAATCTCAATCAATTACCTAGCCCTGATCAAGCATTATTTTATACTTCGGGTAGAGCCAGTAATGAAGTGGCCTATTTATACCAACTTTTTGGTCGAGCATTTGGTACTAACAACTTTCCAGATTGTTCAAATATGTGTCATGAAGCCTCAGGAGTCGGCATGACACGTAGTATCGGCATTGGCAAAGGAACCGTCACGATGGAAGACTTTGATCACGCTGACGCTATCTTTGTTTTTGGCCAAAACCCAGGAACCAATCACCCTCGCATGCTAGCCACCCTGCGTAAAGCCAGAAAACGTGGAGCTCGCATTGTTGCTATCAATACCTTGAAAGAGCAAGGGTTACAAAAGTTTGCCGATCCGCAAAACCCTAAAGAAATGATATTGTTTTCAAGCACTGATATTAGTCAATATTACTTCACGCCAAAATTAGGCGGTGATATGGCAATATTACGTGGTATCGCTAAAGGGCTATTTGAAAAAGCTGAACATGACAGCAACATTTTAGATCGCACATTTATAGATGAACACTGTGATGGTTTTGAGGATTATCAACAGGCAGTAATCAATAGCTCTTGGGATGAGATAACACAGCAAAGTGGTTTATCTCGTCGCGAGATAGCGCAGATGGTCGACATCTATAGTAATAGCAAAAATGTTATTTTTACTTGGGCTATGGGGATCACCCAGCATCGACATTCAGTTGCCACGGTGCGCGAATTAGTTAACGTATTATTACTGCGAGGTAATATAGGTAAAGTTGGCGCAGGTGCTTGCCCCGTTAGAGGCCATTCTAATGTTCAAGGAAATCGTACTGTCGGTATCAATGAACAGCCATCAATGCAGTTTTTAGCTGCGCTTAAAGCACGATATCAATTTGAGCCTCCACAAACGTCTGGCTTCAATACAGTAGACTCTATTCATGCAATGCTTGCTGGAAAAGCGAAAGTTTTTATCGGACTTGGCGGTAATTTTGCTGCCGCAACTCCGGATACTGCCCGCAGCTATCAAGCATTAGAACAATGCGATTTGACCGTGCATATCAGTACAAAATTAAATCGTAGTCATGTCATCACAGGAAAATCCGCTCTAATTCTCCCTTGCCTTGGTCGCACAGAAATAGATCAGCAAGCTAGCGGTCAACAACAGATTACCGTGGAAGACTCTATGAGTATGGTGCATGGCTCACGTGGACAAAATACGCCAGCATCCGAGCATTTACGCTCTGAAGTCGCCATTATCTCCGGTATTGCTGCAGCAACTTTAGGTGATAACCTTATCGACTGGTCGAAACTTAGCGCTAATTATGCGCTCATTCGTGATGAAATTTCTGCTGTTATTCCTGGCTTTAAAAACTATAACCAACGCATTGAGACTGAGCGCGGTTTTTATCTCGACAATTCAGCTGCACAGCGTGAATGGAAAACCCTAACCGGTAAAGCTAACTTTTCCGCAGCAATTTTACCTTCGCATTTATCTTCTACAGTAACTGAAAGTCTGTCAACACAACCCGTTCTGACATTACAAACCTTACGCTCTCATGATCAATATAATACCTCTATCTATGGCCTTGATGATCGTTATCGAGGAATTCATGGACAGCGAAAAGTCGTTTTTATTAATGATGAGGATATGGCAAATCAACGTCTACAAGATGGTGACTTGGTCAGTATAGTAACCGTCTCAAATGATAATATTACACGCTCTGTATCTGGTTTTCGCGTTGTACGTTATCAAATACCTGCTGGATGTATCGCGGCCTATTACCCAGAAACGAATCCACTCGTACCATTGGAAAGTGTTGCAGACGATTGCGGCACACCAACCTATAAATCTATCTCAGTGATATTAAAGCCCCAGGTGTAGGGTAAAGGTTAAGTTTGAGTTTGTCGTGCGTTGACTATCTTCTCAAAAGCAAGCTAAGTGGTAACGCGAATCATCTAGTGTTTGTTGTGCCGTTGCTCATAACAAAATCAGAGATAAATAATCAGCAATAAAAAAAGGAGCCATTAGGCTCCTTTTGAAGATCTTTTGCTTTTATTAAATAAAGCTAGTCTTAACGACGTAGACCTAATTTACCGATCAAAGCAGTGTAACGTTCAACGTTTTTGCCTTTTAAGTAATCAAGTAATTTACGACGTTGGCTTACCATGCGTAATAAACCACGACGTGAGTGGTGATCATGGATGTGCTCTTTGAAGTGACCTTGTAAGTGGTTGATTTGTGTAGTTAACAAAGCAACTTGTACTTCTGGAGAACCAGTGTCACCTTCAGCTTGTGCGTATTCTGCAACGATAGCAGCTTTTTCAGCAGCATTTAAAGACATAATATTTACCTTAATTTTAGTGTTTAAAAATCGCGTCGAGCCGAACACTAAATCAGCAAGACGTTCTAAAGAGCGCGTATTCTAGCAATATTAACGATAATTGCAACTTATACTGCTAGTCTACGCATAGTAGCCGAGTTTAGCCGACAACCGTAATACGTTTAGGTGCAACTAAACCATCATCATCTATATGGCCAATACCAATAAACTCACCGGTTTCAACGTCATCGCCAATAAAAACTTGTACTAAGCCTTCGCTTGGCGCGTTCGAGCATTGCACTGGATTGCCATGGCGTAAAAAGTTAGCCGACATATCATCAACAAAAACAGCAGGAATGCCATCACAAGCAGAAGTCATCGGTAATAATAACGGATCTAAATAAACCGACGGGGCAACCTCTTCACTTTCAGCTTGTGCAAGTAAGGCTTCTAACTGCGCCATAGTGACCATACGATCGGTTGGATAATTACCAACAGCACTACGATGTAAATGCGCAACATGTGCGCCGCAGCCAAGTAACTCACCTAAATCGTCAATAATAGTACGGATATAAGTACCTTTAGAAACATGAATATCTAAATCAACTTCATCACCTTCAAAGCGCAATAAATCTAAACGAAACACCGTAATGTCACGTGACTCTCTTGGTACTTCAATACCTTCACGTGCGTATTTGTAGAGCGGTTGCCCTTGATACTTTAACGCTGAATACATTGAAGGTACTTGCTTGGTAGTACCACGAAATGACGCTAATGCTTCTGCCAATTGCTCTGCACTGACATTAACCGCTCTCTCGCTAACCACTTCACCATCAATATCGCTAGTGGTGGTTCGAACGCCTAATTTAGCGGTAACTTGATAAGTTTTATCGGTATCGAGTAAAAATTGTGAAAACTTAGTTCCTTCACCCAAACATATCGGCAACATCCCCGTAGCAAGGGGATCTAAAGCTCCGGTATGGCCAGCTTTTTGAGCAAAATAAATGCGTTTAACTTTTTGTAAAGCACTATTCGATGACATATCGTATGGCTTATCAAGCAGTAAAACGCCGTTAATTGCACGACCTTTTCTTTTTTTCGCCATCGTTATTCACTCTCTGGAGCTTCGTCTACATCAGTTTCGCTTAGATCGCCTTCATGGTTTTTCATGTCTTGCGCAACCGCTTGGTCGACTAGATTGCCCATGCGAACACCTTCAACCATTGAGCTATCATAGATAAATCTAAGCTCTGGCATAATACGCGCTTTAATGCGTTTAGCTAACAATGTACGAATATAACTTGCCGCTTCATTTAGTACTTCAAGTGAATGATCAACATTTTGACCTTCCAAGGTAAAGAAAGTAACAAAGATTTTTGCATAAGCTAAATCTCGCGTGATCTCAACGGCATTTACCGTGACCATACCTAAACGTGGGTCTTTAACTTCGCGCTGAATAATCATCGCGATCTCTTTTTGAATTTCTTGTGCTACTCGATCAGTACGAGCAAATTCTCTTGCCATGATGGCTACTCCTATAAGCGCTATAAAAGTTATTAATCATTAAAATAAACTTTATAGCAAAAAATGGAGGCAAAGCCCCCATTTTAATAAATCGATTGTTATTAATTATTGAAGCTGTTGATAACTAGAGCAAAGAAGAAGCACGCAGTTGACGCATGTCAGTGAGTACTTTTGATGCAGCTATCGTTAACAACAGCAATAATATTAATTACAAGGTACGTTGTACTTCTACGGTTTCAAATACTTCGATTTGATCACCAACACGTACATCGTTGTAGTTCTTAACACCGATACCACACTCAGTACCGTTACGAACTTCTTGTACGTCATCTTTAAAGCGACGTAAAGACTCAAGTTCACCTTCATAGATAACCACGTTGTCACGTAGTACACGAATAGGTGCTGAACGTTTAATAATACCTTCAGTAACCATACAACCAGCGATTGCACCAATTTTTGGTGATTTGAAAACATCACGTACTTGTGCCAAGCCAATGATTTCTTGTTTAAACTCAGGCGCAAGCATACCGCTCATTGCTGATTTAACTTCGTCAATTAAGGCGTAGATAACACTGTAGTAGCGTAAATCAATTTTTTCAGCTTCAATCACTTTACGTGCAGTCGCATCGGCACGAACGTTAAAACCAACGACGATAGCATTTGACGCTGCAGCTAATGTCGCATCAGTTTCAGTAATAGCACCTACGCCACTACCGATGATACGTACTTTAACTTCATCAGTTGATAGTTTAGTTAATGAGTCTGAAATCGCTTCAAGTGAACCTTGAACATCAGATTTAAGTACTACGTTAACTTCAGAAACATCGCCTGTTGCCATGTTAGCAAACATGTTTTCAAGTTTAGATTTCTGTTGACGAGCAAGCTTCACATCACGGAATTTACCTTGACGGAATAACGCAACTTCACGTGCTTTCTTCTCATCTTTAACAACAGTCGCTTCATCACCTGATTGAGGAACACCGCTTAAACCAATAATTTCTACTGGGATAGACGGACCTGCTGATTGAATGGTTTTACCGTTTTCATCACGCATGGCACGAACACGACCGTACTCTAAACCACACAGTACGATATCACCTTGGTTCAATGTACCTTCTTGAACAAGGACTGTCGCTACAGGGCCACGACCTTTATCAAGTTTAGACTCAACCACTACACCGTTAGCCATTTTATCAACAACAGCGGTAAGCTCTAAAACTTCAGATTGCAATAATATTGCGTCAAGTAACTCATCGATACCTAAACCGGTTTTCGCAGATACATGACAGAATTGAACGTCACCGCCCCATTCTTCAGATAAAACATCATGTTGTGATAATTCACTCTTAACACGATCTGGGTCTGCACCCTCTTTATCCATTTTGTTAACAGCGATGATAATTGGCGCTTCTGATGCTTTAGCATGCTGGATAGCTTCAATTGTTTGTGGCATTACACCATCATCTGCGGCAACTACAATGATAACGATATCTGTTGCTTTAGCACCACGTGAACGCATAGCTGTAAACGCAGCATGGCCTGGAGTATCAAGGAAAGTGATCATGCCATGACCCGTTTCAACGTGATAAGCACCAATATGCTGAGTAATACCACCCGCTTCGCCAGCAGCAACTTTTGCTTCACGAATGTGGTCAAGTAATGATGTTTTACCGTGGTCAACATGACCCATGATAGTTACAACCGGTGCACGTGTTATTTCAACACCTGAATGGCCACGATCAGACAATACCGCTTCTTCAAGGGCATTTTCTTTCACAAGTACCACTTCTCGGCCCATTTCTTCTGCAACAAGTGCTGCAGTTTCTTGGTCAATAACTTGGTTAATAGTTGCCATTGCACCCATTTTGAACATAGCTTTAACAACTTCAGCGCCTTTAACCGACATTTTGTTGGCTAGCTCTGCAACTGAAATGGTTTCACCAATGCGTACTTCATTAAGCTTAATTTCAACTGGTTTAGTAAAACCATGCTTCAAACTTTGAGGTGAAGATAAGCTTAACTTGCCTTTGCCTCTGGCATTGCGGCCGCGATTATTTCTATCTTGACCTGCTGGTTTTTTCTTCTTGCGACGACGGCCACTTTCATCAGCTGAATCACTTTTATCTTCAGCTTCTTGAGCATATTTAGAAGAGGTTAAATGTACCACTTCTTTTTCTTTCGCTTTACGTTCAGCTTCTTGCTCTTTCCAACGCGCTTCGTTTTCTTCAGCAAGTTTACGAGCAGCTTCAGCAGACAAGCGTGCTTCTTCTTCGGCTTTAGCCGTTAATTCAGCTTCTTGTTGTAAGCGTAATTTTTTCGCATCTTCGGTTTCAGCAGCAACGGCTGGTTTAGTTGCCGTTTCTTCAAGGTTTTTAGCTTTAGCTACTGCCGCTTGCTTGGCTTTGGCTTCTGCCTCTGCTTTTGCTTCAGCTTTCGCTTTTGCTTCAACTTCTGCTTTTGCTGCGGCTGCAGCACGAGCATTTTCAGCTTCTTTTGCATCAGCTTCAGCTTTCGCTTTCGCGTCAATTTCAGCTTGAATACGTGCTTGTTCAGCTGCTTTAGCTTCTGCTTCTGCTTGTTGCTGCTCTTCTAAATCACTACGTTTCACATAAGTACGTTTTTTACGTACTTCAACTTGTACTGATTTAGCTTTGCTGCCATGACCTAAAACTAAAGTAGACTTTTTCTTACGGCTTAGCGTCATTTTACTTGGGCTAGCTGTTGAGTCATCACCATGTTGTTTTTTCAAGTGGTCAAGTAGTGCTTCTTTTTCTTCTTGCGAAACAGAATCGGTCGCCGATTTGTTCACGCCTGAGTCAGCCAATTGGCTTACTAAGCGATCCACCGGTGTGCCGATCTCTTTGGCAAGTTGTTCTACTGTTACGTTTGCCATCTATATATTTCTCCCGGTGAGTTATTCTTCGTTAAACCAACAAATGTTACGTGCAGCCATAATTAGCTCGCCCGCTTTGGTTTCATCTAATTCTTCAATGTCTGATATTTCATCAACACCTTGCTCAGCAAGATGTTCTAAAGTTGTAATACCGCGACTCGCTAATACAAACGCTAAATGACGCTCTAAACCAGCAAGATTTAATAAATCTTCTGCTGGCTCTGCACCTTCAAGTGTTTCTTCACTTGCTAAGGCTTGCGTGGTAATTGCAGCTTTTGCACGTTCACGCAATTCTTCAATAATGTCTTCATCCATGCCATCAATATCTAGCATTTCAGCAACAGGTACGTAAGCAATTTCTTCTAACGAAGTAAAGCCTTCTTCTACTAACATCAAAGCAAAATCTTCATCAAGATCTAACTTGTCAGTAAATAGCGTTAATACTTTATCATTCTCAGCTTGGTGCTTCTCATTCATGTCTGCAACAGTCATGACGTTTAGTTCCCAACCAGTTAACTGGCTAGCTAAACGTACGTTTTGACCACTACGACCAATCGCCATGGCTAAATTGCCTTCTTCAACAGCAATATCCATAGTGTTCTTGTCTTCATCAACAATGATAGAAGCCACTTCAGCTGGCGCCATAGCATTAATAACGTATTGCGCAGGGTTGTCATCATATAAAACGATATCAACGCGCTCACCGCCTAACTCACTTGAAACGGCTTGCACGCGTGAACCACGCATACCAACACAAGCACCCACAGGGTCAATGCGTTTGTCATTACTTTTTACCGAAATTTTTGCACGAGAGCCAGGGTCACGAGCTGCCCCTTTGATCTCAAGCATTTCTTCGCCAATTTCTGGCACTTCAACGCGAAATAATTCAATTAACATTTCAGGTTTAGTACGACTGACGAATAATTGTGCGCCACGTGCTTCAGGTTTAATTTCATACAATAAACCACGAATACGGTCGCCTGGACGGAAGCTTTCACGTGGTAACATATCATCACGATAAACAATCGCTTCGGCATTGTTACCTAGGTCTAAAATAACACTATCACGGCTAGCTTTTTTCACTACACCAGTAATAATTTCACCAATTTGTTCTTGGTAAGCGTCAACAATAAGACCACGTTCTGCTTCACGAATTTTTTGAACGATAACTTGCTTAGCCGTTTGTGTTGTTACACGGTCAAACTTAACCGATTCAATTTGCTCTTCAACATAATCACCAACTTTTAAGTCTGGTTCATCATATTGCGCCGCTGCTAAGCTAATTTCAGCATACGGGTTTTCCATCGGCGTTTCACTTTCGTCAACGATTAACCAACGACGGAAAGTGTCAAATTCACCACTTGTACGATCAATACTGACACGAACGACGATATCGCCTTCATATTTCTTTTTTGTTGCAGTTTCTAAAGCGGTTTCCATCGCTTCAAAAATGCTTTCTCGTGGTAATGCCTTTTCATTAGAAACAGCATCTACAACCAGTAATATTTCCTTACTCATGCTAGTTAGCCTTTCTCAGTATTTAAAATTTATTTTTTATGGTTAAAAACAAGGTGAGCCTTGTCTATGTTACTGATAACGAGCTCATATTCCTCATTATCTACCATGACAATTAAGCTATCGTTTTCAACGGCAATTAATTTGCCTTTAAATTTTCGACGACCATTCAATGGCATTGATATTTTTACTTCTACCGTTTCATCAACAACCGCTTCGAAGTGCGCTTTGTCAAATAAAGGCCTATCAAGCCCTGGTGATGAAACTTCTAAGCTATATTCACTACTGATCGGGTCTTCTACATCGAGAATAGCCCCTACTTGACGACTTACTTCTGCGCAGTCATCAACATCGATACCATTTTCATGGTCGATAAATAATCTTAAAACCGAATGGTTACCGGCACTAATAAATTCAACGCCTAATAGTTCCTTACCCGTTTCTTCAACGGCAGGACGTAACATTGCGGTTAATTTATGTTCAAATTTAGCCAATCATTTTTCTCCAATTTGGAAGAGTTCAGAAACAAAAAAAGGGCATATAGCCCAGCGATTTACCTTGCTGTATTGCACCTTTTAACATTGTTAAGATACAAAAAAGCCCCATTACGCGGGGCTTATTCACTGAACCCACGATGTAAACCAAGTCATAACTCTCTTGGTTCTGTATAACAATATCTTAGAAAATTTATCTAACATTGATAAAAATCTATTCAGTGAAATATTGCTATATTCAAGCTGCGCAAATTATATAGACTTGCTATTTTTTTAGCAAGTTAATTTTAGTAAACAATGCCAAGGCAGTAAGGTCAATCTCTCCTATTTTTAGTAGAAAACAAGACGAAATTTATGCTGCTTTAGGTTAAAAATTATTGCGGCATAATCAGATAGTTAGTAAATTAGTTCCATTCATGTTAAAAACAATTAACGGTAGTTCATCGGTGACTACTATAACGGCACTTACCAGCACTTTGGAATTATATGTATTCATATTCTCAATTACTTTTAAGAAACTTTCTTTTTGCCTTGGGCTTTAGTGCCTGTGTTGCTATTGCCGGTGTAGTATTATTGGCGCTACAAACATCGGGGCAGCAAAGTCAGCACCAGCAAACTCTACTATCACTTGAAAAAAATACTCAAGCGTTCAGTGCACAAGCGCTTGTTAATCACTTAGCACACTTTAATGGTTACCATTTTCTCAATATTACCAATGAAGAAGGTGCAGTTATTGTTAATCAGCAGCACAGTTCAACGCTGTTAAGCAATATAGTTTTAGCCCCTATCAGCGAAATCACACTACCTAATTCATCATTAACTATACGTTATCAAGTCGATGTTACTGATAATCTACTTTTATTGCGTAATATAATCTTATCAGTATTTGTGCTGAGTATTGTGTTCATTGTCATTGCAGCTTCATTTAGCATTGGCCGCTATCGTCGTTTGGCAGGAAAAATTAATCAGCAAATAAAACGTGACCTTGCAGTTGTTATCACCGGTGAAGAGAACGATGATGAAATTGCGGATAACGAAATTGACTTGCCGGAAATTCAACAGCATTTATCGGAAATTAAGGCGCTCATTGCCACCAAAGTTAATGCAACGGCTATATTGGAAAAAGATGCTTACATTGAACCCGTGACTAAGCTAGAAAACCGTAATCGTTTTATACAGTTTTTTGAAAATGTTGAACGTCGCTCTGACTTCGGTGTGCTGGCCATTACACGTTGCTCCGAATTACAAACAATTAACCAACTGCATGGCTATCATGAAGGTGATAGTTATATTCGTCATGTTGCTGACATTATGAAACACGCGATCAGTCGCTATAACGGCGCACAAGTATTTCGCTTAAATAGCTCTGACTTTGCAACCCTCATTCCTAATATCACCTTAAAAGCAGCAGAAAGTTTCGCCACCGATTTAACCGGTCGCTTCAACGACTACCAACAAGCGTCTGACTTAGACTCTGTTGGTTACACTGGCATGGTATATTTTGATAATGACAAACCTCTAGGCGAGCTTTTAGCGTTAGCTGATACAGGCATAAGTATTGCACAAACACAGCAAGTTAATGCCTGGTTTGCACAAACAGACAGTAGCATTTTAGAAAATAGTAGCGCCAGTTATGGTAACCAGAATTGGCGTCAAGAAATCGATAATGTCATCGAAAATCAGCGAATAAATTTACTTATTCAAACAATTAAACCTAGCAGCCCCAATAATCGTGTCTATGGTGAAATTTTAGCGCGCTTTATCAATAGTAATAATGATCCCTTACCTACCGCATCTTTTTTTGCCATGGCAGAAAAACTCGATAAAATCGTTGCCGTTGATAAAATGATCATTGAGTCAGCTATCAAAGAAATTACGGAAAAAAACATGCTTGATAGTTTCTTTGGTATAAATGTTAGTGCTCGTTCAATAAATGACGGCCACTTCTTAATTTGGCTAGAAAGGCGTTTACTACGCGACACTGCCGTTGCAGCTAAATTAGTCTTTGAAATTACCGAGCATGGTTTACAACAAAATATTAAAACCAGTAAAAACTTTATTGATATGATCCATCGAGTAGGTGCGCGCATTACTGTTGAGCGTTTTGGTGTTGGCCTAACCTCATTTAAATTTTTCAGAGATCTAAAACCTGATTTTATTAAAATGGATAGTACCTATACCCGTGATATAGATGAAGATAAAAATAACCAATACTTTTTGCGTTTGATGGTCGATTTAGCGCATCGGTTAAGCATTAGTGTGCTAGCTGAAAGTGTTGAAAGCCAAGAAGAAAAATATACACTTGAAAAGCTATTTGTTGATGGTTGCCAAGGGTTTTATATCGGTAAACCGAAAAGCATATCATCAATATAGAATAATGCTACCGAGAATTAAACGTTCAATTTATCTTTGCTCTTTTGCTGAATTGATAAACTATAGCCGCATTTTGTTTATAGCAAGCCGTAAACGATAACAAATAAAGCAATGATTTAGCATAATAACTGTACCTTTAAGGATATTTTTTGATCGCAAATAAATATCTGCTGATAAAAATCAATAACCCTACGCTTCATATGTTGTTTATTACTAGATAAACACGGATAATAGTGCGAATTTTCACGGTAATATATTGATCAAATGACTGATTATCTTCTGCTACTCGTTGGCACTGTATTAGTAAATAACTTTGTCTTGGTTAAGTTTCTTGGCTTATGCCCTTTTATGGGGGTGTCATCTAAAACTGAAACGGCTATCGGCATGTCGTTCGCAACAACCTTTGTTATGACGCTAGCCTCTCTATTAAGCTACATCGTTAATAGCTATATCTTAGCGCCATTAGGCTTAGAGTATTTAACCACCATGAGTTTTATTTTGGTGATCGCCGTTGTTGTTCAATTTACTGAAATGGTTGTCCATAAAACCAGTGCCAATCTCTACCGTACATTAGGTATATTTTTACCCTTGATCACCACTAACTGCGCGGTGTTGGGTGTCGCCTTGTTAAACCTTCAAGAACAACATAACTTTTTCGAGTCTATTATTTATGGTTTTGGCGCTGCCGTTGGTTTTTCTTTAGTGTTGATTATGTTTTCTGCAATGCGTGAAAAATTAGCTAATGCTGACGTGCCAACACCCTTTAAAGGCTCAGCTATTGCCATGATCACCGCAGGTTTAATGTCATTAGCCTTTATGGGCTTTACAGGGTTGGTTAAGTTTTAATGAGTACTCTTATTGCAATATTAGTCCTTGGTGCCATGGCAGCATTATTTGGCGCTTTATTAGGTTTCGCTTCTGTACGATTTAAAGTTGAGGGAGACCCACTTGCTGAGCAATTAGATGCTTTGCTACCACAAACACAATGTGGTCAATGTGGTTATCCAGGTTGTAAACCTTATGCCGAAGCAGTGGCTAATGGTGAAGCCATCAATAAATGTGCACCCGGTGGTGAAGACACCATTAAAAAAATTGCAGATTTAATGGGAGTCGAAGTTCAACCATTAGATGGCAATCACGAAACAGATAATTCTCCAAAGGTTGCTTTTATCATCGAAGAGGACTGCATTGGTTGCACTAAGTGTATCCAAGCCTGCCCTGTCGATGCCATCATAGGCACGACAAAACAAATGCACACTATTATTGCTGACGAATGTACAGGTTGTGATTTATGTGTCGCACCTTGCCCGGTAGATTGTATAGAGATGATCCCCGTAGCAACAACAACACAAAATTGGCAATGGGATTTAAATAGTATTCCTGTCGTACAAATAGATTAGATGAGGTTTGGGTGGAATCGGTAATTGAGCGTATAAAAAAAGGTAGTTTTTCACAGTTTCATGGCGGTATTCACCCGCCAGAGCAGAAATTCTTAACCTGCACCAAACCTATTGCAAGTGCACAAATTCCTGAGCAATTAATTATACCTATTCGCCAGCATATCGGCCAAGCGGGTAATTTAATTGTTAACTTTGGTGATAAAGTCCTAAAAGGACAAAGATTGAGTAGCTGCGACAGTCCAATGTCATTGCCTATTCATTCCCCCACAAGTGGCACAATCACAGCAATTCAGTCTATGGCGATACCTCACCCGTCAGGTCTGAGTGAGAGTTGTGTCATTTTAACACCTGATGGTGAAGACACTTGGCAAGAGCGCCATATCTGTCCTGACTTTACATTACTGGGCAAAGCGCAAATTTTAGAGAAAATTGCTAATGCCGGTATTGCTGGTATGGGCGGCGCAGGTTTTCCGACACAAGTAAAAGTTTCAACCTTAGCAAAAATAGACTATTTGATAATCAATGCGGTTGAATGCGAACCTTATATCACAGCTGATGACTTATTGATCCAAGAGCATAGTCCGACGATTTTAGATGGCATTAAAATTTTAGATCATCTACTCGCACCGAAAAACATTCTCATCGGGATAGAAGACAATAAACCGACAGCGATTGAAGTATTAAAAAAAGTTACCGCCGATATTGATCATATTCATGTCTGTGTTATCCCGACAAAGTACCCTAGCGGCGGCGAAAAACAACTGATTAAGATATTAACTGGGCAAGAAGTGCCCAGTGGCGTATTGCCTAGCTCATTAGGTATGGTCATGCAAAATATTGCCACGTGCTTTGCGATAGCTGACGCGGTAATTAACGACATACCATTGATCAAACGTGTGGTTACGGTTAGTGGTCAAGCCTTAGATAAACCACAAAACACTTGGGCGCTTATTGGCACGCCGGTTGGATTTTTAACCCAACAGTGCGGCTATAGTAATAGCCAAGATAAGCATTTGATTATGGGCGGCCCCATGATGGGCTTTAGTTTAGCGAACGATCAAATTCCAGTAATAAAAACCACTAACTGTATTTTAGCGCCTAGCGAAATTGAAATTGCCTCGCCTTTCTCTTCAACAAGCAGTAAAGAGGTAGAGTGCATTCGTTGTGGGCAATGCGCAGATGTGTGCCCAGCGCAACTATTACCTCAAGAATTACAATGGAGCGCGAAAGCAAAAGATCAATCACAACTTGAAAAACTAAACTTGTTTGATTGTATTGAATGTGGAGCTTGTGCTTACGTCTGTCCCAGTCAAATTCCTTTAGTGCACTATTATCGTGTAGCAAAAGCCGAAATTCGCCAACAGAAGCTACTCGATATTAAAGCTGAAAAAGCGAAAGTTAGATTTGAAGCACGCAAGTTACGTCTTGAACGTGAAAAAATTGCTCGTGCAGAAAAACATAGAATTGCAGCTGAAGCACGTAAAGCTAGAATGAATGCGGGTACTGAGGCGGCAAAATCAGAGAAATCTGCTGTTGCTGCTGCCCTTGCTCGAGTAAAGGCTAAAAAAGCACAAAGCAACAATAGCGAAAATAGCCCTGAAATCACTAATCGCGCAGCGGTACAAATTGACGACAATAAAAGCCAAGTAGCTAATGCAATCGCCAGAGCTAAAGCGAAGAAATTAGCACAAAAAAACCAAGCGGCTGACAACGTAATAAATGAAAACCCGGATAATCAATTTAAAGCATCTGACAGCGCAACGCCGGCAACAACAGAAGCTGCGCCTGTAGTCAATGATAAAAAAGCTAAAGTAGCTGCGGCAATTGCCAAGGCGAAAGCAAAAAAATTGGCAGAAAAAAATCAGCAAGCGTCAGCAACTGAAGCGGCCGTTAACACCACTGAAACAGCCGCTAAAATAATAACTGACACTGTTGCTGAAGCAGAAGCAGAAGCCAATGAAAATATTACAACGGTAGCTGCTCCAGTAAACGACAAAAAAGCCCGTATTGCTGCTGCCGTTGCAAAAGCGAAAGCAAAAAAACTGGCAGAAAAAAATCAGCAAGCGTCAGCAACTGAAGCGGCCGTTAACAC
>UEXM01000479.1_pt1 | contig 42203 bp, 40 predicted proteins | sample 1796661 | NCBI WGS metagenome assembly UEXM01 (sample SAMEA4772469, study PRJEB27181) | metagenome | reverse complement strand
TGATGTCCTTGGCCAGCTCGGCAGCCATAGCTTTGAGTTTTTCTTGGTCCACTTGTGTACCCACGATGGTATCCTTTTGAAAAGATTACTCAGTCGTGGGCAGTTACACAATTTGGTTTACAGGCTCCATCGGCGCCGAAATGGCCGTCGGGAGCATCATCGTTTCCTGCCAAGCCGTCGAAAGAACCTGACCGCGTACTCAGGGCCTGATCGCTATCAATATCGTAGGAAGCGTTGAGACGACCGTAGCCGTAAAGATTCATTTCGTAATCGCCAGCGTTGAAGTTCACGGCGTTGGCCTGGCCGGCGACCCCTAAAACGGCGACTGCAGCTGTTGCGCGAATTGCCATTCTCAGTTTGTTACTTTGCATTGTTGTTGTCTCCACACATTATTTTTGTTGGACCCATTTCAAAGTAGTTACGAAATTGTGACATTTCAAACAAAATCGTTCATTAATTAGACGAATGTCTATAGGTCTAAATCGTTGTCTTACAAACATCTGCGATTCCAGATTCGGCGTAAACTCATCCCATGACCTCCAAAAGTACTGATCTGGAAACCTCAACGTTTGCCTTCCTCGATATCGAGACCACCGGTGGCAGTTCTGCCCGTGACCGGATCACGGAAATCGGTATCCGGTTCTGGCGGGCCGGTGAGGTGGTGGGTGAGTGGCAGACGTTGCTGAATCCGCAAACGCGGATCTCGCCGTTCATCGAGCGATTCACGGGCATATCCAACGAGATGGTGGCGGGCGCGCCGGTGTTTGAGGACATTGCCGACGAGTTGGAAGCGCAGCTCGAGGGCACCATTTTTGTCGCCCACAATGCCCGCTTCGATTACGGTTTTATCAAGGCGGAATTCCGGCGGCTGGGGCGGCTGTTTTCGGCAAGAGTGCTGTGCACGGTGAAGCTGTCGCGACGGCTTTACCCGGCATTTCGACGCCATAATATGGACGCCCTGATTGAGCGCCATGGCCTCGCTCAGGTGCAGCGCCACCGCGCCATGGGCGACGTGACGGCGATGCTGGCGTTTTTCACCCACGCGCTGGCGGAGAAGGGTGCGGACACAGTGGGTGATGCGGTCAAGGCGCTGTTGCAGCGTCCCAGCATTCCCTCCCATCTGCCGGTGGATGTTCTCGACGAGCTGCCCAGAGGAGCGGGGGTGTACCGCTTCTACGGTGAGAACGAGGTGCTGTTGTACGTGGGCAAAAGCACCAACATTGCCCAGCGGGTGGCGTCGCATTTTTCCGGAGACCACAACTCCACCCGTGGGGTGCGGATGTCGGAGAGCCTGCGGCGGGTGGAGTGGACCGAGACTGCGGGCGAGCTGGGTGCGCTGTTGCTGGAGCTGAAGCAGATCAAGGCGCTGAAGCCTCTGTTCAACCGCCGGTCACGGGCAGCGAAATCCCTGGTCAGTATCGAGCTTGCCAGCACCGACGCGGGCTACCTGCAGGCGCGGCTGGTTCGGGAAATCCAGCCGCACCGGCTGGGGGATTATTACGGGCTGTTCCGCAGCAAGCGGGACGCCGAAAAAGCGCTCAGCGGCATCGCCGCGAAGAACGAATTGTGCAACAGGTTACTGGGGCTGGAACCGGAGCAGGTCGGCCCCTGTTTTCAGCGTACACTCGGGCGCTGTAAAGGGGCATGTGAGGGGCATGAAGAGGTGGTGCGCTACAACCTGCGGGTGCAGATTGCCTTCCACGCCCTGCGCCTGAATACCTGGCCATGGAAGGGGCCGGTGGGTGTGGTGGAACGCAACAATGTCAGCGGAGACACCGATATTCTGGTGGTTTATAACTGGATGCATGTGGCGACGGTGCACCGTGAGGACGAGCTCCATGACCTCACCCTGCGTGGCCAGGCTGTCACGTTTGATCTGGATTCCTACAAGCTGCTGGTCAAAGCCCTGATGGGGCGGGACGGGCGCAATCTGACGGTGCTGGAATTACCGGCGGTGGGGGAACCGGATGTGTTGATGCCCTGAGTGGCGTATGATAAATCCTGCTTTACATTCTTTTTTAACCGTTTTGCACGAACCGCCGAGAGAGCCCGATGAACAGAGATCCCGTCAGTCGCGAACTTTTTGAACAAGTCATGGTGCCCAATTACGCCCCGGGTTCGATTGTCCCGGTGCGGGGTGAGGGCTCACGCATCTGGGACCAGGATGGGCGCGAGTTCGTGGATCTGCAGGGCGGTATTGCTGTGACCTGTCTCGGGCATTCCCATCCGGGCCTGGTAGGCGCGCTGATGGATCAGGCCGAGAAGATCTGGCACCTGTCCAATGTGATGACCAACGAGCCGGCTCTGCGGCTGGCCAAAACCCTCTGCGACCTGACCTTTGCTGAGCGGGTGTTCTTCGCCAACTCCGGCGCGGAGGCCAACGAGGCGGCGTTCAAGCTGGCCCGCCGCTACGCGTGGGAGCACTTCGGCCCGCACAAGAACGAGATTATCTCGTTCACCAATTCGTTCCATGGCCGCACGCTGTTCACCGTCAGTGTCGGTGGTCAGCCCAAGTATCTGGAAGGTTTCGAGCCGGCTCCGGGCGGCATTCACCACGCCACCTTCAACGATCTTGAATCGGTCCGGAAGCTGATCTCGAAAGACAAGACCTGTGCCGTGGTGGTGGAGCCCATCCAGGGCGAGGGCGGCGTGATGCCGGGCGATCCGGAATTCCTGAAAGGTTTGCGCCAGCTGTGTGATGAGCACGATGCGCTGCTGGTGTTCGATGAAGTCCAGAGCGGTGTCGGCCGCACCGGGCACCTGTTCGCCTATGAGATGTACGGTGTGATCCCCGACATCCTGTCCAGCGCCAAAGGCCTGGGGGGTGGTTTCCCGGTCGCCGCCATGCTGACCACCGCCAAAGTGGCGGCCAGCCTGGGCGTGGGTACTCACGGCAGCACCTATGGCGGCAACGCCCTGGCCTGTGCGGTTGCCCAGAAGGTGGTTGATACCGTCAGTCAGCCGGAGATTCTCAAGGGGGTGAAGGCCCGTTCCGAGCATCTGCGCAAAGGCATGATGGACATCGGCGAGCGCTATGGTGTGTTCAGCGAGGTTCGCGGCGCCGGGCTGTTGCTGGGGTGTGTGCTGTCAGAGGCCTGGCAGGGCAAGGCCAAGGAGTTCCTGAGCGCCGGGCTGGACGAAGGCGTCATGGTGCTGATTGCCGGCGCCAACGTGGTGCGTCTGGCGCCGTCCCTGATCATTCCGGATTCCGATATCGACGATGCCCTGGAGCGTTTCGAAGCTGCCGTGAAAAAGCTGGTCGCCGCACACAAATAAGGGAGGCTCTATGTGGCTGGTTCGGCCGGTTCAGAGAGGGGATCTGCGGAGTGTGCTGGACATCTCCGGCGAGCAGGGTGCGCGACTGTCGTCGACCCTGCCGAAGCAGGAAGAGGCTGTCGCGAGAAAGATTGACCACTCCATGCGCTCATTTGCCGGCCAGCCGGATGCCGGTGAATCTGCCCGTTTCCTGTTTGTGCTGGAGAATACCGACACCGCGACGATTCATGGTGTGGCGGGCATTGATGCCGGGGCGGGGAACGGCCAGCCATTCTACAACTACCGCCGCGATGCGCTGATTCACGCCTCCCACGAGCTGGGCGTGTCGCGTCGGGTCGAGGTGCTGTACCCGTCTCACGCGCTGACTGACATGACCCAGCTGTGCGCCTTTGCCATTGACCCGGCCTTGCGGGGCAAAGAGCCCTTCGAACTGCTCGCCCGCGCCCGGCTGATGTTTGTGGCGGAAAACCGCGACCGCTTCTCCAACCGCATGGTGGTGGAGATTCAGGGCGTGCAGGCCAGCGACGGCTCGGTGCCGTTCTGGGACAGCCTGGGGCGGCATTTTTTCAACATGGATTTTGACACCGCAGACAAGCACTCCGGCCTGCTGAGCCGAACCTTCATTGCCGAGCTGATGCCGCCCAACCCGATTTACGTCACCTTGCTGTCCGCCGCCGCACAAGAGGCATTGGGGCAACCACATGCCTTATCGTTGCCCTCCTGCGAGCTGCTCCAGCAGGAAGGCTTTCAGGCAGGCTGCTACCTCGATATTTTCGACGCCGGCCCGGTCCTGGAGGCACGCACCGACAGCCTGAGAACGTTGGTCACCAGTCGCAAGACCACGCTGCATGCCTCCCACGGTGACGAGGGCGAAACCTGCCTGATTTCCGCCGGGCGGGGCGAGGATTTCCGTTGCACCCTGACCGGTCTCGGGGAATCCCTGAAGACCGAGGTCAAGGTGCCGGTGAAAACCTGGAAGCTGCTGTCACGCAGTGCCGGTGACGAGGTAAGGATTGCTCCACTATGAACGATACACGACCTGATCACAGCGGGAGGTGCCCATGCTGGTAATCCGCCCGCTACTGGAAACCGATCTGGACGATCTGTATGTCATGGCTCAGAACGCCGGCAAGGGCCTGACCACGCTGCCGGCGGATCGGGCGCTGTTGGAGCGCAAGATCAATCACGCCCGTGAAACGTTCAATCAGCGCTGCGCGCCGGAGGCCGGTCTCTATCTGTTTGCGCTGGAGGATACCGACCTTGGCCAGTGCGTAGGCATCAGTGGCATTCAGGCGCGGGTGGGGCTGGACGAGGTGTTCTACAATTACCGTCTGAGTGTCACCGTCAATGCCTCGCGGGAGCTGGGCGTGCATGTACGGACACCGACCCTGCACCTGTCCAATGACATGACCGACACCACCGAGATCTGCTCGCTGCTGTTATCGGACGGCCACCGCGGCGGTGGCAATGGCCTGTTGCTGTCCCGCTGCCGGTTTCTTTACCTGGACAGCTTCCGCAAGCATTTCTCGGAAAAAGTGTTTGCGGAGATGCGGGGCGTGTCGGACAAGGAAGGACGTAACCCGCTGTGGGATGCTCTGGGTAGCCAGTTCTTCGACATGGAGTTCAGCGAGGCCGACATGCTGTCCGGGCTGGGCAACAAATCTTTCATCGCCGAGTTGATGCCCAAGTACCCGATCTATGTGCCCATGCTGCCGGACGCGGCCCGCGCGGTGATCGGCCGGGTTCATGACAATACCGCACCGGCGCTGAAGATGCTGCAGGCCGAGGGGTTCAACTTCAACGGTTTGGTGGACATCTTTGATGGCGGCCCGGTGGTGGAGGCGTTTGTTCACAACATCCGCACCGTGCGGGAAAGTGTGCACCGGCACGTGCTGATCAGCCGCAAGGCGGTGGATCTGGATGTGGCCACCTCGGAACGGGTGATGATTTCCAATCTCTCGTTCCGCGACTTTCGGGTAACCACCATACCCGCGCATTGCATCGGGCCTGATACTGTCTCAGTGCCCAAAGAGGTGGCGGATGTTCTGCTGGTGGAATCCGGTGATCAGGTTCGCCTGGCACCGTTGCGAGAGGCCGGCCCGCAGATTGCCGCCGCCAGAGGCGAGAAAACAGAGAAAGGGCGCGCCAGCCGTTTCTGAGGGATCAGGCTGATGAAACCGAATTCAAGAACCGGGAGATGCACGATATGGCGAGTCTGACAGGCGAATTGTTTATTGACGGTCTCTGGCTTCAGGGCCATGGAGCGCCGTTTGAGTCGGTACAGTCGGTGACCGGAGATACGGTCTGGGAAGGTACCAGCGCCAGCCTGGAGGATGTGGATGCCGCCGTGCGTGAGGCTCGCAAGGCCTTTGTCGGCTGGCGTCGGAAATCCTTCACCGAGCGCAAGGCGGTGGTTGAAGCCTTTGCCGATCAGTTGGAAACCCACAAGGAAGAGCTGGCGCACCAGATCGGCCTGGAGACCGGCAAACCGCTGTGGGAGTCCCGCACCGAAGTGGCGGCGATGATTGGCAAGATCGGTATCTCGGTGAACGCCTACAACGAGCGTACGGGGCATTCGGAATCCGATGTCGCCGGTGGCCATGCGGTGCTCCGTCACCGTCCCCATGGCGTGGTGGCGGTCTTCGGTCCCTACAATTTTCCGGGACACCTGCCGAACGGTCATATTGTGCCGGCGCTGCTTGCCGGCAACACCGTGGTGTTCAAGCCCAGTGAACTGACGCCCGGCGTGGCGGAGATGACGGTGAAGCTCTGGGAGCATGCGGGGTTGCCCGACGGGGTGATCAACCTTGTACAGGGCGCCGCCGCCACCGGCAAGTCCCTGGCTCGCCATCCGGGTATTGATGGCCTGTTCTTTACCGGCAGCTCCACGGTGGGCCACCTCCTGCATGAGCAGTTTGGCGGCCAGCCGGAAAAAATTCTTGCCCTGGAAATGGGCGGCAACAATCCGCTGATCGTTCAGGATGTGGCGGACGTGGATGGCGCCGTTCACCACGCCCTGCAATCTGCGTTTCTGTCTGCCGGCCAGCGCTGCACCTGTGCGCGACGTCTGCTGGTGCCCAAGGGCACCAAGGGTGATCAGTTCATCGAGCGGCTGGCCGAGGTTGCAGCACGCATCCAGGTGGGTGAGTTTGACGCCGATCCGCAGCCGTTCATGGGGTCGGTCATATCCGCCGAGGCGGCGGACAAGTTGCTGGCGGCGCAGGCCCGTATGATCGAGAAGGGCGCCACCCCAGTGCTGGAGATGAAACAGCTGAAGCCGGAGACCGGGCTTCTGTCGCCGGGTATTCTGGATGCCACCGGCATGGAGCTGGACGATGAAGAGTTCTTCGGGCCGCTGCTGACGGTGTATCGCTACAAGAGTTTTGATGATGCCCTGGAGCTGGCCAATAACACCCGTTATGGCCTGTCTGCCGGAATTCTCAGCGACGATCGCAAGCTCTACGAGCGCCTGGCGGATGAAGTGCGGGCCGGTATCGTCAACTGGAACCGGCCGTTGACCGGCGCCAGCAGCGCTGCGCCTTTCGGGGGTGTGGGGGCAAGTGGCAATCATCGCCCCAGTGCCTATTACGCCGCGGACTACTGCGCCTGGCCCATGGCATCCCTGGAAGCCAAAAAAAGCGAGCTGCCCGAGAGCCTCGCACCCGGACTGAGTTTCGACTGATTACTGACCACTGACGACGGACCCACACATGCCCAAGCACGCGGTAGAAGCCAACTTCGATGGCCTGGTCGGCCCCACCCACAATTACGCCGGGCTGTCCTGGGGTAACGTGGCGTCGAAATCCAATGTCAACGCGGTGTCCAACCCCAGGGAGGCGGCGCTGCAGGGGCTGGCCAAAATGAAGCGGTTGGCGGATCGGGGCTATGTTCAGGGCATCCTGCCGCCCCACGAGCGGCCTCACATTCCGAGCTTGCGGGCGCTGGGCTTTACCGGTTCTGATAAAGCCATTCTGGAGGCTGCGGTTCGCCACAATCCGTCCATTCTGGCGGCGGTGTCATCGGCGTCGGCCATGTGGACGGCCAACGCCGCCACGGTGTCACCCAGCGCCGATACTGCGGATCACCGGGTGCATTTTACCCCGGCCAATCTCAGTGCAAAATTCCACCGCTCCATCGAACATGTGGTGACCGGTCGGGTGCTGAAATCGATCTTCTCGGATGACGCCTGGTTTGCGCACCACCCGGCGTTGCCGTCGGTGAGTCATTTCGGGGACGAAGGTGCGGCCAACCACACCCGTCTGTGTGGACGCCATGGCGACCCCGGGGTGGAGCTGTTTGTGTACGGTCAGGTGGCGTTCAACGAGCAGGCGCCGGCCCCCAGCCGATTCCCGGCCCGCCAGACCCTTGAGGCTTCCCAGGCAGTTGCGCGTTTGCACGGGCTCAGCGACCGTCATGTGGTGTTTGCCCAGCAGAATCCGGCAGCCATTGATGCCGGCGTTTTTCACAACGACGTGATTGCCGTCGGCAACGCCAACACGCTGTTCTACCACGAGATGGCGTTTCTGGACGAGGACCGGGTGCTGGCGGATATCCGCAACCGGCTTTCCGATACCGAGTTGCAGGCGGTGCGGGTCAGCCAGGCCGAGGTTCCCATCGAGGACGCGGTGGCATCCTACCTGTTCAACAGCCAGTTGCTGAATACGGCCGATGGCATGTTGCTGGCGGTGCCCGGCGAATGTCGCGAGGTCGCGTCAGTCAGCCGTTATCTGGACGAACTGGTGGTGGGGAACGGTCCGATCACCGGCGTTGAGGTGTTTGACGTCAAGCAGTCCATGCGAAACGGGGGTGGCCCGGCCTGCCTGCGTCTGCGGGTTGCACTCAATGACGATGAGCTCAATGCCATGCACCACGGCGTTTTGCTGAACGACGCCCTGTATGAGCGCCTGACCACCTGGGTGGAAGCCCACTATCGGGACGAGCTGGCGACAGAAGACCTGGCAGATCCGATGCTGCTGGACGAGGTTCGCAAGGCACTGGACGAGCTCACCGGCATTCTTGGGCTGGGCTCCGTGTATGACTTTCAGCTTTGAATGGACCAGGTGAGCATGTCCATGGTGTGACAAATCAGCGCGTCGGCGGAGAAGTCCGCGGCGCCCGGCATACCCTCCCGTTCACCAATCTCACTCTGGCATAACAGAATCACCCCGTGCAGCGCGCCGCGCAGGTAGAGTGCGGTCTGCTCCGGATCGCTTATCCGCTCACGGTTCAGGGTGCCATCCGCCAGCCCCAGACGAATCGCCCCCACCATCAGATCCATCAGTTCCGATTTCGAGCACAGCATGTCCTGGGCCTGTTGCTCATCCGCCTCGGTCATGGCGGTTGAGGCTTTGGTCAGTGCAGAGAAGTAATCCGGTTCCTCCACATAGAAGCGCCAGTAGGCGACACCCATGGCACTGATCTGCGCCCGCCCGGTGGTGGCGGTGTCCCGTGCCTGCTCGAAGCGGCGGCACAGGCTCTGACCGGCCCGCAGCATGATGCCCCGCTGAATGGCGGCCTTGTCTTTGAAATACACATAGAGCAATGCCCGGCTCAGGCTCGCGGTGCGGGCGATGTCATCCATGGAGGAGCGGTCGTAGCCCTTTTCCGAGAACACCCGTTCGGCGGCGTCCAGGATGGCATCGAAACGGGCCTGCTTCTCGCGCTCTCGGCGCGTTTTCAACTTCTCACTCACGGTGGCTTCCCATGGTTACATCCGGCTGATGGAAACGAGCGAATAATGATACCTGATGTGGAATGAAAGCTGATTATTGACAAATTGTCAAAGACTGACATTATGTCGATAACAACGATTGTTTTTGATATCGACTGTTTCCGACAACCATGCTCCCAGGGACGGGGAGCCGACAACCATCACAAACATGGAAGGAAGGGCGCGCCATGACCTCGAATCGAATCCTCTTTGCACCACTGCTGCTTGCTCTGGCTGTGCTGGCCCTGGTGGGCTGCAAGTCTCAGGACGCATCGCCGCAGACCACCCCCGACGCGGTATCCGTGCGGGCAGCAGAGGTGACCGGCGGCCAGACAGAGGGTATCTCGCTGCGGTTTTCCGGCATTGTGCGTGCGTCCCAGCGGGCCACGCTGACGTTTCAGGTCAGCGGCACCTTGCGGGAACGGGCCGTGGAGCTTGGCCAGGAAGTGGCGACCGGTGACGTGCTCGCCCGGGTTTACAATCCGGGTCTGGAGCCGGCACGGGATTCGGCCCGGGCACGGCTCGACGAACTGAACACCCAGTTTGATCAGGCAAAACGCGAGTGGGAACGCTCAAGCCAGCTGCACGAGCGGGGCGTGGTATCCGAACAGAATCTGGAGCAGATTGCCGCCCGCCGCGACGGGCTGCGAGCCAGTGTTGCCACCGCGCAGGCGGCCCTGGCAGAGGCCACCCGGTTACTCGAGGAAAGTGTTCTGAAAGCCCCGTTTGCCGGCCGGGTTGAAGCCCTGCTGGTGGAGCGTGACGAATTCGTGGCTGCCGGGCAACCGGTAATGAGGCTGTCCTCGCCCAAGGGGCGGGAAGTGGAAGTGCGGGTACCGGCGTACATGCTGAATCACGTGACCCTGGGCCAGCTGCTGCCGGTGTGGTCGGTACAGGATCGCAGCCGGCCGGCGGAAACCGGCTCCATTGTCGAAATTGCCCAGGCCGGCGGTGTTCGTGGTGAGCTGCACCCGGTACTGGTGAGTGTGCCGGCCGACACCCTGGAGCCGGGTGAGCCGGTAGAGGTGGGGATTACGCCCACAGAGGTGGTGGCCACAACGGTTCCCCTGCTGGCGGTGATGAAATCCGCCAGCGGTGCAAGCGTATTTCGGGTCGACAGCGGTGTCGCCCGTCGGGTACCGGTTACCGTCGAGCGGGTCATCGGTGAGCGCGTGGTGGTAGGGGCGGACGATCTGACGCCCGGTGACCAGGTGATCTTTGCGGGCATGACGCGCCTCGCCGATGGCGATGCCGTGGAGGTGCAATGATGACCGGCCGGCTGCTGAACTATCAGCGCCTGCTGGGCATGGTGGTGACCATGCTCTGCCTGCTGGGTATTGCGGCCTACAGCACCATGCCGCGGCAGGAGGATCCCTCATTTCCCTACCGCGCCGGCACGGTGACGGTCAACTATCCGGGCGCGACTGCGGATGCAGTGGAGCGGCTGGTGCTCAACCCGCTGGCCGATGAACTGCGCCAGGTGGAGGAAGTGGATTTCACCCAGGCCACCGCGCGAACCGGCGTGGCCATTGTTCAGGTGCGCCTGAACGACACTATTTACGATACCGATTCGGCGTGGGATCGCGTGCGTCAGGCCATGGATCGGGCGCGGCGGGATTTCCCCGGAGACGTGGGTGAGATGTCTCTCGATGACCGGATCATTGATATTCCCGCCATCGTGCTGGCGGTGGGTGGCTCGTCCTCGGTCACCGAGCTGAGCAAGGTGGCCGAGCGGCTGAAAAGGAACCTGGCCAACATTCCCGGGGTGTCGCGAATCGAACTGGAAGGGGATGCCGACGAGCAGATCACCCTGGCCCTGGATGACGCCGCCATGTTCCGGCTGGGCATTTCCCCGGCGCGGGTTCTCGATACCCTGGCCCAGCGCAACCAGACTATTCCGGGTGGTTTTGTGGTGGTGGATGGCCGCCGCATGTCGGTGCTGCCCAACAGCGAATTCGCCGATATCGACGCCATCCGCGCAACCCCCATAGAGCTTCCTGATGGCTCGCAGGTTCCTCTCGCCGCCGCGGCGGAAGTGTGGCGTGGGCCTCAGGAACCGCGCCAGCCGGAAACCTGGTTTGACGGCGAACGGGTGGTGCTGGTGTCCGTCATCATGGAAGAGGACACCACCGATGCCATCCGCTTCGGTGAGCGGGTGAGAAACCGGCTGGCCGACATCCGCAGTGATTTCGAACCCTACGAACTGCGGGAAATGTTCTTCCAGCCGGACAAGGTGGAGCAGCGCCTGGACAATCTGGCCTGGAGTCTGGTGTTGTCGGTGATCATCATCGTGGCGGTGGTGTTCACCGGCATGGGCATCCGCATGGGGCTATTGGTGGCTTCCATCCTGCCGATGGTGGCGCTGATCAGTGTCGGGCTCTACGACCTGGGGGGCGGCGTGCTGCATCAGATTGCGGTGATCGGGATGGTGATCTCCCTGGGCATTCTGATCGACAACGCCATCGTCATTGTCGAGAGCATTCAGGGCTATCTGGATCAGGGCATGCGTCGACTGGACGCGCTGAAAACCTCGGTGCGGGAGCTCGCCGGTCCGCTGGGCGCCTCCACCGGCACAACGCTGGCTGCGTTTGCGCCCCTGCTGTTATCGAAAGGCGGAACCGCCGACTTCACCCGCGGTGTGCCGGTGATGATCATGCTGACCCTGTCAGTGAGTTACCTGCTGGCCATTTCCGCCGTGCCGCTTCTGGCTGCGCGCTTTCTCAAGCCCCGAAAAGCCGGTCAGAGCGACCGGCTGGCCGGGCTGTCGGTATTTCTTGGCGGGCTGGTGGCGCGGGTGCCGGGCAGGCTGATGATCGGCGGACTGGCGCTGGTGCTGATCAGTCTTGCCCTGACGCCGTTCATGAAACAGCAGTTCTTCCCGAATGCGGACCGCCCACAGGTGATCGTGGAACTCTATATGCCGGAGGGCACCGATCAGGAACGAACCTCGTCGGTGGCCGCGGACCTTGAGCGGGCGATCCGTGAGCGCCCGGAAGCGGTGCGGGTGCACCGGTTTACCGGATTTACCGGGCCGAGTTTCTACTACAACCTGCAGCGGGCGCCGCAGGCGCCGAACCGCGGCCGTATTGTGGTGTCGACATCCACCCTGGCAGAGACCACCGATCTGATCCCCTGGATTCGCGACTACGCGGACACACATCTGCCGGAACTGAATCTGTCCGTGGGGATTCTGGGGCAGGGGCCGCCACGGGCGGCGCCGGTGGAAGTCCGGGTATACCACGCCGACGACGATACCCGTACCGCCGCCACCGAACAGGTGTTTTCCGCCTTGCGTCGAGTTGCTGGCACCGTGGACGTGCGCCATGACCTCGACATCGGTGTGCCCAGTATTGCCATCAATGTCGACGACGCCAGCGCCGCCCGTTACGGCATCAACCGCTCGGACGTGGCCCAGAGCCTTTATGGTCAGAGCTTCGGGGTGGTGGCGGAGCAATACCGGCAGGAGGAAGACCCGATCCCGCTGGTGCTGAGATCCCGCGAGGGCACCAGTCTGTCGCTGTCCCGATTGTTGTCGGTGAACATCTACAACGCCGGCGGCGAGGCGGTGCCGTTGTCCGCCGTCGCCTCCCTGGAAACCTCCTGGCAGCCGGCCGCACGCTATCTGCGCAATGGTGTGAGAATGAACACGGTGACCGCCAATCTGCTGACCGGTTACAGTTTCAGCCAGGCACTGCAGGGGCTGGAATCGAGCCTCCAGGACAACCCGTTGCCGCCAGGCACCCGGCTGGAGATGGGCGGCGACGCCGAGGGCTCCGATGACGCCAACAACGCCTTGCTGACTACGGCGCCGATCGGCATGCTGCTGTTGCTGTTCTTCCTGCTGATCCAGTTCAACTCCTTCCGCCGAGTCGGCATCATCCTGCTGACGGTGCCGTTAGCCACCGTTGGCATCTTCCCCGGGCTGGTGTTATCGGGATCGCCATTCGGTTTCCAGTCCCTGCTGGGGGTGATTGCGTTGGTGGGTATTGTGGTGAACAACGCCATCGTGCTGCTGGATGTGATGGACCGACAGCTGGAAAAAGGTGAAGCCATCCGCGATGCCGTGCGCATCGCCGTGGAGCAGCGTACCCGACCCATCCTGCTGACAACGGCCACCACCGTGGCGGGGTTGTTGCCTTTGGCCTTTTCCAGCTCCACTTTGTGGCCACCCATGGCCTGGGCCATTATCTCCGGCCTGCTGGCGTCTACCGTACTGACCCTCCTGGTCGTGCCTGCCGTGTGCACCCGGGTTATCCGCTGCAAAGTGGCCGAGCCGGAAAACGCACCGGCCTGATCAACAGACCCACTCGTTGACCAACCGGGACATCCCGGTTGGGAAACACAATCAACTCCGGCGAGTGCCCGACCCGATACTGCGTCTCCTGATCCTCCCAGATCAGGGTGCCGGGGGCATACTCCGTGAAATTGGCCACGTCATCCGGTACATGAAAGCGGAAGCTGTCACCGGTATTGAGAATCTCATGCACCACCTCGAAGACCGCGAGTCGATCGTGGGGCGGCTGTGGCGCAACCGGTGCACCTCCGCTGATGCGCCGCCGCAGGGCATCACCGATGCCCCGGAACCGGCTGAGATCGTTCTGACCGAATGGCCGAACCTTGCCCAGCTCCACGGTAAAACTCTCGGCCCGCAGCACCGACGCCGAGAATGACGAAAACGTGGTGCCCGCGCGATGCTGCAACAACAGCGTCTCCACCCCGGCTTCCAGCAGGAAATCACACTGCGCCTGCGGCACTTCCCGACCCTCAACGAACGGGTACAACGCAAACTTCTCCCGCCGCGAAGGGCGGATCGCCGTGTGCAGATCGTAGTGACACAGATTGTCCGGATACCGCGTCGCAAACTGCCGGCAGGTCTCCTCCAGAAACCGCGCCCGAGCGGCCTCGGGCAACCCCTGATTCGCCGCTTTGCCATGGGCACCGTGGAACAACCGGTTCATGTTCACCTCAAGGAAGCGCTCCCCGGCCACCATCGCCGGCGGATTGCCCAGAATCAGCAGCACCGGGCACACCAGTGACCACTCCCCGTTAAGCAGTTCGGTTGCCAGCGCGTTCAGCACCTCGATGGGCGCGGTTTCGTTGCCGTGAACCCCGGCGGAAACGATCAACGCGTCGCGATTCGGATTCAGGCGATCGGAAGGGGGGCTGATTTCGAGAACCCCGACTGCACGGCGAACTACATGAGTGCCGTCTGGAAGTTGAGCTTCTAATTCGGGTAGTGGAGCGTCTGAGTTGGCAAGCGTATGGGCAAGCCAGTCGGGACAGGAATCGAAAAGTGAGGCAGAAACTGACATAGGAATCCCCGAACAAAGTCTGGGGTCAGTCGGTGCGAGCGCCTCCCGGGAATCTTGAAGGCCAGGGACGGCCTGAAAGAAGCGCACATTGATGTGCTCGTAGCGGTTCCCGGGAGGCGCTTGCACCGATTGACCATGCGCCGAAGCCTATCGGTCAGGAGTTCAACGGCCGCTGATGCTTCAGCAAATGATTTTCCAGCTTGCGGAATGCGAACACCAGCGCAAACGTCAGCAGCATGTACAACAAAGCCACAAAAATGAACGCATCGAACGGCGCATAAAACCGCGAGTATATGTTCCGCGCCGCCCCGGTCAGATCCACGATGGTCACCACACTGGCAATCGCGCTGGCATGCAGCATGAAGATCACCTCGTTGGAGTAAGCCTGCACACCTCGCCTCGCAGCACTTGGCAACACAATGCGGCGCATCCGCATGAACCAGTTCATGCCGTAGGCTTTCGCCGCCTCGATCTCGCCATTGGGTGTCGACACAATGGCTCCGCGGATAATCTCTGTGGTGTACGCCGCAGTATTCAGAGTGAACGCCAACAGCGCCGGGTAAAACGGCTCCCGGAAAATCAGCCACCAGAAGGTCTCCTGGATCCCCTCGATCTGCGCCAGCCCATAATAGATAATGTACAGCTGAATCAGCAATGGCGTGCCCCGGAAAATGTAGGTGTAAAACCACACCGGGCCGGAAATGAAAGGATTCTTCACCGTCCGCAGAATCGCCAGCGGCACGGCCACCACCAGACCAATCACCAGAGACAGGAACACCAGCTGTACGGTGGTCACCATGCCGCCCCAGTATTCCATCAGGGTCATGGCAGTAAAAATGTCGTTCTTATCGAGCCATTCGGCAATGAAATCAGGCATACCTCAACCCCCCTGAACCACGCCGACATTGGCACGCTTGTTGAGCCATTTGATGAACAGCTCCGAACCGGCAGTCAGGGCCAGATAGACAAACGCCACCGGAATGAAAAAGTGAAACGGCATGCGCTCCGCCTTGGCGGCCTCCTCGGCCACACGCACCATGTCGGTGAGACCGATAATGGACACCAACGCGGTGGTTTTGAGCAACACCTGCCAGTTGTTGCCGATGCCGGGCAGGGCATGGCGCAGCATCTGCGGCAGCATGATGCGGCGGAACGTGTGCAGGCGGGTGAAGCCGTAGGCTCGGGCAGCCTCGATCTGACCGGTCTCCACCGCCAGAAAAGCGCCGCGGAAGGTTTCCGTCATATAGGCGCCAAAAATCAGTCCGATGGTGACTACACCGGAAATAAAGGGGTCGAACTGAAAGAAAAAGTCGATTTCGTAGGTCTCCCAGATATGGTCCGAGAGCATATTGACCGCAACCTGGCCGCCGTAATAGAACAGCAGCATCATAACCAGGTCAGGGACGCCACGAATCAGGGTGGTGTAGGCGGTCGCTGCCCCTTTGGCCAGGCGGTTGTCCGACAGCTTGGCAGAGGCGCCTATCAGCCCGAGAGTGATGGCAACAGCGAGGGAGAGGAAGGCCAGTTCTATGGTGACCACCGCCCCATCCAACAGAGCCGGGCCATAGCCTTTCAAATCGAGCATGGGAATGTCCGGTAATCAGGGGCGACCAATGCGATCGCCCCTTGAGCAGTTTTACATCTTGATGTCGTAAGCGAAGTACTTCTTCATGATGGTGTCGTAGGTACCATCTTCTTTCAGCGTGCTCAGGGCGGCGTTGATGTCCTCAGCCAGATCCGCATCGCGCTTGCGCATGGCAACGCCGACGCCTTCACCCAGCTTGACCGGCTCAGCCACTTCCTTGAAGCCTTCTTTGCTCAGTACCGTCTGTTCACCGACCGGGTAGTCCACGAACACGACATCCAGACGCTGGCCTTCCAGATCCAGAACCATATCGTCTGCGGTGGTGTAACGCTTGATGGTCACCACACCACCCATTTCCTCGGTCACGTAGGTGTCCATGGTGGTGCCGCGCTGAACGCCGACAGTCTTGCCCTTCATGGCGTCCATGTCAGCGACGTCGGTGTTGAAGTTTTCCGGACCGAACCAGCCACCCGGGGTGTTGTAGTACGGTTCGGAGAACAACACCCGCTCAGCGCGCTCAGGAGTGATCGACATGGAGGACATGATCAGATCAAACTTGCGGGCCAGCAGGCCCGGGATCATGCCATCCCACGCCTGGATCACGAATTCGCAGTTGGCGCTCATCTCCTCGCACATGGCTTCCGCCAGTTCCACCTCGAAGCCCGTCAGCTCGCCGTTTTCATCTTTGTATTCGAACGGCTCGTAGGGCACGTCGAAGGCGATACGCAGGTTCCGTTCCTCGGCCTGTGCAACGCCAGCGGCCAGCGCCAGAGCACAGCTTGCTGCAACAATCAGTTTCTTCATGTGTCACTTCTCCAGTGTTTTGCCTTTTGGGCTTTATTTTTTATCAACGCCTTTTTAAGGCGTTTTTTTCATCCTCACCGGTTCAAGATAGCACCGAGTGTCAGAACTTGGGAGCCAGGAACTGTTTCATGCGTTCCGAGTCCGGGTTATCAAACACTTTCTGCGGTGTACCCTGTTCCTCGATGACGCCCTGATGCAAAAACAGGACCTGAGTCGACACATCCTTTGCAAATGCCATTTCGTGAGTGACCACGATCATGGTTCGGCCTTCCTCGGCCAGGCTCTGCATGACCTTCAGAACTTCACCGACCAGTTCCGGGTCCAGAGCCGATGTGGGTTCGTCAAACAGCATCACTTCCGGCTCCATCGCGAGGGCGCGGGCAATGGCTGCGCGCTGCTGCTGGCCGCCCGACATCTGGGCCGGGTAGTAGTCTTTGCGCTCGTAGATGCCAACCTTGTTGAGGTAGCCCTCGGCCCGCTCGATGGCTTCCTTTTTGGGGACCTTGAGCACGTTGACTGGTGCTTCGATGATGTTTTCCAGCACGGTCATGTGAGACCACAGATTGAAGCTCTGGAACACCATGGACAGTTTGGCGCGGATCAGTTCCACCTGCTTGTTATCGGCGGGAATACGCTCGCCCCGACGGTTGGTGGTGAACCGAATTGGGTCGCCGTGCACGATAATGTCGCCGGAGGTGGGGGTTTCCAGCAGATTGATGCAGCGCAGGAACGTGCTCTTGCCGGAGCCGGAGCTGCCAATCAGGGATACCACGTCACCTTTGCGGGTTTCCAGTGAGATACCTTTAAGCACTTCAAGCTGATCGAAGGTTTTATGAATATCCTTGCAGATCAAAGGTGCTTGGTCCGCCATGGGTGACTCCTGAGGCTGTCTTTCAGAGGCGCAAGTTTTACGGACTGTGGCGGCGGAAATCAAGACCCTTTGCCGTCGCGTTTTCCGCAATTCCCTATCAATTCCAGCACGATGGTGTGTCGCACTGAATATTCAATGCAAGCTTTTTGCCGCCTCAGGGGGAGGCGCTGGTTCCGGAAGCAGCAGCTTCCGAATTCAGTGAGATGCGGATCACTTTTGCGCCCTGGCTCTCGAGACTGCGCATGGAATCGCCGACAAACCGCACATGAGCGATTGCGGCCTTGCGGGCGGCAGCGGGCTTGCCGGCCATGATGGCCTGATAAATCTGCTTGTGCTGCCTCATGATGGAATGTCGCATTTCCTCCCGCGGATTCAGATTGGCAACGGACGCCTGAACGGTCAGCAGCATCATGTTTTTCAGACCGTTAAGAACATGCACCAGTATCGGGTTATGGGAGGCCTCGACAATTGCCTGGTGAAAGCCATGATCGGGCTTGGCATTGCTCATCGGGTCGGTGCTTTCCAGCACGCGGAAGGCTTTGGTAATGCGGTGCCTGTCCATGCTGGTGGCGCGCTGGGCGGCCAGCATGGCTGCCTGTCCTTCCAGTTGCTCTCGCACTTCCAGCAGGTCATAAAGGGTGCGCGGGTGGCCTGCAAACAAATGCATCAGCGGGCTGCGATCATCCAGATCCGCAGTGGACGGTACGATACTGGCAACGAACGAGCCCTTGCCGTGGTGCGTTTCGATCACGCCCCGGCCCTGCAATTCGTGGAGCGCCTCGCGGAGAATGGCGCGTGATACGCCCAGGCGTGCAGCCAGCTGCCGTTCCGACGGAATTTTCTGCCCGGGGGCCAGGCCGCCGTCGAGGATCAGCCGCTCCAGCCGATAGGATATTTCCTGTGATATGCCCATCCGGTGTGCCTGTCGGGTCCTGCTGGTCGGACCAGTTACGGGTTCAGGTGTGTGTCAGGAATCCTTCCGCTCAAGTGCCTTCCAGGCCCCTAACTATGGCCTATCGCGACGATTTCGTCCATTTCGCCGCCGGCAAAAACTGGTCCGACCAGTTGGCAATTCGCTGGACTAAAGTGCATCCGCCTACGAATATTTCGCTAATACCGGCGCCCGCCGGTTTTGGCCTTACTCTGCATAACAACAAAGTAGACGGAGATGTGTCGATGAACATCAACAACAATGCTGAAAGACGCTGTGACGCGGGTGCCATGCCACCTCGCAGGAGTTTCCTTAAATCCATGGCTGTCGGGGCCGCCTTCTGCGGAGCCCTGTTTTTGGGCGCCGGTCAGGCGCAGGCTGCCACCACCTGGAAGATCCAGTCGGTGTGGGATGCGGGCACGGTCGGTTACGACCTGTTTGAAGAGTGGTGCGAGAGCATCGAGGAGAAATCCGGTGGTGAGCTGATTTTCAAGCCATACCCCGCCAAGGCCGTTGCCGCTGATAACAACGCGTTGTTCGATGCGGTCCGTAATGGCGTGCTGCAGGGGATGAATCCGTTCACCCTGTATTGGTCGGGCAAGATTCCGGCATCGGTGTTCCTGTCCTCTTACCCGGCCGGACCGGACCAGCCCCACCAGTGGGACACTATGTTCTATTCCCTCGGCATGCTGGAGAAAACCCGTGAAATCTACAAGAAGTACGGGCTTTTCTACGTTGGCCCGATTCAACACGACGCTAACATTATTCACTCCAAGAAGCCGGTGAATTCGCTGGCGGACCTCAAGGGTCTGAAAATGCGCGTACCCGGCGGCATGGTCGCTGAGGTGTTTCAGGAGTTCGGGGTATCCACCGTGAGCTTGCCGGGGTCTGACATTTTCCCGGCGCTGGAGAAAGGCACCATCGACGCGGCAGATTATGTGGGGCCGGCGGTGAACTACGAACTGGGCTTTTCCCAGGTGACCGATTACATCCTGTTCGGCCCCCCGGGCGTGATGTCTATCTACCAGCCTGTGGACCTGATGGACCTCACCGTCAACCTGCGTGCGTGGAACAACCTCGATCCCAAACTGCAGCAACTGGTTGAAGACGAGGTGCGGATCTTCTCCCAGAAGCACTACCTGACCATTCAGGCTCGTAACATCGAAGCCATGGAGAAGTTCAAGGCCGATGGCAACACCGTCAGTCGCCTGAGCCAGGCTGACCTCGATGAATTCCGTCGCGTTGCCATACCCATCTGGTACAACTGGGCCAACAAGGACGACGACGCGAAAGAAGTTTTCGAGATGCAACTGGACTACATGATGAACGACACCGTCGGTTACATCACCGAGGACGATCTCAAAGCGGCCAAGAGCGAGTAAGCAGTCCCTCGAAACAACATCAACAAAAATAGAGGGGAAGGGCAGGGAGCGCCGGTTAGCTGGGCACTCGCTCCCTTCCCCTTGCTGTAACTCAGGTGGTGACGATATGTCTGGATCTGGTGGTTTCGGCTTTGTGCTGCCCCACTGGTTTTATTGGGGGTGGCTGGCGGTCATGCCGCTGATCATGATGGCGCTGGACAAATGGTTTGCAGCGCGCGGCAGTCAGGCCGTGGATCTGAACGCAGAAGCCAATGAGAAGCTTCAAAAGATTGAGGCGGAGCTCAAGGGCACAATCGAATCCGATTACAAGAACTGGTTCACCCGTGGGGTGGACTGGATCAGTGAAAAATCCGGCGTGTTCATCTCGTTCTGGACGGTGAACGCGGTGGTGTTCTATTTCTTTGAAGTGGTCATGCGCTACATCTTCAATAAGCCGACGATCTGGGTTCATGAGTCCAGTTTCCTGCTGTTCGGAATGCAGTACCTGCTGGCCGGCGCGTTTGCGCTACTCCACGGCGCCCATGTGCGGGTGGATGTGGTCTACAACTATCTGCCACCCCGCGGCCGGGTGGGTATGGACATATTCACATCCATGTTCTTCTTCATGTTTGCGTTTGCGTTGGTGATTACCTCCTGGACCTTCTTCGAGAACTCCTACTCCATGAACGAAACCACCGTTGAAACCTGGGGCATCCAGTACTGGCCGGTCAAGGCGATGATGCTGCTGGGTGCCGTGCTGATCACGCTCGCCGGCCTGTCGAAACTGATCAAAGACGTTGCCCAGTTCGTGAAAATGGGCAGGGAGCAGAGCGCATGAACACACCTGCAGTAACGAGCCCGGCCAACGGCAACCTGATGGGTAAACTGGGCACCTGGTTGATGATCCTGGCCACGGTGACCCTGGGCTTCATCATGTTGGTCGAGGTCATCAACATTCTGTTTTACGACCCGTACAGTGATGAGCGGTTCCTGTTCAAGCTGTCCGGTACCCTGGCCAGTGTTGATATCGGCACGCTCACCTATCTGATGTTCGGCTCCCTGCTGGTCGCCCTGATGATGGGGCTGCCGCTGGCGTTTGTAACCGGCGGCCTGGGTGTTGCCTTTATCTATCTGGTCGGCGACTCGTTGATGCTGAACATCATACCGAGCCGTATCTTCCCGATGATGACCAACTCGGACCTGGCGGCCATTCCCCTGTTCATCTTCATGGCCTCGATGCTCGAGCGGGCCGGGTTGATCGAAGAGATGTTCAACGTGGTCTACAAGTGGATGGGCGGTATTGGTGGTGGTCTGGCCATTGCCACCATCATCGCATCAACCATCCTGGCGGCCATGGTGGGTGTGATTGGTGCGGCCGTGGTGACCATGGGCATCATTGCGCTGCCAGCCATGCTCAAACGAGGATACGACCACAAGATCGCGCTCGGCTCGATCATGGCCGGGGGGACGCTGGGCATCCTGATTCCGCCATCGATTCTCGCCATCCTTTACGCGGTGGTGGCCCAGCAGTCGGTGGGCGAGCTGTATCTGGGGTCGGTGATCCCGGGTCTGATTCTGTCCACGTTGTACGTGCTCTATGTGGGTATCCGCACCAAGATCAATCCTGAGCTTGGACCGCCGGTGCCCGAGGGCGAACGCATCGGGTTCCGGCAAAAGGTCATGCTCCTGAAGGACCTGGTGGCACCCTTGATTCTGGTGTTTCTGGTGCTCGGCCTGCTGTTCGGCGGCATCGCCACGCCGGTGGAAGCGGCCGGCATAGGCTCCTTCGGTGCCATCCTGGTCGCCATGAAACACCGGGTGTTTTCGATCGCAACCCTGCGGGACGCCTCGGTAACCACCGCCAAGGCCTCTGCCATGGTGCTGTGGATCATGTTCGGAGCGTCGGTCTTTGTGGGATTCTATATCCTCCAGGGCGGCCAGGATTTCATCACCGAATCGATTCTCGGTATCGGGCTGTCACCCTACGGTGTGCTGCTGCTGCTGATGGTGTTGCTGGTGGTGTTGGGGATGTTCCTGGACTGGGTCGGCATCCTGCTGCTGGCGGTGCCCATCTTCATCCCGATCGTCAAGGCATTGGAATTCCCTGGTCTGTTCGGATTCCCGGCGGTGGCCGGTGACGACGTGGTGTTGTGGTTCGGTGTGCTGTACCTGGTGAACATGCAGATGTCGTTCCTCAGCCCACCGTTTGGCTACGCACTGTTCTACATCCGTGGTGTGTGTCCGCCGGACATCTCCATGGGTACCATTTTCAAATCGTCGCTGGTGTTTCTCGCAATCCAGGCCTTCGGCCTGTTCATCTGCGTGCTGATACCGGGCGTTGTCACCTGGCTGCCTAATCTGGTTTATGGCTGAGCGGCGGCAGCCGACTGAAAGGAGTGGAAGATTATGCTGACAATCAACCGGCTTGACCTGGCCGATGCGCGGGTGCTGATCGAAGGCGCTGCCGCGAAAGCGCGGGAAATCGGAGTGCCGATGTGCATTGCGATCGTTGACGAGTCCGGTAACCTGATCGCATTCGAGCGCATGGATGGGGGCAAAATCACCAGCGTGACCATTGCACAGGACAAGGCGTTTACCGCCTCTGCCGCCAAAAAAGCCACCCACGACTACAACAAGGTCAATGTGCCCGGCAGTCTGGCGTTCGGTATTCATACCGAGGTGGGTGGGCGCATCAGTTCCGTGGGTGGCGGCCTGCCGGTGATGGTCGGCGGTGAGGTGGTGGGGGGTATCGGGATCAGCTCCGGTACCCCGCAACAGGACATGGACTGTGCCCAGGCCGGTATCGACCACTTTGAAACCAAACGCGGTTGATGACTGTCACAGCTGAAGATATTCCTAGCCAGAGATTGATATGACAACCAAGCCGAAAGTCAGCAAAGCCGAGCTGGCAGAGCAGTTCCGGGCGTTCATCGACCCGGACTACGTCATCACCGATGACGAAACCATGAAGCCCTACGAATGCGACGGCATGTCGATGTATTGCGAAATGCCGTTGCTGGTGGTGCTGCCGGAAACCGTTGAGCAGGTCCAGCGGGTGATGCGGATCTGCAATGAAAACGCCGTGCCGGTTGTTGCCCGGGGAGCGGGGACGGGGCTGAGCGCCGGCGCCATGCCGAACAAGGAAGGCGTGGTGCTGTCGCTGGCCAAGTTCAACCGCATCATCCACATCGATCCGCTGGCACGTTCGGCGAGGCTGCAACCGGGTGTTCGCAACCTCGCCATCAGTGAGGAAGCGGCGCAGTATGGCCTTTACTACGGCCCCGATCCGTCCTCCCAGATTGCCTGCACCATCGGCGGCAACGTGGCGGAGAACTCCGGCGGCGTGCACTGCCTGAAATACGGCCTGACGGTGCACAACATCCTCAGCGTGGAAATGGTCACCGCCGAGGGCGATGTGGTCTCCATCGGCAGCGATGGGCTCGACAGCTGTGGCATGGACCTGCTGGCGCTGCTGACCGGATCCGAGGGGCTACTGGGCGTGGTCACCGAAGTGCAGGTCAAACTGCTGCCCAAGCCGGAAGTGGCGCGGGTGGTGATGGCCGGCTTCGACAGTGTGCAGAAAGGCGGTGACGCCGTGGGCGGTATCATTTCCCACGGCATTATCCCCGGTGGTCTGGAGATGATGGACGGCCACGCCATCATTGCCGCGGACGATTTCGCCCAGGCCGGCTACCCCCGTGACGCCAAGGCCCTGCTGTTGTGCGAGGTGGATGGCACCGAAGAGGAAGTGCTGGAGCACATCGCCGAGGCAGAAGAAGTGTTCCGCAAGCTGGGCGCCACCTCCGTGCGCACGTCCCGGAGTGAGGAAGAGCGCGCGCTGCTGTGGAAAGGGCGCAAGTCCGCGTTTCCGGCCGTCGGCCGCATTTCACCCGATTACTACTGCATGGACGGCACCATCCCGCGCCGAGAAATCGCCAATGTACTGACCCAGATGGAGCAAATGTCCGAACAGTTCGGCCTGCGCGTGGCCAACGTGTTTCACGCCGGCGACGGCAACCTGCACCCGCTGATCCTGTTCGATGCCAACGTGCCCGGTGAGTTCGAGCGCACCGAGGCGTTCGGTAGCAGCATTCTCGAACTGTGCGTGAAAGTGGGCGGCTGCATCACCGGTGAGCACGGCGTTGGCGTGGAGAAAATCCGCCAGATGGCGGTGCAGTTCAACGATGAGGAGCTGCAGCAGTTTCACGATGTGAAGGCCGCCTTCGACCCCGCCGGCATCCTCAACCCGGGCAAGGGTGTGCCTGCTCTGCGGTTCTGCCAGGAATACCGCTCACTGGAACACAAACAACACAAGCACGACCATACGGAAGCGGCTCATGGCTGATATGTCCCAGCAACTGAAGGAGCAGGTGCTCCAGGCCCGCAATGCCGGCCACAAACTCAACATCGTTGGTGGCGGCACCAAAGCCTTCATGGGCCGCGCCGCCGACCCGGACGCCGGAACACTCAGCGTCGCCGAGCACAGCGGCATCGTGGATTACCACCCGGTAGAGCTGGTGCTCACCGTGCGCGCCGGCACCACCCTCACCGAGATCGAAGCCACTCTCGCTGAAGAAGGACAGATTCTGCACTTCGAGCCGCCGCACTTCGGCGATGACAGCACCATCGGTGGCACCCTGGCCTGCAACCTCTCCGGCCCGGGTCGCCCCTGGGCCGGCTCCGTGCGGGACCAGGTGTTGGGTGTGCGACTGATCAACGGCAAGGGTGAACACCTGCGCTTCGGCGGCCAGGTGATGAAAAACGTAGCCGGTTACGACGTTTCTCGCCTTCAGGCCGGCGCCATGGGTACCCTCGGCGTGATGACCGAAATCAGCCTGAAAGTGATGCCCAGACCCGCCGCGACCCTGACCCTGGTGCAGGACATGGCGATGGACGACGTCATCCACTACATGAACAGCCGCGCCGCCGAACCCAAACCCATCACCGCCGCCTGCTGGCATGACGGCAAAGCGTACCTGCGCCTCTCCGGCGCCCGCTCTGCGGTGGAAGCCACGGCCGAAAAATGGACCGGCGAGGTGATGGAAAACGGCGAGCAGTTCTGGCGCCAGATCCAGGATATGCAGCACGACTTCTTCACCGGCGGTGATCCGTTATGGCGCTTCTCCATCGGCTCCACCGCTGCCAATCCCGCACTCGACGGCCCCTGGCTGATCGACTGGGCAGGTTCCCAACGCTGGTATCGCGGTGAGGCGGATCAGAAACAGTTGGAAGCCCTGGCGAAAGCGGCGGGCGGTCAGGTCAGCCTGTTCCGCGGCGGCGATCGGGAAGGGGAAGTGATGCACCATCAGCCGGATGCCCTTAGGGGGATTCAGCGCCGGGTGAAAAATTCTTTCGACCCAGACGGCATATTCAACCCGGGTCGGCTCTATAGCTGGTTGTAAATAGGTAAACCATGCAAACGAATCTAGTACAGCAATTTGCCAACACCCCGGACGGGCAGGAGGCCGAATCCATCCTGCGGGCCTGCGTCCATTGCGGCTTCTGCACGGCAACCTGTCCGACATACCAGGAGCTGAACGACGAACGCGATGGCCCCCGCGGCCGCATCTACCTGATGAAAATGTTCCTCGAAGGCGCGGAAGTTACCGAAAAAACCCGCGAGCACCTGGACCGCTGCCTCACCTGCCGCAGCTGCGAGACCACCTGTCCTTCCGGCGTGCAGTACGGCCGCTTGGTGGACATCAGCCGCGGATTGATGGAACAGGAAATGCCACGCCCACCGAAAGAAAAGTGGCTGCGCTGGGCGCTGGCCCGAGTGATCCCCAATCGCCGGCTGTTCGGCGTGTTACTGCGGCTGGGTCAGCTATTCCGCCCGGCACTGCCGGAAAAACTGCGCACCAAAGTGCCGCCGAGAAAAGAGGCCAACCCCTGGCCGGCGGCCAGCCACAGCCGCATTGTGCTGGCCCTGGCCGGCTGCGTTCAGCCATCCGCCACGCCCAACACCAACGCCGCCGCCGCCCGCGTACTCGACCGCCTCGGGATTACCATGGTGGAAGCTCCGGAAGCAGGTTGTTGCGGTGCGGTGAATCACCATTTGTCGGAACATGACAAGGCGCTGGAGCGCATGCGCCAGAACATCGACGCCTGGTGGCCTGCCATCGAAGCCGGTGCCGAGGCCATCATCATGACCGCGTCGGGCTGTGGCGCCATGGTGCAGGACTACGGGCACCTGCTGAAACACGACCCGGTATACGCTGCCAAAGCGCAGAAGGTCAGCGAGCTGACAGTCGATCTCGGCGCCTTCCTGCTCACACAGGATCTGGAGAAGCTGAGAGTGCAATTGAGAGCGCAGCAGAATCCGGGCAAGGTCGCTTTCCACTGCCCCTGCACCCTGCAACATGCCATGAAACAGAACGGCGTGGTGGAGCAGGTGCTGATCCGGGCCGGCGTGAACCTGGCGGCCACCAAAGACAAGCATCTGTGTTGTGGTTCGGCGGGTACCTATTCGGTGCTGCAGCCGGAGCTGAGCCAGAAGCTGCTGGCCAACAAACTCACGGCGCTGACCATCGACAATCCGGACCGTATCGTGACGGCCAACATCGGCTGTCAGATGCACCTGGAGACCCGCTCCACCGTGCCGGTCCAGCACTGGGTCGAATTACTGGACCCGTAACATCTGCTATAGTCCCCGGCTCATTTTGAAACCACAGGGAGTGGAATCTTATGCCAGGGACCTTGGCGCTATTTCTGTTATCCGCATTATTGTCAGCACCCGCCCTTGCCGGTGTGTACTCCTGGACAGACGACCAGGGCGTGGTGCACTTCACCGACACCCAGCCCCGCAACCAGCGCCACGAGACCGTGACCCTGAAACAGCCGTCGGTGGTGCCCATGTCAGAAAATCTGGAGCAGGGCAGGCGAGTGAACACCATTCGCAAGGACATACGCCAGAGTTTGAAGGCGTCGTCGTCACGCACGCCGTCACGGAGTTCGGCAGGGCATGCCCGCGCCGGTGACGACAAACAGTGTGCCGGCTACCGCAAACGCCTCGCCCGTATCCAGCAGCAACTGCGTGCCGGCTATAGCAACGACAAGGGCAATCGTCTGCGGCGTCAGCGGCGAAGCGTCAGCCAGGCGCTCAGCCGCGAGTGTCTTCTGCAGTAAAACCTCAGGTTGAGCCTGACCTCAGAATGTACTGATCAGCAGATACAGCGTGTAGGCCACGAACGCAGTGATCAGCAGAGCGCCCTCAACCCGGTTGATGCGCCCCGGCCCGCGGAAGCCATAGCCCAATGCGAAGAGCGCAAAGGTCAGGCCCGCCATTACCGGGAGGTCCCGCACCAGCACATCGCCGGCGACCTCCATGGGTGCGATCATGCCGGCGATGCCCACCACCGCAAGGGTGTTGAACATGTTGGAGCCGAGAATGTTACCCAAGGCGAGATCGTGTTCACCCTTGCGGGCGGCAATCACCGACGATGCCAGTTCCGGTAAGGACGTGCCAACGGCCACGATTGTCAGGCCGATAATCAGGTCGCTGACGCCGAAGGCCATGGCCAGATCCACGGCACCCCAGACAAGAATGCGGGAACTGATGATCAGCAGAACCAGACCGGCAACCAGCCAGAACACCGCCTTGCGGATCGGCATAACCCGCTCATCAAGCTCGGCGCTGACTTCCAGAGCAAGTGCATCCTGTGGCTTCTTCATGCCGGCCCAGATACTCCAGCCCAGTAACGCAGCAAAGGTCAGCAGCAAGCCCACCGCATCCAGCCGGGACAGGCTGCCATCAAGCAGCTGCCAGATGGCGAACAGCGTGATGGCGGCAAGTATCGGCAGCTCCTTGCGCATGACCTGGGAGTGCACCGCAATCGGGGAGATAACGGCGGTGATGCCGAGTATCAGTGCGATGTTGGTAATGTTGGAACCGTAAGCGTTGCCCAGCGCCAGCCCGGGATTGCCCTGCGAGGCTGCCAGCGCGGAAACCACCATTTCCGGAGCCGAGGTACCAAAGCCCACCACCACCATGCCGATCAGCAGCGGCGGCATGCCGAAATGGCGCGCGGTCACCGCGGAGCCTTCGACAAAACGATCAGCACTCCAGACCAGCAGGGCCAGTCCGGCAGCAATGGCAAGCAGAGCGAGAAGCATGATGGATCCTCAGTGTGTCAGTCAGGCGCAATCAGAGTGCACAGTTTGCGGTTAACTGACAGTCATTTGCAATCGGCAAGGCAGGGTCAATACTGATGATTTATCACGCCCGGAACGGGAGTGAGGGCTGGTGCTCCGCGGAAAAGTGCTAAACTGCCTGCACACATTCACACAGTGCCAACAGGAGATATCTCATGGCCAGAAAACGAGCAAAACCCACGCAGGAAAGCGCCATCAAGCGCGACCTGAAAACACCGAAGTACCAGATGCGAGTGGTTGAGGATAAGAGCAAGTACAAGCGTCAGCGGGACAAGTGTGTGCGGGCGGAGGATTTTCGTAAGGCTGCATGACTGCGGTTTTACGAAAGTCCTCCGTGTTGGCGGCGGCCAGCCGCTTTAATTCCAGGCTCAAACCGTTGGGGCAGGGCGAGGAAATAGCGGCGGACCAATAACAACAAAGCCCGCACAAGGCGGGCTTCATCAGAATTCTAAATGGTGCCCGGAGGCGGAATCGAACCACCGACACGGGGATTTTCAATCCCCTGCTCTACCAACTGAGCTATCCGGGCGCGTTGCGCGACTGCTGTGCAACGGGGCGCTATTAAACCGGTTTCACTGTTTTGAGTCAAGGCTGTCAGCCAAAAATTTGCGGATCTTTTAGCGGTTGCTCAGGCTTTGATCAATTGCGCCTATTGCTCCGGTGGCACGTAGCCTTCGGCCTTGTCGAATGGCTCGTTGTTGAAGAAGCGTTCCATCTGCGCCTGCAGGTATTTGCGGGTGTTCGGATCCATCAGGCTCAGGTGCTTTTCGTTGATCAGCATGGTTTGCTGGTTCTGCCATTCTTCCCACGCTTTTTTGGAAACGTTCTCCCAGATTTCCTGGCCTTTTTTGCCGGGCATCGGGGGGAAGTCCAGTCCTTCCAGCTCTTGCTGGTACTTGCGGCAGAAAACGGTGCGGGTCATATCGGGTCCTGTTGAATCGGGCGCCGGTTAACGCGGCGCTGTGACTGACGTGCTGTGACTGACGAGACGATGATAACAGATAAGCCGGTGGTCAGATGAGGGCCGGCTGTTCGGGGTTGGTCAGCAGGTTGCGGATGGGGGCCGGCAAGCCGAGGCTGAGGGCCTCATCCCGGTGCAGCCAGCGCTGGCCGTCGTTGTCGCTCACTGCGTCGGCGGAATAGACCTCCAATCTGGCGGGCTGGATGTGCAGGTGGTAATGGCTGAAGGTGTGGCGGAAGCCGCCAATCAGTTCGGCATCACCGCAGGCGAAGCCGAAAGCCTGTCCGCAGGCTTCGGACAGCTCATCGGCACCCAGGGCCGGGTCCAGCTCCGGCAGGCTCCACAGGCCGCCCCAAATGCCGCTGGGTGGGCGCCGTTCCAGCAGGATGCGGCCTTCGTGATCTTCAAGTATGACCATCCAGGTGGTCTTTTCCGGTTTGGCTTTCTTTGGCTTGGAGCCCGGATACAAGCGGATGTCGTCATTCTTGTATGCAGTGCAGCCGGTCTGGAGCGGGCATTGCTGGCATTTCGGACGGGCGCGGGTGCAGACCATGGCGCCCAGGTCCATGATGGCCTGGGTGTAATCGCGAACCCGGCTGTGCGGCGTGTGCTGCTCGGCGTGCTGCCAGAGCGTGTTCAGTACGCTGGTTTGTCCGGGCCAGCCCGGCACGGCGTGGTAGCGCGTCAGTACCCTTTTGACGTTGCCATCAAGGATGGCAGCGCGCTTGCCGAACGCCTGTGCCAGAATGGCGGCGGCGGTGGAGCGGCCGATCCCGGTCAGTGATTCCAATTGCTGTTGGTCGTCCGGTAATTCACCGCCGAACTCGTTGACCACAGCTTTCGCTGCTTTCTGCAAGTTGCGGGCCCGGGCGTAATAGCCCAGTCCGGACCAGTGGCTGAGCACGTCGTCCTCGGGGGCGGCCGCCAGCGCTTCCACATCCGGGAAGCGTGCCATGAAGGCCTGGAAGTAGGGGATGACGGTGGCTACCTGGGTCTGCTGGAGCATGATCTCCGACACCCAGACCCGGTAGGCATTCCGGTTGTGGTGCCACGGCAGGTCGTGCCTGCCGTGCTGGTCGTACCAGGCCAGAAGCTCCCGGGCAAAACGGTCGCTCATCGGTTGAACAGGCCTTTGACCGCATCCTTGATCTGGCTGCCTTCCTCGCCCAGTTTTTCGTCAATTTTCTCGCGGACTTTCTCCTCCGCCTTGGCCTTGGCCCGGTCGGTTTCCTCTTTCACCTTCGCACGTGCAGCGTTCGCTGCGATGTCCTTGATGGTGTCGCGGAAGCGTGATCCGTCGAAGGAGCACAGGCCGGCAGGATCTTCGGAGAAGTTGCCGCGGCATTCCACCGGGATCACCACGTTCTCGACGTATTCGGTCACGCGGCAGGCTTCGTCGCGGTGGATCTCGCCAACCACTCTCAGGCCGATCTCGTAATCCAGTTCCGTTTTCTCCAGATCCACGGTGCCGTCACCTTCCAGGCGCATGCCGGCGAGAGCCGCCACCAGGTCGGTGTTGTTCAGCGTGTTGCCATCGATCTTGAGCGTGCCCCTCATGTCGTTGAACGGCGTTGTGGTGCCCCAGTCGTTGGTATTCAGGGTGTCCTGGTTCACCAGCGCAATGCCCTGGCAGGCCATGCGGGTCAGGTTCATCTGGCGGAATTCACCCTCGGCAAGATTGAAGTTGATATCGCCTTTTGCGTTTTCCCGCAGGGCGGAGATCCGGTTGCCGACGGTGGCGATATCCAGATTCAGATTGGCGCCCCCCGACAGCATGTCGACCTCAGCAAGGTCGGTCAGCAGAGGCAGCGTCTGCACGTTGACCACTTTGGAGCCGATCGCCCAGGTGGGGTTGTCCTTGCGGGCATCCAGGGTGACGTTCGCATCGAAGCTGCCGTAGTAGAGTTTGCCGCTGAACTCTTCCACTTTCATCAGGCCGTCTTTCGCGGTGATGGACGACTTGATTTCATTGATGTTTAGGTTGCTGATGATCAGCTCACCCAGGCCCAGATCAATGTCCAGAAGCAGGGTTCGCAGGGTCTCCAGTGGCAGCAGATCAGACTCTTCCGTGGCGCCTGCGGCTGCCGTGGACGGCTCTTCAGCGTCGCCGGACGAATCGTCGGATGAGGCCTCGCCGTCCTCCGCTTTCGGCGGCAGGTAGCGATCCGCGTTGATGGCATCGCCCTGCAGGGCAAGCACCACGGCGCTGTTGTTGAGGGTGTAGCTGCCGCCGCCGGTAAAGGTGGTGTCGTCGAGGCTGATGGTCAATTCGCTAAGTTCCACGGTACCGGCCGGTCCGCCAATCTGGGTAGAGAAGGCAATGGCTTCGAGCACGTCCGGATCGTCGGTCTCTATGGCCGGCTGACCAAGGGCCGCGAGCAGTTCCTTCAGCGAGAACTGGTCAATGCTCATCTCGCCCTTCAGCTCGGGCTTGTCGCCGAAGCCGTTAACCGCCAGGTCGGCGTTCAGTTTCAGATCCGCAAGGCTGGCGGTGAAGCCGTTAAGCGTGGCGGTTTCGTTCTCCAGATTTGCTTCAACGGCGCCCGCCAGTTCAGCGGTAACGGATTTGCCGCCGAACGGCTCGCCATTCATGTCGAAGGTTGCGTCCAGATCCGAAATGCCGAACTCGTTCAGGGCCTCGTTGGCCGCAAGGCGGGCACTGAGGCGGCCGTCTACAGCAAACTGGGGCTGGTTGGTCTCGAAACGGAAGCTGATGTCCAATGGAAAGCTGCTGCCCAGGGTGATCTCGCTGGCGTTGACGGTGAAGTCTTGCAGGGTCACGGATTGACCGGTGCTCGCGTCGTTGTAATGAATCTGGGCGTTGCTGATCTGAACATTCTCGACGTTGAAGTTCAGCGGCTCACTGTCGCCGGCCGGTTCTTCGCTGTCCGCCGGTTCCGCAGCCTGTTCATCAGCGGCTGCCTGCTCCTGTGCAGCGGTGTCATCCCCGGCGGCGTCGCCCTCAGGCATGATGCGTGTCCAGTTGCCGTTGCCGTCTTTGTCAACGTTCAGGCGGGCATCAAGCCCGTCAAGCAGGAAGGTGTTGACCCGCGGTGACATGGCAATGAGCGACCAGAAATCCACTTGGGCCACCAGTTGGTCCAGGCGGACAAAGCGTTCGCCTTCCAGCGTGGCTTCCACATTGTTGAGCTCGAGGCCGAGGGGGATGAACGACCAGCCGATGTCGCCCTCCAGAATCAGATCGAGGTTGGTGGCGTCTTCGGCCGCTTTCTCGATCTGGGGCTTATAGGTGTTGGGGTCGATGACTAGAACGGCGACGGCCACGGCTGCAATAGCCAGCACGATAAGGCCGACAATGGCGAGGGCGATATAGCGAACAGCTTTCATAATTCAGGCTTCCTTCCATTTGGTGCGTTCAGGTGCCGCAAAGTGAGCAAATCTAAGGATAACGCAGGGGTAACAAAATAAAAGCGCCGATGTATGACAATACGGTATTGATAGGCCAAAATAGGCACACTGTTTTTTGACATTGTCCTGAAGACAAACCTACAACGATAAAAAGGAGTTGGCTGTGGCTATCACTGTATCGATCGAACTGAACCGGGAACTTGAAATACCGGGCGGATACGATGAAGTGTTCGATCTGTTGGCCGATGTACCCCGCTCTGCGAGTCACTTCCCGAAAGTCGACAAGCTGGTGGACCTGGGCGACAACACGTACCGCTGGGAAATGGAAAAAGTGGGCGTGGACAAGCATGCGATCCAGTCCGTGTACGCGTGCAAGTATTCGGCAGACAAAGACGGCGGCCGTATTACCTGGGAGCCGGTCAAGGGCGAGGGTAACGGGGTGGTTCGGGGCTCCTGGACCCTCAAGGCCAAGGGCGATAACGCCACCGCGGTCAGGTTCCAGACCAGTGCCGAACTTACGGTGCCGCTGCCGAGCCTGCTGAAGCTGGCGATCAGCCCGGTGATCAAGCACGAGTTCAACAGTCTGGTGGATACCTACATGAACAATCTGAAGAAGGCGTTCTGAGCACCCCGGCTATCAACACCATAAAGGCCATTGTGGGACTCCGGGATTCAGAAAAGGTATAATCCGCCAATCAACATTTTCCGGCATAGTGCCCTTTATAACCTGGAGTCCCCATGGCCGAACGTAAGGCTCGGGTAGAAAGAAATACCCTCGAAACCCAGATCACTGTCGAGATCAATCTCGATGGCACCGGTACGTCTGCTTTTGACACCGGCGTGCCCTTCCTCGAGCACATGATGGACCAGATCGCCCGCCACGGGCTGGTGGATCTGAACATCGTCTCCAAGGGTGATCTGCACATCGACGATCACCACACCGTGGAAGACATCGGCATAACCCTGGGGCAGGCGTTCCGGCAGGCAGTGGGTGACAAGAAAGGTATCCGCCGTTACGGCCATGCCTACGTGCCACTGGACGAAGCCCTGTCCCGGGTGGTGATCGACCTGTCCGGGCGCCCGGGCCTGATGATGGACGTTCCCTACACCCGCGGCTCCGTGGGTGGCTTTGATGTGGATCTGTTCGCGGAGTTCTTCCAGGGCTTTGTGAATCATTCCATGGTGACCCTGCACATCGATAACCTGAAAGGCAAGAACACCCACCACCAGATCGAAACGGTGTTCAAGGCTTTCGGTCGTGCCCTGCGCATGGCTATCGAGATGGACGAGCGCATGGCGGGTATTACCCCGTCCACCAAAGGCTCTCTGTAAACGGTCATCCAAGGACACCGCATCAACCATGAAAACCGTTGCCATCATCGACTACGGCATGGGCAACCTGCACTCTGCCAAAAAAGCGGTAGAGCACGTTGCCCCGGACACCACCGTACTGGTTACTGACAACGCCGAAACCATCCGCGAAGCCGACCGGGTGATCCTGCCCGGCGTCGGCGCCATCCGTGACTGCATGGCCGAAATCCGCCGCCTGGGTGTCGACACCCTGGTGCGCGAGGTATCGCAGGATCGCCCGTTTCTGGGTATCTGCGTGGGCATGCAGGCACTGATGTCCCGCAGCGAAGAAAACGGCGGCGTCGACTGCATCGGGCTGTTCCCCTCGGAAGTACGCTACTTTGGTGACGATCTGAGCGAGCACGGTGAGCGCCTGAAAGTGCCTCACATGGGCTGGAACGAGGTCTACCAGACCTTCGAGCATCCGCTGTGGCACAACATCCCCGACGGCGACCGTTTCTATTTCGTGCACAGCTACTACGCCGAGGCCGAGGGCAATGCCGATATGGCGGGCCGCACGCGCTACGGTGTCGATCTGGCCGCCGCGGTGGCAAAAGACAATATTTTTGCAGCGCAGTTCCACCCGGAGAAAAGCGCCCGGGCGGGGCTGCAGTTACTGAAGAACTTTACTGACTGGACCGGAACATGCTGATTATCCCCGCCATTGATCTGAAAGACGGCAAATGCGTGCGACTGCGTCAGGGCCGCATGGACGACTCCACCGTGTTCGGTGACGATCCCGTGGATATGGCCACCCGCTGGGTGGACGCCGGCGCCCGCCGCCTGCACCTGGTGGATCTGAACGGCGCGTTCGCCGGTGAGCCGGTGAACGGCGAAATCGTGCAGGCCATTGCCCGCAAGTACCCGGGTCTGCCGATCCAGATTGGCGGCGGTATCCGTTCTGCCGACACCATCGAGGCCTATCTGAAGGCCGGCGTGCAGTGGGTGATCATCGGCACCAAAGCGGTGAAAGAGCCCGAGTTCGTCACCGAGATGTGCAAGAAATTCCCGGGCCACATTATTGTGGGACTGGACGCCAAAGACGGCCGTGTTGCCACCGACGGCTGGGCCGAAGTGTCGGAAGTGATGGCCACCGATCTGGCCAAACGCTTTGCCAATGACGGCGTGGATTCCATCGTCTACACCGACATCAGCCGCGACGGCATGATGCAGGGCGTGAACGTGGAAGCCACAGCGGCCCTGGCGGAGGCTGGCGGTATTCCGGTGATCGCCTCCGGCGGCGTGACCAATATGGATGACCTCAAGCGCCTGGCCGCTGTGGCGGACAAGGGCATTCTCGGCGCCATCACCGGTCGCGCCATCTATGAAGGTACGCTGGATGTGGCCGAGGCCCAGGCCTACTGCGACAGCCTCAAGGCATAAGGACACACGCTATGGCACTGGCGAAACGCATCATCCCCTGCCTGGACGTGGACAAGGGTCGCGTGGTGAAAGGCGTGAACTTTGTTGATATCCGCGACGCCGGTGACCCGGTGGAAGTGGCCCGCAAGTACAACGAGCAGGGCGCGGACGAGATCACTTTCCTGGACATCACCGCCAGCCACGAGAGCCGCGACACCACCTATGAAACCGTGGAGCGCATGGCCAGCCAGGTGTTCATCCCGCTGACCGTGGGCGGTGGCGTCCGTACCGTCGACGATATCCGCAAACTGCTGAATGCCGGCGCTGACAAGGTCTCGATCAACACCGCGGCGGTGTTCAATCCGGAATTTGTGCGGGAGGCTGCGGAGCGGTTCGGTCGCCAGTGCATCGTGGTGGCGATCGACGCCAAACGGGTGTCGGCAGACGGTGAAGCCCCGCGCTGGGAAATCTTCACCCACGGTGGCCGTAAGCCCACCGGTCTGGATGCGGTGGCGTGGGCGCGGAAAATGACCGAGCTGGGTGCCGGAGAGTTATTGCTGACCAGCATGGACCGTGACGGCACCAAGATCGGCTTTGATCTGGGTCTGACCCGCGCGGTGAGTGACGCAGTGTCGGTGCCGGTGATTGCATCCGGCGGCGTGGGTGAGTTGCAGCATCTGGCCGACGGCGTCACCGAAGGCGGTGCGGACGCGGTGCTGGCAGCGTCGATTTTTCACTTCGGCCAACACACCATTCCGGAAGCGAAGGCTTTTATGAAGGCGCAAGGCATTGAAGTTCGCGAGTAAACCGTAGGTCGGATTAGGCTACGCCGTAATCCGACAAGCCAGGGCCAGGCGTCGCAACATTATTCACTTTTAGCGTAAGCAGGCCGTATGGTCTGCTTTTCGCCTTCCGCAAACATCGGGCGGTTGTTGTTCCTCATCGCCCACAGGCCGCTTACGGTGGCCACCGCAATGCCCTGCTCATCCAGCATCGGCAGGTGCTTCTCCAGATAGTCCACGGTGACCTTGTGCGGGTGACCAATGCCCACGGCACTGCCGTTTTCCCTGGCCCGTTTGATCAATAGCTTGAATTGCCGATCCACATATTCCTCGGTTTGCTCGTGATCCAGAAACACATCACGGGTCAGGGTGGGAATGCGATAGGCATCGGCCACTTCACCGGCGATGGACGATGCAATGGTGCGGCTGTCGACAAAGTACACCGGGTAGCGGTCCAGCTCCGACATCACCCAATCCATCGCCTTGAGCTGCTGGGTCAGCAGGCTGCCCATGTGGTTGTTGACGCCTTTGACGTGGGGGATGGACTGCAGCGCCCGGCGAAGCGTGCCCTTCAGGCTCTGCGAATCCATGTCCGATGTCAGCCCGCCGGGTCCGAGCCCAAAATTGCGGGTGTTGGCCATGGGGGCGTGAAGCATGATTTCTTTCTGCTTCTGATGGGCCAGCTTTGCCAGCGGCACGGTGTGCCGGCGGTAGGGCAGGAAGGCCAGGGTGACAGGTTGTTCGAGATTGGCCAGCCGTGTGCCTTCGTGAAGGTTGTGGCCCATATCATCAATGATGATGGCGATGGTGGGTGGCACTTGCCCGGCCTCGCGAGGGCCGGGCGCGTCCGCGCTGACGGCGGATGCCGCCAGAGCCGCGGCAACCAGAATGAGCAGTCGTTTCAAGGGCATTAATCCATGCTGGTCCGGTCAGAGCCGTTGTTGCGCTTGTCCAGAATGCGCAGCCCCTTGAGCAAGTTGAGCGCCGAGCGCAGCTGATAATCACGCTCGGCCGCAGAGGCATTCTGAGCCTGCTCCGCGGCGCTGTCCTCGCCCTCGTCCTGGCCCTGCAGATGACCACTCAGGTCGGCTTCAGTGAAGAAGGGACCCCCCTCGATTTCCTGCAGTTCGGCGGGCTTGACCTCAATGTCCGGCTTGATGCCTTTGGCCTGAATCGAGCGGCCATCCGGCGTGTAGTAGCGGGCCGTGGTCATCTTGATGGCGTGGGTCTCGTCCAGCGGAATCACGGTCTGCACGCTACCTTTGCCGAACGATTGAGTGCCCATGACCACTGCGCGCTCGTGATCCTGAAGGGCGCCGGCAAGGATCTCGGAGGCCGAGGCCGAGCCGCCGTTGATCAGCACCACGATGGGGGTACCTTCCATCAGGTCGCCGGCCTTGGCATTGAAACGAAGACGGGAGCTCTGGATGCGGCCCTCGGTGTAGACGATCAGCCCTCCGTCCAGCAAGGCATCCGCGGCTTCAACCGCGGCCTGCAATATGCCGCCGGGGTTATTTCGCAAATCGATGACCAGGCCGTCGAGGTCCTTGCCGTAATCCTCCTCGAGCTTCTTCAGGGTGTCCTTGAACTGGGTGCCGGTATCGGCCTGGAACTGGGTAATCCGCACGTAGCCATAGCCGTTGTCGATCAGCCGTGACTTGATGCTGGTAACCTTTATGATGTCGCGTTCAACGTCGATTTCGATGGGTGCGCTTTCGCCTTCACGCATGATGGTGAGGGTGAGGACGGAGCCGGGCTTGCCGCGCATCAGCTTGACCGCTTCCTCGAGCGACATGCCCTTCACCGGCTGGTCGCCGAGCTTGATGATCAGGTCACCGGCCTGCACGCCGGCTTTCTGGGCCGGGGTGTCATCAATCGGCGCAATGACTTTTACGAAGCCGTCTTCCATGCCCACTTCGATGCCGAGCCCGCCAAATTCGCCGGAGGTGCTTTCCTCCAGTTGCTCATAATCTTTCGGGGCCAGGTACGTGGAATGGGGGTCGAGTTCCGACAGCATGCCCTTGATCGCGCTCTCCAGCAGTTCGCGATCGTCTACTTCTTCCACATAGGCGTCTTTGATGCGGCTGAACACCTCGGTGAATTTGCGCAGGTCGTCCAGCGGAAGCTGCTCTTCCGGGTCGGGTAACTGAATCTGGACCCGTTCACCGTTCTGTACCCCCTCGAGCAGTTCACCGGTTCCGTCATCGGCTTCCTGGGCGTGGCTGAGGCCGGGAAGTGCAATAAAGCAGGCAATCAGAGTCAGTGCGCGGATGGTGGTGGCATGGTGTGTACTTCTGGCCCGTCTCATTCACTTATCCTGTGTTTATTCCGATGGTTGAACAGTTCCCTGCCCGTCAGGACAGTATGGCGTTACTGTCCCGGTTTGTCAGCCCTTGGCCGTCCGGGCCGAGAACGGGCTCACTTGCCGAGCCAGCTGCGGGGGTTGACCGGTTTGCCGTTGTGGCGGATTTCGAAATAGAGTGCGGGATCTTCAGTGCCGCCAGTGCCGCCAGTGCGGCCGGCGGCGGCGATGGCCTCGCCGGCGTCCACCCAGTCGCCGGGACTGGTGAACAGGCTGCTGCTGTGACCGTACAGGGTCATATAGCCGTCACCGTGATCAACAATCGTCATCAGCCCAAAGCCCCTGAGCCAGTTGGCAAACACCACCCGGCCATAATGAATGGCGCGAATGTCGGCGTCTTCTGCCGTATTCATCATCAGCCCGTTGCGGCGCAGTTTGCCGTCGGCATAGCGGTCGCCGAAATTACTGAACACCTTGCCTTTGGCCGGCCAGGGCAGTTTGTTGCGCAGGGATTTGAACGGCTTGGATTCATTGGGTGACGGTATGCTGGCGATTGCTTCTTCCACTTCCCGCAGCAGTTGCTCCAGGCGCTCGCGGTCAGCTTCCAGCTCCTCCCGCTCGCCCTTGCGGTCGCTGATTTCGGAGTTCAGTGCGGCGAGGGTTTGCTGGCGTTTCGACTTGTTTGCCGTCAGTTCCTGTTGACGCTGCTCTACATCTTTTTCCAGCTTGCCGAGGCGAACGCGGGTGGCCTGAACGTCCTGACGGGTTTCACGCAATTGCCGGAGATTCTCGTTGAACACTTCCAGCCGCTGCACCGTGTCGCGGCTCAGGTACTCGTAGTAGGTCATGGTGCGGGCGATGGTGTCCGGATCAATTTCATTGAGCAGAACTTTGACCGCGGGTGCGTCGCCTTCCATCCAGGCGGCGCGAATCTGCTTTTTCAGGCTTTCGCGCTGGCTTGCCAGGGTGCGGGTGAGGTCGGTTTCCTGTGATTCCAGGTCTTTCAGGCGTTGTTGCTGTTCTCTGGTCTGCTGTCGCAGCTCCCGCCGTTCCCGGGTCAACCGGCCGATGTCCCGCTCAAGGTCCGTCAGCTGCCGTTCCAGTGAAGAGCGGTTCTTTTCGGCTTTCGCCAGCCATTGGTCAATGTCGGCGATCTGTTCTTTCAGTGCTCTGATCTGGCCGGGGGTTACTTCTTCCTCGGCCACTGCCGGCAGGGCACTGCAGAACAGTGCCGCTGTCAGCAGCAGTCGGATCAACACCGGCCGGATCAATCGATGTCTACCAGGCTGTGCCCGGTCATTTCCGCTGGTTGCTCAAGGCCCATCAGGGCCAGCAATGACGGCGCCACATCGCTCAGACTGCCATCGTCTTTCAGGTTGACCTTGCGGTGCCCGGTGTACACCAGCGGCACCGGGCCGATGGTGTGTGCGGTGTGCACCTGGCCGGAGCTGGGGTCGGTCATCTGCTCGCAGTTGCCGTGATCGGCGGTGATCAGTGCTTCGCCACCAACCTCATCCAGCGCCTCGACAACGCGTTTGACGCACTGGTCCAGGCATTCGGCGGCCTTGATGGCCGCGTCCAGCTTGCCGGTGTGGCCCACCATGTCGCCGTTGGCGTAGTTGCAGATCACCAGGTCGTACTTGCCGCTCTTGATCGCCTCGACCAGTTTGTCGGTCACCTCCGGGGCGCTCATCTCCGGTTGCAGATCGTAGGTTGCCACCTTGGGGGAGGGCACCAGAATGCGCTCTTCACCCTCGAAAGGCGTTTCCTTGCCGCCGTTAAAGAAGAAGGTCACGTGGGCGTATTTCTCGGTTTCCGAGATCCGCAGCTGGGTTTTCCCCTGCGCCGATACGTATTCGCCCAGCCCGTTGCTGAGCTGCTCCGGCGGGTAGGCACAGGCGGTGCTGATATCCGCAGCGTACTCGGTCAGCATCACAAAATCCGCCAGTTCCGGATGTTTGCGACGATCGAAACCGTCAAAATCCTTGTCCACGAAGGTGCGGGTCATCTCGCGGGCGCGGTCGGCACGGAAGTTCATGAACAGCACCGCGTCGCCGTCGTTGATGGTGCCTTCCGGCTCACCGGCGCTCTGAATGCGGGTGGGTTTGACGAACTCGTCGTTTTCACCGCGCTCGTAGGCCTGCTCCAGAGCCGACATCGGGTCGGCTGCCACGAACTCGCCATCACCCAGAGTCATCAGGTTGTAGGCCGCTTCCACGCGGTCCCAGCGATTGTCGCGGTCCATGGCGTAGTAGCGGCCAACGATGGAGGCAACACGACCCACACCCAGGCTTTTCAGTTTGGCCGTGGCCTTTTCCAGCGAGGGCTTGGCGCTGCGCGGCGGCATGTCACGCCCGTCCAGGAAGGCATGAATGTACACTTCCTTCGCGCCCCGGGCGGCGGCCATCTCGGCCGCTGCCATAATGTGATCCTCGTGACTGTGCACACCGCCCGGTGACAACAGGCCCATGAGATGAACGGCACGCCCGTTACCCACGGCTTTGTCGATAGCGGCGCATAGTGTCGGGTTTTTTGCGAAAGCGCCGTCTTCAACGTCCTTGTCGATGCGGGTCAGGCTCTGATAAACCACGCGGCCCGCACCCAGGTTCATGTGACCCACCTCGGAGTTGCCCATCTGGCCCTGGGGCAGCCCCACAAACATACCGGAAGTGTTGATCAGGGTTTTCGGCTGTTGCTGCCAGAGCTTGTCCCAGAAGGGTGTGTTGGCGTTGCTGATGGCATTGTCGTCGGCTGGGTCGCGGTGGCCCCAGCCATCCAGAATAATCAGTGCAGTCGGCTTACGCGTCGCAGTCATCACTTGATCCGGTATGGTTTTGAAGTTTGTAGAGAGAAGGGCAGATTCTAACCGTTTTCATTCCATCAGGCCACGTAGGTCTGCCTTCTGTCACCGGAGCTGGGTGTGTATAATCCCGCCAAACTAATTAACTGGGTGTTTTCATGGACAGGTTTATTGAATTTGCCGTCAACCACTACATTCTGGTGTCGCTGTTCGTTGCTTTCCTGCTGGCGATTCTGGTGCTGGAGTCCCGTCGTGGCGGGCAGAAGATCTCAGCGCAGGGTGCGGTAAGTCTGATCAACCGTGACGAAGCCGTGGTGGTGGATATCCGTGATCGCAAAGACTTCACGGAAGGCCGCATTACCGGTTCGGTCAATATCCCGCTGAACGCCATCAAAGGCCGCGCCAATGAACTGAAGAAGTTCAAGGACAAACAGATTATTGTCGCCGACAAGATGGGCCAGCATTCCGCGATGGCGGTCAAGCAGCTGAAAGCTGAAGGATATGAGAACGTGGTCCGCCTCAATGGTGGCATTGCGGACTGGAAAAGCAGTAACCTTCCTCTGGTCAAGAAGTAAAACACTGAATAATACGAAAAGGATTGAACATGGCTGAGAATCAGCAAGGCGCCGCCGGCAGCGAAAACCAGAACCAGCCGCAATTCGCGCTGCAGCGTATTTATGTGAAGGATCTGTCCTTCGAATCCCCTAACTCACCGGTGGTCTTCCAGGAGCAGTGGAAGCCGCAGGTGAACCTGGACCTGAACACCTCCCACAACAAGGTGAGCGACAACCAGTATGAAGTGGTGTTGTCCCTGACCGTCACCGCAAAAATGGGTGAGAAGGTGGCGTACATCGTCGAGATCCAGCAGGCCGGTGTGTTCCTGCTGCAGGGCATTGAAGGTCCGCAGCTGGGCCAGATGCTCGGCGCGTATTGCCCGACCATCCTGTTCCCGTACGCCCGTGAGGCGATTGATGGCGTGGTCAACAAGGGCAGCTTCCCGGCTCTGATGCTGGCACCGGTGAACTTTGACGCTATCTACGCCCAGGCGCTCAAGCGCAAGCAGGAAGAAGGCGCGGGTGAAGCCAAAGAGGAGCAGACTCACTGAGGGATTTCCCCGTGAGTTGCCCATAAAAAAAACCGGCGAATGCCGGTTCAGATTGCTGACGAACCCCGGTTTTTCCGGGGTTCGTTGCGTTTGGGCGTTTTAAATTCAGTTGGCGATGGATCTAGCCCAATATTCCCGACCGGGTTGCCAATACTCCGGATAAGCCAGTTT
>UEXM01000477.1_pt1 | contig 42289 bp, 44 predicted proteins | sample 1796661 | NCBI WGS metagenome assembly UEXM01 (sample SAMEA4772469, study PRJEB27181) | metagenome | reverse complement strand
TGGCACCTGCCGGAATTGTTTTGCCACCTACAGTATTACGCGTGCTACCAGCGTCAGTGGTTCCTTGTGTCTGTGTAACAGGTTTTGGTTTGGCCTTTACCTTGGCCCGCGCCGTCGGCTGGTTAACCTTTTGGTCCTCGTCTGGCATTCCTGCGGCTACATACGCTTGATATTCCGCTTCTTCTTGAGCGAGTCGTGCGGCTTCTTGTTCGGGAGTGACGCCCCCTCCCTCACCTGTAGGTCTCGGCGCATTCGCCATCCTCTGCGCTACAGCAGATTTAGCGGGTCCACGCGTTTTTAATGTATCACTGCTCGGCTTTGTTCCGTCACCAATGACTCCATCACTAGGCAAAGCTGATCCCACTCCGCTGTCGTCAGGTGCTGCAGGCTCTCCGGCACGACGAACGGTCCCATCTCCTCTGTCTGTACTGCTTGGTCGATCACTCGTAGGGCCAGCTCTACTTCCTGTTGCGTCAAGTCCTTTAGCATTAGCATTAGCTTTCCTTTCCGGCGTTGTTAATGGCTCTCCTATAGCTTCAGGAGTAAGGGCCGCGGCTCTTAACGGTGTAGTACCTTTGGGCGCTACTCTAGCTTCCATCTCCAACTGGCGTGGGTCTTTTGCTTCTTCACGCGCAGCTATGGCCTCCACCGTAGGGTCTTTTGCACGAATTACATCAGATGCACGGCGCAGGCTTTCCATTTCTTGTGGTGTTGCCTTGGCGTTTGCAAGACCTGCGGTTGCCAGCGCCGTTTCATAAAGTCTACGGAGTGCCTCGGGCCTACGAACTTCCCCTGCGTTGGCTACTGTGTCTTGCAACACTTTAGTACGCGTAGCTTCTGTTTGCGCCGCTCGGTCTGCGTCTAATTTACCTTGCGCTGTTTCCGCGGCTGATTCGGCTTTTGCGCGAGCTGCCAATGCTTGACGATTTTCTAGGTCTTGCTCTGCTACGCCCTCTCTACCTTTGCGCACAGCGGCACTGGCAGTAGCGGTAACGTCTTCGCCTATCATGTCCACAAGATCACGTTCTGCGGCGGGCCTTACAAACTCAGGTGTTTCCGCTTCTTCAAGCAGGGTTGCGTCCATATACTGTTCGGGGTCTCTAAGTTCTTCTGGTCCCAGACGGCGGCGTTCGCGTTCTACCTCTTGCGCGAATAAATCAGGTTGTTCAAACGCGGCCACGTCATCCCGTTGTGCAGCGCGTATACCCTCACGCTCCCGTGCCTGTTCGTCGGCAACCTGATCTTGCGACTCGGCAACCATATCTCGCATGTCTCGCGTGTCTGCGGCAGGGCGTTGTTTGGCGGCTTCTAAGGATGCTATTCCTCTACGAGCCGCGTCTCTTTCACGTTTGTTTCTTTCAAAAAACTTGTCGTCTTTTGCTTCAAACTCAGCAATCGCCTCGCCCATAGGACGGCGCATTACCATTTCTTTTTCTCGTTCTAGCTCTTTCGCACGGCGTGCAAGCGTCTCTTCAGGTTGGCTGAATAAATCTCCTTGGCGCGGGTCTGGTCCTTCTGGTGCCTGCCCTAAATCTTCATCAGGAAACAATTCGCCCTGTTCAGGAGTTGGTTCTTGTCTTTGCGGCGCTTGACCCAAATCTTCACCGGGGAACAACTCACCCTGCGGCCCTGTGTCCGCGCCACTTGTAGTGCCACCACGAGTTCTAGGTGTAGCAAGGTCAAGTAGAGACTGCGCTAATGCGCCTACACCAAAGCCATATCCTGCAGCTTCTCCGCTACCTTCAAGCGTACCCTGCTCTGGGTTGTACCCCTGCTCAATCATGTTCTGAGCGATGCTGGACGCAACCTCTTGCCCCGCCTCAAAACCACCCTCACGAGTAGCCCGTAGAATACGATTTGTGATTAACTCTACAGGATTGGCATCACCTTTAAATACTTGCTTGATACCTTTGACCAAACGTCCCGCAGGAATAAGTTCTAACGCACCGGGAATAATACCTTGTAAGGCAGCGAGGTTGCGTTCTTCTTGCGTAGCGCCTCCAGCACGGGCACGTTCACTAGCTTCACCTACACCAGCGGTAACAGCGAGTCCCGCGCCGAGATACGGGTTAACAAGTGACGTGCCGACGATACCTGCAAAGGAACCTACGGCTTCGCTAAACTTGCGCGGCACGCTATCGCCAAGGTTAATGTCAGGGGACACGTAATCTTGCACTGCGCCACCTACCGATTGAATGCCATCACGAACAACAAGTTCTGCGGATTCTGGTAGTAGGGTAGCTAGACCTAATGCGCCTTGCTCAAGTAGGTTTGCAGCACCGCCTACGACACCTTTTGGCGCTTCTCCAAAATAATCTAAAACCCCCGCTTCACGTGACCTTGCAGTGTTACGTGCGATTTCTGTCTGTCCATCAAGACGTGCGCGAGTAGTTGCCGTACCTTGTCTGGCTTCACGCCCCAGATCATACGCCACTGTGGCGTTGTATTGTCTTATAACTTCCGCCTTTGAAGCACCTTCAGGTGCCTCTACTAGCACGCTACCTTGCGGAGTGGAGAGCCTGTATTTTGCCATAGGGACTATTACTCCACGGGGTCAACAGTTACGTTTGGATCATCTTCTTCTAATGCGGAGGGTATTCCGCCCGTGTATATGTTTTGCGCCCGTCCCGCGTCTACACGCTGTCTAAGTTCCGACAAACGGGCATACGCGGTAGCAAATCGGTTCGCAAGCAGTGTTTCCATTGCATCATCGTATAGCATTAGCGCATTGTTAGCGGCTTCAAATTCAGCTTCCGTTTCGGCCTGTGCAAGGTTAGCCCGAAGAACTTGGAAGTTACGATCTGAATCGAGAATGGCACTTTTTTCTGCTTCTAACTCAGCAAGGTGTTTATAAAATAGCTTCTCTGCTTCTTGTATGTCGAGGAGCTGTATCCTTGCTCGTTCCGCGGCAAAATTATCTGCGTTCTGCGCTTGCGTAATTTTGTTTTTAGCCGATTGAACTGCTGCCTCCTGCGCGTTTGCTCCCTGCTGTACGAGACGCGCGGCGTCTACTCTTAATTCAGTAGCTTCTTGGCTGAGAATAGTCTGCCTTGCGGATACCTCTGCGTTCAACGCCGCGGCGGCTGCATTATATGCGTCACTCATGGCTACATTGGCCGCTTGCGTGTTTGCAGTAGTTACAGCCTGCTGACCTGTTTGCTGGTTAGTAGCCATTTCTTTCTGCCGATTAATTTCGCCTAACGCAATGTTAGCGCCAGCTACTCTGTCAGATTGCGCCCTAGCGCCTGCACGTGAGCCTGCGCCTATACCTTGCGCAACTAAGTTATAGTCGTTTGTAATTGCGTTGTCCTGAATACCGCGCAGTGTTTTAAGTCCACCGCTCTCTAACTCGTCAAACCGACGTTCTGATTCGACAAATCCTTGTCCGATACCACCGCGACCGTACTTAGCGCCGCCAGCGTAGGTCTCCATACGTTTAAGTTTCTCTACGCGTTTGGGGTCTAATATACGATCTTGAAGCGCTTGCTCTTTTGCAAGCTGATCTCGGAACATAGCATTTTTTTCGTCGCGCATAGAATACGCATCCGCGCTTTCACGAGCACTTGAAATTTCGGCGTCTACATCCACGCCTGCCAAGTCGCTGCCGCGCTGCAAAAGAAACCTACGCGCTTCCAATCCTTGTTCGTCTAGGTACTCGGATGGGTCTACTGGCTCTAGTGGAGTACGCGTAAACTCTTCAGGTACATAATCTTCGGGGACGTTGCCAACAGCGCCGAGCAAAGAATCTTGCGCCGCGTCAACTTCACTCTCATCTGCAGAGCCAACTGTTATTGTAGGTACATTAAGCACGGTCTCATCAAGTTGAGACATCTCAGTTTCATACTCGGGGGCTTCATACGTTATTGGGGATATTGGTGGCATGTTATCAGTTGGCGCTGCAACTACGGGTGGCGTGTCGGTAGAAGGATCAGCAATGGAAGGCGAAACCACGGGGAGTGCGGCTACTGCTGTAGGGTCCATACCTTCTGAAAATGGAATCGCTAAAAGCGCGTCTAGTTGCGCGTCATCAAGAGTAGGAAGTGCCGCTAAAACGGATTTGGCATACGCCTGTTGCTCGGCGGATTGTTGTTTAAACGCTCCAGTCACAGGTGCCGCGAAAGAACGAAATTTTTCCCGTACTTGTTTTTCTAGGTTGGCCCGTGTTGCGGCATTACCAAAATAACTTTTAATGTTGTCTATCCCACGACTTAGCGGAGTGGACTGCACCGCAGGTCCAAGTCGCTCCAAAATAAGCGCGGCTGCTGGGTTGTCTTCGTCCATTTGCAGCAGAGGGGTTATTATATTGTCGTACGATGGCCCAAATATTTCACGAGCTTTCTTTTTCTGATCTTCAGTAAGCGTAACTTTTTTGCCATTAGCAAAAGATACAATGCCCCCTTGAGCCATACGAACGGGCGCATTGGGACGCTGTGCGTTCCTTGCCATAAGCATACCTTCGACACCACCACCTTGAGCAGGACGTGCAGGAGGACGTGCAGCACCACCCATAAGACCCGCAAGGCCAGCGCCGGGGCCGGGTTGTGGACGAGAGGCATTCTGCGCCAACCTACCCATGTTCTTTTTCTGCATGGCTTGTTTCTGGTCGAGCGTGCCTTTTGTGTTAGCCGCCAACTGTCCGAGCGTACCGCCCATCTGTTGTTTTGTTAGCTCTAGGGCTTCTTGTTCACGTTGCTGCGCTATAGTGTTAGGGTTCTGCTGCGCCTTCATCTGCATGTCTGCAGCTACAGCTTTCTTCTCAGACGTAAGTTTCTGCAATGCCAACAGGTCCAGAAGCTCTTTGTTCTGCCCGTAACGCTGTTGCAATTGCTGTGGGTTACTCCGATAAGCATCCATACGCGCTTCTACTTGTGCGTCTAAACCGCCGTCACCTAATGCCATTATGAAGCCTCCGTGGGGGTACTGCTACTTCCAAACAATCTCGTTAAAAACCCTTCAACATCGTTTGCGTCTGCCGTTAGTTTAGATAGAAAGCTAGGTTCTTCGTAGCTGTACGACTGAGCCGCGATTGGTAAACCCTGTAATAAAGATTGCATGTATTGCACTTGTTTGTATGGGAAATCACGTTCTTCCTCAAACTGCAGTCGATCAGCGGTAATACCCTCAGATTCTATACCTCGCTGTATTGCACCTGCTTCCGCTAACGCGCCTAGTCCTGTCATACCGTATAAATTTGTTTTATCTTGCGCGGTCATAGCTCGCTCTTGCGCAGTGTTAAACTGATTTAGTCCTCGGTCGTACGCATCTGCGTAGCCTTGACCCGTGATGGCTGACAAGTTTTGCGCTAAGTTACGATCTGCTTCTGCGTTGTATAATGCTTGAGCTGACCCGCCATACGCACCTGCGAATTTGTTAGCGTTTTGCGTAGCGGTGATACCCGCTTGACGCCTTGCTTCTTCTAGCTGTGGGTTAAGAGACGCCTGTAAGTAGGGGTTCATATACTGTTGTACGTTGGCCCCAGTGAAATCTTGCGGAGTGTATCCCGCCACACCCATAGTATCCGTGGGAATCGCTAGCCCACCAAGTCCCTCAAACGCTTGGGTTTGCAGATCAGAAGCCCCCGCTGTAAGCGGACCCATGTAAGCGTTATATCCTTCGTTTCCAAGAGCCTGACCCTTGCCAAGCATATCGGTAACGTACTCACCAGCCCAATTAGATAGAGAGGATTCCCCACCCGTTTGAATGGGTTTCTCTGTTGTAGTCGCAATATCGCCAACAATACTCATAATTCACCTCACGCCGGTAAGAATTTGTTAGGGTCTATTTCTTTACCCTGTTTTTCACTGCCTGTACGTACTTTACGTACCCTAGACATCATACCTTCTAACACTTTTGCACCAGCATCGGAGTTACCATTGCCGAGGTGACTCACAACATCCGCAGGGATAACAAACTCGCCATCACTCAAGCGTGCTTCTTGCACGCCGTCTATGTTTGCAGGCACTTTGTCCGCCATGCCGTCGCTTGCGCCGTCTAGGTATTTACCCTTCTTTAACGTAGCAATACCACCAGCCGCCATCTGTTGTACGGGTTGTTGTACTACTTCTCGTGCGGGGTTAGCGGCATTAAGCGCTGCAAGACCTTCTGCGGACATAGGTGTGGCGGGTTCAGCCGCTTTGGGCACAAACTGAGCTTGCGTAAAATAACGCTGGCCTCCACTGCCGGGGCGTCTATTGGGGTCATATGTGCCGGGAACACGTTCTCGCACAGCGTCATACTTCGGTATAGTGCCTTGATACCCCGGTTGAGAAATGCCACCACCTCCACCATCTAAAAGCCCTAGAGCACTCGCTCCGAATCCTAAAGTAGAATACAACTTGTCAGTATCAAACCCACTGTCTGGGGAATACCCTATAGCACTATACGCTAAATCAGTTAGGAAGTTGCCCATCATATTTCTCCAAGTATTCTTAACAGCCTATCATTTTCATCCTCTACCTGTCCACCCTCGACGAACTTTGAAGTCAAAGGCGTTGGACCAAAAGGTGCGTTTGCGGGTTGGGGTTGTCTACGATCTCCACCAAACGCGGTGTTAAATAACCCAGCCTGTTGTTCTGTGGCAAAAATACTAGGACCAGATATGTCGTATAGGTAGTCTATGTTCATAAGCTCGGGAGTAGTAACTGTAGTTTTAGCGCCTTTAAACATTCCTTGATCTTCCATCTGTAAAAAATCTCGTAATCTTTGCTCTTGATCCTGCACTTCTATCTGCGTAGCCATGCGCTGCATCATTTCTTGCTGTTGATCTTGCGCGATTTGCTGGTCCTGCGCCATCTGCTGCATCATGTCTTGCTGTTGCTGCTGTTGTTGATCTAGCTGTTGATACATACCCGTGGCAGGGTTAAATATAGATGTATCCGCAAGGGTTACGTCTTGGTCACCCTGTAAGGCTGTTTCTAGCAGTGTTTGGTCAGCTATGTCAACGACACCATCTGCATTGACATCATACTGCGTTGTTAGCTCTGCGTTGACATTTTCTTGCGCTATTAGATCAACTACGAAATCAATGTCTGTCTGTGTAACATCGCGTGCTGGCTTGCCTAGAAGGTCTGAAACAGTTTCAAGCTCTGCTGTTAGGTTCTGAATCCGTTCCGTTTGCACGTTGTACCGTGCTGTAGGTATGTAATCTGTAACTGTACCAAGTTGTGTTGTTTCGTCGTACTGACCTACAAACTTATCAATATCGGCTTGGGTTACCTCTGCAAGGCCCAAGGCTTCGTAGGCTTCTTGTACTTCCGCAGGGTCAACGTACCGCGGGTCTACATAAGCATCAATGGCCGCTTGTTGTGTAGCTTGGTAGTTGTCGTTGTTAAGCTGCCCAGTGAAGTCAGCAATCTCTTGCGGTGTCGGGTTGTACCCAATAGCACTAAGAAACTCTGTGGCCTCATCCTCGGTAACCTGTCGTGGGTCTACATACGCACCAATAGCGCTTGTCTGAGCTTCTTCTGTTTTCGAGGCGACAAACTGAGCTATCTCACCAGCATCCGCGGTGTACCCCGTGTTAGCGAAGAACTCTGCGGCCTCTTCTTCTGTAGTCGCAAGTGGATCATATTCTGCCCGAGCCGTATCTAAGGTCTCTGCGGCAAAGTTTTCAGCTTCACTCTGGCCTACATATGTAGCCGCTAAGGCATCGGTTAAGTCTAATCCTTCTTGCTCTGCTATAGCCTGCAGCTCATCACGTGTTACCTGTCGAGGGTCTACGTATTTAGATATGACATCTTGCTGTGTAGTTTCTTCAACCTGTGCAACAAACTGCGCAACTTGTTCATCGGTTGGCGCGTACCCCAGATCGGCAAAAAATTGTCGCGCTTCTTCGTCGGTAACTTGCCTTGGGTCTACATACGCACCTACGTCTGCTCCCGTACTATCGGCAAAGCCCTCACCACCTTGGCCGACACGCGCGGCTACTTCTTCGGCAGTTGGGTCGTATCCAAGGTCTTCAAAGAACTGCTTTGCTTCGTCCTCAGTAACTTGACGTTCGTCTACATAAGAAACTAACTCTTCGGCTGTCCGGTCTTCAATTCCTACATCGCCCTGCCCTACAAGTTCAGCTACTTCTTCAACAGTTGGGTCATACCCAAGGTCTTCAAAGAACTGCTCTGCTTCGTCCTCAGTAACCTGACGTTCGTCTACATAATCTTTTAGTAAGTCTAGCTGTGTATCTTCGACTGTAGAGTCATCTGCAGCATCATCAACTACAGCATCTGTTCCAGTAGCCGCCGCTTCCGCTGCTACCCTTGCTGCTTCCGCTTCCGCTGCTGTTTCCGCAGCTATTCTTGCCGCTTCTGCCGCTTCCGCTGCCGCTGTTGTTTCCGCTGCCGCTATTTCTGCTGCTTCTGCCGCCGCTGTTTCCGCTGCTATTCTTGCTGCTTCTGCTTCTGCCGCCGCTGCTTCCGCCGCCGCTTTTGCGGCCTCTGTTTCCGCTTCTGCCGCCGCGGTTTCTGCTGCTATTCTCGCTGCTTCCGCAGCCTCTGCTGCTATCCTTGCTGCTTCCGCGGCTTCTGCTTCTGCTGCTATCCTTGCTGCTTCCGCGGCTTCTGCTGCTATCCTTGCTGCTTCTGCTTCTGCCGCCGCCGCTGCCGCTGCCTCCACTTCGGCTTTCGTTGTTTCGACAAATGATGATAAGAAGTCCGTGTCGGTCTTCATTAACTCAAGAATTTCTTCTTCCGTTGGAGTGTACCCAGACTCTGCGAAAGCGGCTATTACCTCTTCCCTACTTACGGTGCCGCCGTCTATTATGTCTACTACTTCGGATTCAATTACGTTACCGTCGCCAATTAAATCGTTAACTTGGTCATCTGTTAGGGTCACGCCCTCTTTAACCGCGGCGTCAATAACTTCTTGTTTAGTTGTAAAAAACGGGTCTATGTATGAAGCTACTTCAGTGGCGAGGTCTGCATCGGACTTAGCGCCAGTAAATTGGTCAAACGTACTATCGGCAATACTACCTGTAAATGTAAGCTCTGGATTACTAAGTTTTACAAACTCTTCTACTTCGGCCTTAGTGGTAAACCCAGAATCAAAAGCGACGTTAGATATATTGGTTATGGTGTCTATGTTGTCCACACCCAACGCTTGCAACTTAGAAGTCAGCTCTTGTATTACTGGAGAGTCATAGCTGGTGGCTGTTGGGCTGTTGACGATAAGATTCATTATCGACGGGTCGGCAAGCATAGGAGCTTTAGTCGTGACTTCAGGAGGTAGCTCTGGCGCGACTATAGTTTCGTGTGTTGTATCGTCAGTTTTACCGCCGAAAGTTTTTGTGCCAATGTCTATAACTTCGCCGCCTACTTGCGTGACACCACCCACCATAGCGCCCATGACAAAGTTACCAGCCGCATCCTTCATTATGTTTAAGTTCGTGTCTAAAACTTTGTTGACGGAGTTAAGCACAAACGCTGACTCCGCTACTTCCTGCCCGCCTTCGCTAGTACCACGAATGATAGCGTTTTTGGCGAGATTCTTACCTGCACCGGGTAGGAAAGCGTCTACCGAGCCTACAGTGGAGACTTTAAGTATGCTATCTCGTAAGATTTCAGAGGCAACGAACGCTTTGGCTTTATCAGCATCGCCGTCATACGCCGCTAGAGCGTCTTTATAGATGTCTGTTGCTTGTAGTACGCCAGCACTTTCCATTTGATCCAGCGTCTGCGCGATCTGAGAGTCGGCTCCAGATACAGCTTCCCCAGCGTTCAGCGCCGCACTGGCACCCACAACGTAAGGATTACCTTTTAGGAACAGGTCAATTATTTCTCCACCAACTTCGTTAGCGACCTGCCCTGAAAGACCGACTAAATTGCCGTCTTCCCCAAAGTATTTTAGGTCTGACAGACTGTCTCCTTCAAGTCCCGACGCGTTTAGTATCGCTTTCTGTTCGGGAGTAAACAACATATCTTCTAAGTTGGTGGCAACACTACTTAAAAAGTCTGCTACATATTCTGTGCCATATTGCACAGCGGAGTCTTTACCGTCGAAACTGTCCATGCGAGACTGCAGTTGTGCCGCACTATCGGCGTCTATCGCGGTTACTGCCGAACCAATCAGGGCGTTTAATTCCATTTCAGTAGCGTAGGAATTTGGGTTTAAGAACGCCGTGGTGGTTTCGAGTATGTCTTGTACATTAAGACCACCATACCCAAAGTAATTACGCGCTTCATTTCGCAACGCTGTACTGCCGATACCAAGACCGCGAAGCATTTCCGACAGATTTTCAGGAGCGCCTACAAGAAAAGATTTAACAACGGCTTCGGCAGGTGCCAGTGTGTCGCTAGGGTCTTTAGCTAACTCCGCGGCGTATGCCTCTGCGGCCATAGTACCGATAGAACGGTTTTCTAGTGGTTCGTAACCCTCCTCCATCAACGCGTTTTGTATTGCAGCGGAGTCCATACCACTCATGTTATCAGCGTTTAAAGGACTGCCTACAGCAAAATATCGGTCTACATCCTCATCTGAGTATTGTAACGCGTCTTGTATTATGTTTTGAATTTGCGGCGTAATTTGCATAGTACCATCAACGGTGTACGTCAGAAAATCTCTTGGGTCTAACCCTCTGCCGCTGTAGACTTTTGCTGGCTCTAATGACTGTATGTATTCTTTTGCTTCTTCATCGTATACGACTTGGCTCATAAGCGCAGCTTCGTCAGCCGCGGCTTGGTTAGCTGCAAACTCGTCAGAGCGGTCAACATCACCCAGCACGTCCTGACTCATAACTGCTTCTTCGTCGGCCAAGTTTTTGGTATACTCTTCAAACTCTTGAACCATCTCGTCGTAGTCTTGAGTACCGTCTACTAACCTACCACCTAGCAAACCACTCTTAATCCCAACAATATTGTACCCTGCATCCCGCAGGGCTTTGAAATGCTGCGGTAGCACCACACCGCCTACAGGCGCGGAGTCTCCTAAGATGTTGTTCATGTCCTTGGTAATACGCGTTCCAAGAGTCGCGGGAGCTACCTTTTTACGAAGCGAAGATAGTTCTGGAGCGTCATATGTCGTAGACCCTGCGCCGTATTCTGCGTATGGATCGACTTCTTGACGCCCACCGGGAGTGTCTACGTAATACCGATTGGTTGCTGCGTCATACGTATAGCCGTCGCCGAAAGCGTCAGGGTTGGCTTCGTTTAAATCTGCAGGGTCAAATACTTGTGCGTCATTTATGTTGCCTAAGTAGTGCGTATAGACATCTTCACCCGCATCTAGCCCGTTGAGTTCTCTATATTTATCTTCATCAATGCCGGGACGCAGTGTGGTAGCTATAACTCTGTTAGCCTCAGTGTAAACGGGCTTCATAGCTGCGTCGAGGTTGGCTATATCAGATAATAGGTATTGCGAGTTTTGGTCGTATGTTGATTGCAGGTCATCAAGCTGAGGCATTACTGCTTCGTAATCAGCCTTATACGCATCCATTTGCGACTTAGTGCTGGTGTAATACGTATCGAGGTCGTCTGCGTAATTGTTAAACGTATCCGCCGCAGCATTAAGCGCGTCTATTGTAGCTTGGCTGGGGTTTGCATTGTGAGCATCTAGGGCGGCGTTGTAGACCTCTCTAAGTCGAGTCTGTTCTTGAATACGGTTGTTCAAGTCGGCTCGTAGCCCGTTAAACCCGTTTGCAGCGGTAGCTGCTTGTTCTTCCGCGGCTCTAAGAGCTGCCGCCGCCGCTTCTACTTTCGCTGTAGTGCCAGACACATCATCAATAAACTTGTCTACAGGTTTATCTATGACCTCTGTTAGAGCCGCTGCGCCAGCAGTATCTAGCGTACCAAAGAAAGCATCAGCGGTAGAGCCGCCTGCTATGGCCGTACTCGCAGCATTAGTTACTGCAGAGGTAAGAATCTTAACCCCAGCATCGTCTATGTTAGTGTTTTCGTCTATAAAATCTGATACAAAATCTGTAACGCCTGTGTACTTGCTTACGATACCACCTACTTGAGCAGCGGATATTTCCCCTCCAGTAAGTTCAGCAGTCACACCCGCGACGACGATGTCTTTTACACCGTCTTGTAGGTTCTCCCACCCGCTACCTTCTATTATAGCTCCTGCAGTGTCGCTAACTCCGTCTGCAATTTCAGTGACAACGCTATCAACACCATCAGCGACCGTAGCAGCAGCGCCATCGACGGTATCATCAATCGTATCACCGAACTTATCATCTAGGGTATCCGCGATCTGCCCGATAGTAGCGCCCACCGCAGAGTTAAGACCGCCTTCAAGAAAGGCGTCTAGTGGGTCTTGTCCATATATAATAGCAGTAGTCGCAGCTTCCGTACCACCTGCCACAGCCGTTTGTACCACCGTAGTGACCGCATCACTAGCGCCTTCAGCGATACCCGTGCTGGCTATAGTATCTGCGATTGTGGGGTTAACATAGGTACTTACAACGTCGCCAACCTTACCACCTGCATATGATACCGCAGCAGATTTAAGTGCATCTTCAATATCTCCGCCTTGAGCTAGAGTAGACGCACCGTCGATAATTGGAATAGCCCACGTTTGCCCTGTAGCAACTGCCGCTACTTTCGCTATAGTAGTAATAGGATCATCTAGGGCGGATTCAATTACATCTCCGACACCTTCGACAACGGGTTCGACTACCTCATCTACTACCCATTCAACAGCGTCACCAACTGCGCCGACTGCATCTTCAACAATATCAACGGCACCGCCAACAACTTCCCCGACAAGATCGACTGCACCTTCAACGATATTAGCAACAAACGACATATTAAGTTGTCCTATTCAACGGTAGTTTGCCCAAGGTTACGTACGCTCTTGACCCTCCGGTAGCTTTACGCCCCACGGCAATTTTAGTGTCAAGTTTGTCTGCGTAGCGTTTCCACGCCTTAAACGCGCTATCGTATATAGCCCCATCGTAGTCAGATACGTAGCGTTTGACGCCTATTTTCTGCATGTGCGTAAAATACTTTAACCCGTTAGCTACAAAATTCTGAGCTGTGTCTATGTTGAGCGCACGGCCCCACATCAAATCTTTGTTCTCACCTTTGCCCCGATGTCCGATAAATACGGTATTGCCTATCTGCACCATATCAGTATCTTTCATAGTCATCTCTTTGGCTATGCCAGCCATAGCTGCTGCGGGGGTTATGTTTCCGAGATCGAGTTCTCCAAGCGCAGTAGTTATGACCGTAGGGGCTGGTAGAGGTCTTTCTTTGCTGTCTACAACAGTTTGCATCCTACACCTCCGCAGAAAATATTGCCGCAGAGTATATATTACCCATGCCAGCGGCTAGACTAAGGAATGGCCCTTGTGGGGCTGGCGCATCGTAGGACAGGAACACGTCGTCGTCTTCGGTCCTATTGAGGATTTGTGGTACAATACCGCGTTTCATGTCATTTAGCAACAGCCCTGTCTCTAATAACCCACTAGCGCCCATCGTATGCCCTACTCGTTGTTTGTATGAGGTAGCGACAAACTTTTTAAGACTACGCTCTAGCGCCGCTTTCTCTGCCTTATTGTTGACTGCAGTGCCCGTGCCGTGAGTCTTTACTACTGTTATATCTTCCTTACGTACCCCCGCTACATGTAAGGAACCTTCAATTGCTTTAGAGTACCCCTCGCCATCGGGGCGTTGCCCAAGTGGGTTTGTATTGTCTTCGGCAGACGTATACGCTCCAAGAAACCTAGCTTCGGGGTTATTCAGCCCCACGTGGTCTTTTTCAAATATACATAGTGTAGCACCTTGTCCCAAGAAGAACCCTTGGTTGGTGCTATCAAAGGCAGAAGGCCGTATTTGATCTTCATCCTTGTACTGCAGGCTGGCTCCAGCTTCCCCAAAAAACTCTAGTGTAAGGTTGTTAACCGCATCTTCTCCACTGAGCACGATAACACGGTCAAACCCAAAATTGTTCATCAAGTTTTGAACGTCCATCATAACTTTTAGGCTCGAAGCACAGGCGCTAGCGTCCGTAGATACATGATCGTGCACGTGAAACATGCTTGCGATACGCCCTGCGTATATGTTTGTCAGCACGATAAACGGAACTTTGACCTTGTAGTGCAGCTCGGCGTCAGGGTTTTTGTCGTACCTGTTACTATTGCTCATCCAACCTTGGTTGCCCGCAGCAAATATAAATCCTGTTTTACCCTTTACAGGGTTATCTTTAACGTAATTCAACGCTTCAGGGGTAACTACAGTTTCTAGTAACGTGTGAGGAGGATACTTTAACCCAGACTTAGCGCGTCTAAACGTAGACGGTATAATATGCGCGTGCTGCGGGAAGGCTATGTCAGGCACAAGAGTTGTGTCAGTGGTTGAAGTGCTGAAGAATTTAGATAAGTAGATGGGAACACGCTTGACGATAGATTTCATGCGACAGACTCCATAGCAGCTTCTACAGAATCAAAGTCTTTCTGTTTATTTTCCAGCATATAATCTCGTACTTCTTGCAGGGAGCCTACAGGAATGTTGAAGTCTTCCGTTTCAGGTATGCCGTATATGTCAGATATGAGCACCAAAGTAAGAGTCACATCTAGGCTATCCAGCCCAATATCTTCTTCTTTAAGGGAAATATCGAGCGTTGTGGGTTTTGTGTAATCGTCTAAGTGAAGTTTAGTTTCGCGGACGCAAGCGTCGAATAGTTCTAAAAAGTCCATTTCGCACCTATTTGTTAAGGGTGCCTACATTATACATTACTTACAAAGGTCATTGCAACAGAAGCTGATGCTACCGCGGGTCTTGGAGATGCTGCTGCATGTGCATGTAGCTCTACGTTAGTGTTGTCTGTAGACCAGAACACTTCAACATAATCGCCAGCCGCAAGGCCAATAGACCCGTTCCAGTTGGCTATATCTTTCTTACCGTTACCACTTATAGTGTACTCGTGGTCGCTATAAGCTACATTCGTACCGTTCTTTTTTAACCATACAGAAACTGCTTTGGTTGAACTGTTTGTAGATTCTAGCTGCAAAGTGGTTTTTAAGTGGTACACTCCCGGGTTTGCGACTGTAAGCCTAGAGTTACTCACTATACTTATCGCGTTGTTGGCTCGTGTAGTATTAAATGTAATGGCATAACCTGTGTCAACAGCCGAAGCTGTTTGGTCTACAGTGCTATAGAACACTCCGTACGGCATATATAGAACTTTACCACCGTCATCGGTGCTCAGTAATGTGTTTACTGAACCGACAAACCTATTAAAGAACAGACGTAATACGTTGTTGTTTTGGTCCATGAAAGGTCGATCATAGGTTTCTGGCGCAAGAGGAAGCGCAGGAGGCGCTACTTTGTCAATTTCGTTGGGCATTACCGTCTCCCGTCAGAACGCATATCAATCCGAGGCGCTCCTAGTTGCCATGTAACACCTGCTTCTGTGGACTCTACCTTCATTGCAAGTTGTCTACCGCGCACGCGAGTGTATATTTGCCCCGTATACTCTTCTACAGGTAACACAGCCGTACGTGTTATAGTGCGAGTGTTACTACCTCCTTCAGACGTAGGGTTGTTGTACCCCGAACCAGAGTTAGCCAACGGCAGCAACGTCATTGTTGCGCTAGGTGAACCCGCTGTAGACCCGTCGAACCGAATGTCCGGTAGAACACGCCAAATAAATGCGAATTGGTGGCCGTCTTCCAGATCAAATTCCGCGGAAGATACAAACGCGCGAATGGGTAAAGTTTCCGCCCCAGCGTTATCGTCTACACCTTGTTCATGGTTCACGAGGTTACTGTCATACGTGGCTGCAAGAGGGCTATCACGTAGGCCAGAATCTAACCATGCGGTACGAGACATGGTTCCATAGTACCAAACGTCTTCTAGGTAGTTGTATACTACGTAACGATCTGACACTGTTTGCCCTGCCGAACAGTAAAACCACCATATTTCATGGTAGGATTCGTTCGTACCAGAAACAATCTGGTCATATTGTTGTGTGTTAAAATCGTCAAAGATAAACTTACGTAGGTCGCAGCGTAGAGGTTGCGTACGCCCGTCGTATTTGTAGAATTTATCTTTGCCCATCCAGTAAGCTACGCCGTTTGAATAGGCTACAGCGTTTTGTCCAGCAATAGATATGTTGTCACCTACAAGCTGCGCAGACCAAACAACAGGTGCGCCAACGTACTGCATAGCATATAGAGCGGAATCAGTCCAAACTAGAACTTCCTGACGAGCTTGCTTCGATGTAACGATCTCACTGCCACGAGATAACGTGAGAAACCCAGCTTGTGCTGTAGAGGAAGGCGTCCAGTTTATTGCGCTGCCTTGGTCCGACCACCGCACCAACATGGGATTTACTATAGATGTGCCAAACTCATTTGCACCAAAAGCGAATACAAAACGGTTAATATCGGAAATCTCTAAGAAGTTTTGTGTTGTTGGTACGCCAGATGCGCCCGACAAGGTGCTTAACTCCACTGCACGGCTGTTTAACCCTGCGCCAGCTTCCCAATAATATATAGCGCCGCCGCGGGGGCCAAAAATTAAATCTTCTCCAAAATTAGATTGGCTCCAAAGTCGGATAGATTCTATAGATGTTTCTCCTACACCCCACGTACCAAAACCCCACTCAGCCGCGCCCCAACCAGTAACGGGTACAGCGAATCCGGTGCCGACGTTTATCTGGTACGCCGCGGTTACTGTGCCGCCACCCGTTGCACTGGAGGTTGCATTTGCCGTTGCTGTTATAGCGTATTCGTTGACCGCCTCAGTAAAAGTTATTTCAAACTCGCCGTTTAAAGTAAGCCCGCCTACAGCGGTAGCATTACTAAAAGTAACGAAGTCTCCATCCTTATACCCCCCAGTGGCGTCTGTAACGGTGACAATGGGCGACCCAGATACAGTCTCAAACGGGTTTGTAAGTGTTACTGTAGCACGTAAGGGGGTTATGTCGTTGTACTGCCCACCGTTTTCGATGTAGAATTTAAGGTTTGTACCAACCCCAATTAAATTTTGACTTCCAAGCGTTACCCAGTTCCATAATGACCTACAAATACCTTGGAAAGTAGATGCAGATATACGTTGCCACCCGCCTATCTTTTCGGGCGTACCTTGCCTAAAACGAATTTTGTCACACTCGTACCAGCCACCTTCACTCGTATAACGTGTGTTTTCGCGGTTCACACCAGCTTTTAACAGTAGCTTCTTTAAAGGCATCGTAAGTCTCCATTTACTAAAGTACTACACCATACTCATAGTTTAGTCCATCAGTTCAAAGTGTGGTCCGTCGATGAATGGGCGTTTTCCTTGACTACGGCGCAAGTCTACATAGGCGTTCATGGCTTCCTCCATTGTGCCATCCCAGTCTCGGATGTCATCAATATGCCAAGCCGCGCCCCACCGTACAGCAACCCCTACGTCAATAGCTCCTTGCTTCACAGCATCCGCAAGGTCATCATAAAGATTCAACTCCCACGATCCCCGCGAACCAACATAGGCCATGAGGTCAAGAGCGCGGCCCTCTATGTGCTTGGACTTCATCGTCTTCGATGCACCCTTGTCTACGAGTTCACGCTGTTCTTCGATGGTTCTCAGTCCACAGATTACGCCAAAATCTGTGTTTGTATGGCCTATCGCTGCTTTAGCAACGGCAACTAGACGCTCGTCTACGCCTTCCATTCGGTCAAGGCTACGTTGTGATAGTTTAAAAGTCATTTCATTTCCTCTTGAACAAAGCCTGCGCACCGCGCACACCGAAACTGGCGCTTATTGCGATACCTAGACTATAAAAATACCAGTCTGGAGCCTTGGAAAGCTGCTCAAACCCACGATCTACCCACCCCTCTGCACCGGGTACGAAGGCTAGAACAAGCGGAATTGACAGAACAATTACGAACCACTCGTCTTTCCAGCTTGATTTCGCGCCCTCTGCCATGATGCGCTCCCAATCGGCAACGCTAGTCTTCTCAGAAAGAAGTATCTGTGCTTTGGCTTTAGCCTCGGTCAACTTTAACTCTGCACTGGCAGCGTTCTTGTCAGCTTTACCTTGCAGCCACGAGCCTGCGAGATTGGCTATCGGTCCTAGTGCGGCAGTGAATATACTCATTTTCTACCCATCCATGCTGTTGCGCCCATAAAGGCACCGACGATGCCTGCACCTGAAATGTAGAACAAGTTAGAAATGTCGCTCAGTGCCGTGACCCGATCCAGAGGTATAAAGAACATTGTAACCGTAAAGACGCCCATGCCGATCAACGTCCACCGAGCCATGCGCAGTTGAGCTAGATGTTTGCGCAGCGCATCTTCAGTCTCTCTAATCTCTTTGGCCTTTGTCATCTCCGCGTCAGAAACAACCCCGTCGCCGTCCATGTCATAGGCATCGTACTTACTTTGATCTTCTAACTTTTTTGCCGACATCTTTTAAACTCCTAGCGTAAGCAATAGCGTGATGCTTGTGATGCGTTATTATAACAACTTTTCCGTATTTGTCATATACAACGTAATCGCCCCTCTTATTGCGGTATAACCTCAAAACAATACACCGTCGTTTGGCTCGTAGTTATCAAGACTTTAGCATCCTCAAGAGCTTCTCTACACTCGTTTTCAGTAGTAAACTGATTGAGCTGATAATACTCAATGTTGTTATTCATAACTTGAAACCAAACTAAAAACCACATCACCATCTTCCTTGATAACGGCCCCAAGAATAGAGCATAAAAGTTACAGCAGCGGCGGCAGAAGTGGCGATAATAATACCTACAGTCCACTCAATAATCGCGCGTTTTAGTTCTTCTTTGCGATAAAGTTCTTGTTTACGGACACGCCGCATTTCACCCTCAATAGCCAAGACCTCTTCCCAAGCTGAAGGACCGTAGTTCCATGAAATATAGTCTTTTATTTCCTTGCGCATAGCTTCCATCTTTTTGCGCTGCGCAAATATTTCAATCGCATTTTCAGCATCAGAACCTTTGAAGCTGTACCACGGAGGATTCTTGGCTTGATTCTCGGCGAACTGAAAATCTGAAAACGCAGCTCCCCATTTCGCTAAAGTGCCAGACATTTCTTGAAGGTCTTTTCCCGCGCTAAGACCCTGCTTGATAATATTAAACGCACTTGTCGCAAGACCGACCGCTGTAATAGGGTCAATCATTTTGTCAGCCCATCTTAGTCAGCACTGCTACCAAGAGTGCAATGATAAAACCTGTCGTGCCGATCATAATGGCCTCCATACGCTTGACGCGCCCAAACAGGTCTTTGAATTGGATTCGCATTTCTGTCTGCATGGCGATTACCTCTTTCTCAAGACCATCAATCCGCTCATGCGCGGAGGCTACTGTACGCTTGTCCATTATTTATTCCTATGTCTTAACTACTAAACTTGTAGCAGATATTGCTGTCCCTGCAAAGACATTTGGATCGGCAGCGGTCTCGCCTATCGTCCCGTCTGTCTGGACGTAATATTGCTGCCCTGCCGTGAGGCCAGACTGGTTTGTGCTGACTGAGCCGATGATGTCTACTGTTGCGCTAGAGCCTGATGCGACTTGGCCTCTGGTAATTGTTGTGCCAGTAACTTGCACCGTTTCAAGGTCAGTTGTATTACCTTCATCAATGTAAGCATTTACAACTACATTATTATCAGGATCAAACACAGAACTTGATGCGGAGGTAGTAGTTGCTGAAAACTGTTGTGCAGAGGAAGCTGTTCCTGAAACTGTAAATTCTACTAGCTTACCTATATCACTAGCTGCACCGTCCCTAAAAAACACAATACTTTTATCAGCCGTTGGGCTATACGATACACTATTTCTTTGTGAGTCACCACTATTATATATTATGGCATTTCCAAAGCTGATAGAGGTTCCCGACACAGTTCCTGCTTTTGCAGTTCCATATCCTGAATTGCCACCATCCCTGTAAACAAGAATGACTTTATTAGATGTAGAGTCAAACGTGATACTACTGTGGACAAAGGCAGATGCTGTAAACTCAACAGGAGTACCAAAACTAACAGAAGTTCCACTAACTGTAGCTACTACTGCTTTGCCTTTATTTGAATCTCCACCATCTCTATATGCTATTACTACTTTATTATTAGCACTATCAAATGTCGACATCAGTGTTTCATGATTTACATTTCCACCTTCAAACTCTGCTGCTGAACCGAAGGAAATGCTTGTGCCAGATACAGTTCCTACAATCGCTTTACCCTTTGAGCTATCTCCAGCGTCGGAATAAGAAATAAGAACCTTATTATTACTAGAGTCAAAAACTACATTTGGAAATGCGGTGGATGCGCTTTCAAAAACAGCCTCACTGCCAAAGCTGATAGAGTTGTCAGAAGGATCAACAGTGCCTACGATTGCTGTTCCATAACTGCTATTACCGTTATCTTTGTAAACTATGACTACTTTGTTATTACTTGAGTCAAATGCTATACCATGACTGGGTTGTAGACCTGTAGTAGTAGCTGCATTAAAAGTTACAGGTGTGCCAAAAGTTATACCACTTCCAGAAACAGTTCCGACAACTGCTTTACCATGTCCATTAGAAGTATCTTTATATGCAATTACAACTCTGTCACTATTGGTATCGTAAGCAATAGCTTGTCCACCATTAGTGCCTGTATTAACAACTGAAGTTGCACCAATTGAAAGTGCAGACTCAGCAACCACCCCCTGAGAAATACCGATGTAGTTCTCGGAGGTGAGGTTGGCTTCTTGCCCTGCGGGGCGAAAAACTATAGATGTACCGTTATCTGAGTTGCTATCATCTCTGTAAGAAATCACAGTTTGATTGCCTACAACAGGTAAATGAGGAGATACATTCGTTATTCCAGAACCGCCATTGTCAAATGTAAAAGGCGTATCAAAAGATATTGAGGTTCCGCTGACTGTGCCAGTAATGACTTTCCCACGACCACTATCACTATCGTCTTGATAAGCTATTATAGTTTTTTGAATATTTGAATCATACGCCATACCAATAAAAGTTTGTACATTACCATCAAATTCAACAGCAGTCCCAAAAGAAATAGATGTGCCGCTAACTGTTCCTACACATGCTGTTATGTTGTTATTGACACTGTTTTGATAAGCAACAACTGTTCTGTCGGCACTAGCATTATAAGAGCAGTTAACTAAATCCACTGGGCCGTTCTGAAAAGTTGCTTCACTGCCAAAACTAATACTCGTACCGCTGATTGTACCAACAATTGCATTTCCTGTACTGGTTCCATAATCCCGATATGCTATGACTATTTTTTGTGCAGTTGAATCGTAGGTCATGCCCTGTTTTATTGTAATAGCAGAGTTAAAAACAGTTTTTGATCCAAAACTTATAGATGTTCCAGATACTGTGCCAACCACACACGCTCCGTAGTTTGATCCACTGTAGTCTCGAAAAGAAATAGCAATCTTTTGTGCGTTTGCATCATACGCAATGCCAAAGTTTTCCATTGTCTGACCAGAAGTAATAGCAACTTTTGATCCAAAACTTATGGATGTTCCGCTTACAGTTCCTACAATTGCCTTGCCTTGGCCTAATGCGCCACTGCTGTTGTCTTGAAAAACAATTACAACTTTCTCCGCATTTGCATCGTAGATTATTCTGTTTTCAATGGTGCTATTAGATGCCTCAAATATAACAGGCGTACCAAAGCTAATAGATGTTCCGCTTACAGTTCCAACGATTGCGGTTCCATCTCCACCGATGGTGTAATCTGCGTAACACACCACTATCTTGCCACTAGCTGCATCATAAGCGGCATCTATGGAGGCAGAATTTCCTGAGTTAAATACAGCAGCCGTGCCAACAGCATCACTTACATTGCTTAATTCAACAACACTAACAGTCCCATCCGTATTAACAACGACAGGCCTACCATTCGGCAGTGTACCCGTAGCCTTGGCCCTATGCGTACCCTCTTTTAACTCTGGGATAGTTCTCATGGTCTAGCCTTTCACGATCATCTTTGTTGCCGATATGGCTGTGCCAGCGAAGACACTTGGGTCTCCAGCAGTTGTGGTTAGTGTGCCATCCGTCTGGACGTAGTAGCTCCGACCCGCAGTCAAACCTGATTGCCTGTCGTTTATCGCACCCTTTACATCAATGGTGGCCCCAGCAGTGTCAGGATAGCCGTTGCTGGATAGGCCGATGTAGTTCTCGGAGGTAAGGTTGGAGATGCTGTAGGCGTTTCTGAACAGCTTAGATGCACCTTTGTTAGTATCCTCTTTTTCATAAGCAATAACACTTTGGTTTGTAGTTGAATCAAAAACAATACCACTTCCACCAACCTCACCTGAGTCGTAGGTAATGGTGGTTTCAAAAGTTAAAGAAGTGCCGCTTATGGTTGTGGGTACAAGTTCCCCAATGTTAGACGATGTAGCATTTGTGTACGTTATAATTGATTTCTGCCCTACTGGATCGTACCCAATATTAACTTCTTCTGTGTTATTGGTGCTAAAGACAGACGAGCTTCCAAAGCTAATTGCAGTGCCGCTCACAGTTCCCACAATAGCAGTCCCACGATTTGAGTTACCCTCATCTTTATACGCAACAACTATTTTATTTAAAGTAGAGTCAAACGTAGTGGCTATATCTACGGTTTGCCCTGCTTCAAAAACAACGGGCGTCCCATAACTAATTGATGTACCGCTGACAGTTCCGACTACGGCTGTGCCTTTTTGAGAATTACCATTGTCATTATAGGCAATTACTACCTTGTTTGAATTGCTGTCAAACGTAGCTGACGTATATAGAGTGCTGTTAGTAGTGTATATACCTACAGAGCCAAAACTAATTGATGTACCGCTGACAGTTCCAACATAAGAATAACCTTTGTTTGTACCCCCTGCATCTCTAAAAACAATTACTACTTTTTGAGCATTTGAATCATAAGTAGAAGAATACCCGTCAGAATAACCCGCAGAATCAAAAACGACAGGCGTTCCAAAGCTAATAGATGTCCCCGACACAGTGCCTACTATCGCTGTCCCACGAACGGAGTTTCCACCATCTCCATATGCTATAACGTGCCTTTGGGCATTAGCGTCATAAGTAATATTGATATGTCGACTATTCGCCGAATTAAAAACGACAGGAGTTCCAAAGCTAATAGACGTTCCAGACACAGTGCCTACGACAGCATAACCGTAAGTGTCGCTATTGAGCTTATAAGCAACAACTACCTTCTGAGAGTTAGTATCATAAGACACACCAATAGGGCTTCGCACACGATTTGCTGAAAAGTCTTGCTGAGAGCTTAGATTTTGTGTTGCACTATCTAAGGTAACAACACTAACAGTCCCATCGCTATTAACTACAACAGGATCACCATTGGGCAACGCACCACTGGCAATGGCGTTCAGCTTCCGTGCTTGTGTGCTGGGTGTACCAATGGTGCGCATATGATTATTCCTCGTCTTCTGCTTCTGGGTCTACCCAATCAGGGTTTGCTGACCACGTTGTGCCATCAAGTTTATACTTGTTGCCTGCCCAATCGCTTGGTGCGTTGGTCACGTTCTCTGTGATGGTAGCATTACCACTGTTCATATCACCAATGATAAACTGTGCAGGGTCGCCTACAGTGATATTATCAGCAGTGGCAGTAATTGTTACGTCATCAGCAAGCAAATACTTGCTTAACTTTGTTGATGTTTCAACGATGGTCTTCATCAGATTATCCTTTCACGATGAGTTTAGTGGCCGACACGGCAGTGCCAGCAAGTACAGATGGAGTGGCAGGGGTCAAGCCCAGCGTACCGTCAACTTGAACATAATACTTTTGACCAGCAGTTAGGCCAGATTGATTGCTGTCTACGGTGCAGGTGGAGTTAATTACAGCACTATCTCCATCAGCAACTTGGCCTCTTTCTTCATTATTAAATGCAACAGCCGTTCCGTAATAACTATTACCACTGTCTTGAAAGGCAGCAATATTAATCCCATTATCTGGATCGTGAGTAACCTTAAAGTTATACGCCTCAGCAGTTACTATGCTTTCAGAACCAAAACTTATAGATGTCCCAGATACAGTACCCGATTTTGACAAAGTATTGTAGGGGCTTCCAGATGTGTCATTGTAAAGACAAACTACTTGACCTTTTGTTGAGTCAAAAGCTGACGCAAGATAATTAATTGCCAATGCTTGAAATGTTGTTGCAGAGCCAAAACTAATAGAAGTTCCCGAAACCGTACCAACAATACTTTTGCCGTAGGTGCTATCACCACTATAAGTTATAACAATTTTATTATTAAGGGGGTCAAATACTGTAGAAGTCGGCCCACAAACAGCAGTTTCAAATACAACAGGAGTTCCAAAAGATACTGAGGTTCCACTTATTGTGCCTACAACTGCTGTGCCATAAGTACCATTCCCTGCATCTGCGTATCCAATTACAATCTTATTACTAGAACTATCAAATGCTGCGCTCATATTAACAGCTTCTCCAGATTCAAAATTAACAATGCTTCCAAAAGATATAGAAGTTCCACTAACTGTACCGACTACCGCTTTCCCAGTATCTAACTTTTTATAACAAATAAGAGTCTTTTCATTTGAGCTATCGAAGGCTACTGCAATATCATTTACGCTAGAACTATCAAACTGAGCAACGCTTCCAAAAGAAATTGAAGTGCCTGAGACTGTTCCGACTACAGCTTTTCCCGCTTGAGCGCCAGCTTTCCAAGCAATTACAATTTTATTGTTTGTGCTATCGAATACAGCACTAATATCGCTGCTTACGCTCTCTGACGTATCAAAAACAACCGGGGTTCCAAAGGTAATTGAGCTTCCATTGACCGTTCCGACTACGGCTGTGCCTTTTTGAGAATTACCATTATCACGATACGCAACAACTATTTTATTGCTGTTGCTGTCATAAACTATTGATGTAAAAGGAGAACTTGCTGATTCATAAACAGACTTTGTTCCCAAAACACTAGACACAACCACCCCCTGAGACATGCCGATGTAGTTCTCTGAGGTTAGGTTTGTAACGGCCCCTGAGTTTTGAACAACCACAGCTTTTCCACCATTATTCTGGTCTTGATAAGCCCCTACCAATTTTTTTTCGTTGCTGTCATAGACAGCAGCTTGCCATGAGGTAGTACCTGTTTGGTAAACAACCGCTGTATCAAAAGTTATAGAGGTTCCACTGACAGTACCAGCTATATAAGTCCCGTACTCAGAATTTGCTTTGTCCTCGTAAAAGATGCCAATTTTTTGTGCTGTTTCATCGTATGCCATTGCAGGATACCCGGGCCTTCCGCCCGTCTCAAAACTAACAAAGGAACCAAAACTTATGCTTGTGCCACTTATCGTGCCTACAATTGCCGAACCAACATTGTTAGCTGAATTATCATAAGCGATAATAACCTTGTTGTTTGAGGTATCATAAACCATCGCCAAATTTTCAGCAACGGCAGAGGCTTGGAATGTAACCGCACTCCCATAACTAATTGAAGTACCACTTACAGTTCCAACAAAAACTTGACCGTCTGAACTAGAAGAATTGACGTATCCCACAACAAATTTTCCTGTGTCGGGATCATAAACATTTCCAGTGTAATACCCGTCTTGACCCGTATCTGCGGCTGTACCAAAACTAATTGACGTACCACTCACAGTGCCAACGATAGATGTAATTGAGTAACTTGAGCCAGCATTGCTGTATGAAAATATTATTTTTTCATTGCCGCTGTCGTATATAGAATCAATATATTGAGTGTTAGAACTTGAGAATACAACTTCTGAGCCGAAACTAATTGACGTACCACTCACAGTGCCAACGATAGATGTACCGTAACTTGAGTTTCCGTTGTCTGTGTACCCAACCACTACTTTGGCATTACTTGAGTCAAAAACAGCAGTATTTTGTGTTGTTGTAGCTGAGTTATACACCACGGGAGTTCCAAAGCTAATAGATGTTCCGCTCACAGTTCCAACAATAGCAGTTCCATAATTGGAGTTATTCCCGTCACGGTAGACAATCACTACTTTGTTATTGGTGCTGTCAAAACAAATCCCTATTTCAAACGCATCCCCAGTGTCAAACACCACAGGCGTACCAAGTGTTTGGCTTAGGCTAGTCTCCTCAATAACACTAACAGTCCCATCCGCGTTCACTACAACAGGTTGCCCACTGGGCAGTGTACCACTGGCAACTGCCCGTACTTCACCATCTACAGGTGTGTTGCCTATGGTACGCATTAGCTGATCTCTTCGTAGCTTACGATGACTTCCAAGTCGTTGGCTGTTCCTGCCGTTGCTGTGATTGAGCGATCTTCCTCAAGATACAACGCTGTGTTCTTGTCCAGAGCAATGAGTGTTGAGTCCCCTGCAACTGATACAGTGCTAACAATTGAGTAAGCCGTGCCACCGCCAGAAGCGGCGCTGTGTACGTCAACCGTAATATCACAAGCATTTACGCCATCGACGTTAGCCACTTGGATCATGTTGATCTTGAACACCTTGCCAGATGATGCAGCATTGCTGACCAGCGTTGTCTGTGAAGTTGTCGAAAGCGCGACCGTGGCGGATTTGCCTATAATCGTACTTACATTTACAATATTCGGTGCAGCCATTTGTTTTCTCCTTTAGCCAAACACGATTGCCATAGCTATGGCTTTACCTGTTGATATACCAGCACTACCAAAACTGATAGTGCCACTTCCGTTAGTAACTAATGCTTGGCCGTTTGAGCCATCCGATGTGGGCAGTGTAAGCGCAGTTACAAACCCCTGCAAGTTAGCGTCATACGCCAATACATCTGATCCAACCGCCACGCCTAAGTTTGTACGGGAAGTACCTGCGTTAGCGACATCTGATAAGTTGTTAGCAGCAAGCAATGAACCTCCAACTTGTCCATCTACGTACGCTTTAATGGATTGTTGTGTAGCCAGACCCGCCGGGTCGTTAGAGGACAAATTATCTTCGTCCAAAACAGACGTAACCGTTACTGTACTGTTAATCGTCAGACTTGTATTCGCTACAAGAGTAGTGGCAGTCGCTGCCGCGGGAGTAGTTCCCCCGATAACCACGCCGTCCGCTGTGCCGCCGTTAATGTCTGCCGTAGTAAGGACCGCTGAAGGAACCGTTACGACCCCTGTGCTGTTCGCAATCGTAGCCGCCGTAGTGCCGTCGTTAGCTGATATGGACCCGGTTTCGATGTCCGTAGCGTTGACTGTGTCGTCTTTGAGTAACACGCTATCAATCGTAACACCGGAACCTGCGGTAGTCTCATCAATGGTATTTGTAGTAATCTTCTGCCCGTTAGCAACGACAATGTTATTACTGCCAGATGTGTTACCATTAGCTAAAATTTCAGAAAGTGTGTCAGCCCCACCAACTTGCGAAGCCACATAAGCCTTAATAGATTGTTGTGTGGCTAAGGAAGTAGGGCTGTTAGACGCCATGTTGTCTTCATCAAGGACCGCAGTAACTGCTGTGCTAGTACCTAACTGCAAAGAAGTCGTATGCGTTAGAGCCTCTACGACGTTTGTGCCGTCACAAAACAAGAACGTGGTACGCCCATTAGGGATAAGAACACCAGACCCCGCAGCGGTCTTTACTGTAATGTTTTGCCCGGTCGCGTTTTTTACGATGTAAATTTTAGAAGCTGTGGGACAAATAATTGTACCCGCACCAGTCAAATCCGTAGTTGTGTCGGTAAGCTCAAGCATAGCGCAGCGGGCTTCAGAAGATGTGCCGTTCGCTGTTGTCAACGTATGCGAGTTTGCAGACCATGCATTAATAACCGCGCGACCAGCAACGGCCTGTTCTACCATTGACGTGATGTTGTCGTTTACGACATCACCCCATGTACCGCTGAGTTCACCTTGAACTGGCAGGGCAAGTTTAAGTATCGGTGAATATTGTGTTGTCATATTTCAGTCCTCATGCGGCTATGTCTTGCCAGTTTGGATTTTGCGTTTCAGACACACCATTCCACGAGGGAGATTGTGCACTGGCGATAGATGTCCAATTCGGATTCTGCGTGTCATCAACCTCACTCCATACGTTGGTGAACCCGATAACTCCCGTAGCTGCAAGCCCTGTAACAGGTATACCTGTGTTAGCCGATGCGGCTACGTTACCAAGTTTTGCGTTCCCTTGCAATCCCGTAACTGATACAACAATTCCGAAAGCTATAAACGTGTCTCCCACGTCACCTTCGGCTTCCACACCTGTTGGAGAGACTGTTACACCCAGCGCCAGAGATACTTCGCCTATAACGCCGTCAGCTTCTACTCCTACAGCCGCTACATTGGCTTCGGCGTCTACTGTAAGATCACCTACATCGCCATCGGCCTCTACACCTGTAGGTAAAGCGCCAGCCCCCGCGGTAGTCGTAACGGCACCTATAACGCCATCCGCCTCGACACCTGTAACTGCTGCGCCTACTCCAGCGTTAACAACTACATCTCCAATCGCCCCCGCTCCAGCCACGCTAGTAACTGGATGATTAGCTTCACCATCTACAAGAGCTGTGCCGATACCCCCAACGCATTCGACACCTGTAACGGCGGCTAAAGCATTTGCGGACACAATTACAGACCCTAAGTCCGCTTCAGCCGCAACGCCTACCGCAAAGATAGCAAGCTGATCTGTACCCCAAGCCGTCTGACCCCACGTGCCGGAACCCCACCCCGTATGCTCTACAGACGAAGGATTCCCCCAAGAGCCTTGGCCCCAAGCGTTAGTGCCCCAAGGTGAGTTTTGCTCGGTCATAAGCTACCTTATGGAGTAGCGATGCGTACGATAGCGTTAGTAGCATCGGATGCTGGGAATTGAACAGTAAAGTCGCCTGTAGTAGAAGTTTTATCTCCTCCAAAATCCAACACTGCGACCGCCGGGTTGCTTCCGCCAACCTTATAAATCAATGCGCCCCGCGCTGTAATCGTAGCATCGGACCATGTGGTATCTGCAAAATCCAGAAACGCTGTTGTGCCTGAAGAAGTTGGGGCCGCAGCGATCACAAGGGTATTACCCCCTGCGGTGTATCCTGTACCAGACACTTCGTTTGTTGTTGCATACGCTGTTGTAGCCGCGCTCAACGTAGCGGAGCTAGTATACAGTGCGATCTTAAAGGTTTGTGACGTGTCGCCACTAAAATCCATCTCGCCGTTCAAAAGAGCGACTTTGAAGGATGTACACATTGCTTGAGTAATTGCCATTTTGGCCTCCTTAACTTACTGGAATTCGGAACTGGCCCGAACGATATGCGTCTTCACGTAGTTTGCCGTCTCCGAGACTCTTTAACAGCGTTATTGATTGCAAATACATCTTTTCGTACATAGCAACAATATCTGGTTCGCCCTTCATAAAGCGAATAGCTTCAATCAATGCGCCATTAAGTAGAGCAGAATCAAACTCTTCTCCAAGCCATGTAGTACCTGCAGTTACGATTGACTGCGGATAATACCCATAGTGAAGCTCCGAAGTATATCCGGCGTCGGGAGTTGGCCCAACAATGAACGTGTCGTCGTCAAAGTACGCGTAATGCTTAGGTAAGCCTGTATCCGTTGGCTTTGGATACGCTTCTCGCATGAAGTTAACGTCTTTGTTCAACAAAAAGTGATAGACCCCAGAGGCGTCAACGACTGCTAACGAGTAGGACCACAAGAAGTCAGAAGGCGTAGACAGGTACTTGTTTGCTGCTGTAAGCGTACCTGTCACGTTTTTACGCAGTGCGGGTATCTGCACCGTGTTATATATTTTCTGTTCAGCCTGCTGTGTGAACATAGCGAGCTGGTCATCTGTGAAAGAGTTCTCACAGATGTCTTCGATATTAGTTTTCAGCTCGGTATAGTTCATAGCTTACCCCATTGGCCCGCGAGCCATAAGACCCTTTGTAGCTGCGCCCGTACCACGGACTTTAATGCCTGTAGTCTTCGTACCCTTCATGTCAGGCTTCGGTGCGCCCTTAACAGGTTGGACACCTTTAGACTTGGTGACCTTGGGTTCTTTCATGTCAAACACTTTCATCTCATCACTCCTATGTTATGTTTACGGTAACTTGGCCGATCTGGCCAGTTCCTACTAATGTGTTAGGCGCAAGCCCAAAAGGGTCTCTGCCGCCGCCTACGGGATTCCAACCCCATTGAATGCCCCGAGAACTGGTATCCCCCGAAGGACCAAGGCTTTGATCCACGCGTGGAGAACGAACAGCCTGCGGGTCATTGACAGGAAACTCTCCCAAACGCAGTTGTGGTTGATCGGGATTCCAACATTCGGGGCAAGCCTTTACATTTGTATCTCTGCCCTTAACAAAAAGGTTGCGTAGTTCCCGTAACTTATACTGAAACCCACACACATCGCAGAGCGCAATGACTTTTTGAGAAGATGCGTACTTGTTGCTCATCAGCGAATCCTAGCTATTCTAGGAATAAGTTCGTACGAAGTTTTTTCTCTGTCTTCACCTGCGGCCAGTTCATACTGCTCATCGTATACTGCTTTTAGCATAGGAACACGATCAACCAACTCAGGCACCTTCATAGCAATGTAATACGCCAGTCCAGCTACAAGGCAAGGGAAGAACCGGAAATTCATATCGGCGGTCTGTACACCAGACCCAGCATCCTCCACACGACGCATACGCCAATAATACAACACGTAGTCGTCGTTGTTCGGTACAGGCCACACGTTTACATGCGGTGCATCTCTCAACCGTTCTACATATAACTGAATTGGACGCCCTTGTGTTAATTTGTTAGGTATAGCCGCGTACGTACTTACGCTGATTCGGTTTATAGTAAGATCAGATTGTGTGCTCGCGTTACCACTATTGGTACGTATTTGGTGTTCCAACACATCAATAGTATCGGCTGGTAGAGCGTACCTAGAAGTACCTTTTGCTAGGGTAATGGTGCCAGAATCAATAGTCCACATGTTGATGCCACGGTTCTGCCACTCGATTGTCATCAAATTCATGGACCGTCTAGCTGTACGTAAGTCATAACCAGACCGCATCTCACGGCCCGCGCGTTCCCATGCTTCTTCCGCAATCTCGGTGAAGTCCATATTGAACGCTGTAGTGCCTGATGTGGTCATAACAATCTCCTAAGTGTACAACGTAGCTTTGCGTCTAGCTTCCATGACAGCCCCACATCCACGAGCAATGTCACGTTTGCGGCGAGCTAGTCCGCCACCTGCCAGCTTGACTGTAGCAGCTTTCGTGTTTTTCACCACAGTCTTACCTTTAGCGCCTTCGCGCTTCTTTTTCTTCGCCGTAGTAGCACGTTCGCCCTTACTCAAACGGCTCGCTTTGCTTCGAGGCAAACACCGATCTGGGTTCTTCTTGTCTTTAGAAGTGCCGCACTCACCTTTGATTTTCCCATCGGTACCGATGCGAACCCACTCTTGATCCCGCCACTTCTTCAGCTCACCCATTACGATTTCGCCTTCTTACCTTTGCTACCCTTAGCATAGTTTGGGTCTTTGCAATATTTAGACGCCGCCATGTTTGCATACGCGGAAGGATACGTATCGAAAGTACGTTTAGCCCACGACTTACCTTTTGCGCATATCTTCCCGCCTGATTTGTAATACCTACGCATCAGCGCATCTTGCAAACTTTGCCGCCACGGGCCATACCGTAACCGCGAATCTTGCCGCCTTTTTTGTAGCCTTTCTTCATCATGCCGCCAGCTTTTTTCTTAATCACGCCGCGTCCCATTAGAACGTCTTTCTGCGTAACTTTACCATCCCCGCTAAGATCAGGCATTTTACCGCCAGCTTTGTAGCCCTTCTTCGCCATGCCGCCAGCCTTCATGCCGCCTGTGAGGCGCTTAAAGTCTTCAGGGCTATAATTTTCTTTGGGGTCAATGCCACGTGTGCCTTGGCTACCGGGAGTATTACCAATCATTTTAGGACGTGCTTTAGGGCGGATGGACTTTTCAGGTGCAGCGGTTTTCTTTTTCTTCATCATGCCCTCGGGGCGTGCTTTAGGTCTCATCATTGTCGGCATCCTTATATAGGTTGTTAAACACGCGGTCTGTATCCCAGACGTAATCTACGTCTTCTTTAGAACCGTACGAATGTTGGTTTGGCTTGAAGTCTGGGGCACCTTGGCCTGTTTCAAACCACGCAGGGTGCGTAACGCGAACCCGGTTATTTGGTAATGCTACTATGTTACCTGTATACTCTCCAGCATCTAGCAGTTCAAGCACGTGGCTTTGCTTATGCTGCGCTGGGTCATCAGCCACTTCATTATCAGTGTAATCCACGGTAAAATAATACTTGGCGGGGTAAAATTCGCCATCTACTTTAGCTATCCACGGCGCAGGAGACGCGCGTTCTATCTTATACACACTGTGCGTATGAGACATGCAGTCCCAAGGCTGCGCTAGATAAGCGGGAAGCTCCGTGGGCCATTCTTCAAGCGGAGTATCGGCAACAAGCGCCGTAAGTGGTAGACGTGCCCACATGGCCCCACCATGAACATTAGGTTCATCTGTGTCATCAGACTCACATCCAGTGAATATCACTTGGAAGCTCAACGTCCGATTAGGCATTGTAGTTACGGCGACGACCATGGCGTGTAAAAATTCTCCGTGATAACCCTCTAAATTTTTCGTATACTCCCTCCGCACCCATGCTTTGAAATACGGAATACTACTTGTTAGGTAAGGCATTAAGTTCCTTTTTTCGTTTTTTCGCTGCCACCTTCTTACGCTGTTGCGATAGTTTAGAAGGAGGCGATTGGACTTGTTTCTTCATTTGCGTACGACTAATAGCCATCTAACAATTCCACTTCCGTAAGCTCTTGTTGATACGACTATCGGGATCGTTCGCGGTCTTGGCGCTTGTATTGCGCTTCTTCATACCCTTCATACGGGCGCAAAAAGACTTCCGCCGATTGGCGGCTTTAGAACCTTTTTTAAGTTTACTGGGTTTTGTGGTAACTGCAGTCTTGAGTTTACTGCCGGGATTAGCTTTCCGATAGCTCGCAGCGCCCTTGGCGTTGAGACCACCGGACTCACTTTTACCCTCTTTGCGGGTCCATGCAGGAGACTTCTTAACAGAGCCGCCTGATTTGTAATAACTCCGCATACCGCACCTCTAGCTATAGAACACTGTCATAGCGCTGATGTTAGTCATCGCTGTGATAAGTACGTCATCTTGGCACCGTATACCATAATCTGGGATGTTAACGGAGTGAGAATCAGAAGCTAGGAAGTCAAGATCAAGAACAGTACGACCACCAGAGCCGTCTGTAATGGTAAGTCGAGCGGCTCCACCTGAAGTGGTAAGTACCTGAACTTGTCGAATACGAGCTGGACCTACACCCAACGACGCTGCCGCGGTGATTCGTTTCGACTGCACGTCTGAATTAGCCATGCGTTATCCCTTCTTTTTTGAAGGACGGCCACGCTTTTTAACGGATTTATCTTCCCACGCCTCGTTTACATCAGGTGTAGAAGGATCATCCGCCTTTAGCGTCCCGTCCTCATTGCGGGCACGAACTTTCTCGACGCCGATGCCTCGAGCTGCAAGTTCTTCCTTAGAAGCTGGTTTGAATCTACTCATAACCTAGCTCCTTATGATGCTGCGATTGTGGCACCTGTGTCAGAACGCTTCCAGTTTGTTCCGTCAGAGAAAGCCAAAATAGCAGCGCCTGCTGCACCATTGGAAACAAAAACAATAGTGCCTGCACCTGCGTCAGAGGCTGACGGGGCGTTTGCGACTGTGTATGTTGGAACAACGATGTCACCGACAAAACCGTTGGTGGAGGTCACTGGACCTGAAAATGTAGTATTCGCCATGAATATGTCCTCACATGCGAGTTAAGTGAATCTGTCTGCATGTCGTCAGTCGGGCCTGTCAGATTCACGGGGTGTTCCCGATTGCTAACAAGATACCACTACGTAACGTGATATGTCAACAAAAAGAAAGGGGCCACCGAAGTAGCCCCTCCTTAATACGGTGTCTTCCAGCTTATGCGCCGGGAGAACCGAAGATACCCAGTGGGTCAGATACACCGAAGCTATAACGCTCACGAGCTTTGTAGCGGCTGTTGCCAGTATCAAAGTCAGCATCCATCGAAGTAGCCATTGGGCTACGTGTGAAGTGCTTCAAGCCGTTTGGAACGTCAGTCATCAAGAACCATGCGTTGGTGTCTGTCAGATAGTGGTTCACTGTGTAGCCTTCAGGGATTGACCCGTTGTTACGCAGTGCGTTCAAGTCATTGTCGGCTGTGCCTACACGACCTTCAGTATCCAACAAGCGTGTTGCAACGAATTGCAATGCTGGCGGGATAACCAATTTGCGTGGTTTAGCAGCGATCAACAAGCTACGCTCGTCAGTCCAACCTGCAATCTGAATAACAGCCGCTTCCAAAGAAGTTTCGTTAAGATCAGCCGCAACTGTTGGGCGGTTCGAGTTGGTGCCACCAGAAACAAGTGGGTGCGCTGTTGAACACAACGAAGTGCCGTCACCGTACGTGGTGCCTGCAGCAAACGCGTTGTTCAAGATAGACGCAGCTTTAACTTGCTTGGTGTACGCCATCGCACGAGCAAGTGCTTTAGTATAACGAGACGACAAGGAGTCATACAAGTTATCCTCAATAGCTTCCTCAGTGATTGAGAAACCCATTGCCACTGTTTCGTGTGTATAGCGAGCGGACCATGCTTCTTGCGCATTGTCGTACTCGATTGCAGAGCCTTCGTCTTTGACTGGGGCTGCTGAGAAACCAGATAGTTTGGTTTCTTCCTCAAATGAACGGTCTGAGGACTCTGTTTCAAAAATTTCGGCGTGTTCTTCACCGTATTTTGCGTATTCCATTCCGAACAATGCGTTCAGGCCGGGGAGCAGCTCTTTAAGTAGCTGGGCGCGTGAAATAGCCATGTTTTATTCTCCTTATACGCCAGTTGCGTTCTGATACTGGTGCTTCCCAAAGTTGAACTTAACGACCAGCTCGACATATGTGTCTGCAGCGGTTGCTGTCTCGGCCACTACGTCGATGACGCGGATTGGCAAAGTGTTCGTAGTGGCTGCTGAAGTCGAAAGTACAGCGACCTTCGAGTTCCCAGTTGCGGTGGAACCTGCATTTTGAACAAGTGCTACGTTGTTACCTACAACAGTGCGACCCACGCCAGCGATTACGGTTGTGCCAGACACAACAGCAACTTTATAAAGCTGGTCAGGATCATCTGCTACGTAAGCGACAATATCACTAGCTACGGTATTTGCAGGGAATTGTTGGCTATACAACTCATAACCCAAGTTAGGGTCAGTATAGCGACAACCGAGGAATACACCTACGGGAGTTGCTGTTGTAGTGCCTGCGTCTTTTTCAAGCGTGCCAGAGGCAACTAACTTCACAAGGTCTCCATTAAGGATATTTGTGTTGTAGCCTGAAGCGATAGGGATTTGACGAGTTGCCCCGGCAAAGCCCTGTCCACCAACCAAGTTGATCGGTTTCAGCCCATAGGGGGCGTCAACAGTAGGATAAGCCATTTTAAGCTCCTAAGATTAAGTTCCTTTACCGAAAGTAACCTTCGTTTTCCGTTCATTGAACAGGGGCATACGAGGATCATTTTCTCTCATAAGGTTGTTATCTACGGAGTGCATCTGAGACTTTGCTTGGGCCGAGTAATACTCGTTCCGCTCTTCAACTAACTCCGTTGGAGCCTTACAGAGCATCAAACCACCGATAACTACGTTGTCCTTAAAGCGCTCTTGCTCAATGGCGACCATAGTAATCTCTGGATGATCTGCTGCCTTTACAGGCTCCCAACCTTCTCTAAGTTTTGAAGAAACATTGGTGGCATCTACTTGACCCTGCGTGCTGACGCGGACCCAGTGATAGTCGTATCCAGCCTCGGGTGTCGGAGATGGTAACACCTCTGGACGAGTCCAAGACTTTTTGCGAACTGTACGTTCACGAGTTTCGAGTTCACGATTAATGCGATTCTCAGCCATTTTGTTTCCTCATATCTATTGCAACCTGTTTGGCGTATTGTTCGGGTGTCAACCCTAACCGTTTGGCAATCTGGACCTGTGTACGTGTCAACGTCACTTTCTTGGGCGCTGTGCTCCGCGTTGCGGGGGCGACCACTTGGGCCTTTTTACGCTTCGGTTCGGCATCCTCGAAGTTATCGGGGAAGACCTGACGCATACGAGAATCAATCGTCTCGTAGTATTCATCACTCTGTGGGCTTACGCCCTGTTTGACAAGTTTGTTGTGCAACCCCAGCGCCAAACTTGTCATTTCATCGTCGCTGCCAAACCATGAATTAGTCTGTTGCCAATTCGCGGCCCGTTCATCGACTTGTACTGCCGGGGCGGTCTGTTCTACCTGCGTTTGTACAGGGGTTTCTGTCTCCTGTAAAGCGGGTAATTTGAAGTTTGCTAACCTATCGGACTTAATCTTAGCATTGGTTAGCTTTTCTTGTGCTTCGAGGACAGCGTCAGAATCACCAGATTCGTACGCTTCTTTATACGCACGTTTGGCTCCCTCAGTCTCAATCGCGGCATTTTTCTTTGCCTGCTCAAGTAACGCTGTCTGATTCTTATTAACATTACCCTTTAGCTTTTTGTTTTCTTCCATGAGCGTTTGGGTAACGCGCTCAAGCTCTTGACGCTCTCGAAGAGCTTCTTCTTTAGCTCTACGCTCATCATGGTAGCCCTTGCTGAAATGCTGTATACGCTTCCGAACCTTGTCTGAATAGTCTTCCAACTCTTCGTCAGTGACATCAGTCGGCGGCTCTGACGCTTTACGACCACGGTCAGCTTTCGGCGTATCGTCAACAACTTCAACTTCAAAGTCGTCATCGCCAGTATCCACTTCACCTTCAGGTTCAGGAGTGTCATCTGCTCGAAAATCATCCGCAGTCTTCTTGCCAGAGATGTCGATCTCCACCGCGCTAGACTCTTCGACAGCCATTTTGTTATCATCTTCGTCATCGGGAAACTCAAACTCTACTTTTTGAAATGCCATATCTATGCCCTCTGAATGCCACTAGGATCAGTTACAACGGCTTCTACTGAGTCATCGTTCATCAAACGATACTCTACACCGCCAATGGTAAAGCGTGTTCCTGAGTTCATACGAAACATCACGAAGTCACCCTCTTTACACCAAGCTCCATCGGGAAAGCGGTCTTTGTCCGCATACGCCCCGTCGCCCATATCAACCACCAAGCCAATAATAGACATGATGTGGTCTTGAGTTTTGGCTGTTTCAGTTTTTAGAATAGACGTTCCTGCTACGGTCTCTTCCGGTTGTGGTAACGCAACAAGAAGACGGTAGCCAACGGGTTTTGGTAATTGTAGTTCTAGTTCAGCATCGCTGATTTTAACTGTTTCTTCAGTCATCATCGTTTTCCATATAGTTTCGCGCAAGGTCTTCAACATACGATTTGCTGGCTTCGAGACCCCGAATTAAGCCAACAACTTCCCTATAATTCGCGTAATCTTTAGGCGACCCCGCGGTTAGGAAACTCTGTGCAGACGAGATGTCCCCGTCGATTTTATCTTTCAGCACGTCAAAGACGGTTTTAGCCATGGTGTGTTATGACTCCTTCTTAGGTGTTTGATTCTGTGCGTTCTGCATCATGCGAGCCAGCTCAAGGTCAACCTTGTTCTCCTCCACACGTTTAGCGGTCATGTCCCGCACACCTTGACGCTTGGCGTCAATCGCTAACTCAGCCTTGTCCACGTTGATCTGTTCTGACGCAATCTTAGCGTCGATCATCATCTTCTGAGCTTTGAGCTGTACTTCTGCTTGTTTGATCTGCGCATCAGCTTGATCGTTTGCGGCTTTACGCTGCTGTTCTGCTTGTTTGATCTGCAGTTCAGCCTGCTTCATCTGAATGATCGGGTCTTGCTGTTGCTGTTGAGCCTTCTGTTGTGCTGCCTGCTGCTGATTTGCCTGCGTAAGTTGCTTGCCTGCATCTGCAACCAGACGGGACAGTTGTACTTCCATATCCTCGTCCATCTCCTCGTTCGGAACAGGTAGAGGTGCGCCCAGCTTCTCTTCGATCTTCTTGCGGTAAGAGAAACCAAGGTGTTCGGCGATATGCGCCTGCAAGGACGCCATAATCTGTTTTGCCTGTGGGTTCTGCCCGATCATCTGCATCATCATCGGGTCTTGCATAAACGATATGTGTGTAGCGATATGCGCTTCGTGGTCTTGATAGATAAACGCCTTCATCGGTTTGCCGACCAACGCGTCCATGTTCTCGCTGATTGGGTCTGTAGGCTTCGCATCGTCCTTTGTGGGGACCAGCTTATCTGCGTTCTTCACGCCCAACACTTCTATCATCTGGCGATGTAGTTGTGGTAGGTCATAAATCTGCGGAGCCTGCGCTGACATCTGAAGAACAGTTTGATACTGAACCACCCGCTGTGCCATCGTAGAGTTGTTAGGATCACTCACAGGGATCACATCAACTAGCATGTAGTCAGACCGCTTGGCGCTCACTTCGCCTCTGTACGGGACGTACGCGTACTCTGCGGGGGCATACTCTGCCATGATAGCTTTTAGGAGCTTAAACTCCTGCTTCATAGCAAAGTGTACGCGTGCCTGTACCGCAGCCATAGGTTTCAACGTGCGCTCTAGTAGAGCTAGTGTCGTGCCCACAGGAGCGTTAGCGGACATGTCTGAGATGTCCATGTCACTGATAGCGCCCAACCGACGACCTTCGGTCGTAATCTGGTTCAATAGGGCTAGGAGCGTCTGTGAAGGCTCCTTATAAGGTAAAGGCATGATATTGTCACGGATAGACCCTGACGGTACATCTACGTCCTTAAACTCGCCCGGGTTGATCGGCTCGTCGTCCCCCTTGATACGTAGTCCACGGGACTTTAGCCCTCCCGGGAGGTTAGAGAGCGTACCAGCATCAACGAGCTGACGTATCAAGGAAGTCCCGGCACGGGCATATCCACCAATAATATGGATCAATCCGAGGCCATAGAACCCGAATCCCGGCACATATACATAGTGAACGAAATGCTGGCGTTTGAGTGTGAGAGGGTCACCCTCCTCGTAATTTCTACGGATCGCCAGCACTTCGCCACTTCCACGCTCAATCGTAACAACGTAAGGGCGAGCAATCCCCTCGTCATCATCAACTCCATCAATCAGGAGGTCAGCGTGAATCTCATAAACAGCATAACGGTCATCATTTGTTAGAGAATATCCGCCATCTTCGGCTTTTTTCTCTTCGATGTCCGTGTGGTAAGGTTCTGGCTCCCCAAGGTCTATATCTCTATAGAACCCTGCGACCTGTAACTTCTTTAACTCGTTCTTTGTCTTACGCATTACGTGCGTTACACGCTCTGCGGACTCGATATTTGACGCGCCATAGGGCACGATAACGTCTTCTGCGGAGATATAAATAGCCGCCTGACGCCCTAAATTAGGGTCAAAATACACCTTTTTGAAAGCCGATCCAGCCAATCCAAGGCTATACAACAGCCGTTCGTGCTCTGGACGATACTCAATCATATTCTCGGTGAGTTCGTAGTTCATGTCGGCCTTAACACGGCCTGCTGCTTCTTCCTTTTCCTTGGTTTCTTCACCAAGAATCTTTGTTTTTACTGGACCTGCGGCGGGAAACGTCTCTGCCATAGCCTCCGCTTGGAACCGAATGGCTGCTTCTGCTAGAACTGTGGAGTTAACCCCACATGCGCCTTCCCATGGGTCCATACGTTCTTCGTATTTGAAGCCCAGCACGTCCAGACCTTTAACAAATGTGTCTGCCCAATCTTTACGCCCGTCAATATCTGTCTCAACTTGGCCTACAAGCTCGCCAGATAACTCATTTAAATGTGACTCATCAAGGACTTCGGCTAAATTCATGCCAAACTCGGTAAAATCTAGTTCATCACCGGGGATAATGGTGATCTCCATGCTACCGTCGTCTAGTGTAACCGACTCTGGGTCAACGATCTCAATCTCTAAGTCGGAGACATCCATCTCTTCTACGCCGTCCAGCCCGCCTTCGAGATCATCCTCAAAGCCTTTTGGTGCTGCGTATAGTCCTTTTTCAATAGCCATAGCTAAATCCCCTAATAATACCCGCCTCGACGCTGTTTAAAGAACCGCTGTTCTTCAGGCTCATCGGAAGGCAACCGAATAAACCCTCCCTGCCGAAAGCGCATAAGGGCCATCACCGTGGAGTCTACAAGGTCATCATTACTCATAAATGGAAATCCTGCAATCTCTTCGACAACTTCTTCAGCCCACCGTGTCTGCGGCACCCACACAAGTTCGGACGCAATTATGTCCGCTACAGAGTTGAGACGTGCCGTTTTGTCTCCCGACCCCCTGTGAGGGGTATACTCCGATACTGGCAAGCCCATACGCCGCATCTCTTGATACAGGGCTACACCAGAGCTTTTCTTCTCCACAATGAACGAATCTGGTTCCCAGTCTTGGTACTCTTCCATCGCAAGTTGTTTAAGCTCTGGAAACTCCATACGCTGTTTTATGCTATTTAACAATATAATATTGTACGCGTCGGTCTCTTCGTTCAAGAATACACCCCATGTGGTAAGGGCTGTATAGTCTGCACGGTTATGTCTCTCGGCTGCGGCGTCAAGCGACATGATAATATACTCACAGGACGGAGGTTGCTCGTGCGTCCACTCCTGCCACCACTCGCGTTTAACGATAGCGGCTTCTTCTGCGGTAGGTTTTTGCTGATACTGCGCGTTCCACTGGAACGTAGGCATCGACGCCTTGGTACGTAGAAGAGCTTCCAAATCGAAGAACTCAGGCCACAGAGGCTTCTGTACTTCTTTCTTCGTCTTCTTGTTACGCACTTCTAGTATAGCGGGGAACTCAACCACCTCGTACTGATCGGAGCGTTCGTTCTGTGTCATGTCACGTACAACACGGCCAGTCAGGTCATCCATATGCCAGCGTGTCTGTATGATCGCTACACGGCCCCCGGGCATCAGACGGGTACGAGCACCGAAGGTGAACCACTCATATGCCTTCTCAAAGACCTCAAAGTTGCCGTTGATAACATCTTGTTCTGAGTGTGGATCATCCACAAGTAACAAGTCAGCACCACGGCCTGCAAGTGCAGAGCCAATACCACACGCATAGTATTCTCCTCCCACATTGGTGTTCCACCGTCCCGCTGACTTACTATCAGACGCAAGCTGCACGGTGGGAAATATCGACCTGTACTCGTCAGTAGCGATAAGGTTACGGACCTTACGCCCAAAATCTACAGCGAGATCAGTAGTATGCGAGACCATCATAACTTTTTTATCTGGGTTTCGACCTAAGAACCACGCTGGGTAGAAGATAGAAACAAGCTGTGATTTGCCGTGGCGAGGCGGGATGTTCACGCAAACGCGATCCTTATCGCCCTTCTCGATGCCCATTAGCATGTTCGCTAGTATGCGGTGGTGTTTACCCACGATAAAGTCTGGCATCATCAGTTTGCAGAACTCAATTAGGTCGTCAAACGCACGTTTATTAGTGCTTCTTGTGTGTAACTCGTCAACCATACGGTCAATTTCAGCTACTTCCTCAGTGCTGAACGCATCTAGGTTCGCCAACATGACCTCAATATCGGCCTCGTTGAAATCTAACCCTTCAGTCATCATCAAACCCGAATTCTTCGTCAGTATCTAACGCGGTGGCCTCTATAACCGTGGCGTCTTCTACCTCTGGGGGTGGGTTTACCAGCTTTGTGAGCTTACTACGCAGCTTTTCTTTGATGTCGTCGGTGGTTTGGTGCGTAATCGTCACCTCAGACTTCTCTGTAAACAAGCCTACGTCTGAAATCTTACCCAAAAGCTCAAGCGCACGCATACGCACGCGAGGATCAGGGTTTTCTGACTCAATTATGAGCTTATTGGTCACCAGATTGCGCAATTGTTTAGAAGATTCGACCACAGAATGGTTAAATTCGTCTATGATGTTACTTGTTAGTCGTACAGACGCAGGTGTAAGGGCTGCGGCACGCTTGTTGGTAACTTTTTGGGACGTTTTATCTGGTGCGCTGGCATATGCAGTGGCTAAAGTGGCGGCAGCTTCCTTGTCGGCCTCATCTGGCTCAAGATTTACGCCATGTTCTTCTAACTTATCCACGGTTTTACCCAACGCAGCCGTGCGTTCCGGTAGAGGTATGCTCTTAACCTCGTCTTCTAGGGGCACCCCTAGCTCGGGAATGGCATTTATTGTCATAGTACATCGCAGGTTGGTAACCGATAACGGAATAATAGGGTACAAAAAATTTTTTGACAAGGGTTTTCAAAAAGGGGTGGGGGGTTTTCAAAAAATAGCAATTTATTCGTGTGTATTAGTATTACTACACGTACCGCGGAGTCCCACATGACAGCGCGGGGGGTGGGGGTAGGGTATGCCTAGCGTATGCCTGCTTTAGGGAATTCCCTAAATGGTATCCAATGCAGT
>UEXM01000476.1_pt1 | contig 42303 bp, 60 predicted proteins | sample 1796661 | NCBI WGS metagenome assembly UEXM01 (sample SAMEA4772469, study PRJEB27181) | metagenome | reverse complement strand
AATTTTTTTTGTAATGTTGATTTAGTTTCTTCATTTGGATTATATATAACTAATTTACATAAATTTGGAAAACTCAAAACACTTTTTGTAATTTCAAAGTTTATTCTTAAATCTTTTATTATTCTGGCTTCCCCATCAGAAGGAATAATAGTTAAATCATAGACACGTCTAAACTGTCTAGCCATTTGATATTTCCTCATCAGTTAACAAAAATAATTTAGCTACTGTACCTAAATTTGTTTTAGAGGCATCTTGGTTACTTTTATCTAAATTGACTATGTACGCGTTATTTATTGGAAGATTATATTGTTTTAGAATATCAATTCCACCGAGTAGAGCTATCCCATCTACTACTTCTACGCCAGCCTGCGCAAAAGCTATTGACCATACTCCTGTTCGTGAATTTAATATCACCCTACAATCATATGTATTTCCATTAAGTGTTATTGAGAATATTTGCTCAGGACTTGAATTCAGAGGTATTTCAATCATATTATCCTACCCAATCTAAAACAGATTTTAATACAGATTTATTTGTAGCTTCACTTGGGGCTATTGGTTCTTGTCTTCCTTTTTTCTCAGGAGAACTCCCTTGTTCTTTTGTAGAACCATCTTCTAATTGTTCTGGGTCTAATTTTATAATTTGTGATTCTGTTATAAGTACTTCTTCTAAATTTATATTCATTAGAACTATTCTAGAACTAGTTTTATCTTGTGTTGTTGCGAGACTAGTTATCATCATATCAGAGTATAATTTTAATTTAGTTTGTACTTCAATTGGTTCTCGCAATTCCATTATTTGAACCATTGCGTTGTACGCTGCATTGCTTCTGGTTATATTATCAGACGTCGCTGTTCCAAATAAACCTGTAACTAGGTCAACAATTTCACCTAATGCGGCAGTTCCCAATGGAGTGTCACTAACTTGGGCTACAATGTTAATACGCTTAGGTTCTACAATAGCGTGGTCAGTTATATCGGCTCCTAATTCAACGGGATTTTTAGTTAACCGTATAGCATTATTGTGAGTCTCTGACAATACTGCATCTAATTGAATACCACCTAAAGATTTTTTTGTTCTTACAAATAATTGTTCAAATGCCATTATTGGTCCACCACAGTATTTAAGTCTTGAGAAGTCTGCTGAAACACATTAAGAACAGCATCTGCAATATTTTCAGCTGTGTCAGCTCCACCCTGAACTATAATTTCCATTTTATCTATAGCTGTAGAGGCAGTATTCGAAATCGATTGGCCAAGTTCAGGTATTAATCCACCGCCATCAACTGTAGCTAATCCTGTAACATCGCCTAAAAATCCAGGGAGATTTCCTAATACTTCTTTAAAACCTTCAAAAGAGAAATTTTTAAACATGTCAATGATGGCATTCCATCCGTCAAAAATCATTCCAGTAAGTTCCGCTATTGTAGCAAATATAGAAGCTATTACTCTAATTTCATCTGCCCATTCAGGATATTTTTCAATCATATCCCCAATGAAACTTTCGCCACCTTCAAAGAATACTTTCGCATCTTCTACTAAAGCTACAAACGCTACAGCAGCAGCAGCAATCAATGCAGGCAGTAAGAAAACTGCAGCATTCATTGCTAGAGCAGAAGCTGTTACTCCTTTCAACAATGTTATCAATGTTAATAGATGACTTGCTAATCTAAATGCTAAGAATCCACCGACTGCTATAGTAAGCAATTTCATGGCCATTGTAAATTTTTCTATCCATTCAGGTAGTTTTTGCTCTATTATTTCTCGATTGATTTTCCACCAATCTGTAAAAGCTGTAACAATTTCATTTAGAATTGGAGCAAAAACTTTTGATAATGTTCTTGAAACTTGTTTTACAATCTGCCATAAATTAGTTAATGAGTCTTGGAATTCAGCTGCAATAGCTGCATCTTCTTCAGTAGTAACACCTAATAATTGGGCTTCATTAACTAAATCTGATATTGACGCTTGACCTTGTTGTAGTAATCGTATAGAATCACGTACTCCAAGTTTATCAGCTAATTCAATTTGTTTTGCAGAATCTAGGTTTTCAAATTCTTTTGATGTTTCTAATAGTAAACTTGTTGTTGATTTAAGATTACCATTAGCATCTGTTGCGGATATTCCAAGAAGACCGAATGCTTCAACACCAGAACCCACGCCTCTTGAGGCTTCAGAAGCTCGTATCGCTAAATTACGAAGAGAGTTTGACATTCCATCGGCAGTACCACCACTTCGTTGAGAAGCAAATTGTAAAGCGTCGATATTTTCTACTGTATCACCAATTTCATCTGCTAGTTTACCTTGTTCATCACTAGCTTTTGTTGACGAAACAGTTAAAGCAGTTATAGCTGCAGCACCAGCTATAGCCACTTTAGTTAGGCTCTTAAGAGTATTGACTGTTTTTCCAACATCCTCATTAAACTGTTTCATTTCGCTTGGGTCATATTCAAACCCAAGTCCAACTAGTAGTTCATCAATTAGAGCCATTTTATTATTTACCTTTTGGTTTAGGTTGCATGCTAACTTTTAAATCAAGTACCTCATGCATCAACAGGACATCTTCTATAGAGTAGGTTCCATTCTGCAACTCAGCCAATGTACACATTGGGGGGTCGCACATCAATGGTCTATGTAATAAAACATTGATGTTTGGAAACTTATTTAAGTCTATAGTTTTTCCTTCATTTTGGCCAGGAAGTTTTCGGCTAACTGGCCTTTCATTAAATTTCCATAATTTACCCGCATAATAAATATAAATACTTTATACACGTCAAGTAAATCTTCACCTGAGAATATTTCATCGAAACTAGTTATTGTGATACGTTTGTCATCACACATAATTCCAACAATACAATCGGTCATAAGTTTTAGCAATTCTTCTGGAGAACTACTATTAAATAAGGTTGAAAGACCATTTGATAAAGCTTCAGCTTCTTCTTTATCTTTGTCTTTTGATTTAGGGTTTGGTGTATCACCAGCTAAAATAGATAAAGCTGCACCAAATGTTTTAACTAATTTTAATTTAGTTAAAATAGCCTTTTGAGCTGGCCATTGAGTGACTGTGTACTCATGGTCACCAATTTGTCTTGTTTCTGTTTTACACGCCATAATAGACTCCCGGGTCTAATAGATTATCCCAGCCATATTGAATTCTGAGGAAGACTACCTTAAATAGGCCGGGATTACAAAAGGTAGTCTATCCTTCCTCAGAAATTGTTATCCACCTAGGTGGAGCATATCTAAACGTTCAGTTATAACTGTCCATTCTTGAGCACCAGCATTTTGGCCTCTACCCATATCAGCAGGTTTTTGAATATAACCTTGGGTACCAGAACCTAAATCACCGCCACGAGTATCTTTAAACTGGATAAAGATAGGAACAAAAGCTCCATTCTCCATTCCAGTGACAAGACCCGATAAGTATGCATTCGAATCAGATGTTTGCATTAAGCTAAATGTTACACTACCAGAACGGTCAGCGCTAATAGAGACAGTCATCTCACCATCAACACCAATTTTATGACTAGCAGAATCATTTAGACGCGCCAAATTAATAACATCGTCACCTTCATCAAAACCTGTGATTTCAATACCATTGATTAACAATAAGGTATCTAAAAAACTATATTGTTTCATTTTATTTCTCCTTATCGCTCAAACACGCCATTGATTTGAACACTGTGGATTGCACCAGCTCCAAGGACAATAAAACTAAGTCCTGGATAATGGCGAGCTTCTTTATCAGATTGATTAATATCTTCAGCAGGAATTGTTGTTACTTTATATCCTGTTCCTAAGAATTCACTATCAATAGTTTCACCAGGAGCAATAAGTCCATTATTAACTGCTTCATCTAAAGCTTTGATTACTTGCTGTTCTAAAGCAGCGATACCCTTATTTGTATATGGTACTTTAGTTGTGCGAGTTAATAGGTATCCAAACACATTCGTTTCAATAGCATTTGTTAACCAATCAACTCCATGGACTTCATCGAAGAAAACTCCATTCGCCATGAACGATTCTGCAAACATGTCACTTGTGCCGACTGTTATTAGAGCATTCGCACTTTTTGAATCTAAAACAGCTTTTTGGCTTTGTGTTAATTGCTCAACAGTAATACCAGGCATTTGTTTAAATTTCAAAGTAATTGTACTATCAACTTGACTAAAGTTAACAGTGAAAGCTCTACCCAAAATACTAGCTGATGGATATTGGTCTGCAAAAGAACTAAAGGTTGTCATTGTTCGACGGTAATTAGAATTTTGCAATATTGATGCGATGTCGTTAGTTGTTACTGAATCTAATACATCTAAATCATTTGATGTATTACCAAATACTTTAACACGCGCTTCACACCACGCTGCAGCAGCTGTTACAGCTGGTTCAGTATTAACAAGGAATCCGTCACGAACTTCTTTAGTGAAAAGTAATCCATACCAATCTGAATCGATATTTTGAATTGCATTCAATGAAGCTGTTATATTTTCACCTGCGATACCGTCAGACTTAGTACCTTCACCTTGTTGCATTTGCAATAGAGAGGAAATGTCTGTACCAGTTGTAGGACTTACTGGAGTTAGGAAACTGATTGTTGAGCTCACTCCAGTCGTTCCAGAAGTAATAAAGAATCTAGAACCATCATGAACACAAGTGGCAGCAATATATCCGCCAGAAGCAACTGCCTGTAAAGCAACTTGTATTGACGCAGCAATATCGTCAAGTGTTACTTCAGCATCAGTAAAATCTAACCCCGTAATATCTTGAGCATCACCATCAATACTTATAGCAAAACTACCGTCAGCAACTAATAGTAAATCAGTTTCGTCAACTACAGAACCACCTCGTAATTGAGCTGATTGGTCAGTTGAGTATCTTGTAGATACCTTTAGTGACGTTGGTTTTGGTTGTTGACTAAAATAAGCTGTAGCTGCTTTTAGGACTTCTGTATTAGAACCCCAATCAGCTGCAACGCCATCTAGATTTTGATATGAGCGTATACGTTCAGCAATACCAATAACACCAGTTTCTTCAGTTACGATGTTAAGAGTGCCGAATCCTGCTCGTGCGGGAAAAGTAGCACCAATTGCGATGCTGACATTAACCACGCTAGAAACTGGAATTGTCATGTTATTGCACCTCTATAGTAGAGTTATATATTAATCCGCGAGCCTGAAATTCTAATTCCATATCAACACTAAGTATTGATTTGACAATATCAGAATCAGTTCCCACAGCACTTAACACAATATCAAATTGTGCTCTTTCTTCCCACCCATTTTCAAGGGCTTCTGAAATTTCTCTAACTTCAGAGCGACTAGTTAAACCTACACCAGCTGCTCTAAATAATTCTTGTATTGATTCTCTAACTAATCTAGTTCTTGTGAATCTAGCATTGTCTCTGGCACTATCTTTATAAAAACCTATGGAGAACATTATTTCTCGCATTCCAGAGATATTTTCAGTTAAATCATCATCACCTTGATTATCTTCAAAAATTCTTTGCTCCATGCCGATTCCGGTGTCATTCATGAAATCTACATCACCGTATGGAGTATCTGGTCTAGGAGCGTCTTTCTGTTTGGCCTTTATTGTATACCCTGGAGTTACCAAAAGTAAATCAATAGTATCGCGTAATAATTTATTTAAAGTTTCTTCTAATATCATTGGTCTCTAGCTCCAAAGGAAGTTGTATGACCAAATAAATCCCAGTCTTGAACTGAGATAATTTTAAAACGTATTCCTTTAAATATAACTATGTCTGCATCTGTTCCGTCTCTGTCACTTGCAGTTCTTACAGGTTTTTTAGTTATGAATTTAAAAATGTCTTTATCGCGGTCACCTTCAGCGAGAGTTTGTAAATCTTGGGCAGTAGGTTGTTGTGGACTACATATAGTTTTAAATGTAGAAGTAGAACCTTTAATATATAATCCATTGACATAACCACTTCCAGTTGTTCGTTCAACTGTTATAATTATGCCTGTATCTGAATCTAAGGCTTCTGAAACATTAATAGGCATAATTATTCTACCTCATATGTTATTGATTGACGTAGATGACCTGTATCTACAAGAGGATTACCCTCACGATGTTTAAGTTCAGGTTCTTTGATGTCTGTTATTTTTTCTTTAACATCTGTCTGTACTTGAAGACCAAGAAGATTTAGAGCTTCTTTTACGGTTAGTTTACCATTAACAATTTTTTTAGCAAGTTTAGAAAACATCTTCTTATACTTACGTCTTTTTTCCTGTACTGTGGACCGTAGGAAGCTCCTCTGAGGTATATTTTTTGATGAGCTACCGAATTCATGGACTGCACCTACCATGATGACAGAGGTCCCGTCTGGATAATCATTTGAGCCTTTTGGTAATCCAACTTTTACAGAATCTGCGCCTTTCATGGAATTAGATATTTTTTCTAATTCCTTGATTGCATCAGTTGGTTTTTTGATTATTTTGACTTTTGATTTCATTAGCAAGTCGCCGCTAAAACACCAACAAAACAAGAGTTACGAATAACTAAGAATTGTTGTCCATACGCTGTAGATGAGTAGAATTCATCTGAATCAGACCTAGCTTTAGCAACAACAGCTCTTGTAACCGATACACCACCAGCTGTTTTAGAACTAACTGGTCCTGCTTTTGATGAACCATCTCCAGCTTCTGTATTTGTTCCTGCTGTCAATAAGTGGGCAGCTAAATAACAATGAGCCATATTATATTTGTTACACCAACGGTTCTCATCGTCACCAATATAACATACTGCATCATCTAAAAATAATTGGATACGTAAATCAGGATATTCTGTTTCATCAGCAAACTCCGGAAAACGTATTCTAAACTCTGCTACTGTACAGGCCATATTATCCTCTCGTAAATTTAAATACTAGGATTGCACCTAGTATACCTACTAACCATTTAAGAACCTCTTTGCTAACATCTTTTTGTCCTTTATTAACATTTTGGGTACTCTTAACTGTATCTAATTCTTTATTTAAATCACTAAGTTCTTGTTGAACATTGGTTATTAATCTTTCAACTGAAGATTTATCACCTTGATTTGCTTGCCACAATTCAGCTTCTCTTATTCGTGAATCGTGACTATCTAATCTATTACCATACCTACGCAAAGATTCATCGTGGTGATTGACACGTTCTTCCAATCTAACCACCTCTGATAATTTATCTTCAATACCTCCAAGTCTATCAGATATTGAATCGAGAGTTTTCCACAGACGTGTTTCGGATAAGTCATCAACATTCATCATATTAGGAACCCCCGAAACTCTGTTTCTATCGACCATACGACTCTCTTTAGTAGATTCTTTTTATTTTTAAATTAGGCACTTGTTTAAATACTCAATTTAAAAATAACCTCCTAACTTAATAGGAGGTTAGGTTTATTTTACTTACTTTTTATCAGTTTTAGCTGCAGAAGCTTTTTTAAGTTCTTCTAGTTCAAGCTTAACTTTTTCAAGTTCTAACTTAGCTGTTTCAGCTTCAGTTTGAGCTTTCTCAGTTTCAGCTTTCGCTTTATCTGCATCTTGTTTTTCAGCTTGCGCTTCTTTCTCAGCTTGTTCAAGTTGAGATTTAAGTTTAGCTAAAGGTTCAGATTTAGACTTAGCTTTAGTATCTGGAGCTTGCTCAAGTTCCAAATCATCAACAGCAGGACCGAATTCAATTTGACCTAACTTTTTAAGTTCAGCTACAAATGGGTCAACTTTCTTACCATTAACGAATTGTTTCCAATGTTCGTCATCGACGACATTGAAACCTGGAGCTACACGAACAATAGTTCGATTCTTATTAGCACCGATACATTTTAAGTTAAACTGACGAGCAGTGTGGTTTATAATCCCGGCCATGATTTAAATCCCCGTTGCAATAGCTAATGAAAGAGGATAGTAGATATTCAAACCACCCAAACGTGAACGACCTGGAACTAAGAACTCTAAATTCTTTTGTTGTACTGGAAGCATTTCCAATTCAACAGGAATTTCAAGTTGTAGTTTATCAGGGTTGCGGTCATATGCCACCATAGCATCAGATGCTAATTGTGGGTTATTTTCCGCAGCGCATTCGTTAACAGCGATAATATCTTCAATGCTGCTTAAGTATGGACTGTTTTGAGCCAAATACTGAGCGATTGTAGTATCGCTATTAGATGCACGAGGTGTTGACATAATATATGACCACTGAGCAGGTGGAAGCAATAATGTATTACCACGTTCAACCATTTTAGTAGTTTCAAAAATATCAGCAAATAGGTCATTCACATCGAACAAAATTTCGTCCGGAGTTTTATTAACCCATTCAGTACCTGCACCAGGATTAACCACAGCGCCAGTTGGAATGTTTGGATTGCTAAATAAACCTGGAAGGCCTGAAGTAGCATCACCAAAGAACGCAACGTCATTTGTAGTTTGCTCATTAGCACGACGAGCAGCATTAGCACGACGTTGGTCAAGAGCAGCACCGGTCAATTGTGAAGACTGAATTTCATCAAGGTTATAACCATATGAAATACCAACTGAACGCACTGGGATAATTGTTTCTTTACCAGCAACATCAGCACGAGGCAAATCATCAGCATAAGCATTAATGATTTTAGCAGAACCAGATTGGTCATAAGTACGATATGTAATCGTATTAACACCAGCACCACCTTCGTTGCTCACTGGGAACAATTGGCGTGCTTGTAGTTCAGCATATTTGACGTCATAGCTTTTAGCTTTGATATGCTCTAGTTGACGCTGGAAGAAGAAAGCTCCATCAGCATCTACAAGCATATCATTCATAGCACGAGTAATCGCACCATCAAGAGTGATTTGCTTATTATCAAAGTTAGCAATAGCGATAGCACCATCAAAAGATACTGTACCACCATTTCTTAGTTTAAATGTTTTCATTTAAGCTCTCCTTAAGAACCGGCAGTTGTTTGAGAGTAATCTAGACGGATTACAGCTAATTCACCAGCAGCTGCAACAGTTTCCCAACGGGCACCATTTAGCTGAGTTTCACCAACAGCTGCTGCACCAGAATCTAGTACGCCATCAGCATCAGTGTATTTAACCTGGTCACCTGGGTTACAACCAGTTGGACAAAACGCCCAAATGTAACCTTCACGAAGAATGCCAGCAGTTTCTTTTTCTGAATACTTAATAGCACCAGTATTAGCAGCACCTTCACGACCTAAGTCACGATAAGTAATACCAAGAAAATCAGTACCGCCAAGAACACATTGACGTTCTTTATCAGTACCGCGGCTAACTACAACACCAAATTCAATACCTGCAGCACCTTCAACATCTCGAGAGACATTATCATGTGGTGCTAATGCATAGATTAAACCAGCATAAGCTTTTGGAATATTACGAGCATAAGAAGTTTGAGCACTCATTATTTATCTCCTTTCTTTTTCCAAGCATCACGACTATCAGCTTGGAATTTTTCACGAGCAATAACATCAGCAGGGCGATTATCTTCAACTTCTTTAGTATTGTCTTTATTAACAATAGTTTTGAAAGCATCATCTAAGTGTTGTTGACTGTTGTTATCAATTGATTCTGCCAACATATCAAAACGCGCTTGAATATAGTCGGTAGACACTGAGTCCATATTGATAGTTGGGCATTTGTCAGCAACAACTTCTTTAACTAAAGTTAAATTGTCTTTGCCATCAAGCTTAATATCTGGACAAATCTTAAGAACGGTATCTGCTAATTTAGCGCGGGCAGCAACTAGTTTATCGACAGCATCGTTAGTAAGGATTTTTGATTTAGCATCATCAAGTTTAGCTTCTAAAGAATCTTCTTTGGCTTTAGCTTTTTTAGCAGCTTCTTCCATTTCATCTTCTTTCGCTTTAACTTTATCCGCTTCGGTTTGAGTTTCTTTCTCAGCATCTGAAAGACGAGCTTGCAGCTTACCAACAGCTTGAGCAGCTTGTTCAGGTACTTCGAAATCAACCCCATCGATGGTGATTTTAGCCATAATGACATTATCTCCTAGGTTGGGTAAATTGTCGGCCACTCTGCAAGCAGGTCCAGCACGACCACGTTCTACGATGGCAATATGATTGCCTTTGATGTTTCTCTGGATGGCGTCAAAGTTTTCACCCTCCGGAGTAACTCCTGGTGTCCATTCAATATCTGATAAATATCCATTTGATAATTCAGACTTACCTGATTCAATATCTTTAATGGAATCTTCATCCATGATAATTAAATCAACCTTTACAAACATTCCATCTTTAACTATTTCATTACCTGAATTACCAACAGAATATGTTTTAAAATTACTGGCATTTACTAGTTCAGGTGGGTGATTGTTTGTAACAGGTTTATTGACAAAAGAAGCTAGTGAAGCATCACTAAAAACTTCTTCAGGTGGACGATATACATTTACTATATCAGTTGGGTCTCTATCAGTTAACCCCATTTCTACAGCTAAATATTGTTGAATACCAACTCTTGAAATACGAGAAGGAACCAATAAGTATCCCTCATCGGTATAAACTCGTTCGCTTGAAATGTTTAAACGGTCTTGTATAAACACAGATTGTTGACCCTATTAAAAATTTTGGTATTTTATTTTCTAAATCTTACCATGCTACTAAATAAAAATACACATGGTAATATACTAATTTGGATTTATAATTTTATTATTGGTTGAGCTACACACCGGCATTGAATATCGGTACCAGGATGACCTGTATCTTTTGGTGGATTATCCCATCTGAAAGTTTTACCATTCTTTGATTTATGGTTAGCTCTCACTCTTTCATCACCTGATGTACGCCAAACATATTCTTCTATACCAAGGTTTTGTTGGCGTTGTTGATTCAATGCGGAATTCAATTTTGAACTTTGGTCTCTAGCTATTAACCTCGCTCTATTCGTAGTTGTTTTACCAATCTTCTGAATCTGCTTAATCATTGAATTAGCTTTAGTGCCTTGAGTCACATTAGAAAATACCATTGTTTCAATTTTCTGAAAGTATTCCTCAGGTATAGAACGAATCAATCCAACATTTTCTCTAGTAGTAGCTACAAGAATATCTTCTAATCCTTCATTTTGAATTATGTTTGATACATTAACACCAACAGCTTCTTCCATAGCTTTATAGAATCTAGTCTTGTTAGTGTTATTAGTACCTTCAACAAATGAGTTTGCTACTATTTTAGCATTCTCATTTATATCTCTATAGTTCTTACGAAGATTATCAAAAGCTTCTTCTAATGTTAAAGCATAACCATCATTAACATACTGTGGTTCCAATTGCTTCAGTAATGGAACGATAGTTGTCGCAACATCTTTTCTAAGCTTACCAGTTAAGGCAGTTAATTGTCTTCTGTATTTAACCTCAGCAGACTTAGATACTTTAGTCGGACGTGCTTTCTTCGTTCTCTTCTTCCCCTTTTGGTTCATTCTCAGGGTCATCGGAATTGGTAATAAGGTCATCGTCATCGTTGTCATCCAAATCAGTTAGGTCTTCAAGTTCTTTAATATACTCATCAGTAATATTTGAGTAGGTTCCATTTTGTTGTAACTCCTTAGCAACAGTTAATTCGTCAATAACACCATTAGTTAAATAGATTTGGTCACGTTGAGAATTATTGAAATCAACTTCAGCTTGTTCTTTAGGAGTCATTTGGAACAATGAATTAAATTCATATGATAAATCTGCATCATCAGATAAACCTAAACTCTTCGCCATAATAGGGTCAAAGTCATCTAGACGTGGTTTATATTCAGTTATTTGGTCAGCACTAATTTTATCATAGTAATTCTTTAAGTCGCCTTCGCCTGTAGCATTTAATCCACTAGCTGAAGAACCTAATAAACGAGTAGCTGGAACATCAGCGCCTGCTGTTACTACTTGAGCAAATCTATCAATCAAATCTGGTAAACTAGCAAATGAGTTTGTTTTATTTTGATATTCTTCTTTATTATCCATAAGAAGCATATTATTGAAACTCTTCAGCATGCTAGCTAAAGCAAAACGTTTACGTAATAAATCTTCGCCTTGAGCAGTTTGTAAATACGACATCAAACCTTCGACCTTGATAATATCGACGTTAGTCTCATATATCATACTAGCAGAAGAATCAGTTGAAGTATTTAAGTTAGTAATAGCTTCATAAAGTCTATCTAATACAGAATCAGAATAATAATTATTACGACGGAATTCATCCCAAGGTAACTTAACACCATCAAAACGAATTACACGTGAATGATGAATCTTAATTGATGTTTCATTAAGACGATAAAATTCTGGTAAACCAAAAGAAGGATTAAATGGGTCGGCAATAGGAGCAACATCAGCATTACTCATACGATGTCTATCAACAACCTTAATATGTTTTAAACCACCTTTTTTGACTTTATTAATATCAAGAGGTCTGTCTGGTGTATTACCATCATCAACTGACATGATAATAAAAGCTGTACCATATAATCTTGCCCATTTGTGAGCTTCATTAAATGCAGAACGAAGTTGAAGTCTTGATTCTTCATCTTCAAGCATCTTGATAGTTTTAGGTTCTAAGTCACCATTAAAACTACGCCACTTACGAGTCATGTCATTAGGAATAATGTCAACGACTTTTCCTGACAACCAATCAGTACGATACATAGCATTAAGTTCGTCTTGATTGCCATCTACTGAAAGTCGTTTCCCATTGACAAATCGAGAATTAGCACGTTTATCACGTTCAGTTCCCAATTCAGCAACTAAGTTTTCAAGTCCGTCTTTTAAGAGTTGTTCCTCTTTTGACAGAATTTGTGCTTTTGTATCGCTCATTGTTTAATCCTAAAAAGTTATTAAGGTTACTTTTCGCAGCCTAGTCTTTATATAATAGAAAAATATATTCTTAAATTTTTTATCTTATACTAATAATATACAATGATTTAGTAACCTTAGTAACCCTGTTGCTGTTAAACTGCTTTAAATTGAAAGAACCCGTCTAAAGAAGCTTCATGTAAATCGAGTCCTGTTAAATCATCATTTATTCTTATTCCTAGAATATCTCCATTATCTCCGTCTAATATAATACCTTCAGAATAATCAAATAAGCTAAAGGTATAATTAGCTAAACGTGAAGAACCTGACAATGTTACAAATTGAGCTAGCGCTCCAATACTAAAATAATCCGCTGTAGCTTTTATCACTGGGGTTAGTGGAATTTCCTGACCATCAATAACTGTAAAGAGTGTAATGCCATTTGCTAATGGACCAGCTAAGCTACCGTAGTTAGTAAAATCGGTATTACCTGCATCACTTACTAAGAAACCTAATTTATTTATTGAGATTTGTCTGTTAGGTTCTGCTTGAAAGAAGAATTCAACGGGCATAGCAGAACCATCAACAACCATACTTGTGTCCCCAGTTATCAAACCATCATCGGTAAACGACCTTTGAATAGGGAATTTTCTTGGGTCTGCTATTCTATTGTAACTTTGTCTTAAACTACTCATATTTTTATCCTCTGGTTTCCGGCCAAAGTTTTATAATGCATTTTCATTATATATCATATCTTCAAATACTAGTAAATCTTCTACTGCATCCAATGTAGGGTCAATTTGGTCATCATGTTTATGTGTCATTAAAGGAGTAAATTTCCTAAACTCATCTTTATAATCACTAACGAAATCTCTTTCTCTAGGAATATGAACAAACCCGCTAGCAAAGTATTTTATTGCACCCATGCTACGAAGCACTTTATCTGTATTTCGTTGTATAGCTTCAACAGGAATCATATAATCTCGTTGAATAGACTGAATTAAACTTGAACCTGAACTCTTATCTTCAATCTTAACTAATTGAGCACCAAATGGTTTGAATTGTGTAGGCTTATGTTTATTCCAAAATTCAACCATCACTGATTCTAATTCAGGAGCTTCAAATTTACCTCTAACTTGGTCTACTAAAAATATACCCTTAGACCTACTTCTTGCCCAACATTGAAATACTGAAAAATCATTGTGTTCTTTAGTCTTCTGTGCAGTATCTCCATATATTCTCATTAAGTCAACATCAGGAGGAAGTACATCATAATACTTCCAATATTTGTCTTTAAACATTCCACCACCAAGTGGATTTGGTCTTTGTTGCATTTGACTAGAGAATGTATAAGGGTCACCTAATTCTAGGGTGCGTAATTGTTCAAGTGTGTGTTTAAAAGGCCACAGTGGACTTCCAGGGAGCACCAGGGTAGGCATATCACTTATAGCTTCAACACTAAAATTCATATTCTTCCCCAGAATGCATACACCGAAGAATTTCGTTCAAATCGATTTTAATACCATGAGTGTAATCAGATGGATATGTTCCATTAACTAACTCATCATCTAATCTAGTAGGTATATCTAAATGATGCCATTTATCACCCGAACCACCGCGGAGTAAATATCCGGATAAATCATCTTCATGAATACGTTGCATTATGACAATCATAGGTACTGTTTCAATAGCTAAACGTGAACGCATAGTGTTGTTGAAACGATTGTTAATGCCTGAACGTTTAACTATTGAATAAGCGTCATCAGGTTTAACTGGGTCATCTAATACGAAAGCTCCTGTAAATCCAGGCTCCATTCTTCCTGCACGGAATCCAGTAATCTGACCACCAGCAGGTGCAGCCATCATACCACCACCATTTTCAGTAAACCAACGTTTCTTACCTTTAGAATCTACCCTAATTTTCATAGGCCAAAGTTCTTGAAATTCTTCAGATTCAACTCCATCTTTTATTTTAGATGAGTTGTTATGTGCTAAATCACCTGAATATGAAGCATGAATATACTTAGAACGAGGATTTAGTGCTAACCCACGTTGAATAAAATTAAGCACTACTTGTTCTGTTTTTGAATAACCTGGAGCTATATTAACGATAAGACGTTCAATCTTACAATCATAAACTGCTTGAAGAACGTACTCTATGACATAATGATGCCAATTTCTAAGCATCCTATTACCTTCTCTTTGCTTAAAAAAGTAACGCATAAACTGCATACCATCATTTTCAAGCATATATTTGAGCATTCGTTTTTCATTAAATGTCCATTGCAATCTATCTTCATCAGGATTTACCATAAGTAGTCCTCATGTTCTTTAATTTGATTCCTTTCTTTATTACTTTTTCAACTCTATTCCAATTAGGTTCTGCTTCATTATTGAAGTAGCAACTTATTTTAGCGGACAAAATTAACATAGGAATGTATAGATAGATTAACCACCAACTAAGTTTAATATCACAAGTCAAATAAATCTTATTAGAATTCATCATTAAACTTCTCCTTAAAGAGTTCAATTTCTTCTGTTGTCAATGGACTGTTATTGGGGTCAGCAGAATTGTCTGTAGTAGAAGTTTCTATTTGTTTGCGTTTAGCATGGAGATATTCAGCCATTGTTTTAGCGGCTGACATCGATTCAGATAGTGGAACTGTGTGATATTTATAGCGAGATGTTACATGGTCTATTAGTTCATTCCAATCTGACTTATTTAAGTCACCGCCTGTGAATGAATCTATCTCCATGATAAGCTCATAAACACTAGAAAGCTGTCTTGGGTCTTGCCCATTCATGACAGATTCTAAAAATACTAATGGGTCCTTAGCTTTGCCCTCATGAATGAGGTGTCTAAGTTCCTCAATGTTTAAAGGACTTTTACTCATATTATCAACTATAAATTACCGGCATTATCCGAATATAATCTATTTGGAGTAATATGTAAATAAATTTGATATGGAGAAAAGAGGAAAGGAGCTTCGGCTCCTTATTTTTACCAGATGAACATATCACCATCTTCATCAATTTCTACAACACCTGTTTCTTGAGAAGTATGTCCATAACATTCAACTTCCCCAAGTAACTTTAGCTCCATCTTTAAGTTCACCTTGAGCGTTTTTCACCGTAGCATCACTATTGTAGGTGTTTGTGTTTTTGATAAGTTGTAATAAAGTCATAATGTTCTCACTGTTTAGCTGTTTAAGTAGTAACTCGATATAGTTCTATTATAATCAGTTCTATGGTGATGTACACTTTATTTGGTAATTAATTGCAAAAAGATTGAAATTAATTTTATGGTGGTTCAATACTAAGTTCCTTGAGTTGTTTTAACATTTCTTCAAACTTATCATCAGGAAAATGGTCCCAAGTAAAATATTCATGAGCACAATTAATTGTATGCTGCATTTTATCTATTCTATCTTGCACATCTTTTCTAGGACAAGTAGTACCACAACAGAAGTCTTCAGAATTAGGGTCTAACAAATTAAGTTGTTTCATTGTCATCCCTAATAGGAACTATTTTATACCCACATTTTCCTAAAGTTGAATGTAAAAATGACATACCACAATTAGAACCTAACCATTGGATAACAGTAGCTACAATCATACGTTCTCTACGAGATATGAACAGTTGATAATATTTATGAAAAAATGGCCAATTAGGTTCTGTATTAATAAACAAATCCTGAAGAATGCCTCTACCATGATTTGTTCCAGAATTCCATTCTGAATCATTTTCTTTATCCCATTCTTGGGCAAAAGCAACTTCACGAGGATTGTTCTGATTTAATCTAACGCATCTGATTCCTTTACCTGGAGTAGGTCTAAAAGCCCAATCAGGAGGAGTCCAATTCCTACATTTTATAGAATTTTCAATCAACTTTTCTTTCTTTTGTCGGTTCATGATTTATCCTTAATATGAATTGTAACATTTGAGTTAACAAAATCAATAGATTTAAATGAACTTGAAGAAGGTATTTCAATATATGGTTCTTTAGCATCATCCATAGAATTAAAACATATTCTATCTATATTGAAATTACCATTTATTCCTTCGAACATTTCTACTTTAATGTAACAATCAAAACCTAATTTTTCAGGTTTTATGATTTGTCCTTGTTCATCAAAATATTCGTTTGGTAAATAGAATGCAATGTATTCTATATCTTCATAGATATTAATAGCGTCTATTGTTATTATTGGTTTTTTCATAATTCTAATCTCCTTAGTAAGAATACAATTATAATATGATTTCACGAGAAGTTAAACTATCTTTGAAAACAAGTGATTCATTACAAAAGTACCAATCACCACCTTCTGTTTCATTTAAGTTATTTAGTGTGTTAGCAGTTTGCTCTTTAACAGCTTGCTCAACACCTCTATCGAAGTCATCGTAAGAATCAAACACTTTAGATTCTTCAATATAGTGATTTAATTCTTGAATCGAGTGTCTGAAGTTATTTTCACAGAAAACTTGATTAGCATATTTAAAGCCATTTTTGAATGAATGTTTAGGTGACTTCAGTTTCGATAGTTTACCTATACACCAAAGTAAGAAAATGAAAACAAAAATTAATGTTGAAGTTGAAGTTGAAGTTGATAAGAAATTATCCATTATTTTATCCTCTTATATACTTATCGTGGTCTAAAGTTTTACTAGCTTCAGTGTTCATTTGGCAATGTTTACATTGCCGATGTTTAACTGCATCAATTAATTCTTTTACTTCGTCTTCTACATCATTTAATGAAGCGTATGGAGAAACTGAATTAATTTCATTCTCAATAGTTTCAACAAGGTCTTTTATAGATTTAGACATCAGAACACTCCCTATTCTCATAATTAGGCCAATGGCCATCTTTTACCATTTGACAATAATGTTGAACCACATCTACTTCATCTTCATAGTCCATTGAACCAACAATACCTAAAAGACAAAGAACTACACAAACTGATAATATCTTCTTCATTTTAACTGTTCCTCTGTTTAACTGTAAATAACTAAATTTAATGTACTTTCTAATAGTAATCTAGGTAACTTAGAAAATACAACATTATATAATGTTATTTATCAAATACAAGTTTACGCCACATTTTGATAATATACTTAGCTTGATTAGTAGCATCGTCAAGTGCATTATGATTATTACCTCTTCTAGATTCACCGAAACCACCGCGATTAGTTTCGAACATATCTACAACAGTACGACAATCACGAACATTCCAGAAGTCCCATGGTATATCAATGTTGTGTTGACGAAATGCATCTTCTAACATTGCAATATCAAATATCGAACCATTACCCCAGACTTTTGTACCTTTAGGAATCCAAGCAGCTAATCCATGTAAGACATCTTCTAAATCATCTTCGCCACCTAAAGCATCACGGGCAGCTTGAGATTGTTCTGACCACCATTCAATTGTAGAATCACAAGGCTTTCTATCTTGCCATTCCCAATCAAGTTCAGCATAAAATGTTTCGCCTGAATTTCTACGACCTAATTTTTTAAGGTTAGGGTCAAACATAATTGCACCTACACTTACTATAGGTGCTTGAGGAGTAACTCCCATTGTTTCTAAATCTATCATCACGTGTTTCATGTCTTTCTCCAATTATTATCCAATTTTAGCGGAGGGTTAGAATAGTTACTTTTTATGTGTTAGTCTATATATATATATTTTTTTTTTTCAAATTATTTTTCTTATATGTATAACTAATATAAATTTAATAACTTTTCTAACCCTGTTTATTTCTAATTATCAAAAATATTAAAAATAAAAAATAACCTTTTTAACTTTATAACTTTTCTAACCCTTATCATTATCTATACATCTCTAAAAATCCTCTATTCCATCAATCAAATCTTCTGCTGATGACAACAAATTCCCCCCATATACCTTCATCACATTCCCTCCCCCAGGTTTTACAGTGAACCCTAAGTCAGATAAATCAGATTTAAAATGTTGTTTTTTCTTTCTCATTTTTTCATCTATTCCATTCTGTTCACACCACGTGAAATAAATAATGTTATAAAGAGAATTAAAATCACCCAAACAATCTACAATCCCAGGAGTCTTTTCAACATTATCTTTTAAGAATCTGGCCACATTATTGGCTTGCCCCATCCATTCTTCTTTCGCTTCAGCACAAGATTCTGGAATGAGAAATCTTCCTCTATTGCGTAACCTTTGTAAACCTTCAAGCATGAAGTTAAGTATTCCAGCCATTTCTTTGGGATTACGAATAATATTATCGAGTCTATCAATATCTGCTTTATTATTACCTTGCACATCTTCTTTGGTAAATTGTTTATTGAATGGGATAACATTAGCTCTTCGTATCATACCATGTGATAAATCTCGTGTGGCAGGAAAACCATTACTACACATGATTAAATTGCCGCCATACATGAAGTTGAACTTATCCTTACCTTTTGGATTACATTCCATTTTGGTATTTTCCGATAACATCTTAACGCCTTCATCCTTAAGTAGGTAATTAGCGGGTAATTCCTCAATGATGACTGAAAGTGCGCCAACAAGACTTGTCATACCATGGTTATCACCATTTGATGAGGCAGCGCTAAGCAATTTAACAGTAGATGAGACTTGTGCGTCGTGCAATATAGCTTCAAGTACTTTAACGAGGGTTGATTTACCATCACCACCAGGACCACGGAATAACCACCATGACGCGATATTTTTATAAGGTTGAATCATATACCCCATGAGTTCACCAATATGGCGCACCATATCTTCACCATCAATGAAGTCTTCGAAAATCTCATTAATAGTCTGCATGAATAGAGGGCATTCTGCTGATGGGTCATAATTAACTTTAAGGCAGCTCGATAAATAACTCTTATATGAATGAGGACGAAGAGCATGGGTACCATCTCTCATCAACCATAATTCACCATTTTGACAATTAACAACAGATTTGGGCAATTCAGTAGAGTGTAACTTATCTGTAAGAGTAGCAACTTGGATGCGGCTAAGTTTAAGGGCTTGGGTTATTAGTGAAAGCTCTTGCATCTCTATATTAACTTTCTCTTTAATCTTCCACAGTACATTCTGAATTAATTTACTTAAAAACTCATCAGTCAATGGTTTCCAATGAGTTTTACTAAATGTATACAATTGGCCATTGGGGGCTCCCATTAAATGTTTTCCTTTATTAAAGGTTTTCTCTAATGTCTTTTGACTGAGCATAAGAGCTAAATCATCAGATATTTTAGCTTCTAACTGTTTTAGTATTTCATTCAATGAACTTTTCTTAAGTACCTTGTTTTCAACAATGAGGTCTTTGGCTTTCATAGCCTCGAAATTGTCAGCCGCTTTAATAAGACGAAGAGCTTTCATTACATCTTCTTGAGATGATACAGGTGATAAATCTTTACATGCTATAAGAGCGGCACCTTCAACTCCCGCTTCACCAGCTGGTGTGTGATACATATCATCGATGTCAATGTCAGCAGCAATTTCGTTAGCTCCATTAACCATTTCAGCTTCTTCTGAATCATCATCTTCAATATCTAATTCAGGTTGATTAGCGAATGTGAGAACTGCTTTAACTCCAGATGTATCTTCACCTTTTTGCTCGAGTTCATGGATAAGAGTACCAACAGTATATAACGTCTCCTTACCATCATATAGAGACTCCCAACGCTGTTTGATGAGGTTTTCATCATCTTCAAATCCAAGTGCCTCTATTGACCACTCTACAAACTCTTCTATACCTGTTCCGCCTGTCGCATGATGAGCTGCGCATAATAGAGGGAACCATTTATCATTAGTACCATAATTCTCAATATCGAGTTTATCAAGAATCATTTCCTGTAATTGAGTACCAGTTAACGAAGCTTCTCCTGATGAGTAGTCTCCTTTCTTATTGGCTCCTCTACTAATGGTTTTAATAACTGATTCAGGTAAAATGGATTTTTCTTCAACATTTGTCCATCTGTAATAACCTCCTGACGGATGCTTTGAGCCTGCACAGAGGACTTGTCTACCTTTTCGTTTGAATTCAACACCTGGATATTCCTCCAATGTTTCTTTTAAAAGACGATAATCTATACCATCAGGTAAAGTGCAATAAACATGATAACCACCACCGCCAGTCTTAACTGTAGGCAATTCTTCAATTAACTCTTCCCAATCGAAATAACCAAATAATTCCGCTATTAATTCCTCACAGTCAACACCCTCATAGTTACGTGGGTCCATATCAACAATGAGTTCATTGGCTGGAATTCTATAACCCAAGTTATAACCTTTATCTATCCAACTCTTTATAGTATCATTATTGATATTATATTTACGAGTTGTCCAGTCATTGTGTACAGGAGTTTTGCCACGTACCTTACCTTTAATCTGCTTATTCCAAACATGAATAGGTATTAAGTCTGAATTAGTATCTAAATAAGGTCGTATTTCTTTTTTGTCATAATTTGACATATCATTATATTCCTTATTTAGTTAAATCAGGACGTAGGTATTCAGCTGAGAACTTTTCTTTTATTCTCAAGTTATTTTCAATGTCCTTAGCACCTTGTTTACTAATACGCCCATGGTAAATCCAACTATTAATGGTTGGAATAGATTTGTTTATCAATTTAGATAAATTTTTCTTACCACCAACATCTTCTAATAATTCATTCAATACATCAGAATGGTATGTTTTCAATTGTTCTTTATTGAACATCAACATATTGCAATCAGGAATCTCAATAGATTCTAAAGCATTTTTTGCGTGTTCAACAGAACAAGTGAACCATTCGCCAGTAACTCTAAATTCTTTTAATAACTCATGAGCAATATATTCTCTAAAGTCACCTTTAATCTTAAACTCAAGTTTAGTAGGAACGCCACTTGCAGCTTCAATCATCTTAACTCTAGATTCAGGGTCTGCTGATTTTCCTATCTTAATGAGCCCAAAGTCGTTACTTACTATATAAGTATATCCGAACAATGGGATTTTCTTGTTCTCGTTAGAGTCCATGGTATATCCTATGTCTATTATTAATGAGTGTAGAAGACTATATATAGAAAGAGGGCAAAAATAAACACAATATTTAATATTTAGTAAATTATTTTAAATATTTTTCAAAATAGTGTGTACTTCATAAATATATTAGAATAGAATGTCCTCACTGTCTAGCAAATATACATAGTTAAACAGTAAAACAGTTAAACAGTAAAATGTTAAATAAGGAATATGTTATGCACATATTACAAAACAATACTAATTTTCCAAACTATATGGTTAATCCAGTTAGTATGGACTGCATTAAGGAAACACTCCATAATAAAGAAAATGAATTAGTAGAGTACAATCCAGTAAATCCAGATAATGGTATTTACTATAAACTTGCAAATGACAAAATTGAAAAACATTTTGGCGTAAATCAACAATCTTAATTTTTTTAATAACGGAGACATATAATGTCAAATTTAAATGTAGTAACTTGGTCTTTAGCTTTACTTCCTGAAAACGCAGCCAAGATTGACCAAATCAATCAAATCATTTTGGGTGATTCATATAGTGCTAAAGCACCAATTGAAAAAGCCAAAGAAACAGTTAAAGAGACAAAAACTTCTACTAAAGAAGAGTCTACTGAAACTGCAGGTGTTTCTCAATCTGACTTACAAGCTGCTGCTAAAGCTGCTAAAGCAGAACATGGTGTAGACTTTGTTAAAGAATGTATTGAAGCTGCCGGCGGTACACTTAAACGTGCTCTAGGTCAATCATTATCTTCTATTGATGCTGAATCTCATGAAGCATTTATTAAGGCTCTTGAAGATGGTCCTAAGCCAACAGAACAAGCTTCTGATGAACTTGAAGACGATGGTTTTGATGACGATGAAGATGGTCTAGATGATGCTGAAGAAGCACCAACTGTTGAAGCGGTTAAAGCAGCTCTTAAAGCGTATGCCAAAGAAACAGGTCGTGAAGAAGCTAAGCAAATCATGAATGACAATGGTGCAGCTAAACTTCAAAATGTTGATGATTGTACTCCAGCTCAACTTACAGCAATGTTTAAAGCATTAGTATAACCTAATATTTATTGATTTAATCTAATCCTCGCTGGTTCTCAGTTTACAGTCTGAGTTATCAAAACTGTGTACATCTCTAAGTGTTCTGTATTAGAATCTTTAGAGATGTAAATAACCCTTAAACAGTAAAACAGGAAAACAGTTATGACCTTTCACAAGATAATTCGTAAAGTACGTAGTTTCCCAAAGTCAACACTCTATATGAGTAATGAATCTGCTTTTGGTAATTACGGATTCTGGGTACCTAAATCAGCTATTCTATCTATCAATGATAACTTAGTAGAAGTAGCGGATTGGTGTAAAATTAAAACAATTCAATTAGATTAATATGAGAGTAACTTCACTTAGATTAAAACATGTTCTATCATATGATAGTGATACAGGAATATTCACGTGGATTAATCCAACTAGTCCAAGAATAAAAGTTAATTCTAATGCAGGCAGTGGTTGGAAAGGTTATACTAGAATTGGTTTAGATGGAACTGAATATTATGCTCATCAATTAGCTTGGTTCTATCATTATGGTAAGTGGCCTAAATACCAAATTGACCACATCGATGGCGATAGAAGTAATAACAGAATATCAAATTTAAGAGATGTTCCTCAATCTGAGAATGTAAAGAATTCATCAGTAGGTAAAACAAGTTCCTCAGGATATAGAGGAGTTACTTGGTGTAATGATAGATTAAATTGGCGAGTTAACATAGGCATCAATGGAAAAATAAAAAGCCTAGGTAGATTTGATGATTTAGATAAAGCAATCTCTGTTAGAAAAGAAGCAGAGATTAAATATGGTTTCCATAAAAATCACGGGAGAAAGAATAATGTCTGAAGAAATAGAAGCTAAATCACATTCTAAATTGTCGCCTTCGGCTTCTAAGAGATGGATGAAGTGCCCTGGGTCAATTAAACTTCAAGAGAAATTAGGTATAGAGAATTCTACATCTAAGTTCGCAGCTGAAGGTACAGTTGCTCACGAAGTCCATGAATTATGTTTGGTGAAAAACTTAGATGCCAATGATTACCTTGGTAAGAAATTTAAAGCTGACGGTTTTGAGTTTGTTGTCAACAAGAATATGGCTGAAGCTGTTCAGGAATCTCTTGATTATATTAGAGACCGAATTGAAGAAGCTGCTCTTGAAGACATGAGAGTTGAAATCCTAGTTGAAGTTAAAGCTTCACTAAGTTACATTGGAATCCCAGGTCTTGATGGTGGTACATCAGATGTTGTATTACTATTCTGGGCTATTAATGATGAAGGTAAAGAATACTTACATTCAATTGAAGTTCTGGATTATAAACATGGAGCTGGTGTTGTAGTAGAAGCTGAAGATAATACTCAAGCATTGAATTATACACTTGGTGTTATTATGAATCCTCGATTTAATGGTGAAGGTATTCCAGGCGGTATTCGTATCACCATATCTCAGCCAAGAGCATTCCATAAACTTGGTCCAATCCGTTGGTGGGAAGTTGATAAAGATTTTGTTTACAATTGGGAAGAAGATGAACTTATTCCAGCTGCTAAATTAACTCTTGAAGATGATGCTCCAATTGTTCCATCAGAAGAAGGTTGTAAGTTCTGTCCATGTGCTCCATGCGGTGCTCAATATCAAATGGTACAAGAACAGGCAATGGTTGAATTTGAAGGTGAACAATTCCCTGACCCTGTTAATATGACAATTGAGCAAAAAATTAGTGTTGCTGAACACATTCCTATGATACGATCGTTCTTAGTAGCAGTTGAGAATAGTATCAAGGTTGATGTTGATGCTGGTTCTACTGATTATAAAGACCATTTCAAATTGGTACGAAGTAAAACCAATCGTAAGTTTACTGAAGAAGCTCTTGATGAAGATTTCTCTCCATTGGTTGACTATTTAGAACATGACGATATGTATGTTGAAAAACCTCGCTCAATGACTGAGATTGAAAAGCGTCTTAAAAAGAAAGTTGGTGTTAAAGATGCCAAAGCAATAATGGATGATATAACTATCAAACCTGAAGGTAAGTTAGTTGTAGCTCCACTATCCGATAAACGTAAGGCTGTTGAACCTTCGATTACTGGTGATTTTAATGGGATGGAAGACGAAGAATAATCTTAGTCAGTCCTAAATTCAACAAACTTAAACAGTAAAACAGGAAAAAAGTTATGCAAAAATCTAGCCGTAAAATTATGCTTCAAGATGTTCGTGGTTCATTTGTATTTTTGAAAGAACCCCGTATTAGTGACAAAGGTGAAAACCAAGGTCATTCAATTCAAGCTCTTATTAAGAAAGATAGTGAACTTCATAAGAAGATTGAAAAACTTCAAAAAGCAATCATGCGCGAAGCATTTGGCGATAAGATTAAACCTAGCATGGTTAAACTACCATTGCGTGATGGTGATGATGAACGTGATTTAGAAACAAATCCTGAGTGTGAAGGGATGATGTTTATGAATTGTAATAACAAGAACCGTAAACCGGGAATTGTTAATCGTCGTAATGAACCTGCAGATATTGATGATTTGGAAGAGTATTGTTATAGTGGTGCTTATTTCCATATCTCAGTTAACCTTTATGCCTACGAGTTCGAAGGTAAAAAAGGCATTGCATGTGGTCTTAATAACGTTATGCTTCGTAAGAAAGGTGACCGTTTAGATGGTAGTGTTGCAGCTACATCTGAGTTCGCTGATTTTGCAGAAGATGATGACGATTTTGATGATGACGATTTTTAATCAAATCTAATCTTATATAAGAGAGCTTCGGCTCTCTTTTTTATTTCACTAAAACACCAAACTAATTATGAACATATTTTCAATATTACAAAACATGACTATAGCTGCTTATATACACCGCAATCCTGATGCTCAGGTACGTAAAATGGCTAAAAGGTATAAGAAGCTAGTTCGTGATAAAAGACATCTAAAAACCATGTCTGTTATAATCAAAAGCCCTGTTCCTGCTAAAGTTGTTATACAAGCATATAACTCACTTATGGAATAAAATCAAAAAAGTTGAAAAAAGTTCCATATTTTAGTGTACTTGCTGTTTGGTACACTCTAGAATAGAACCATATCGAGTTACGCAGTTAAACAATTAAACAGGAAATTATTATGAATACTTCATTACAGATTTTTAACCAAGAAGAATTATCAAACTTCAAAAACACTGAACTTGCAACTATTTATAATAAATTTGCTGCTGAATTAGTTGGTGTTAACCAAATCAAAAAGTTCGCTGATAAGAAATCAGCTGTTCGTAGAACTTCAGCAATCCAAGCCGATTACCAATTAGCAGTTACTGCACTTACTGAAGCTAAAGAACGAGCTGAAAAATTAGGTGTTGCCAAGAAATCTCCTGCTAAGAAAACCAAAGTTAAAGATGATACCAAAATCCATGGTTTAAATAAGAATTTTGAAGTGCAAATTAACGTCGGTACTAAAATCCGTAAAGGTACAATACTTGCTCTTATTGCAGAAGCTCGTGATGAGAACAGAATTTATGAAGTTGAAGATGTGATTGATTTCATGGTAAAAAATGCTCCTAAAAACACAAATCGTAAAGAGATGACCTCTGCATATGCTGCTGAGTATATCAAATGGTATGCAAACAAGGGTAACATCACTTTAATTGGCCCAGGTTACGAAGAGGAATAAAACAATGGCTACTATTTATGCAATAGATTTTGACTCACTATCAGTTGAGTCTAAAAGTGAAAATAAAGAAGAACTGCAGAATTATGTAGATGAAAATGATTTGAGCATGGCAATAACAATCATTTCATCTCAAGAAGAATTAGCTCTACAATTTACTCTTGATGAAATGCAAGGTTTATTTAATAATCTTGCTGAAGAGTTTGGCGCAAGAGCTCGTGAATTTGATGATGAAGATGATGCATCATTATTTTGTTGGAAAGAACTTGAAGATAATGAAAGTCAATTTCCAAAGTACACAAAAACTCTTGGCAAGAAATTAGTTAAACAAGCGAATAAACCCGAGCCTGAAGATAATTCAAAAATTGATAAACCAATTAAATCAAAACCTGCTAAGATTAAAATTAAAGCAAAAGAATTGATTGGTATGGTTTTCACTAATACAGGTAAAGTTCCTCGTGAAGGTACAGCTTGCCGCATCATGACTGACCTCATTGAAGAAAACCTTGGTGAAGCAACCTATGATGAATTAGTTGAAACATTTGTAGAAAATTACGTTCCAAAGAATTCTGCTAAAGCTGTGGATGAAAAACTCGGTGCAGTATATGTTCGTGAAGCCTTCGTTAATGGGTTTATTGAAGAGGGTTTATAATGTCACAACATTGCACTATTGATTTTGAGACTCGGTCAAAGGCTGATTTGATGAAGACAGGAGCTTATAGATATGCAGAGGATGAGTCAACTAGAATCCTCTGTATGTCATATAACCTCACTGGTGATGACTTAGATACTATCCTATGGTGGCCTCATGAAGAGTTCCCAGAGGAGCTTAGAGAGCATATAGAAGCAGGTAAATTAGTCGAAGCCCACCATTCATTCTTTGAGCACTGTATATGGAATTTAGTTGGTGTACCAAATTTAGATTTTCCTCCTATGCCACTTAATCAGTGGCGTTGTAGTATGGCAAAGTGTAGAGCTAATGGTATTCCTGGTTCTTTAGATGTTGCTGGTACAGCGCTAGATTTAGATATAAAGAAAGATAAAATTGGTAAATCATTAATCCAGAAACTTTGTAAGCCAAGACGTATTACAAAGAAAAATACCGAAGAATGGAATAATGACCCAATATTAATGAGACAACTCGGTGACTATTGTGTGACTGATGTTGATACTGAAATAATTCTTTCTAATTTTCTTGCTGATATGACTGAAACTGAAATTGAAATTTGGTTACTCGACCAACTAATCAATTGGCGTGGTATTTATATTGATATTGAAGCTGTTAAAGCGACTATTAAAGTTTTAGAACAAACTGCAATTAAATACGAAAATCGTCTTAAAGAATTGTCTGGTGGTAGATTTACGACATCTGGTCAACGTGCAAAAATATTAGAATGGTGTGATGACCAAGGATTCTCACTTCCAGGTTATACCAAAGAAGATATTGAGAAGGCATTAGCAAAACCTAAAATACCAGATAATGTAAAAGAGGTTTTGCAAATACGACAAATTCTTGGTAAATCATCAACAGCTAAATATCAGGCGATGATAAATAAAATTGCTGAAGATGGTAGAGTGCATGAAGTTTTAGTATATCATAAGGCTCACACAGGACGCTGGGGAGGTGCTGGAATTCAAATACAAAACTTACCTAGACCTATAATAAAAGATGACCCAGAATTCATCGTAGATGTCCTCAGTTCAGGTAATTTAGATGACGTTGAGACATGGTATGATAATCCATTAATACTCGCATCATCTGCTATTCGTTCAATGATAATTCCACCTCCAGGTAAGAAATTTGTATCTGCCGATTATGCTGCTATTGAAGCGAGAGTTTTATTTTGGCTTGCTGAAGATGAATCAGCGATGGATATATTTAGACGCGGTGAGTGTATCTATTCTGATATGGCATCGGGTATCTATAATACACCATACCAGAAGATTTGGAGCGGTTATAAAAAAGAAATTGCTGAATACGAAATGATGAGATTCATGGGTAAGCAAGCGATATTAGGTTTGGGTTACCAAATGGGAGCTCCTAAATTCGTTGCATCGTGTGATGGTTTTGGTGTTACAATTGAAGAATCATTCTCTAAACAGGTTGTTACTACATACCGTAAGAAATTCAGTTCAGTAGTTAAATTGTGGTATGGATTAGAAGAAGCTGCATGTAAAGCTATGGAAAATCCTGGGTGTGTATTTACATACAAGAAAATTAAATATAAATTTGATGGCAAATATTATCTATTATGTAAATTACCAAGTGGTAGAACATTAAAATATCCAGGAGCCAGTTATAAAATGGCAAAGACTGCTTGGGGTGATATGAAAATGACTCTTCATTATATGACATATTCTGATGGTCGATGGAAAGAAACGACTACATATGGTGGTAAATTAACGGAGAACGTTGACCAAGCTGTAAGTAGAGATATAATGGCTGAAGCTTTATTAAGATTAGAAGCAAATGATTATCCAGTGCTGATGTCAGTACACGATGAAGCGATTTCTGAAGTTGATAAAGATTTTGGTGATGTAAAAGAATATTGTGACATCATGTGTGTATTACCAAAATGGGCTGAGGGATTACCATTAAAAGCTGAAGGTTGGGAAGGATATAGATACAGAAAATAAATTTAATAATTTTGAATATAGAGGTTTACAGACATCTATATTCAAATTATTATATAACTCAAGTTAATCAAAACTTAAATTTTAAACCAATAGTCCGGGAGACTTATATTATGTCAAAACAAGATGAATTAAAGAAAATCCAAGCTGAGAAAAAAGCATTAGCTGACAAACAAAAAGCTCTTCGTGCTGAATTAAAAGAATCAGCAGCTGAACGAAATGAATCTCGTAAGCAACGTACTGAAGGTCGTAAAGAATTCAATGAAGCTAAAAGTGCTTTGCGTAGTCATTTAGCCAAGTCTTATGTAACTCTTAAAGACGGTGATGCTGAAGAAATTGCAACATATGCTGATACAATCACTGAACTTTCTACCAAAATGGCTGCTGCTGCCCGCCAATGCTCTGAAGCACTAGAGCAACTTGAAGACCTTTAATCGATTGATATAGGGCTAGCCGGTTATGTTTTACAGGAGCATAACCGGTTAATTTTTATATGACTGTAGAAAAATTCCTCTCCAACGCTTCTAAGCGTATCAAGAAAAAATCCGAAGTATCAGAAACTGATATAGAAACAACCTTTGTCAAAAATGCCAAAAAGAAAGGTTGTCATGCTCTCAAATTAATCTTTCTAAATAAAAAAGGTATGCCAGATAGAACCGTTCTATGCCCTGGTGGTAGAATACTTTTTATTGAATTCAAAAAGAAAGATAAAAAACAATCCGCAATACAAATTCAAGTAATGAAGCTTTTACAAGGTTTAGGTTTTGAATATCATGTTTGTGATGAAAAAGGTCAAGCGGAAGAAATATTAAAGGAATTTCTATCATGGCAATAAGAAAAACTAGAAAACCTATATTTGGAATTTATATAAATGATGCCGACTACGTGGTTAAGCCGGTTATTGATGGTGTGAAAACATGCTGCCCGTTTTATAGAAGATGGTTCCAAATGATAAATAGAGCATATAATCCTAAATACCACATTGATAAACCATCATACAAAGATGTAGATGTATATGAACATTGGCATAGTTTTATGAATTTTAAGAAATGGATGGAAACTCAACACTGGGAAGATAAACATTTGGATAAAGATTTACTTTTCCCTAATAACAAAATATATGGACCAGATACTTGTTTGTTTATTTCTAATGATTTGAATGCTCTACTAGTGCATGGAGGCCCAAAAAGTAAGTTGCCTAGAGGTATAATTAAAAGAAGAAATAAATACATAGCCAGACATTTAGACAAATGGTTAGGTTCGTTTTATACATTAGAAGAAGCTCAAATAGTCTACAATAGAGAAAGACATTCCCATCTTATTACTCTATCAAAACAACAATCTGACGAAAGAATAAAAACTGGTTTATTAAGACATGCTAGTTTATTAATATAGTTTCTTATTAAATGAGAACACATTATAATAGAATAATATGCTCTCATTTAATAAGAATTATCAAATGATTAAACTAAAAAAATGGATAGCTCACGTCTATCAAAGAATAGCTATCGCATTTCTACTTGCTAATCCCAGGTCTGGATTATTTCTAGACCCTGGATTAGGTAAAACGTCGATTAGTCTTGCAACAATAAAGATTCTAAAATATGCTGGTATGTCTAAAGGAGTTCTTATGATAGCTCCTTTACGTGTTACATATTCTGTATGGCCAAATGAAATAGAGAAGTGGACTAACTTCAACAAACTTACCAATACAATACTTCACGATGATAATAAACAATCACTATGGGGACCAAAGAAAGACATCTATTTAATCAATCCTGAAGGTTTAGCTTGGCTTCATAATGAATTATTAGAAGGACTTCAGGCTGGTAAGAAATGTCCATTCAATATTCTTTGGATTGATGAAAGTACTAAATTTAAAACATTCAGTTCTGTTCGCTTTGGTTTGTTGATGGATATGTTGCCCCTGTTTAAAAGACGACATATAATGACAGGTACACCATCTCCACGGAGTTTATTAGATTTATGGTCCCAAATCTATATTCTTGATGAAGGTAAAACATTAGGACATAATTACCGTGAATTTAGAAAGAAATATTTTGAATCTGAAGATTGGGATAAGTATAATTGGACCATTAAAGATTTTGCTGCAGATACAATCCACGAAATGATAGCTCCACTTGTATTAGAAATGTCAGCAGAAGACTATCTAGAAATGCCAGAGATTATGTTTAATGACATTCAAATAGACTTGCCAAATAAAGCATTGAAGTATTATAAACGAATGGAGAAGGACTTCTTTATTGAACTTGATGGCATGGAAGCTTCAGCAGAAGCAGCTGCTCAATCTAGCATGAAATGTCATCAAATAGCAAATGGTAGAGTTTATGAAGATATACCAGTTGATTTAAATGAAGATGAAATCAAAGCTTTTAGAAAACGACGTAAAACTCTCGATATTCATACTGCCAAAGCTGAGGCTTTAAAAGATTTAGTTGATGAATTAAACGGGAAACCTTTACTTATAGCTTATCATTTTAAACATGACCTAGAAGCAATCTATAAAGCTCTAGGAGATGATATAGCTCATATAGGTAGTGGAGTTAGTGCTTCTGAATCAAAGAGGATAGAACGCGACTGGAATGATGGTAAGATAAGAGTTTTAGTTGGACATCCAGATAGTATGGCTCATGGATTAAACCTCCAGGACGGTGGTAATGATGTCTGTTGGTATAGTTTAACTTGGAACTTGGAAAACTATTTACAGTTCTATAAACGTATATGGAGACAAGGTGTTAAGGGATGTTGTCGTGTACATCATCTTATTTCAAACAATACATTGGATGAAGCTATAATGTCTAGACTTGGAGATAGAGCTCAAAATCAAACAGATTTACGTTTAGCATTAAAAAGTTACAGAAAGAGTTTACAATCTAAGTAAGATGAATTATATTAGTCTTACTTACTTAACCTAAGGAAAAAGCATGTCAGAAGATAAAAGAGCATTCGATAAAACCCAACTGAAAATGGCTCAATTTCAGTACCAACCACATAAAGATTATTTAGGTCATATATTCCGTTGGGGATTTGCATCTAAATACGTCAATAATAAAATGCGTGTACTTGATGTAGGCTGTGGTCAAGAGCAACCATTTGCCAGAAGTTTAGGTGGTGCAAATCCTACGTCAGTTCCTAAAGAATATGTTGGTGTTGATTTGAATAAAATCAGTAATCCAATTTCTCGTAAGAACTTCAATACCCATGATGAATTCAATTTCTTAGATAATTATGAAGAACTTGAATTTGAATATGGTTTGTTTGATTTAATTGTTAACTTTGAAGTTTATGAACATATGGACCTGCAGAGCGGTAAGCAATTGTTAAAAGGTATGCATGACCTATTGTCAGATGAAGGTATGTTGATTTTCAGCACTCCAATTTACTGCTCATCATATAAACAAGCCCGTAATCACATTAATGAATTGACCAAGTCTGAAATTGAAGATGAATTACATGAAGCAGGTTTTAAAATCATTAAACAATTCGGTACTTTTGGTAATCAAAATGATATTAAGAAAGTTGCTACTAAAGAAGAAATTGCATTGCAGAAATCTTTAGGCGAATTCTATGGTAATGAATTGCTTGGTTGTTTCTTGAGTCCTAAATATCCTGAAGCATCACGTAATATAACCCACGTCTGTGTTCGAGAAGATAATCTTGACCATGATGAATGTGAACTTATCGATTCAATTGTTAAGTTTAGTGGCGAAGAACCTGGTAAAGCGAGAGATAAATAATGTTTAATAAAATAAAGCAGTTCCATACAAAATTTGGTTTAGTTAATAATGAAGGTCCAACTTTCTTATCGGCTGAAGAATATAAATTCCGTATTCGTGCAATGGCTGAAGAACTATTTGAATATTTAGATGCAATATATCTAGGGGTTGATATTTCAGCTCAAATTCAACATGTAGTCACAATGTTAGATAGACTTGAATTACGTGAAAATCCTGATGGTCAAGAACAATTAGATGCATTGGTTGATTTATGTGTATTCACTATGGGTACAGCTGAACGTCAAGGTTTTAATTTTGACGGTGCATTCGACAGAGTTATGAATGCCAATCTTGCGAAAGAATTAGCAGGTAGTAATGAAGCTTCTAAACGTGGTTTTTCACGTGATTTAGTTAAACCTGTTGGTTGGGAAGCTCCTAGCTTTGATGGTATTATGGATGGTAATCCTACAGGTATTATTATTCTTGAAGGTCCAGACGGTTGTGGTAAAACAACTCTTGCTGAACATCTTGTTGAGAAATTCAATGCTGAGTATATTCATTTAACTTGGTCTGAAGACCTAGAAAAAATTATGGATGAATACCAAATTGAAGCTCTTGATGCAGCTAAAGAATTGTCCAAAGAAAAACTCGTTATCATTGACCGTCATTGGTTAAGTGAAGTTGTTTATTCTAATGTTTACCGTAATGGTTCGCAATGGAATGGCTTACATCAATCCTTAATGTATATTATTAATGAAGCTAAAGCAATCAACGTTGTCTGTTTCCCTGAAAATATTAATGATTACCATACACATTATGAACAGTTAAAAACTGAACGTGAAGAAATGTATGATAACACTCTTGATGTTTATGCTATGTATTGTGCATTATGGAATGGCGTCTACCATAATACTTTCAAATCTCCAATCTGTAATAAGATTGTAGAACAGGGTGGTTTAGAAAAAATGCACAATACAATACATTATGACTTTATGTTACAAGGTAATGATATGGGCGCAGCGTGTAATTCAATTATAACTAAATTAAGAGAGGTACAGTATGCAAAGTAATTCAGCAAGTATTGCATGGTTAAGTCTACTTAGCACAATTTCTCGTGATGGCGAGGCTATCGCTCCACGTGGAATTCCAACTAAAGAGATTCTTGCTCATACATCTGTTATTGATATGAATTCTCCAATAGTTAATATCCCTGAACGCAAACTTAATTATCGTTTTATGTTTGCTGAAGCGTGGTGGATATTATCAGGCAGTAATCGTGTTGCGGATATTGCTCAATATATGAAAAACATTGCTCAGTTCAGTGACAATGGTATCACTTTCCGTGGAGCCTATGGTCCTAAAATTGTTGAGCAACTAGATTATATTGTAGAAACTCTTGCCAAAGACCAGAATACACGACAAGCTGTTCTTAATATCTGGCGTGAGAATCCACGACCAACTAAAGATTATCCATGTACATTAAATATGCAATGGTTAATTCGTGATGGTAAGTTGAATTGTATGACCAATATGCGTTCATCAGATGCTTGGCTTGGTTGGGTTTATGACGTATTTAATTTTTCTATGATTTCAAATTGGGTGTTAGTTGCCTTGCGTGAAAAACATGGTATTGAATTAGAACTTGGTAATTTATACTTAACAACTGGTTCACAACATCTCTATTCTAAGGATTATGAAGCTGCAGGAGACATCCTCAGTATGTACTCTGAAGGTTGTGTACATGAAGTCGATGAAAGTATTAACACTAAAGCTTGTACTCATCCTGATGTCATTCTGGAGACCCTAGAGTTACTTGCTCAGTCATACTGGTACGACCGTGAACTTAATATTAAACAAGTACGAGGAATCTTTAACAATGGAAAGATTGAATAAAATTCAATACTTTCTAATCTTAACTAGAGTGCTCTCATTGAGAGCCTCTTGTTCAAGACGGAAAGTCGGATGTGTATTAATAGATGATAAATCTCACATCCTATCGACTGGATACAATGGAACTCCTATGGGAATGTCTAATTGTTCTAATAACGAAAAGTGTCCTGGTAGTAATTGTAAATCAGGTGAAGGTTTGAATTTATGTCAAGCTATCCACGCCGAACAAAACGCTCTACTACAATGTCCAGATGTTAATAAGATTGAAAGGGCTTTTGTAACAACTTCACCATGTATTACTTGCACTAAATTGCTATTGAATACTGGTTGTAAGGAAATTATATTTCTTGAAGAATACCCTGGGAATGAAGCTAAAGATTTTTGGGAGATGTCTGGAAGAAAATGGACTAAGTACAAAGGTGATTTATCCGAAGTCCATAGGTTTGTAAAAGAATCTGCTTTAGTTGATTAGTCATCATCCTTATGAACTTCAGCAAGATTACTAATACCTTTCCAAATAGACGCAAACACAGCAGCTGCTAATGTAGCAACAGCTCCTGTTGTTTGTGCTGGTGATAACTCACCACCTTTCTCTAATATAGAAACCAATTTATACATAATATCCAAAGAAACTATGAGAATACATATAGTAGCTATTCTCATCTGTCTTAGTGTTTTATGTATAGGTTGATTAAATATAAAACCAAACATCTTATCAAACATTAGTGAAATTTCTCCAATAGTTTATCGAATTGTTTACTAGACCTAGATGCAAAGTACCAACCGACAGCTGTTGCAGTTAATCCAGTTACTGATAATACAACAATACGATATAATCCTAATACTTCATCAGGAGAGAAAGCTTTAAGACCACCAGTTAAGGTTTCTAATGAATCTAGTATCGTGTACGTTTGATACATTAAGATTCCCAATATAATAGGTCTAATTAGAGCTTTTAGATTGCCCGCAAACTTACTAACTGGCTTTTGGCTAACTTCAAATGCTTTAGCTTCAATTTTTTCAACGAGTAATTCACCTGCAACTTTAGCAGTTTCAATACCCATTTTAGCTACTGCAATTGATGCATTAGTCTTTGCCTCAATCATATCTAAGTCATGATTGAGTTTCATTTGTAAATTTGCACGCTCTTCTCGTTTAGCTAGAAACCCAAAAATACCGCCTAACAAAGAACCAAATCCAGCTGAACCTAAAATATCAAGAACCCAAGTCATAATTAATCCTCTATCAATTCAATATGTGGACAATCCCACCCATAAGGAATTCCATTTCTAAGTTTAGGTTTAGAAGACTTCCAAAGTCCTCCCCATTTAATTTTGTAACCTAGAATAGAAGCAGCTTGAAAATAAGCACAAGCTACCATAGCTAGATGTTCTTGTTGCCAACTAGTTTTTCCATTTACGAAAGCATAGAAATCTAATGCTTTACCTGATTGATGTCTACTTATTTTGTTAGTACCATCACACTGCGATTTACCATTTACAAATAATTCGAATTGTCTATCTGCAGGACGTAAACCAGCATCAGCTGGATGACCGTAGTCAACCAACGTCAGCGTGATAGCTAGGTCATCTATTTCAATTAAACGAGGGTCAATACCTTCACGTCTTTGTTTTGATTTATTTGATAATTGGAACATTATACTAATGACCCCTTAGCAGTTAAGTACCATCCAGCACCTTGAAATTCATATTCAACCCATTCATCTTGGGCTAAGCCTTTATTATTGAACGTCCCAGAAGTAGATAGATTAAAAGCTCCTGCTCCTGTTCTTGATATTCTAAACTTATCCCCATTTACTGCATTGGTTGTGCTTAACGTAACTGTTCTATTGGCCGTTAATGTTGTTGCAAATCTCTGCGATATTTGGTCAACACCAATTGTTAAAGTTACACTTGCATCTCCTCTGTCAGCACTAACACTCTGTCTGACTTTCTTACCTCTAAATCCAGGAAGCACTTCTAACACGACGTTCGTATCTGTTGTATTGTTGGTATTGATAGCATAATCAAAACCAAAATCAGACATACCTGAACCAATTATACCATTAGTATTGTCATGTAAGTTTAATACACCCATGTTAATTGGACCAGCGCTCAAACAACGTAATGCTTGTGAACAATTAGCTCCTTCATAGTAATCATTATTGAAGTTTTCTGTACCAGCTGGAATGAGTAACCCGTACAATGTAGCGAATCCATCACATTTAGCATAGGGAATTGTTATGTCATCTGAACCAACATTGATACCTGTGCCATCTGTTCCTGTTAATTCACATCTACCGATAGATGAACCAGCAGCGAAATTATCAAAGAAATTAATACCGACCTCTAAACTAGCATCACCCTCAACATTAACTATTGTTACATGTGATTGTATCCTAGCATGTTCTCTATTATTATTACCAATTAGTGTCCCTATATGAACCTTGCCTGTATTGAATGTCCTAAATGCAATTCCAGGGACATTACTAATATCTACTGTCCCAAACTCTGCACTTGAATCAGAATCTGTGTTTTGTAAGTATATCCCTACTTGACCACTATCAGCACCAGTTCCATCATGTGTTATCTTACCAACTTTTAATTTCTTATCATTACTGGAAATCCAAGCAACATTAGCACCACCTTGATTCTTCTGTACTATTTCATCGATTCTAAGGTTTATTGTTTCAGCAGTAACTAAACCAGTAACATCAGTTTGGTTTATCACTAGTCTACCAATATGGATATTTTCAGGTACTTCATCAACACCTTTTACTGGTCCTTGGTCAACGCTGAAATTGTAATTTAGAGCGCCACTGTCACAAATTATCTCACCACACTCCATCTCTTTAGTGCCAAAGTATAAGTGAACACCAGTTGAGCCACCAGTTAAGGTTTGATTAACATAGGCTGGATTAACTTCAGCTATTCTAATTTTATCTACATTTAATTTTCTAGTATAAAATGTTCCAAATCTAACAGTAGCGGTGGCAGTACCTAACATACGAACGTTATCTACCCATGTCACTGAACCTTGGGGCGGTAGTGTCGCTGGACCTGTACCTGTGATATGAATCACTCCATCAATTATAGCTCCATCGGCAAATAAGAAGGTTCTATTACTTGTACCATTACTAAGGTTAGTTTGATAAACACCAGTTGGGAAAAATATAAATAAATTACTAGATGCCATAAGAGCAACTTCTGCCGCTGAATCATCAGTAACAGTGTCACCTTTTAGTCCGAACTGTTTAGCATTTACCCATCCGTCAACTAATAATTTGGCAACATTACCATTAGGAAGTGTATGGTCTCCAAACTCATCAGCAGATTCAGCAGGAACTATTAAATATTTAGCTTGTCCACCATCGTTGTCTGCATAATATCCTTTAGTGAATACAATCTGCCCCACTGTCAATGGTAAAAAGTCCATACTAGCTACATTAGAAGTATTTATTGTATTGTTTGATGAAAATGATATTTTCCAGTTTGTACCATCATCAGAAGTAGGGTCTATATTCATATTAGAAGTTACTGCTTCATATACAATACTATTAGAGCCCTTAGCTAAACCACCTATCGGATAGAGAGTAGCTGTATCCCATACATTTATTCCTTGCTCATTATTATGGGCTAAACCTTGGGTAAATAACTGTTGAAGGAAATTAAAATGTTGGAAAGTTGGAACTTCAGCTAACCAACCATCATCAAATTTACCCGGAGCACTTGTATCTGGGTCTACCACATTACCAGGAGCTGCTCCAGCTGCCCATACTCTAGTTAAATTTGGTTTTGAAGTTGACATTATTGTACCTCTATATTATTGACGCAAATGCGCCACCTAAATTGCTATCGGTTAAATCGCCGAACCCAGCCGAGTTTGGGACACCTTGGAATCCAAATGAATTATCATAATCATATTCATACGCATAATTGGCATTAACACCGGCAGTCTTTGGAACTATACCGCTATTAAGTAACGCTTTTTCCTCTGTGGATAATATTTTTCCTATGCCAACATAATATGCCACATCACCATCTGTAAAAAGAATTGGAGGTGAATCAAGAATGAAAGCTATTTGCGCTATTATTTCTTCTGGTGTAGAATGTGTTTGATTAACTACAATTTTATTTTTTATGAAGAGTCTATACTCCTCATCAGTTAGTTGTATTGTACCAGTTTCCAAATCTACGATTCTAGACTGTTGTACTATAGTTCCTAGAATATCTAATTGAACTCCTTCAGCAGTATCAATCCACCTTTTATCAATTATGTCTCTAATTACCTGTTCTAGAGTATCTGCTTCAGTCAACAACGCTTTTATATAGTTGATGAGGTTAGTCGATTCTCTAAACTGAGTAGCGAGTCTTGATACCGCCAAGCTTTCATGGTCTATTGGAATGCTCATTATGAATTCACTATTATATTGGTAACTAAGAAATTAGATATTTCTGTAGGAGCGATGGGTATATTAACTTCACCTGTAGGAGTTGGCGCGGTCCCAACTTTTAAAATATCAATCTCATGTCCTTGTACAGAATTTATAGGAGTATAGAGACGAGTATAAATAACGTCTTCTGATAAACCAAAACCACGACCTTGTACTAATTCACCATTAGCATAATCTACGATTGCCTGTTTTATTAAATCATCTCCGCCAGCTGGGTAATTAGAATCTGTCGTAATATCTACAGTAACATAGATATCTATAGTTGTTGGACGAGAGAACCCTATATCATGTGGTGTACCTTGGGAATCTTCAATCTGTACTGTCGTTGAACCGAAAGAAGTGATACCCGCTGGTTTTTTAATCCAAATAGTGTCTGCAATTTCTGTATTATCTCCTCCAACAACTATGACTTGAAAAGAATGTGGTGGTAAACCATTGCCATCTACTATATCAGTATCATTTTCCAATACTGTAACTGATGTAACTCCTGGTATATTGCCGATTGCTGAGAAAATAGCATCTATTGTTGCTTGGGCATCTCGTGAAACTGAACGTTCACGTCTTGACCTAAGCTCTACATCAGTCTCTTCATTTCGACCTTTAGTAGCATCTGTTACATTTGTACTCGTATCCCATCCTGTGATAGGTGTATCAATGATTGTTAATGTTCCGGCTAATGCTGCTATTGGTCCCGTTTCTATTGCAGACACAAAAACAACACCATTACCGCCGGCATCTAATGTTATCTGAGTTTCAGTAGAAAATTGAGCCCCAGTATCATTAGTGGAAATTAAACTACCTAATGGAATTATAGTTCCGGCAGTTCCAAATAAGGTTACTTGAACTCTAGAAGAAGTAGCAGCTAATCTATTAAGACCATTGAGTTGTACTAAATTTGATAATGAAACACCTGTTGCCGCAGATGGATTGAATGCATCATAGGCTTCGTTTGCTATTTCCCATAGATTAGCGTTTGATTCAGAAATAACTCCGTTTATTTGACCATCAGGAGATTCTGGGGAAACATTAAAATTATCACCAAATATTGTTTTAACTTCATCATTCAATTCAGATAAAAGTTGGTCTAATCTTTTTCTATTGAACCCCTCTGGAGTTACTCCGAAACTAGGCATTTATTGTTACCTCTTGATTATTAATGAGACCAAAGGTGGTCTCTGCAGAAAAAGAAACAGTTAATTTCCTTTTTGAGTCACCCTCGTATTCCATTGAAAATTCTGTTAATATTTCAACTTCTGGTGTATTAATTATTCTAGATTTAAATATGGATTCTATATTAGCCAAATTTACTGGTTTTGTAAATATCTCTTGGAAATATGGTGTGCCAGATTGTAAATCTAAAAACCATTCTTCTAAATAAAATTGTAATCTAGTTCGTACATGTTGGACTGTCTCTGCGCCATCCTCTACGACTTTTAACTGTCCACCTTGTATAACTAAATCATTGTTAGAATCTAATGCTCTGCCTATCATTGTGGAGCTCCTGTAGGTGCTATAGGACCAGATGGTGCTGTAATTGGACCATCATGTAAATGGGTGTCACTTATATCTTTACCATTTGATGTTACAGTATCTGATAACGTTGAATCACCAATAACTTCTAAATTACCAAGTATTTTAACATTTCCTGTAAACTCAGCATCTGGTGCGTCAATAGTAACTTTTGTTTCTGCTTTTATTGATATAGTACCATCTGTCAATAATGTTATTTCAACCTTATTATCATCACTTTTCAATTGTGTATTGGTATCATCATAGTTAGGAACCTTATTCGTCAAAGAAGACAATCCAACAAAAGCTGTAGCATCACTAAGTGAATGGAATCGTCGAGCTCCAGGAGGTTGCACACCGCCTACTCTATGCCAATTATCTATTGAACGTTCACAAAGCGCAATTAGACATTCATCACCTTTTTTAACTGGGAATGTTAATGAAAAACCACCTCCTCTAGGAAAAATTACAGGAACATTTATAAGAATAGGTAAATCTGATGGAGTAAGTATTTCCTTATCCCCGTCTCTAGTTATAAATACTCTTTTAACAGCTGGTTGAATAGTAGCTAATTGTTTTTCTGCATCAAAACTTTCTATTATTCCTGGGATAGATGTATGTAATTCTTTTAACCTAGCATCTATCCCCTGTTTAATATTGGAAGCTAGAGTGGATAAAGCTTCATTTTTGCTACCCATTTATTATTCTTCCTTTTACACTAGAAATCCAATCGCCTTCACGTGAATCTCCTTTAAATGAAACTTCTTGTATTTTATATATACCTTCAGCACTTGTTTTAGGAATATCTCTAAAATATAAATTACCTAATTGAATATCACTATTTATCGATTCTATTTTAAAAGCTCTATTTGGTAATAAACGAGGATTTAAAAGTGTATTTACGTCAGCCCCTATTTCGGTTAGAGTTGGAGAACCTATCATCCCAGTAGCAGCATTTATCAAAACAACTTCATCATTTTCTAATGGACTTTCAATTGGAGTTATTATGACTTCACCATCTTGAATACTCCAATCAAAACCATATTCATTAGAAAAATCATCTAATATATCTTTTGATGAGCCTGATAATGTCTGACCTCTTAATTTATCTGCTACTTGTGGAAGTCCATTAATGGTTCCTATAGTTACTTCTTTAAATGTTTTCAACACTTCTTCTATAGCTGCACTGATAGTTACATTTTCTGTAAAAGTCTTATTAAAAGCTGCATTTTGCCAATCACGTTCTCCATCACCCGCATACACAGTTATTAATCTATCAACGCCATTTTTTATCTGAAATATATTCCTAACTTCACCTTTAAATAATAATCTAACATCACCTTCATATCCCACATTCAATATTACTTTTGTAAATTTTTTTTGTAATGTTGATTTAGTTTCTTCATTTGGATTATATATAACTAATTTACATAAATTTGGAAAACTCAAAACACTTTTTGTAATTTCAAAGTTTATTCTTAAATCTTTTATTATTCTGTCTTCCCCATCAGTAGTATTATTTTTGACATCATCGATAATTCTAATATATCTAGCAATTTAATATTTCCTATTCATTTAACAACACTAATTTATCTACTGTA